>Ga0116112_1001247_pt1 | contig 17352 bp, 18 predicted proteins | sample June2015DPH_8_15_FD_89721 | JGI IMG/M metagenome (GOLD analysis project Ga0116112, IMG submission 89721) | Peatland microbial communities from SPRUCE experiment site at the Marcell Experimental Forest, Minnesota, USA - June2015DPH_8_150 | ecosystem: Environmental > Terrestrial > Soil > Wetlands... | reverse complement strand
AGATGGAAGTCAATCCCCAGTCGGGCGACGTGTTGAAGACCGCGAGTGGTGCCAGATACTCAGGACTCCCCATAGCCGCGCTTGCGTTGTAGGAAAGGACCCAGCCGCTGTTGTCGTCGTTGCAACCGTTCGAGCCGAAGCCCAGGTAAAGTACACCGTTGAGCAACAAGAGGCCGGGGCGGTTTTTCTGGTGAAGGCTGTTAAAAACGGTGACGTGTCCCTTATTGCTGGTGGTTTGGATATTGGTGATTTGGACGGGGCTGCCCGGTTGCTCATTGCCACTGGTGATATCGAGAGCGTGAATATGGTGACGGACGGTGCCGTTCAGAGCAGTCTTGGCCACCAGATACATGGTATTGGTGGTGGTATCGATGACGGGAGTTCCAATTATGCCTTCTTCGTCGAATCCGTTTCCGAGACCGCAGGGCAAAGTCTTGTCGCTGACCGTAGCGGGAGTGCCACCGCCGTTGAGCATGCTGGCGTACCAGAGCTGGGCGCCGGTGTCGGCGTCAATGGCGTAGACCGAATCCGCCATGGTGACGACGTAGACGACGTTGTGCAGGGTTCCCTGCCCCAAAATATTCACGTTGGGCATGTAGAGGGGCTGGGCCATCACGTCAGCGTTGGGGGACGCGGCCACGCCAGGGTCGACAGGGAAACTGAAGAGGTGGCCGAAGCTGTTCTTGTTGACGTTCGTGGGGGTGAGCAGAGTTTCGTTGGTATTCGCTCCGTCACGGGCGCTATCAAAGCGGCTGGTGAGAAAAGGCTGCTGCGCGAACGAAGGCGACAGCAAAACAATACAGACGACGAGCAGAGTCGGGCAAAGATTGCGGGCGGCTAATGCACACATCGATTGATGAACGGTCTGGGAAGCCTCGCCGAAACAGATTTTCACACCATGGCGTGACAAGAAACTGCGCATTGCCTTGGTTCCTCCAAATACAACAGCCGGGAGCCGCAGTTTACCCTGGTAGATAGCACTTGGAACACCGGGGAAGGGGCTTATTGCAAAAGCGAGAACTTAACGGAAACGGTAACAATCATCGAGCCTTTTATACAGCTAAAGGCGGTGGAATCACAATCCCGATTTTTAGGAGCAGGTGCAAAGTCTTGCACTTGGCGGTTCCACGCCCGAGTCTACTTTCGTTCTCAGCGGCGCCGTTGTCGCGCAACGAGTAGGGTTGAAGTCGCACCTTTCAACGTTCATAGACGCGCATCGCGTGCGAAACTCTTTGCACCATTCCATACAACTTTTCGGGAGCTTCCGGGTTCAATAGTATGTAGGGGTGTGATTGTCAGGAGGAGATCTTGAAAGTATCGCGCTTGTTTGGTAAGACAATCGGTTTTGGTTTGGCGGCGAGAGCCGTTCTTTTATCCTGTTTGATCGGCGTAGGGGCATGGGCTTGTGCCCAGACTGGTGCCATGACTCCTTATCAGGGCGAATCGGACGGCATCAGCGCCGGCGGAAAATGGTTGGAGTTCCACTCCACCGACAAGATGACGGGCGCGAAAAAAGTGCGCTTTGAAATCCAGTCGGACAATTATTTTCGCGAAGACCCGGAGTACAAGCCCAGAGTGAATCTGTCTTGCAATGACGGCAAGCTCAAGTGGGCGGACTTTAATCCCGGCGTCAGACTGGCTCCGCCGAACCGCCCCGGCTTCTGGGGACAGCCCCAGTTGGAGGTTATGGTGCGCGTCGACGATGCGCACTACTTCAAGGGCTGGAACTGGATGCGCGGCCGCTTCCTTTCCATGGACAAAGGCACGGTTCGGGGCTTGATCGGCGCCAAGGTCTTCAAGGTGGAGCTTCCCACGCGCAGCGGACGGCAGATCGCCGAGTTTTCTCCGGGCGGACTGAATCTGGATCGAGTCAAGCAAGCCTGCGATCTGACCCCCAAGAAGCCGAGCTCGGACTAGCACTATCGTTAAGGACTTCTCAGGAAGGACTTCTCAAGGCCAAGGAGACCCGGCAGAGTGAATAAGACACTTGCACTCGTCGTAATGCTTGGGTTCTTTGCGACCGCACGGCCCATGAAGGCTCAGGAGCAAGCCTCGAAATTTGAGGTCTACGGCGGGTACTACTACGCGCGCTTCAATGTAAATGCCGGTGCCGCCGGCGGCGTACCCTCGGAAACATTCAACGGCAACGGCGGGGGTGGCCAGCTCGAGTACAACGCCAACAACTGGCTCGGAGTGGTGGGAGACCTAGGCGGCTATGGGGCAACCAGCACCACAAACGGCGCATTGGTCGGAGGAGCGTTTACCTATCTTTTTGGGCCCAGAGTGAATCTCCGGCGCGGCAAAGTTACGCCGTTCGCTCAGACCCTCTTCGGAGGCATTTGGACAACCAACGGGATTGGCAATTCAGTGTCCGAAAATAATTTTGCGATGACCGCGGGCGGCGGCATTGATTTCAAAGTGTCCAGACACGTCTCCGTTCGCCCCGTACAGGCCGAGTACTTCATGACCAAAATCCCCGACAATCTCAACAACCGCCAGAACAATTTGCGCCTTGGCGCCGGTGTTGTTGTACGGCTAGGCCGAGACTAGGAGCCCAAAGTCCAGCACAACTCGCCTTCCCCACCTGCATCGCCAGCCCCTCCTGCGAATCCAATGATGATATCGTTGGGTTCGCATCGGGATTCGCATCGGGAGGCGCATGAAGATTGGCATTACCTGTTATCCAACTTACGGCGGCAGCGGAGTTGTCGCTACTGAATTGGGGCTTGAGCTCGCCCGCCGGGGCCACGAGATTCATTTCATCTCCTATTCGCAGCCCATTCGTCTGACCGGGCCGGAGCCAAACATTCATTATCATGAGGTCGAGGTCACGCGCTATCCGCTGTTTGAATATCCTCCGTACGATCTGGCGCTAGCGACGCGCATGGCCGAGGTTTCGCAGCTCTACGAACTCGATCTGTTGCACGTGCACTATGCGATCCCGCATTCAGTGAGTGCGATGCTGGCCAAGCAGATGCTGGCGGCAACTCCACCGCGGCGCCATTTACCATTTGTCACCACCCTGCACGGCACCGACATCACTCTGGTCGGGCTCGACCGTTCGTATCTCCCGATTACCCGTTTTTCCATCGAGCAGAGCGACGGCGTGACGGCCATTTCGCAGTATTTGCGGACCCGCACCCTGAGGGTTTTCGACATCAAGAACCACATCGAAGTTATCCCGAACTTCGTCAACTGCGACGACTACCTGCGCAAACCGGAATGGCTGGAAAAGCGCAGCGAGTATGTCCGGAACGACGAGCGCTTGCTGGTGCACCTTTCCAACTTCCGCCCGGTGAAACGCGTTCTGGATGTGGTCGAAATTTTTGACCGTGTCCGCAAGAAAATTCCTTCCAAGCTGTTACTGATTGGCGACGGGCCCGATCGTTCCCAGGCGGAGTGGCTGGCGGTCCAGAAAGGCATTCATGAGCACGTGCTGTTTCTCGGGAAACAGGATCAGGTCCGCGAGAAACTGGCTATCTCAGACGTGCTGCTGATGCCCAGCGAACTGGAAACGTTCGGGCTCGCAGCACTGGAAGGGATGGCCTGTGAGGTCGTCCCCATTGCCACCCGCTCCGGAGGAGTGCCGGAACTGATCGAGCACGGTGTGACCGGATTCCTGGCCGATGTCGGCGACGTGGAAACCATGGCGCGTTACGCCATCGAGCTGCTGAACGATGAATCCGCGCTGCGCGCCATGGGGAAACGGGCGCGTGCCGCCGCCCAGGAAAAGTTCTGCGCCAGCAAGATCATTCCGCTTTATGAAGACTTTTACCGAAAGGTGCTGGAGCGCTCGTCAAAGTCGTCATCAGCTCTTCCGGATTAGGCAAAATGGGCAGCCGCAACCGGATCAGCGTGCCCCCGCCTTCGCGGTTTTCGATCATCATCTTCGCGGCATCGCCATAGAGCACCTTCAGACGCTCGGCAACGTTGGCCATGCCGATGCCGCCACCGCCAAAACCATCGGGCTGCTCAAGCAATTGCGCTGCCCCCATACCGACACCGTCGTCTTCCACTTCGACCACCAGGCGCGATTTGATCAGCCGGCTGCGCAGCGTGATGCTGCCGCCTTCGACTTTTGGAGAAAGTCCGTGCTTGATGCAGTTTTCCACCAGCGGCTGCAGCAGCATGCTGGGAACCATGACGGCAAGAGATTCCGGATCGAGGTCCTTGACGACTTTGAGCGTGTCCCGTCCAAAGCGCACGACTTCAATGTCCAGATAATTGTCGATGAACTCCACCTCCTCGCGCAGCGGAACGAACGACTCCGCACTGTGCAGCAGGCGGCGAAGAATGGCCGCGAGCTTCAGGATCATCTCCCGCGCCGTGTCGGGATCGAAGCGCACCAGCGACGAAATGGAATTCAGCGTGTTGAACAGGAAGTGCGGGTTGATCTGATTCTGCAACGCCACCATGCGCGCCTGCAGCAGCAACCGCTCCTGCTCTTCGAGTTTTATCTGAATGCGGACGCTGTTGAAGATTTTCAGTTCCGTGCCCACCACCATGACCACGGTCAGGTAGATCGCGCTCTCCACCAAATACCCGTTCAGAGTTCCGCCAGCGCCATTCCCCCACAGGCCAGGGCTTTCCAGGCTGAAAATGGAGTTCGGCCAGAAGCGCCAGATTTCCGTCTGTAGAAAACGCATGCCTACGATGGTCACGAAAAAAGCGATCTGCCAATCGAACACGCGCGGCCGCGGCAGATTCCTGCGAATCATGCGATAGAGCGTGAGGTCGATGAACGGCGAGAACGACCAGATATCTTCCTGTTCGGGCGCAACCCGGCGCAACTGCCCGGCGATAATTCCCGCGAGCACATTCAGCGGCAAGCTGGCCCACTCTCCGTGCACTGCCGCAGGCAGCGACATCAGCGCTCCGCCGAGCCCTCCCGACAAGCGCCCGCCCACCACGCCCAGCAGCAGCGCGGTTTCCAGCGACAGGTCGCCAGCCAGGAAGCTTTTAACGCTGACACGGATCCAGACGCCGAGTGCGATGGGGATCGCCATCCACAACGCCAGATAAATCTTGCGCCGGGTTTCGCGTTGCTCACGGAAGAGCAGACTCTTAAATTCTTTGGAGCGCACCAGCGCGCTCGACACGGCCGCAGCCACGCCCAGCTCGATCAGCAGATTGACGAGTATCAGCCGCGGTTCCAGCATCAAGATCACTTGCTGGTGGAGAGCCGGGCGTCCCCGCCCGGCCGCCGCGCTGCCGGACGGCCGAGGACGCCCGTCGCTCCACCGATGGCTTTCTTCCCGCAAGATGGCGCGTGCGCTGCGGGATCAGCCTACGATTGTACCCGCGGCCTGCTGCAAAAGCTGCTCAACCTTGATCTTCGAGCCCGCCGGAACTCCACCCTGGGCGAAATCGCGGCTTCCGCCGCCGCGCCCTCCAACCGACGACAACACCTGCTTGAGCAACGCATCCATGTCAACCGGCGCGCCGGGCGTTCCGCCGGAACCCTGCGCGAGAGTCAGCGATGGAGTTTGCGCGAAAACGAGCCCCGCGGGATCCACACTGCTCGCCACCAGCGCGATAGCCGGCGTAGCCGCTCTGGTCACTTTCTGGGCAAACAGCTTAGCGAAGCCGATGTCGTGATCCGAAAACGCGCGCACTACTATCTTCCGCCCGTTCGTGACCGGCAAATCCCGAAGCGCGTCCAAAACCATAAGCTCAGCCAGTTGATCGAGCGCATCTTCTCTTTGCTTGCGCACTAGCTTGCTCTCTTCGACGCTCTTGCGGATCTGATCCGGCACATCCCACAGCTGAGACGAGAAAAGTGCGGCCGCCTCGCTGAGCGCACTGTAGTCCCGCCGCGCCATGCGAACTGCGCGACCGCCGCAGACAAACTCCACTCGCGTTCCCTGCCGCACCCTTTCGCTTTTCCGAAGAACGATCGAACCGATCTGCCCGCTCGAGCTCACGTGAGTTCCGCCACACGCCGACACATCGAAATCCGCGACCTCGACCAACCGCAATTCGTCGCGCTCCGCCGGAGGCAGTTTGCGCAGGCCAAGCCTCTCCGCTTCCGCACGGGAAACATAGCGAATCCGCACCGGACGATTCTCAAACACAACCTGATTGGCCCGCTTCTCGGCCCCGGCAATCTGCTCCGAACTTACCGAAGGTGCGGCCAGATCAATCGAGCAATAGTCTTCGCCCATGTGGAACGAAACCGTCGGCATCTGATAAAGCTCGATAAAAGCGGCCGAGAGGACATGCTGTCCAGTATGCTGCTGCATATGGTCGCGGCGGCGTTCGAGATCGATGCTCCCGTGCACTGCAGCGCCCGCTAGCGGCATTTTCGCCGGTGCTTCCAGATAGTGGACGATCCTGCCGTCCTCCGCATCCGCAACTTCGGTTACTCGCAGCCGATCTTCCGCGCGACCACCTCCGTCGATCGTCAGCCACCCAGTGTCATGCACCTGGCCGCCGCTGGTGGGATAGAAAGCGGTTTCCCGCAAGATAACGGCTGGGCGCGATTGCTCGGGGGAAAGTGCTGCGACGTCCTCGACCGCCGAATCGAACTCGAGGATTTCAGAACTGTCGTAATAAAGACGTTTGGTCATGACCTGGGGCTCGGTGCCCCAGGTTCGCGCCCGTCGTTTGGGCGCTAACCTGGGAGCTTCCGCGCGCAAAACAAAAGCCAGGCACCGGCGCTCCACTGCACACGAAAGAGCCCGTTACCGTTGCTTCCTTCCGGACCTGGCGGGATTGGCGGGAAAACGTCGCGCGGAACCGATGCCTGACTCTCCATATTATCAAGAGATCGCTGAAAACAGGAACGGGCTCAGATTCCCCGTAGTGGCTCACTTCGAGTTTGTTTTGAAAGGGCGCGGCTTCAGCCGCGCCGCAAGCATCGAATTTTCATTCCGGCTTTAGCCGCTGAGAAGTTTTTCAATTATCATCGCGTTGTGGTTGAATCAGAATGCACCGCCTACAAACGACTAAAAGATCGTGAGGACCGCGCGCACGCGGCATGGACTTCTTTTCTGTACCGCAACGAGGTTAAGCCGAGGCTTTCGGAGAAGGCCAAGCGGAAGCACCAGAAAGAAGAAATGGAAGCGTATCGGCAAGCTCACAAGGCGCGCCTGGCTCACATGAAAACGTGTCCAACCTGCATGTCCAACTTGTAAACATTGCGGCCGTCACATGGGACAATTCTGAAAGGGCCGTGGCACGATCTGAAATACTACTTGACATGGGCAGTGATAATAGAACTATAGCCCAAAGCGGCCGCAGCCGTAGTTAGCACTAAGTTCTTTGAAATTGATATTCAGCTCGACTTAGTAAGTCGGGAGCCGACTCTAAAGGCCAGGCGTAAGTTAGGTCCACTCCTAACTCCTGTGTTATCTAGATTTTGACTTTAACTCTTTTAAACTCCTAGATTTTGGTCGTTTTAGCCCGTAACCCCATGATTCCAAATAGAGGGGAGGGGGTACCCCGACTAGCGCACCACCAGCACTTCCCGGATGGCATCGCGCGCCAGGAAAAACTTGATCGAAGCAAAATCCCGGAATAGGTTTTCAATGTGCCGGTTGTTGAACACGCGCTGCAGGCGCGGAGATTGTTTTTCAGACGCGGGACGCCCGGGCGGTGCGAACTTCACCTCTTGCATCTCCAGCATGTCGGTGCCGGTCACGTGATAGCGATAGCAGGTCGAGTCCGGGCCCGCTTCGCGCGTGTGGAAAAACGCCAGCAGGTAGCCGCCCGGTTTCATCACCGACCACAAACGGTCGATGGTTGGCTTCACCAGGCTCTCTTCCATGTAATCCGGAAGATTCCAGCACAGCACTATGTCGAAGTGAGCGTTCGCGTACTTCAGGTTCTCATCCAGAAATCTCTTGCTGTCCAGAACCGAGTTTCCTGCGGCGTCCTGAATGCGCAACGCCGGGTCGAGTGACGACCGCAACAAATCTTCACTGTAGTTCTTGTGTCCCTTACCGGTGAAAAAGCGGATGTTGTTGGCGGAGGTCGAGCCCATGTCGAGCACGCACAGCCCCTCCTGCGAATTCAGCAGCCGGGAAACCTCTCCCATGCCGCTCGACCGGCGGGTTAGCTTCTGCGGGACTGAGGAGCCCGCAGCCTGGTTCGAAGAGCTGCGAAAGAATTTCATTACGTTGTCAGAAACAGATGCCATAGAACATGGTGACCAGTGCGCCCGGTCGCGCGATCAGCCCGTCATCACTTACGAAGACGCGGGCGCCGCCTTTCCGGCCTCTCTCTGAACATCAACCTTCCCTTTCAGGAAGGCGCCCTCTTCAATGGCAATGCGCTGCGTGGTCACGTCGCCAGTTACCACAGCTGACTTTCGCAACTCCACGCGCTCGGAGGCATTCACGCTGCCATCCAGCTTACCCTGAATCACCACCGCTTTGGCGCTGACGTCGGCCTTGACGATTCCGTTGGGCCCGACCGTCAGCCTGTGGTTGCGGAGCTCAATTTTGCCTTCGACGCTGCCATCCACGTACAGGTCTTCGGAGCCCGACAGCTCTCCCTTGATTACCACCGACTTGCCGATGTGGGCGCCCTCTCCGGTCAGCGGAGCATCCATGCTTTGGCCTCCATCTCCTCGCGCTCTGTTCGCCGCGAATGAACCGATTGTAAATCATTCCGCCCTCTTGCGGTCAGTAACGTAGCCGGAAATCATTCTCCATCAGGAACTTACAGCAGCGCATGGAACTGCGGCTTCACTCCGATACAGTCTCCGGTTTGCTACCATGAGGGAAGCAGGTAAGAGATCTGAACGGCGTATACGTGCCCGGTCCCATCATGGCGGTCGTCAACTCGATCTCGCGCAACTCCATGGCTCCGAGTATCGCCCACCGGAGCGCCTGGATTCTGCTGCTCGCCGCGGCCAGTTTTGCCGGGCAGTCAGCGACGGTTTCTTCCTATCGGGATCCCTTGCAACTGGTGCGCGCAGCGGTGCAGAACGAGATTAAGGCGTCCAATGACGACACCGCCCGCTTCCTGTTTCGCGGCACCAAGACGACGCCTCAAGGCTCCACCACGAGACTCTATGTCGAAACCAAGGAGGCTACTGCCGGCTTGGTGATCGCCTACAACGGCAAACCTCTGACTCCCGAACAGCGCCAGGCGGAAGAGGCGCGCGTCGAACGTTTCATCCACCATCCCGAAGAACTGAAAAGGAAGCGCGAGCAAGAACGCGAGAGCGACCAGCGCACTATGCGCATCATGCGCGCAATGCCCGATGCCTTCCTGTTCGAGTACGCAGGGGAAGAACAGGGCTCAGCAGGCATTGGCCGGGCCGGCGACCCTCTGGTCAAATTGAAGTTCCGGCCCAATCCCCGCTACGTACCGCCCACGCACGTCGAAGAAGTCCTGCCCGGCATGCAGGGCTACCTGCTGGTGGACGCCGTCCATTACCGCATCGCCAGCATTGATGGCACGCTCTTCAAGCCAGTCGGCTTCGGGTGGGGGATTCTCGGCCACCTCGATCGCGGCGGCCGCTTCATGGTTCAGCAGCAGGAGGTTGGCGACGATCTCTGGGAAATTTCAAGCATGGCCTTGAGCTTCACCGGAAAGATACTGCTGTTTAAGAATCTCAACATCAGCTCGACGGAGGTTTTCAGCGGCTTCAAGCGGGTTCCCTCGGACCTGACGTTCGCCCAGGCGCTGGAACTGCTGAAGAAGGAAGAAGCCACCCTTTCCGCCGACAAACCCGCTGCCAGCAAACTCGCCCACAGGTGAGGCGCTCGTGTGAGGACGGGCGTCTCGCCCGTCCGCTGAGGGACAGCCGCCCGCGGCTGTCCAAGCCGAGCACATCTCGCAGCTGCCTGTGGTCACAGCAACCATAGGGCGCTAAGCGTTCCCGGCGCGAAACGTTTCTTCGCGCACGGTGAACTTCCGCACCAGGTCTTCGCGCACCTCGTAGCCTGTTCCGGGCGCGTCACTGATGGCAATCATTCCATCAGCGCGGACTTCGACTTCGGGCTCGATGATGTCCTCTTTCCAATAGCGCTTTGATGCCGACACATCTCCCGGCAAGCGGAAATTTTCGAGCGTCGACAACGCGATATTATGCCCGCGGCCCACCCCCGATTCCAGCATCCCGCCGCACCACACCGGAACGTTGTGCCGCACGGTGACATCGTGTATCTTCGTCGCCTCACTGAAGCCGCCCACGCGGCCCACCTTGATATTAATGATCCGGCAGGCGCCGGTCTCGAGCGCGAAATCGGCGTCGCGCGCATTAAGAATCGATTCGTCCAGACAGATCGCCGTCTCGATGGATTTCTGCAGCCGCGCGTGAAGATAGATTTCGTCGTTCCACAACGGCTGCTCGATCATCAGCAGGTTGAAGGCATCGAATTTGCGCAGGTGCTCGACCTGGTCAAGCGTGTAGGCCGAATTCGCATCTACACTGAGAACAATATCCGCCCAGCGCGCGCGGATCTTCTCCAGCACATTCAAATCCCATCCCGGCTTAACCTTGATCTTGATCCGCCGGTATCCCGCCTCCAGCTCAGTTTCGATCTTTCGCAGAAGTTGTTCCGGCGAGTCCTGAATGCCGATTGATACGCCGCAAGCAATCTCGCGCCGTGTTCCTCCCAGCAACTTCCATAGAGGTTGCCGTTTCTGCCGCGCCTCCGCATCCCATACCGCGTTTTCCAGCGCCGCTTTCGCCATGCGGTGTCCGCGAACTCTGGCAAACCGCGCCGCACAATCCCGGCCCGCATCCAACTCGCTCTGCAGCAGAAGGGGCGCCAAGTAATCCTTGATCGTGGGCCACGCAGTTTCCGTCCACTCCGGGCTGTAATAAGGATCTTCTCCAGCAACGCACTCACCCCACCCGCGCACTCCATCGGCCTCGACGCTCACCAGCAGGATGCGGCGGCTGTGAACCCGGCCAAAGCTCGTTTCAAAAAAATGCACGAGCGGCATGTGAATCTCACGCAGAGTCACAGATTCGATTTTCATAATGAGTTGTGGTTCGTATCAGGGCATCGCTGTAGCGACGCCATAAATCCTTCCGCCTGTGAGACGGGGCTTGCCCCGTCTCCTCTGGACGCGGCGGGAGACGAGGCAAGCTGCGTCCCCGGAGAGAATCAGACTCCGCAGCCCGCTAATATTGCCAGCCTTCGTCCCACTTTCCCAGCAGGAACCGCCCATTCCCGCACTCGCCGCGTTCGTAGCCAAGCACACTCAGTCCTTCGGCAAACGCCCGCTGGAACCGCTCACGATTCCTTTCCTGCACTGCCAGCGCCTGCGCCCGCGTCGTCGCCTCGGCCTTCCATTCGTAAACCTCCGCCGGCACATCGATGCGCGTGCGACATTCGAACGGCGCCATCGGAGCATCCGCCAGTACTGCTTCGACCCTCTTTGACCTCATCCACCACTCCGCCACCAGTCGGTCGGTGGGCAGACCACCCTGCAACGGCGACGATGTAATCCCGTACTGGTTCACGTTGTAGCGCCGCGCGATCGCACCCAGCTTCTCGATATTCAAATACGCGTTCTTGACTTCCAGCGGATCGAACGTCCATTCCATCAGCTCGAAACCCCGCGCCAGAGCATCTTCACGCTGATAGTGCTTCATACGCCGTCCCAGTCCCCCATTGCGATATTGCTGGCGGACGGCCAGCATGTGCGAGTGCAGATAGCAGTGGCCCTCCCGCATTCCCGGAATCGCGAGCGCGAAGCCGATCAGTTCCTTTTCGTCGTCCCGTCCCTCGCTTTCCCTTTCGTCGTTTCTTTGGTCGTTTCTATCAACGAAAGCCCCAATCACCTGGCCGCCGATCTTCGATGCCACAACGAACATCCGCACCGGAACCAGGTCCGCATCCGAGAACTTCCATACTTCTTTCTGGAGCCCAAAGCAGGCCTGCATCTCCGCCAGCGCTTCGCACTTGCGGATGATCACCGCGCCGGTCGTTGATATCTTGGTCGCTCCGGTCACGCTGGTTTTTCCTGCCGCTTCGCCTCTTGCCATAGTGCTTCCAGTTCGTCCATCGAAGCCTGCTGTGGCGCTCGCCCGCTCGCCCGCAGGCGCTCCTCCATCCATTGGAACCGGCGCTTGAACTTGCGATTCGTCTTCCTCAACGCCGACTCCGGATCAAGCGCCAGAAAGCGCGCAATGTTCACCAGAACGAAGAACATGTCTCCAACTTCATCTTCCAGACGCTCGCGCAGCTCTGGCGGAACCCGCGGCTTCCCTGACCCGGCAATTCCCGTCCCCAGCGATCGACCTTTGAGAGGAAGCATGGGCACGGCCTTCAGTTCCTCCCGCAACTCCGCTGTCTCTTCTTCGAGCTTGGCAAAAAGCCCTTCCATCTCCGGCCAGTCAAATCCCACGTGCGCCGCGCGCGAGCTGAGCTTATAAGCCTCCATCAGCGCGGGCATTTTCGACGACACGCCCGCGAGCACTGACTGATCAGCGACGCCATCCGCGTCGTCAGCCTGCTTCGGCTTCTCGCCTGCGCCCGCTGCCAGCCGTTTCTTTTTCTCTTCCGCTTTCAGCGCCTCCCAGTTGCGCAGCACTTCGACAGGAGTGTCCGCCTTTACATCACCAAACACGTGCGGATGCCGATCTACCAATTTGTTGGAGAGCCGGTCCAGCACATCATCCACCGAAAAATGGCCTTCCTCGTTCGCCATCTGCGAATAAAACAGCACCTGCAGCAGAAGGTCGCCCAATTCGCCGGTTAATTCCGGCCAATCACGATTGTCGATCGCTTCGAGGACTTCGTAAGTCTCTTCCAGCGTGTAGGGCTTGATGGTGTCGAAGGTCTGTTCGCGGTCCCACGGGCATCCACCCGGACCCCGCAACCGTGCCATGATCTGAACCGCTCGCTCGAATCGTTCGCCTGTAGTGGGCATCCTGTTCAATGTAAATGAGGTAAATTCCACGAGCAATGGCGGCGATGCTCGTCAAATGTTCCCGCACCTATTGCAGCGACCGAACCATCAATTCCGTCTCATCCGAGATAATCGCATCCACGCCGCGCACCGCGAACTCACGCATGCGCTCGGTGCCATTCACTGTCCAAACCATGATTCTTTTTCCTGCCGCACGAACCAGTTCGACCAATCCCCCATCCGCCAATTTGAATTGCGGAATCACCCACTCCGCCGGCATCTCGCGCCAACATCGAAGTTGATGCCGAGTCTCGCAAAGAAATCCCAGCGGGATCGCCGGATCGAGATCGTGAATTGTCGTGAGCACATCGGGAAGAAACGACGAAACAACGTATCCCTTTTGCGGCGGATGTTTGCGCAATACTGCGACCGTCTGCGGCGCGAGTCCCGCAACCTTCAACTCGATATCGAGAAATGCCCGCTGCGCAAACTGCCCTAGAACATCTTCCAGTGTGGGCAACGCCAGGCTCTTCGACGCCGTCTTCTCAATCTTCATCGCCCCGACGGTCGCGTCGTGGCAGATCACAGCTTGCCCGTCGGCGGAAAGCCGCACGTCGAATTCGAACCCGTCGCAGCCATGCCGTAAGCAAAGCTCGAACGAAGCCAAAGTATTTTCAGCAATTTGCCGAGAAGCCCGAGCCCCGCGATGCCCCAGAAAAAGAGGACGAGTCATTCAAGTATTTGCTTTTTCTCGGCGTGCTCGGCGTCTCGGCGGTGAGAAAGCCGCAACACCTCAGTCCAAATCGAAATCCCGGATCGGCTTTCCCGTGTCCGGCGTTTCTTTGGCTTTCTTCACCGCCTCCTGGAATTTTTTCTCCAGCAGCTCCGAGGCATGCTTTTGCGCTTCCATCGACTGGCGAAAAATCGAGTCGCGCCGGCTGTCCTGTTCCTTCATGGCGCGAGCCGCTTCTTCCATGTCGTTGAAGGTTTTCGGCTTAACGGGCGCAGTATGCGCTATGATGCTGCGCGTCGCCGCGTCGATTTTCATGACCGCGCCGCAGCAAGGACAAGTCACGTCAAAACTAGACTCACGAAAATTGGATTCGCGTTTCACTACACGCGATCATACCGCAATCCGCCTCAGCGCGGCGTGAGGCGAATCGGCAGAATATGGAACAGATACAGCATTTCCCAACCCAGCAGAACGATCGACACCACCACCACCAGAATCGCCAGAATCTCGCCAAAGCTCAGCCCCTTGTCCTGTTCGAAACGGCGTGCCCCCAGGCTCAAAATATTCAGCGTGGCGAAGCCAAACACCAGCGCCCAGAGAATGTTGTAAATCTCCTCGCGGGTCGTTCGCAGTAGGAACATTCCGGGCAGAACCCCGACCGCCAGCGCGCGCACAGCGCGGCCAGAGAACTCTACCCACCCATGGGCCTGCCCCGTCACAACAAGCAGCGGTGAGCAGTTCCGGAATAACGATGAGCAACTCCGGAATGCGGACGAAAGACTCCGGGGTGCAGCTGTGAAAGGCCGAGGCGGTCTCATGCAGAAAGTTGATAGTACAGTGTTTGCCTTCCCCAAGTCAGCCAGCCTACAAAAAAAGATATTCCTTAGGTCACTGCGGTTGATTTTCTCAGGACGGTCACAGAGGATGGTACGCGAGGTAGTACGCAAGAAAGCACGCGATGATCGTCAACTTCGCCGAGCGGGCGCACAACCACAACGGGGAACTTGACCCGGTAACCAGATCCTTGCTAGATAACGATTTCGCAACATTCCCGTGGTCGCGTGAATAATTCAATGCCCCAGCCACGTTCACCAGTTCCCGATTTTCTCTTCGGCACCGCGTGGAAGGAAGATCGCACCCCGGCCCTCACCGAACTCGCGCTGCGCATGGGTTTTCGAGCCATCGACACGGCGAACCAGCGGCGGCATTACTTCGAAGAAGGAGTGGGCCAGGGATTAGCCGCCGCTTATCGCGCCGGCTTGGTCACGCGCGCCGATCTTTTTCTGCAAACGAAATTTACTTATCAACCCGGTCAGGACCACCGCCTGCCTTACGACCCCGCAGCCTCGCTTTCCGTTCAGGTCGCTCAGTCAATGACCAGTTCGCTCCACCATCTCGCGACCGGCTACGTTGACAGTTACTTGCTGCACGGGCCCTGCTCCAACCAGGACTGGACCGATGCCGACATCGAAGTCTGGGAGGCCATGCGCCAAGAGCGCGATGCCGGCCGCACCCGTTTCCTCGGCGTAAGCAATGTTTCTCTGCGTCACCTACAGGAAATGGCAGCCGGCCGCGCCGAACTTCCCGCATTTGTGCAAAACCGATGCTACGCCCGCCTGGGCTGGGACCGCGCCGTGCGATTGTTCTGCCGGGAACGCAAAATCATTTATCAGGGGTTCTCGCTTCTCACAGCGAACCAGGAGGTGCTACGCCATCCTGTGATCGCCAGACTAACGACTGCCAGTCTGGCCGCGAGCGCCAATGTCACGCCGGCCCAGGTCGTGTTCAGCTTCGCCCGCACCCTCGGAATTCTGCCTCTGACCGGCACCTCCGACGGAGAGCACATGAAGCAGGATCTGGCCAGCCGCGCCCTCACGCTCCCGCCGGACGCAGTAAATGCAATTGAGTCCTTGGCAGGCTGACCATAGCATTCATGAAACCAGCCCTACGTCCCATGAACTGCCGCGGTTAGCCCACTTCCCTTCAAGCCGTCCCGGTGTTGGCCAGCGCTTCCACCGCCTCCCACGTCGTGCCAAACGTCACGAAAAATTCGTTCACCTTGGTCATTTCCATAATCTTGCGCACTCGCGGCTTCATGCCTGTCAGCACCAGGCATCGTCCCGTTTTCTGATGCGATACGTACACCTTCACCAGCGATCCTAATCCCACCGAATCAATGTAAGGGACATCCGTCAAATCCAGAATCATCGTTTCCGCGCACTCGTGGTGCACTGCTTGCTCGAATCGCGGCGCGGTTTCGATCGTGATCGGCCCACGCAACAGCAAAATCCGCTGATCGTCCGCCACTCCTGCATAGCGCTCGACGGTGAGTTCCTGCGATCCCATGGCAGCCGATTGTAGGGCACACGGCTCTCCCTGTCACTCCCACAAATGCAATTCCTTCCTCCACCCCGGCGCCTTACTGCGGTTTCTTATCGTCCCCGTGATTCTCGTACACCGAGTACTGCCCGCCCGGACGCTTCAGCTTCACCGTGATCTCCATCTCCGCCTTGTTGATCTCGTAGTCTTCCCCAAAACTCTGGAAATGCGGCGCCAGCACTTGCACCCGCAGCGGACCATACGGAATCCCGTCAACGCTCGTCCGCCCCTCTGCGTCCGTCTTCAGATCCATCTCTCCCTGCGCCTGCTTCCCCTTGCGTTTTACCGGATGCAGTACCACCGCCGCATCCCTCACCGGCTTACCGTCGGAGTCGCGCACCACCACAAACCGCAAACGTGACGTCGGCCCCTCATCCTCCTGAGTCCACGCCAACCCAGCGCCGAATCCCAGTACGATAGCCACCACCATCACCATCGAAAACTTTCTTTTCATATGCAACCTCACCCGCACCTCTGTCATTGCGCCTCTGATCACTGCGGTCTCTGCTCCGCCGGTTTCTTGTCGTCATTTTTCTTCGCGTCTCCCTGATTCGGCTGCGACGAGTACTGCGCCCCCGGACGCTTCAGCTTCACCGTAATCTGCAACTCCGGCTTGTTGATCTCGTAGTCTTCCCCAAAAGTCTGGAAACCCGGCGCCAGCACCTGCACCCGCAGCGGACCATACGGAATCCCGTCAATATTCGTGCGCCCATCGTTGTCCGTCTTCAACTCCATCCCGCCGCGCGACTGCTTTCCCTTCCGATCCACCGGATGCAGTACGACTGCGGCATCCCTCACCGGCTTGCCGTTGTAGTCGCGCACGACCACAAACCGCAATGCCGACATCGGCCCCTCATACTCCTGGGCCCACGCCCACCTAACCACGCCAAACCCAAGCGCGATCGCCATCGCACTTACAATCAAATAACGTTTCTGCATGTCAGTCATTCTAGACTCATCTGGTAAACAGTCCACTAATCCCTGTGTAATTGGGGATGCTGCTCCAGTTGAGCATCAGGATTGGATGTCGTAAGGCTTGGCGTCGGCCTGAGGTGAGTGTCATCTGAAGCTGTGGATTATATCGGACTGGCGGGCTCGGTCCGCGGAAAAAGGCCTACCAACCTGGCGGGCTCGGTCCGCGGAAAAAGGCCTACCAACCTGGCAGGCCTTGAGATGCGGACAAGAGTCAGACAGCAGTGGCCCTGATACGCTGCAAACGGGACATTCGGCGCAGTTTATGCACTTTAACCAATGGCTATACTTGCCTTGCTCTCTTTAGCTGCCCTGCCTAGGGCAATGGGTTTACTGAAATGCAGCCGCCAAAGAAGTAATTTGCGAGCGGAGGCCCGGGCCATCCGCTTCGAGTTAATCTAATGATCTTCTGGCGCAGCTTGTTACAGGTTCGCGGCAAGAAACGGAGT
>Ga0116112_1001243_pt1 | contig 17378 bp, 10 predicted proteins | sample June2015DPH_8_15_FD_89721 | JGI IMG/M metagenome (GOLD analysis project Ga0116112, IMG submission 89721) | Peatland microbial communities from SPRUCE experiment site at the Marcell Experimental Forest, Minnesota, USA - June2015DPH_8_150 | ecosystem: Environmental > Terrestrial > Soil > Wetlands... | reverse complement strand
CCGTATTGCATTGTCGAGAGAAGGGACATGCTGCGCAAGATCGGCGATTTTGCGAACAAAACGCTAAACGAGGCTAAGATGCTAGCTTTGCATTCATTACGGCGTGCTCATCTATGAGGGTCAGCTCACCAGCATGAACAATCAACACAGTCTTGACCTTCGTGCTCGGTTGCGGGATATATTTAGTGTCCCAACACGTCCCGTGTGAACTGGAAAAAACGCCGCGGATACTGAAGGTTCGACCTCCGGAAGGGGCTGTATGCAAATGCCCGCAAGAAGGACGTCAGTGCTTCTCTATTTTGGCCGAACTCGTAATAAAGATGGCCTAACCTCTCAAACGCCGTTGCTTTCTCTTCTGCCGACATTCGATGGGGCCACTGCCTCAGTGCATACTCTAGAACCAAGATATAATCCTGATGACCAACCTGCTTTGCCGGTTTGCTGTTGGGGGTAATGCCCCAGGTGCTGTTCGCATGTGTTCGATACTGGGCAAGTGGCTCTTCTATATAACAAAACTCATACTTCGCTGCTAATTCCAGGCAGAATAGCCAGTCGTTCATGTATTTCAAACGCTCATCGTATCGAATGCCGCCCAGATTTGCCCTTTTATAGAGCATTGTCGTGCAGCTAAGCGGACGAGACAAGATTTCGTGGAACATGTCTCCACTTGTCTTTGCTAAAACGCCGCCTAATTCACTCGCCACCAAGCCCATCGGTTGTCCACTCTCATCGATAACCTGCGTCTCCGTCCAAACGATGCGGTCCTCATTTGACTCAAGAACGGCAAGTTGCTTGCTGAGCTTATCCTTCATCCAAACGTCGTCCGATGCGATTTCCCCCTGAAACTTTCCTCGGGCGATTTCAAAGCCGTCATTCATCGTCTTTGCGATTCCGCAGTTTGTCTCGTGAAGTATTACGCGCACTCTAGCGTCTTCATCTGTATATTTTTGAATTATATGCCTTGATGCATCTGTCGAAGCATCATCAACAATTATCACTTCAAGGTCGTCGACGTCTTGGCCTAGGACGCTCTCAATAGTTTCTGAGATAAACTTCTCGTGATTGTATGAGGTTATCACTACGCTAACTAATGGCATCTTTAGTTGCCCCCCCTATGTACGTAACTTCTTCATCGGTCAATAAGGGATAGAGCGGTAGAGAGAGAATTTCGTTACACACCACCTCAGTGACTGACAAGTCTTTCGCATTCTCAAACTCTGTGTAGGCTTTTTGCTTATGAACTGGTATTGGGTAGTGTATCCCTGTTTGGATACCTCTCTTTTTCAAGAGCCGTTGACACTTGTCACGCTCATCCAATCGTATTACAAACAAATGATAGGCGTGCTTCGCATAAGTCCCCTCAAAAGGCAGCACGACATCCGTGTGCTCCAGCAATTCCTTGTATAATTCAGCTAATCGTCTTCTCTTTTCGTTCCATTCATCAAGTCGCGACAGCTTGACTCGCAGTATTGCTGCTTGTAATTCGTCCAAACGGCTATTGATCCCTACACTGTCGTGATGGTATTTCTTGGATTGGCCGTAGTTTCTCAGCAGCTTAACTCGCTCTGCGAGGCTGCCGTCATTTGTCGTAACGATGCCACCGTCGCCGTAAGCACCGAGATTTTTTACGGGATAGAAGCTAAAACACCCAGCATCCCCAATGCTACCTACCTTTTTCCCATTGTACTCTGCACCGTGCGCTTGACAAGCATCCTCGACTACCGAAAGATCGTATCGGTTCGCGATCTCGAGGATTTGATCCATGTTCGCAGGGTGCCCGTAAAGATGGACCGGCAATATCGCTTTCGTTCTTTCCGTTATTTTTTCCTCTATTTTGGCACTGCTTATGCAGTAAGTATCAGGTTCTATGTCGACAAAAACCGGTTTTGCGCCGCACCTGACGATGCCATCAACTGTCGAGACAAACGTATGAGAAACGGTGATCACTTCGCTATTTGTGTCGATTCCCAATGCCTTGAGAGCAAGAAATAACGCGTCGGAACCTGAATTTACGCTTATTGCGTATTTTGCACCGATGTATTTCGAAAAAGCAGCCTCAAATTTGCTCACTTCTTCCCCAAGAATGAAAAGGCCACTGTCAAGAACTGCACTGATTGCGTGATCTATTTCAGATTTTATTTCTACATATTCTCGCTGCAAGTCGACAAAATGGATCCTGTTTTTAGTCATGTTATCAGCAGAGTGCAAATATAGGCAATAGTGTTGCGCTTAATTTTTTAGCCGTAAACAAATACAGCAAGCCTTGTTTTTCGATCAGCCCTCCCGAATGAGATCTATTTCATAAAAATCATACGTTACCGTGCGCGCCCCGAACAGTTCTTTGTGGTAAGCCAAACTAGCATTTAAATAGCGACCGTCTTGCTCCGTAGAGATTCCAAAATCAAAATACGTCTTGTTATTATCATACTTGTTTATCAGATAATCGTAGATTAATTGGGCTGCCCCTACTCTTCTCCCTTCTTCTGTATAACCGATGTATTGCGTGTGAATCACATTTTGACTTTCGTACGTTACCACCCCGGCCAGCATCTCGCCGTTTTCATAAACTGCAAAAAGCTTAATATTTTCAGGAAATCTGCGAGCAAGCAAGTTCAGTTCTTCTTCCGTGTGTGTGGGGTTAACGTTGTACTTGCTTTGCAAGAGTTCTTTCAATATTAACAGGAACGCTGTGAAATCGTGGCTCTGTGTAACAACTAAGCCTTTCCTTCTCGCGGATTTTAAGTTCCATTGCGCTCCCTTGCTGAAACGCAGCTTATTTTCCAAGAGTATGGCAGCTGACGCATCACGTCTTATGAGTCGTGCATTAAATCGAAAAAGGGCATAAAGATCTTCTTCTGCCGGAAAGTTGTGGTAAATATGAGGGATGGCTTTGTAGATCAACTTAGTAATGCCTTGTGCCCTCAAGTGCGCTGTTAGCTGCTCGAATAGCCGGAGCATCACCGAGAGCTTCATATTCTGATCCGATACGATACCTCCGAACGTCAGTCCGCCGTGACTGTAGAGTACGTCATCCGATATGTTTGCGGGCATAACAGCGATCAAGGCGTTTTCGTCAAAAAGCAGCAGGGATGAATCGATGAACCGATCTGAGTGATATTCCATATAGTCTCGATAAAAAAGAAAGCTCCCGTTTTTGGACCGTTTTACGAAATCGTCCCATCGAGATTTGTAGCTTGACTCATACTTGATTATTTTAATCATGCTAGCGACTCTGATAGCATTTCAACTAAGTGTGTTTGAAATGCGACGTGGTATCCAATATCTCTTTCCGCTTCCCAAACTTAGTGTGAGCCGTTGCAGCAATGCAAATCTTCATTAAGCGATTCCTCCTCCCGCCTTCAACTCGAGGCGATGAAATCGCCGTAAGCCCAGTTTATGCTCAGCCGAGTCGCGGCCTGATGAAGTCTAACGCCGTTGTGAAATGGTCACTGTCTTATCTAACATAATGGCGTCATCGAGGCCCTCTTGCTGCGTTCGCACGTGCGTCCTAAAAACGCCGTGGTCTCGAATGTAATCCGCTTCATCGAAATACTCTGACACCAAGACCAAACAAACAGATCCTGAAGAAAAATTATCGAGTTCACGCCATACCATCGGCGGGATGTATAAGCCGTAGTAGGATCGATTCAAGTGGTACCGTTCCTGGCTCGATCCCCCGTCCAAGATAACATCGAAACTTCCGTTCGCCGCGATGATGAACTGTTGCAGCTGCTTATGCGCGTGTCCGCCTCGCGACTCTCCGCCTGGAACGTCGTAGAGGTAGTAGACTCGTTTGATCTCAAACGGTATGTGGTGGTTCTCTTCAATGAACGTCAAATTGCCTCTCGCGTCTTCAACTTTCGGAAGTTGAATTATGCGACCTATTTCTTCTGTCATGGTTCACATCTCAGCTTTTGTCAGTCTCGCGGTTTTAAGCAAACCGAGAATCAACCGTTTGTCATCGTCATTTATTCCGAATTTATATATAACTACAGCGTAAAACAGCGGGGTCGATGATTGTTATCAGCGTCAATGGGGCATTTTCGAAAAGCAATAGTAACTATCTATTCGCGTGCGCGCTGATCTGACTTATATTCAAATCTGTGTACATGCTTTAGCTTGAGCACAGCCAAAGCAAAAATGGCAATTAAGAGTTGGATAGGTCGCTTATACCAATAGTCTGCTTTCACCTCATCCAAAACGCCAAGTCCAATTTTATACCTGCACTGGTAGTAAAGGTACCTCTCTTTAACCGTGCGCAAAAAACCCCTTTTTAACCTACCCTTTTTTCCCACTATACGTGCAACATCTGGGAAATAATGACTTTTGCCCATCGACACGATACGATTCGTGAAATCTATGTCCTCGCCCCACTGTAAATCTCTCCAGCCACCGGTGGCGACGACCAAATGCCGAGGAATTATGTGAATTGTTCCAAACGATAGCATGTACCCTTCATGTTTTTCGTGATACAATCGCAAAACATCTTTCAAAACAGGCTTTATCACGTCGTCCGTATCAATACCAGATATAATGTAATCTCCGTTGGAATTTTCAAATGCTATCTGTCTCCCTCTTCCTCTATTTGAATGTTCAATAATCAATTTGATTTTTCCATTTCTAGCATAGTCCTCAAGAATCTCACGCGAGCCATCTGTACTGAAGTTATCAGATACAACAACCTCAAAGTCTACGTCTATTTGAGAAAGAACGCTCTCTAGGCATTGGCGGAGTGTATGTCTAGCGTTATAATTTGTAACGCAGATGCTGTATTTCACCATGGCTTGTCAACCATCTTTTTTCAAAGTATTGTACATAGCTACGCACAACAACCCCGTCGAGATTAGACCTCTACGTTTTTAACCGTTTGTCCTCGCAGTTCGAATCTTCAGTACAAAGTCTCTAGAAGCCAAAATCCAAATTTCACCAAAAGACGGGATAAAGCATTCGTAGATCTGAAAAAGAGAGCCAAAGCCAGCCCAAAGGCTTCCGTGACCACTGTTGTAAACGATGCACCAAAGTAGAGGTACTTTGGGATCAGAAAAAGCGAAGATCTACTGGCTTCTCTCGTCGCCAGGGATTTGCCCGGCCCCCTCTAACTTGTAGGAGAACATCTTTTCGGTGCTAGCCCTAATGCCGCTAAGGTAGGCACGCTATAATCTGTCATAAAAAATTCAAGGTTTGGTCGACTTTTTTGCTGCGAGAAAAGCTGTGGAGCTCGGCTCGTAATGCATCATTAGACAAAGGGAGCCGCCTGGCTCTCGCTACCTTGAGAGCCCGACCTCGCAGAAAGGGAAAGGGCACACAACGCGCGATACGCCGTATTAAAACGAGTGCTTGTGCGCAAGCCACTGAGTAAGCCGTAGCTCTACCGTAACATAGGCGTAGACGAGTTGTATACGGTGACATTGTCATTGCCATAGATTACGTTGAACTAACAGAGACTGTCATATCGGTCAACGAACTCTTTCAAGCTGTCTTAACGAAATAAAAACAGCACGAAACATACATGCTTCTGCTGTATCTTTTAGTCTCGAGCAGACACACTCGCACCAAAGAGTCAACGTCGTCTCATCTTTACGTCGTCTTTACGTGAGAAGGAATTAGGTAGATCAACAAAGCTAGGACCGTGAGAACACATTATCGTCTGTCAAAGGCCGAGAACTGTTATGCGGGGCAGATAATATTCTCTCACGAATAATATACACTAGCACCCCCGTTAGAGTAGATCAGACTTGTGTTACCAGTGAAAGATGTGACCGTTATTTCGTACTCCTCATAATTCACGCCCACATAATTGAATACTAGGGCCTGATTATGCGCAATGTTATCCGTGCTGAGGAATATGTAAAAACCTGTTGCGTTCGGTGGAGGCAGCAGATTCTGCGCTTGTGTTGGTACGACCGATGTAAGTAATTCTCTGCCGAAGTAATCTCCGTATATGAGCGGTAAGCCTGTGAGGGTAGCGGTGAACGTGACGGGCTGGCCGACTGCAGGGGTTGTGTTGGATGCGGAGAGGGTTAGGGTTATGGCTTGAGCAACGGTAGTGATGTTCGTGGCTTGGCTGGTGCCTTGGGTGCTGCCGACGTTGACGTTGACGGCGCCGGTTGTTGAGGCACCGTAGGAGACGTCGCCGGGGAAGGTGGCGTAGTAGGAGTAGGTACCGGTGGAGTTGAAGGTCTGGTTGAAGGTGATCTGGCCGTTGGAGTTGGTGAGCTTTCTGACGTCGTTATAGAGGACGCCGTTGAGGTAGTGGTAGATGATGACGGGTGTGCCAGAAAGGGGGATGGTGCTGGTGCCGCTGTTATCGACCACCCACGTGGCTCCGACGATATCTTGGTGATTGAACTGACCTGGATCCGTATTGTCCAACGCAATATCCTGATAGCCCTTTGTAACGGCAAACATAAAGCCGGTCGAAAACAACATAAAAAGCACCAAGTATATCGCGAGCACCCTTGTCACACGTCTTGTCACACGTGAGGGGCTCATCAGCGCTGAGTTGCCAAACCCGAGCTTACTTGTAACTTTTCCCATTGTCACGCTAGCGGCTTCACCGATTTTGATGAAACCTATGACGAGGAACGGCGCTAAAAAGACCAACGTAATCTGGATTATCCGAGTCCAGTCAAGGGCGGCGCCGAGAAAAGGAACGGCTACAGAAGCGATCAGGAATCCTAACGCGATAGTCGCGAGAACCACGTATGAGAATTGGAGCTTGAAACGGTGCTTTTCCAGAAAAAGTGCCAAACATACGCCTGCTAGGATTAAGAACTCGTTGAGGTAGTTAATCCACGCGTTTATCCGATGCAGTATGCCTGGTAAAGGACCCTTTGCGACAACGTTTGCGGCTTCGCTGTAAGTGGGGTTGAATAAATCCGTTATTGATCCTGCGATGTGGCTTCCGAGTGAGAAGATCGTTTGGGTGACCGCCCCTTGCGCAGTATAGAAGTACCACGCAGTCGACGCGATGAAAAATACAGCTATCGAGACAATCGTTACGAAGCTTCTAGGAGATGGTTTAGGTGATGGTGCGGCGATCTGTTTGTCCTTGTGGATTCCGATATTAGTTCGTAAGTATGGCAGCCTCAGTTTCGATCCATCGTCGCCTGCTATGGTTAATACGAGCCACATCACAAAAAGGAAAAGTATAGCTATGTACGTCGTCCCGTAATGGGATACCACCAGTGATATACCGAATACTATAAATAGGGCTGATCGGATCCTTTGGTTCATTTCTGTGCTCACGAGCACCAAAATCAACAAAACAAGGAAAAGCTCGGCTACTTCCTGTCTCGCCAATGTAGTCAGTCCGTAAAAGGTCGCGAACGACACGAAAAAGAAACACGACAGGAATGCTACTTTGTCATTCAGCTGTCTGCGGCATATTTGATATAAGCCAACAGGGATCAGTGCACATAGCACAGGGTACGCAAGCTTGAGGACCCATACGAGGTTGAGGCTTGAGATGAGGGAGTAAATAGGCGCAAGTGCGACAACGCTGAGCATTCCATCATACTGAAAGAGCAAATTTGGATTCCAGACACCTGTGTTCAATACGGAGTTAGCTAAGTAATACTCAGTCTGAATATCATATCCAGTCAGCCACGTCGATATTAGCGTCTGTTGAAAAAGAAGGGATAACGCAATCACAAAAACGGCCAAGGGATACAGTTTCGAGGGAATGAACTTATCAAACGCGATTAAAAGGACAACGACACCAAGCATCAACCACAAAGCCAACTGTCCTGCGTCTACGTTGTAGGTATTGACCAGGTACGTGCTAAAAACTGCTAGGAACGGTATTATGCACAAAAACAATGTTGGAGCCGACGGGACCGACATTTTGGTGTTGAAAAGCGGTTTTGTATTTGTCCACCGGTTACCGGAACCGGGGGCGTAACGGTAATGTGTTCTGTTTCTGTAGTAGGCAACGGCACACAACAGCAATACCACAAAGCTTACCGAGCTCGTGACGGCAAGAAAAGAAAACGGTTTGATTATGTGCAGCGTGGTGAAGAGAATGTTGGCCACAAGCCCGATCGCTAGCACGACTGTGACGCTCAGCCCGACTGCATACAAGGCAGTTTCAACAATACCCAGGTTGCGCAGTCTGAGAATGGATAGTACAAGAATCCCAGGAACGAACGTAAGATAAATAAAGCTTATAAGCGGCTGAACAATCGGCATCGAAACCCCTAACGCACTCAGCGCCATCACTGCCCATAGTGCGATCTGAAGCGAAAGCACCGTGGCTAGCAGCTTTGTTATACTTACGTCGTTTAGTTTGATGTGGGTCTCGAGCTTCATTGGATCACGGAAATACGCCGGGCAGAACGATAAAATAGGATAAACGCAAGATGAGGGGGCTTCGTTGGCAAATGTTGACCAAGACCACTTATATTAACGTTAGTACGCTTCCGATGATCAGTGATGAGCAATAAGTTTTTGGAAGCAAGCATGCGGCTGGGCACGATGCTTGTTGTGAAATTGGGGTTTGGTCCAGTCAAATCAGCTTATACTAATCGCTTGCATTACGTGTCTGCCGTCTATGACATATGCAGTTTGCGTGTATCCATCGGTTAAAAGGACCGTCTGGTCTATGTCATCTCCAGTAGAATGAGCTAAGGGTAAATGAATGTTATCGGTCCCACATCGGTGGCTGTTCTTCTGTGACCTCCGTGGTATCCCACTGCCGCGCGCTTTCATTTGTAATGGGTTTGTGGGTAATTGCCTGCTAGAATCAGATGGTGTTGAACAAGTCTCAAAATAGCACTACAATGCACGTTGCGACCGGCGAGGGGAGCAGCGCGAAAAGCGTTTATACTGACTACCACGTGTAGTACGTGTTATGTCATTTATGGCGACGCTGCCCTCTAGCGGTTCAAGCATGAGTAGTCTCACGCCTACTACCTCAATCGCGCTGACTGGAATCCTCCTCGGCACCGCCATTGCGATCGGCGTCCTTATCTTCGTGCTTGCTCTACATGATATAACGTCGCGGAGCGACTCCCGCAACGCAAATACAACGGCAGCGCTGCGGGCCATCTGGATGCCCCTCGTCGTGACGTTTTTCGCCTGGTTCTTGTTCGAGGCAGCGCGCTACTTGCCGTGACTGTCCCCCAACACCGAGCGGCGTCAACTCACAGCCCCTCTGGTCACCGCGCAAGGAAGCCGAGCAGGCCAAAGAGGACGATGTTGTTAACGGCTAGGATCGTCACGACCAACGCCAGACTTCTCGTTTTGTAGAAGGCGACGCCCAGGACGACGCTAGCTGCGGTCGCAAAGAAGAGCTCGTAGACGTTGGCGTAGCCCGCGTGCATGGCGCCGAAGATTACGCTCGTGATGAGGATGCCGGCGATCGCACCGCTTCGCGCAATGAGCTGCGGTTGCAGAAGGACGAGAAAGAGCAGCGCTTCAACGAGCGCCACAAAGAAGATCATCACGATGCTCAACTGGACGAGCTCTATTGCCGAAGCATTCGGGATAAGTGCCCCATTCGCAAGAATGGCGTGTTCAATAAACGCGAACCCTGTGCCGACAACAGCGCCGAGTGGGACTAACAGCACGGAGCGGCGCACGTCGGCGATGCCCAGGTCATGCCGGCTCATTTTCTCGTGGACGATGACCGAGATGAGGGGCACGTACATCACCCCGTAGATGAGGGCGAGCCAGTAGATGGTCACGGTCGGCACGATCGCAAATGAGAGGTTGACGACACGAAACACCGAAACCAGAGCGAGCGCTAGGACGAGCTGTACTCGCTCCCCCCGTAGTGTCACCACGATAACGGCAACCACGGCGATGTTGAGCGCTTGCACGCCGACGCAGAGCACACTGTGGCCTGCAAAGAGCAAGCCCTCGCCGATGAGGATAAGGAATATGGCGAGGAGCTCATACCACGCCAAGTTGAAAACTGTCCGTCTCCCAGTTGCAGAAGCTAGCGTGGCTCGTGTGCCGTATGCCACCCGCACTTCGGTGCTCTGCGCGCGGCTATGGGTGCTACGGCCCCGGGCGTAAACGGTGTACGCGCGCGTGGTCGCGACGCTGTCCGTCACTGTAAACTGATAGTGCCCCGAGGCATCGGTGGTGGCGGCGGCTATGCGCACCTTGTTCGTCGGGTCATCCGTGTTGTAAAGCACGACGGGCACAGCCACCATATCTGCGCCGCCGCCGCTCGTGAGGTGTCCAGCGATCGTAACGTCGTGCCCGACGAACTGCAGTGGGGGGGTGGCGGTGGCGGTGATGGTCGTGGGAGTTTCTAGCCCCACCGCTCCGCGCCTCTGCACTTCGTCTTTGCCGGGGACACTAAACGTAGCTTCGGTTCTGTCAGCGCCTACAAGGTCCCGGTTCCCGAGAGCAAGAACGGATTCGTCTAAGAGCGAGATGCCGCGTTGTTGTTGCTCTTCTTCGTCGCCCGGCAACTCGTAAGCCTCCTCACAGTTTAAAAACCGTATTGCCGGCTCTTTATACGCAGAAAGTCGTATAGATTCTACTTCGACGATAGAATATAACACTACCGTCACTAGGGTCGCAGCACGCGGAGTCAGAGATTTGCGGAACCTGCCGCGTTATCCTGTCGGTACGGCCTTCGCAACCATGCACTCAGGTTCTTCAGTGCTCGCTTAAACCACTGCGTCGTTTGTGCGCGATGTGCGCGAGTGGTTGTATGCTGCAGCGGTCTCACGTCGTGTTCGTGTGTTCAGCTAAAACGCCGGCGGAGGCGCCGGCAGCGCACTACGAACAGTTTCACGTTGATCGTGCGAGCCAACCGAGCGGTTTACTGTTATAAGCCAGAAGCGCGTCGAGGTTAGCGTACACTCGTCTCCAGAGACCTGTAGGAGTGAGCGATGAAGGCCATCATACTTGCCGCAAACGATAACACGGGGCTACGCCCTCTGAACCTCCGAAAACCGAGCGCGTTGATCAAGATTAACGGGATTCCGCTGCTCGAACACCAAATACGGGGGTACAGTCGGGCAGGCGTCGAAACGGCTTCCATATCGGTCGTCTCCGGTTATCAGCACGGCCAGATCAAACGCTACTTGATGCGCGAGCACCCCGGCATACGCCTCGTAAGGAATCCCAACTATCGTTTGGCGGGCGCCTTGTATCCGCTGGACCTCGCTCTGCGAAGCGCAGAGCCCCACAGCGCCGAGGAGGGGCTATTCATGAGCAGTGGAGCGTGCGTGTACGATGATGAGGCAATCGAGCGCGTGTCTCGCGTCTCTGGGAGCGCCATCGCGGGTGATAGCAGCCGTTACGGAGTTGCAGCGACGAAGGTCATCGCCGAGGACGGAGACGTCGTGTTCATTGGTACCGGTATTCCAAAACATGCGGCCACCGCGGTCGCAACCGGCCTGTGCAAGCTTGACGCTCACGCTCGTGGCGTGCTGAGCGACATCGCTGCAGCGTGCACTGCTAACAAAAGAGACGCGCCGATGGTCGTAGCACTTGGCGATTTGATTCGTCGCGCACGGATGACGCTCGTCGACATCGCGGGAACGAAGTGGGCCGCCGTGCGTACTATGGAGGACGTGCAGACGGCCGACAAGCGATTCAGTCGTTTTTCATTGTCCGGCAAGCGATGTTTCGTCCTCGACCTGGACGGGACCGTGTACGTGGGGAACCGGCCGATCCCCGGCACCGTTGAGTTCGTCAGCCGCAATATATACGATCGTGCGTTCTATTTCGTCACGAATAACACCTCGAAGCTTCCCGAGGATTATCGCGCGCGGCTCAACGCGCTTGGCATACCCACTGACGCGGAGCACGTCGTCACGCCGCTTGCGCCTCTTATCGCGTACCTGCGCGAGCGCGCGCTGACGCACGTGTATCTGCTCGCGAACGCCAGAGTCACTGCGTACCTGCGCAAGGCGCTGTCCGGACTCAAGCTGACCGCAGATCCGGAGGCGTGTGAGGCGCTCATTGTGACCTACGACACGGAGCTCACGTACGACAAGCTGCGAGACGCTGCGCTACTGCTGCAACAGAACCCTCGTTTGACGTTTCTCGCGACGCACGGTGATCTCGTGTGCCCCACCGAGCATGGGTTCGTCCCTGACAGCGGCTGTATCTTGTCGGTGCTCGAACAGGCAACCGGCCGCACGCCGGATACGGTTTTTGGTAAGCCGAACACGCTGTTGTTGGAGCGCGTGACTGCTCGATACCGCCCAGGCGAGATGGCGGTCGTCGGCGACCGACTGTACACCGATAGGACAATGGCGCGCAACGTGGGATGTGATTTCATCTGTGTATTAAGCGGCGAGACCACGCGCGAACGGATCGACGAACTGAGCGAGGACGAGTTCCCGTCGCTTATCGTGAAGGATCTTGGAGAGCTGCTGACGTGAACAATCGGACGGCCGACCCGTTCTTTGAAGCCCGCGCGTGTGAAAAAAAAGACGTGGATGAGAACTACGATCTCCTCGCTCAGCGCGCGCTTTGCGATACGCCGTTTTTAGATGCACTGCTGCCCAGGTTTCGATACCCAACGACGCACGCTGTCGAGAGAAGTGACAGAACTATAGGACGTCGGCGATTATTTTCTCTATTCGAAGGTTAACTCCAATTCTTTGCGCACGTTGTTCTAAATGCTAGCGTGCAACGCACCCCTCGTAACCCGAATCATAGCCACGACACCCCACGCAAAATGCACTCTCACAAAAAGTGGTTAGAGTTTTCAATGCCGCCGCTTGACCACGACCATGTCCCCGAGCGGACTTCTGCGACGCAGGGTGCGCCGGATAAAGCTTTACGTGTAGAACGTAGTGGTTATTAAGCGTTGCAAGCGACACGTCTCGTGGGGATAACAAGCCTGCGTCTGACGCCAAGCACTTCCGCATAGAAACAGAGGAGAGTGTCCGGAGTTCACCGCAGAATCGGCTATGGTTGTGCACGTTGCGCGTGCGTAGACACTAACCGAAGCAAGATGGCCACCAACACAAGCCCTTGTCGCAAGTAAAACCAAACGAACGATACGACGTCGGCGATCAAATGCAATTACGAACAAAATGGGCTGTGCTCGCCCTGGCGATCCTTCTGCTAAGCTCTGTGGGAACGACGGGGTTGGTGCTCGCGCAAAGTAACAGCAGCGCCCCTGTTGCGCAGACAAGCGCTTCGCTTCCGGCAACGCTGCAGAAAGAGCCGCTAAACCCCGCCTTTGTGCAATATCAGCAGAACAAGTCGGCCGGAAAAGTGGCGACGCAAACCGTTGACGGACTCGGTCTCGGATGGGTCCCGCCACCCTATGAACTTTCGAAAGCGCCCACCGCTACGAGCCTTGCGCAGGCGCAGGCATACCCCGCGACGTACGACCTTCGCACCCTGAACAAGGTGAGCCCGGTGGAGAATCAGGGCGATTGCGGAAGCTGCTGGACGTTTGCTACGTTCGGCTCGCTCGAGTCGTATCTCTTGCCTGGGTTGACTACGACATATTCAGAGAACAACCTCAAGAACTTTGCCGACTTCGACTACACGTGCTGTGCCGGCGGCGATTCAGCGATGTCAACCGCCTACCTCGCCCGGTGGGGCACCACCATGACGGATGCCACTGGCGCTACGATCCACGGAGGGCCGGTGACGAGCGCGTCTGACCCATACAGTGTTTCGTGCACCTCCAGTCCGACCACGTCTCAGATAGCGATGCACGTTCAGAACGTGTATTACCTGCCGCTGAAGCAATCAGCACTGGACAACAACGCCATAAAGTCCGCGCTGATGACGTATGGCGGCGTATATACTGCTTTTCAGTGGGAGGGGTCTTCATCTTCAACCACCTCCTATTGGAATCAAGCGACAGCGGCCTACTACGATGGTAGCACGACGGGAGCCAACCACGCGGTGACCATCGTGGGCTGGAATGATAACTTCTCAGCGAAGAACTTCTCCACAACCCCGCCCGGAAACGGTGCATGGATCTGCAAGAACAGCTGGGGCACGTCGTTTGGTCAGTCCGGGTACTTCTACGTGTCGTACTACGACCTCAACATGGGCTACCAGGAAAACACGGTCTTCACTGCTCAACCAACAACGAACTACACGACGAACTACCAGTATGACCCATTTGGAATGGAAGGGGGCGTTGGATCGGGGTCTTCTTCGACCGCCTACGGAGCGAACGTCTTTACAGCCAACTCTACCGGGACGCTTAATGCGGTAAGCTTCTGGGCACCCGTTGAGGACACCCAGTATACGGCACAGGTCTACGTTAACCCCTCAAACCCCAGCATCCCAACGAGCGGTACCCTTATGTCGACCATCTCGGGCACGGCCTCCAATGCAGGATTCTCCTATGCGGGGTACTACACCGAGAGCCTGAGCACGACTGTGCCACTGACGAAGGGTGAGAAGTTCGCTGTCGTGGTAAAGTTCACCACGCCAGGAGACAACGATCCGGTTCCCGTACAGTACAAAGAATCTGGCTGGGATGACAACGCGCCAAACGCTATAGCCGGCCAGAGCTTCTACAGTCTAGACGGGACCACCTGGAACGACTTAGCCACGGCCTATGGCGCAGGAAACGCCTATGTCGCCAACATTCACGCGTTTGAGTCGTCGTCCTCCATTACCCTTACTGCGAGTGCCTCACCGACGAAGGTTACCCTCAACCAGAACTTCACGATTAGCGGAACGCTCACCAACGGCACGCCGAGCAGCGGGATCGCAGGCGCCACCATCACCCTGCAGAACTCGACGGACGACGCCACGTGGAACAACGTGACGACCACGGTGACCGGCGCGACCGGCAACTACCAATTCAGTAACAACGAGTCGGCCCCCAATAACTACTACTACCGCACCGCGTTCGATGGCAACGCCACCTACGCCAGCGCCACGAGCAACATCGTCAACGTCAACGTCTACGTCCCCATCACCTCGTCACCCGCCGTGACCGCGCAGAATGCAAACAGCTTCAACCTCTTTGTAAACGGCACGAACGGCTCCCTGTGGTATAAGTACTGGACGGGCACGACCTGGGCAGCGCCGACGTCCCTCGGCGGGAATGTGACGTCATCACCCGCTGCCACGTCACGCGCCCCGGGGTACTTGGACGTCTTCGCGCGCGGCAGCAACGGCGCCCTTTGGTCGGAGAATACCACAAATAATGGGACCTCCTGGAACGGCTGGTACCAGATCGGTGGGCAGCTTGCCCCAGGCACCGGCCCTGCCGCCGACGCGCGGGGTACAAACAGCCTCGACGTCTTTGTACAGGGCACCAACCAGGTCCTCTACTATACGCACTGGAACGGGGCGACCTGGTCGGCGTGGGCCTCCCTCGGCGGGGCTCTGACGTCGTCACCCGCCGCGACCTCACCGACGAGCGGTGTGATCGACGTCTTTGTCCGCGGCACCGACGGCGCCATCTGGGAGAAGACTACCACGAATGGGGGCTCCTCCTGGTCCAACTGGGCCTCTCTCGGCGGCCAGATTGCCTCCGGCGCAGGACCAGCGGCTTCTTCATGGAACCCAAGTCGTCTTGACGTCTTTGTCGAGGGCACGAACGGCGCTATGTATCAAAAAACATGGACCGGCTCATCGTGGTCCGGCTGGCAATCCCTCGGCGGGGTTCTGACGTCGTCACCTGCAGCCACATCGCCGTCTCCTGGAACGATCGATGTCTTTGTGCTCGGGAGCGACAACGGCCTCTGGCAGAAGTCCTATAGCAACGGCGCGTGGGGATCCTGGCTGTCCGCCGATGGTATATAATGCCATCACCACGTGCCTAGAACGAACGTCTCGCAACGCACGCAAGTCACCACACCCTTCTAGGCGAACGTCACCCTTAGTACCACCAATGACACCCCCGATTGGAGGCGCCACCGCTCCTCCAGAATTCAACCGACAACTACATGGAACGACGTCACGACGAACGTAATCGATGCGAACGGTACGTACTAATTCACTTAGAACGAGGCACCTCTACTACCGTATCCCCTACGAGGCGACGCCACCTACACCAACGTTACGAGCAACGTCGCTAGCGTCAGCGTCGCCGCCGCCCGGACCAAATCACACTGCGTCCAGTTCCACCCTCGCCGTCACCAATCCGTCACTTCACGCCCACCTTGAGTAGCGGTGGAACGCCCCGTCGGAAAAGAAGACCCTACCTACTAGTGTCTCAACCGCATTCGCCACAACGACGCCACCAACGCCACCGGCCGGTATTTGCTCGCCCATGGAAGGGCTTGACGCTGACCCCTTCCAGTTTGTCGCGAAGTATCGAGAAAGCGTCACCTCTGTCCCATAGATGGCAATAAAGTACGCGCCGGTGACGGTAAAGGCGAGTTAGCAAAGGTCGCGAAAAAGTGTTCTTTCGATTTTTTCTTTTCTGATTTCTTTTTGATTAACTTCGACGCTTCTGGCTTATGACTATACCACTCAGTTCGCTCGCACACTGAATAAGAGGAGGTTCGTAGTGCGTTGTGCAGCGTCTTTGTACAACAACGAACAAGAATAGAAAGTGAAGCGGAGCATTTAAATCTGTTTGCCGTTACAAAAAAAATGAACTCGCTTTGCGAATTGCAGAGCCTATGTAGCCGAAATACACTTAGCTATCTCTTCATTCGTGAGCAGCGCTCTCAGTGGAAATTAAACCGATCAGCATGACGACATTCCGACGCGATTGGGGAGATCCTCGTGATACGTCGCGACGGAGTACCCCACGGCCTTGACACAGGCAGAAACCGAAAAGGTGCGAGACTTGCAGCGCGCTGTTCTAAAAGTGGTTTATCGTTTCTTGGTGTAACGTGAGTGACTACGAGCTTTTGGTCAAACGAATCGGCCTGACAGGACTCGCCAGCCTTGTGGTCTCGCTCAGTCCTGTCCTCTTGTTGCCGATCCTGACGAAGATCCTGACAATTCAGGATTACGGGATCTGGTCGTTAATCGTCGTTACAGCCAGCTTTGTGCCAATGGTGGTGCTTTTAGGCCTACCGAATTCGATGGTACGATTTCTAGCTCCGGAAAAAAATAAAGACGAGATACGTGAAGGCTACTACTCTATCGCTCTCGTTGTTCTCGGTGCAGGCCTAGTTTCGAGTTTCATTCTGCTCTTGTTTGAACACTCGATCGCTGCAGATTTGCTCGGCAATAATCGTACAGTTGCCCTCTTATTGCCATTAATCACGTTTGTGGCCGCGTACAACAACGTGCCACAGACCTACTTCAGGACGTTTCAACAGGCGAAACGATATTCGATTGTCTCATTGCTCCAGGCCGCCCTGTACGTAATACTCATCGCAGCGTTCGTGGTGGTTGGTCTCGGACTCGCCGGGGCTGCTTTCGCGTATCTCATCAACTTGCTACTCATAGCCTTGATCTCGACCTATTACGTCTTGAGAGATATCGGGGTGACCGTGCCGCGTTTCGCTGATCTT
>Ga0116112_1001238_pt1 | contig 17424 bp, 14 predicted proteins | sample June2015DPH_8_15_FD_89721 | JGI IMG/M metagenome (GOLD analysis project Ga0116112, IMG submission 89721) | Peatland microbial communities from SPRUCE experiment site at the Marcell Experimental Forest, Minnesota, USA - June2015DPH_8_150 | ecosystem: Environmental > Terrestrial > Soil > Wetlands... | reverse complement strand
GTGCAGGGGGTGCGGATGATGCGCACATTGGGCGGATACTGGATGCGCATGGACCCGGCCAGATCGGCCGAGGCATAGGCGCAGTAGTGGCAGCAGAAGGCCACAATCTTGGGTTGAAAAACGTCAGATTTCATGGGTTATGGCATTTGCGAAATGTGACCGTGAACTCCCTCTAAAGTAGGGCAGGCGTCTCGCCTGCCCAGCGAGCGCGCCAGCGCGAGCAATGCGTCGGCTTCGCCGACGCGGGCAGGCGAGACGCCTGCCCTACGTTTGGCGGGGGCAGTATCATGTTGCTCCCCCACTTCACAACCGGTCTTAAAATTTTCTTTGGCAATCACGTTAAGCTTTTCCTGTTAAAATTTTATCGGGCCGTTGCGCGGCCACTTTTTTTTCGCCGTTTTCCACGTTTTCGCTGGCGAACAATTGTTTAATCATCACCATAAACTGGTCGGTCTCGAAGTGATGCAACTGGATGGCGCGGGCCGGGCATTCGGCGGCGCAGATGCCGCAACCCATGCACTTGGCGGCTTCGATCTGTCCCTTGCCGTCCTTGTTGCAGTACGGCGCGGAATACGGGCAGACGGTCACGCACGTCATGCAGGAGATGCACTTTTGCTGGTCCACGTAGGCGACCTGGGCGCTGACATCGAGCTGGGTCTTGGACAACACCGTGGCCGCGCGCGCGGCGGCGGCGCGCGCCTGTGCGATGTTTTCGTCAATGAACTTCGGCGAATGGGCCAGGCCGCAGAGGAAGATGCCTTCGGTGGTGAAATCCACCGGCCGCAGTTTCATGTGGGCTTCCACGTAGAAACCGTCGGCGTTGAGGGGCACCTTGAGCATGTCTGAGAGCTGCTTGTTGTTCTTCAAATCCACTTCCACGCCGGTGCTCAACACGACGTTGTCGGCTTCAATCGCCAGCGGCTCGGGCAGGTCGGGACTCTTGAGCGTGACGACCAAGCCGTTGTTGTCGGTCACCTGCGGCGGCACCTCCGGTGTGTAGCGGATGAAGACCACACCGGCTTCGCGCGCCTGCTGATAGTAGATTTCCCGAAAACCGTAGGTCCGGACGTCCCGGTAGAGCACATAAACATTGGCCGTCGGGTCCAGTTTCTTGATGGCGAGTGCGTTTTTGACGGCCATGGAGCAACAGATGCGGCTGCAATAAGGATGCTTTTCGTTGCGCGAACCGACGCACTGGATCATGACAATATTTTGTCCCTGCGCCGGCCAGGTCTGGTCGTGCAATTGCTTTTCCAGTTCGACCTGGGTGAGGACGCGGTCGGATTTGCCGTATAAATATTCGGTGGTCTTGGCCGCCTGCGCGCCCGTGGCCACAATGATGGCGCCGCCGGTGACTTCCAGGTTTTTGCTGCCCTGGGCGAGCGCCACGTGGAACTTGCCGATATGGCCCTTGATGCCGGTGATCTCGGCTTCGAGGTAACTTTTGATCCGGGGATGTTTTTGGACCTGGTCAATGAGGCCGCTGGTGAAAGCGGCGATGTTCTCATGCTCGAACGTCCGGTGGATATCGTGCAGGGTGCCGCCCAGACGGTTCGCCTGCTCAATCAGATGGACGTCGAATCCCTGCTTGGCCAGCGCCAGCGCGGCGGTCATGCCGCTCAAACCGCCGCCTATGACAATGCCGGTCTGGTCCACCGCGAGCGTTCCGCCTTCGAGTGGCCAGAGCTTGCGGGCGCGGGCGATGGACATTTTGACGAGTTCAATCGCCTTTTCGGTGGCGGTTTCCGGCACGGCTGAGTGCACCCAGGAACATTGGTCACGGATGTTGGCCAATTCGAACAGATAAGGGTTCAACCCCGCCTCGCGCAGCGTTTCGCGGAACAACGGCTCATGCGTCCGCGGCGTGCAGGAGGCCACCACGATGCGGTTGAGCCGGTGTTGATGGATCATGTCTTTGATGTTCGACAGGCTCGTGTCCGCGCAGGTGAACATGGTGTGCGTGGCCAAAACCACGTTCGGTTCGTGCTCGATGCGTCTGACCACCTGCTCGACGTCCACGGTCCCGGCGATGTTAATGCCGCAGTGGCAGACAAACACACCGAGGCGCGGTTCCTCGTCGGTGACATCGTGCTCGACGGGATAGCTCTTTTTGGTGACCAGCGAGTTGCGGGCCGACGCGAGCAGTTCCATGGCCATGGACGCCGCGCCGCTGGCTTGGGTGACCGTCTCGGGAATGTCCTTGGGTTCCTGGGCCGCGCCGCCGACAAACACGCCGGGCTGGGAAGTGCACAGCGGCTGGAGCCGGTCGGTGGCGCAGAACCCAAATTCGTTGAGTTTGATGTCCAGGCTGGCAGCCATGCCCGCCATGCTGTGCGGCGGTTCCATGCCCACGGACAGCACTATCAGGTCGAATTCCTTGTGCGCGAGTTTGCTGTTTTCATCCAAATACGCCACGCGTAGGTCTTTGCTGCCGGGCAGTTGAACGATGCGCGACGGGATGCTCTTGACGTAATGGATGTTCTCCTTCGCCCGGGCGCGTTCGTAATACTGGTCGAAATCCTTGCCGTGAGCGCGGATGTCCATGTAGAAAATCGTGGCATCCAGCCCCTCCACGTGGTCGCCGGCGACGAGCGCCTGTTTGGTGGCCATCATGCAGCAGATGGAAGAACAATATTCGTTACCGCAGGTTGAATCGCGCGAGCCGACGCATTGGATCCAGGCGATGCGCCGGGCCTCGCGACCGTCGGACAGGCGGATGACATGCCCTTCGAACGGTCCGGCGGCGGACAACATCCGTTCAAACTGGACGCTGGTGACCACGTTGGAGTAACGGCCATAACCGAATTCACCCTTGCGCGAGGCATCGAACTCGGCAAAACCCGGGGTCAGGATGACTGCGCCAACTTCAAGCGTGACCGTGCGTTCCCGCATGGCGTGGTCAATGGCGTGCTGCTTGCAGGTTTCGACACAGCGGTTGCATTCCGAGCACAGGGCGCAATTCAGGCACCGCGCGGCTTCGGCGAGGGCCTGCTCTTCGGTAAGTCCTTTTTCAACTTCGTCGAAATTATTCAGCCGCACGACCGGAGCCAGTTCCTCCGGATGCGGCCGGGATTTTTTCTCGACCTTGTCGAGCGTGGGCAGGAACGCCGGGGGAATCGGACGGAGAGATTCCTCGAACCGGCCACCGAGCAATTCCCTGCCCAGCAAATATCGTTCGATGGATTCCGCTGCCCGTTTGCCGGCAGCCACGGCGTCAATTACGGACGCAGGCCCGGAGGCGCTGTCGCCGCCCGCGAAGACACCGGCGATGGACGTCTGACCGGTCACCGGATCGGCCTTGAAACAGCCGCGTTCGTTCTGGACATAGATGTGCTCAACCAGTTTTTCATCCACCGCCTGTCCGATGGCCACGATGATCTGGTCGGCCTCGATGGTGGTGAGGTCGTTTTCGTCATAGGCCGGGTTGAAACGTTTCTGGTCGTCGAAAACGCGGGTACAACGTTTTAGTTCGATGCCGGTAACGGAGCCGTTGCCGAGGATGCGTTTGGGGCCCCAGCCGTTGTGGATTTTGATGTTTTCGGCGAGAGTGGCTTCGATTTCCTCCGGGTAAGCGGGCATTTCATGCCGCTGTTCGAGGCAGACCATTTCAACCTGTTTCGCGCCCAGGCGCAGCGCGGTCCGGGCCACGTCCACGGCCACGTTGCCGCCGCCGATGACCAGCACCCGTTCCTTTACCGCGGGTTTTTTGGCTGAAGCCGCTTCGCGCAGAAATTCAATGCCGTGCAGGACGCCGTTTATATCCTCGCCGTCCACGCGGAGTTTGCGGCTTTTCTGGGCGCCGGCAGAGACGAAGACGGCGCCGTAATCTTTTTGAAGGGTCTGGAAGGTGACGTCCCTGCCGATGCGGCAGTTATAGACGAACTTGACGCCTTTGCGCCGGATAATTTCGATTTCGTGGTCGAGCACCTTCTTGGGCAGGCGATACTCGGGAATGCCGTAACGCAACATGCCGCCGGCGGCGGGCATCGCTTCAAAGACTGTGACCGCGAAGCCGGCTTCAGCGAGATCGTTGGCCGCCGTAAGCCCGGCCGGGCCGCCGCCGATGATGGCGACTTTTTTGGCAGCCGGCGCGGGAGTTTTTTCCTCCGGCAGGGTGAGTTTGCCCGCCGCGAGCATCTCCATTTCCTGGTCGGAGGCGAAGCGTTTCAGGAGCCGGATGGCGATGGGATCGTCGGCCTTGCCGCGCATGCATTCGGACTCGCACGGATGCGGGCAAATGCGGCCGCAGATGGCCGAAAGCGGATTTCGCTGGCGGATGAGCGCGACCGCCTTGAGATATTCCTTTTGTTTGATGAGCTGGACGTAGCCCTGGACATTGACCTTGGCCGGGCATTTTAATTTGCAGGGCGAGTGGCCGTTTTTTAGGATGCCGAAAATGTTCGGTGTGGCCTGGGCATAAAGTTTGGCGATGCCCTTGCGGGTGCCGAGGCAGCGATTGAACTCGTCCGGAATGTCCACAGGACAGACCTGCGTGCATTCACTGCAACCGGTGCATTTGCTTTCGTCAACATATCGCGGATAACGCCTGACGGTCGCTTTGAAATTGCCGGGCTTGCCGTATAAATCCGTCAATTCCGAAAGGGTCAATATCTCGATGTTCAGATTCCGCGCGCATTCGACGAGCTTGGGCGAGACGATGCAGGTGGCGCAGTCCCCGGTCGGGAATGTCTTGTCCAAATGCGCCATCATGCCGCCGATGGCGGCGTCGCGCTCGACGAGATAAACCTTGAAGCCGCTGTTGGCCAGGTCGAGGGCGGCCTGGACGCCGGCAATGCCGCCGCCCTGCACCAGCACCGCGCCGATTTTCTTGTCGCCGTTGTTACTCATGACCGTTTGCTTCCACTTTTTTCAAAACGTTCGCGGCGGGGACCATCAGCTTTTCAAACCCGAGTTCGCCGGGACCAAAGCCCAGGCAAAGCCCGAGCAATTGGGTGATGTAAACCACCGGCATCCGGTAGTTTTTGCCGGTCTGCTTGTTGATGTCCTGCTGCCGCAAATCGAGATTCGACTGGCACATCGGGCAACTGACCGCAATGCAGTCGGCACCCGCCTGGACGGCCATGTCGAGAATGGACCCGGTGAGATTGATCACCACATCGGTCCGCGACAGCGACAGGCCACCGCCGCAACATTCGACCTTGCACGGCCAATCGAGGCTCTGGCCGCCCATCGCTGTCACCAGCCGGTCGAGCGACTTCGGATTTTCCGGGTCGTCGAACTTCACGACCCCCGGCGGCCGGACCAGCAGGCAGCCGTAATAACAAGCCACCTTGAGGCCGTGCAACGAACGTTTGAGTGACTTGGTGATCGTTGGCAGGCCGACGTCTTCGAGGAGCACCTCAAGCAGGTGGCGGACCTTGACCGAGCCGTCGTAATCCCTGTCCAGCGCGTCGCGGACACCCTGGCGGATTTCCGAATGTGCCGATATTTCGTGGTTGGCCACCTTCATCCGGTTGTAGCAGGCAGCGCAGTTGACGACCATGTCCAGCTTCATGTCCTGGACCTTGGCTAGGTTGGCGGCGGGCAGGGACACGGCCAGCAGGCGGTTGGTCTGGTGGCCGGCGGTGGCGCCGCAGCAGGTCCAACCCTGGGCTTCCTGCAGCTCAATCCCCAGCGCCCGGGCGACCACCAGGGTGGACTGGTGCATATCGCGGGCTGTGGATTCAGCCGAGCATCCGGGATAATAGGCGTATCTCATGCTTTGGCCCCCTTGCGTTCCTTGATTTTTTTGAAAATCCGTTTCACAGTCTTCCGGTCGCCGCCCCGGGGCGGCAGCAGCGCGATTTTCCCCTTCTTCAGCATGGCCGGAAATTTTTCCGTGTCGTTCATCAACTTGCCCGTGCCGAGTTTGTAGGCGGTAATCATGCCGATTTCGTAAGAGCGGCCGAAAGTCTCGACCGTCTTCAGGAAGGCGCGGTTAAACAGCGGCACATTGCCTTCCGGTTTCGGCGCGCCCCGTTCAATAGCCAGCCGTCGCAATGCGTCCATGACCGCCGCCACGTCAATGCCCATCGGGCAACGGGCGGAACAGATCTCGCAGGAGACGCACATCCAGACCAGGTCGCTGGCGAGCAATTCATCGCCGGCGCCCAGGTGCAGTTGGCGCATGATTTCGGAGGGCCGCGATTGGGTGAGGGTGGCCACCGGACAGCCGCCCGAACATTTCTTACACTGGTAACAGACGCTCAGGTCCACGCCGGACAGCGCTTCGACGGCGTCCTTCAGGGCGCGGCTGTTTTTCTTTTTCTTGATGGTGATCACGGTAATGGTTTCCGGCTATTTCACGGCCAGTTCGGCCTCTTCTTCTTCCGCCCAGACATCGTCGGTCTCTTCCGAAGCGATGGCCTTGATGTTGCCGGGGACGACTTTGCGATACACGTGGCACGGTTTGAGTTTTTTGCCGTTCACGGTCAAAAGCTGTTTGACGGTGATGCCGAACAATTTCTCGTTTTCCTCCAGGAACGGCAGGATCAATTCCCAGTCGGCATTGGTCAGCTTGGCGAACTGGCCGCCGTTCAATTGCTGGTCCACCAGCGTCTTTTCCGGGTCACGGACAAAAATGGCGCCGCCCGAAGCCAACGAGAACAGGTTGCTGCCCGGGTAAGGATCCGGCAATGGAACGATTTGTCCCTCGTCGTTGAAACGGACACCGTTCAGGATCACGAACCCGCCGCCGCTGTGCGGATCGCCGGCCATGAAAGACTCGGCGAGAAAATCGAGGCAGGTGCCGTTGATGACGACCTTCGGGCGGCCGACGGAATTGATGAGGGGCCGGCCGGCGGCGTTGCCGAGCACATAGACCACGCCGCCTTTGGCGCCGTACAGGAAAGTCTGGCCGACGTCACCGTGGATGACCATTTTGCCGCGTTTGATGATCTGGCCCAACTGGTCCTGGGCGTTGCCGTGAACCGTGATGGTCAGTCCGTCGAGACCGGACCCCAAATAATCCCCGCTGCTGCCATAAACGTTTATGGTTACATCGTCAGTGTCCGGGCCGAGGCCGCAACCAACGTAGCGCTGGCCGATGCAGTTGAAGCTGATGAACCGCCGCCAGCCTTTCATAAACGCGTCCACCAACAACGCGGCGTCGCAGTGATCGCCTTCGGGCGCGAAATGCGCGGCGTCAATGACCAGCGTCGTCTCGTTCTCCTGCGGCGGGCGCAGGTTGCCGCGCGTCTCAAAATCAATGAGCCGGTATGCGCCTTTCGCGGCGTCCTTGACTTTGATGTTGGGGAGGCTGCCGAACAACCGGTTCAGTTCGGTGCGGATGACGTGAAGCATGTGGCTGCGCCGTTTGGCGCCGGTCGAGTAGCGCCGGTCGTTGAGCAGCGTCAGCACCTCCATCGCGGTGGCCGTTTTGGACGGGTCCTTGGCCGCATCGGCGATTTGCTGGCACGCCAGACGGAACTCGTCAAACGTCCATTCCGGGATGAGTCCGCAAATCATTTCAAAAATCGCCGGGGCACTGCCGGGCACAAATCGCTCGCTGATGATGGTCTGCAAAGACTCCTCGGCTTCAGCGGACAGCGAAATTCCCTGGGAAAAATCGCAGGACTCGGTGCCGCCCGGCATGGGAACGGGTATGCCGAATTTGTCCGTGCAGGTAATCCGGATTTTGCCGGCGGCATTTTTTTGCAGGTTGAAAATGAACGCGCCGCCGTCGTCATGGCTGCCGCCGCGTGCGTTCCAGTAACGGTCCGCTACGGGACAAATCCGTTTGTCATCCTTCGACAGGCTCAACAGCGTGGCGTCAATGGCCTGTTTTTCCGAGCAAATCAGTCCCACTTGGACTTCGCCGTCGCAGAACGCGAACACCTGCGGCCGGAGCATCGCGGTGTCAGTGATGCCCATCAACTGGAACTGCTTTTTCCGGGCCAGGCTGCGGGCGATGATGAAGAACCACGGGCCGTCGGGCGAGCCGTGGATGTGGGTGGCCTGGATGGCCCGGTAAATCTTCTGTTTCTCCGGGGCGAGCCGGTCGAAGTCCAGCTCCGTGGTCGGCGCCAGCGCCTCGATGATGTGCTCGAGCGGATAATGATAGGTCCGGCTGAACAGGTCGAACAACTGCGCGGACACTTCGGTATCGGTGAGGAATTGGGGATAAATATGGCGTTGCTTGAGGTATTCGGTCACCGAATGGTAGTTGGCGAAGTCGCCGTTGTGCACGAGTGCCATGTCAATGGCGGCGAACGGATGCGCGCCGCCGGGATGCCAGACGCGGCCTTTGGTCGGGAACCGCTGGTGCGCAATCCATTCGTATGCGCACAGGTCCTCGATTTTGTAATACTTCACGATGGCTTCGGCAAAGCCGACCACTTTGAGAATCATGATGTCGCGCCCGTGCGACAGCACAAAGGCGCGTTTTTCGCCCAGAGACGCGTAATATTTCTGGTTGAGGCTGAAACTGTTCTGGTTGACGAACTCGTCTTCCGCCTCGCTGCGGTCCAGTCGCTCCAGATGGTTTTTCGCAATGAACGCATCCAGCACCTGCGGTTTGACGCGGACAAAGTAACGGCAGACATCCGGCGGCAGCACCTCCAGCCCCGGCACGGATTTCCAGTCGGCCACCTTGTCGAGTGGCGCAGCGGCGGCTATGTCGAAAAACGGTTTGATAAACTGCGCCTCGATTTCCGGACGCACCTTGGTGTCAATGAACGCCACGTGGAGCAGGTAATGGGTATCGAGCACCTCGCGGCTGACGCCGAGTTGGTCCGGGACCAGCCCGACGGCGGCGATGCCGCCGCCCTTGCCGTTGCCGCGGTTGTGCATCTGGCGCGACGGTTCGTAGATGTGCCGGCCCGGCACCGGCTCGCTGCAACAGAAACCAACGACGCCACAGCCGCCCTCCTCCGCTTCCTTCCGGATAGACGGGGAAGCATTGAGGCCTGCCGCCAGCCGTTTTCGGGAGTCGGTCAGTCGTTGGATCAATTCGCGGTTCATGTTTTTGCCGGCGCGTCGTTGGTGTAATCCAAATGCATCATGAGATCGGTGCGTCCGCGCAGTTCGCAGACGCTGCGCAAGCCGAGGCGCTGTAAAATTCCGACCAGCGTCTTTTGCCAGGCGTTGTAAAGGTTGATGATTCGCTGGGTGCCCCAATCAACGTCCATTTTAGCGGAAAGTTCGGGGTCGGTGGTGGCAATGCCGCGCGGACAACCGCGTCCGCTCTCGCAGCGGCTGCACCGCACGCAGCCCAGCGCCACCAGCTCCGCCGTGCCGATGACTGCGCCGTCGGCGCCCAGGGCGATGGCCTTGGCGATGTCATGGGCCGTGCGGATGCCGCCGCTGGCAATCAGCGTTACCTTGTCGCGGACGCCCTCGGCGGCGAGAAAATTATGCACCTTGCCGATGGCGTATTCGATGGGCATGGCAATGTTTTTCTTGGCGATGTCCGGCGCCGCGCCGGTGCCGCCATAGCCGCCGTCAATGTGGACGATGTGTGTGCCGGCGGAATAACTGCCCACGGCCACCATGTCCACGTCCGTCGGCGTGGAAACCTTCGTCGAAATCAGGGCGCGCCGGTTCACGTGCTTGATCCAGTCAATGTGCTTGGCGTGGTCTTCGATGGAATAGACGCTGTGGAACGGGAACGGTGAAAACAGGGAAATGCCGAGCACCGCCTCGCGCATGCGGGCGACAGCGGGCGTGTTTTTGTCGCCAAGCAAATGGCCACCGAGACCGGGCTTGGCGCCCTGGGCATACTTAAATTCGACAATCGGCACGCGCTGGATGGTTTCCTCGCGCACGCCGAACAGGCCGGTGGCGACCTGGGTGATGACGTGGTCGTCATACGGTCGCATGCGTTCCATGTAACCGCCTTCGCCGGTGCAGGTAAACGTGTTGAACGCCACCGCCGCCCGGGCCTTGGACAACTGGGTCACGTTGCTGACCGACCCGAACGACATGCCGCCGCCGTACCAGGGAACGTCAATTCTGATTTCCGGCCGGCCATCGCCGCGTTTGTTCAGCAGGATGCTGGTGTCAATCTGGTCCTCGCGGAGTTTGACGGGCGGTTGTTTGGGAAATTTGAACCGGAGCCGGTCGAAGCCGCCGCCGGAATTGCCGCCTTCGTAATCGTAATCATAAGCCTCGGGCGGCACGTCGCCGGTTTCGGCCATCTTCCACGTCGCCAGGATCAAGTCCGCCGGCCAGCGGAAATCACCCAACACCTTGAACATCGGGTTTTCCCGGATTTGCAGCGCTCCTTGGGGGCAATGGGCCACGCAATAGCGTCCGGTCTTTTCGCAGTTCGGTCCAATGCACAGGTGATGGTTCGGCTCGCTGAAATATTTGAACCCGGGTTTGCGGACGTGGACGCCATAGGCGCAGACCTCGATGCATTTGCCACAGCGTACGCAGTCCAGGCTGCGATGGACGATGTATTTGGCAATTTCGTTGCGATAGCGGGACGGCGCGGGTTTGACGACCCGCGGCACCCGCTCCTGCGGCACGCGCGTCTTCAGCGTATTCTCCGGCAGAATGTCCTCAATCTGTCTTTCTTTTACCATAGAGTTTGCCGAAGGTTTCCTCTTCCAGGTTCTCGAAAAACATGGCGCGGCCGACGTCGCCGCGCAGGCGGCGCACCTCGCGCATGCCCATGGCGCCCATCACTTCGATCAACTGGTCGTGCCACGCCGCAATCAAATTCGTCATCCGGCCCACGCCGTAGTTGAAATCAATTTTCTCCAGCCGGGCCGGGCACGGCGTCCCGGGCCGGCAACTGTCGCACAGATGACATTCCAGCGCGACCAACAGCGGCAGGTTGATGGTCACCAGATCGGCGCCGCAGATGATGGCCTTGGCCACATGTTCCGGCAGGGCGATGCCGCCGCCGGCCATGAGCGTGATTTCATCCCGGATGCCCTTTTCTACGAGCGTGGTATGGAGCTGGCGGATCATGTCCTTCAGGAACCTCGGTTTCTGGGTCGTCAACTCGTTGCCGTTGGCGTCGGCCACGATGTGAATCACCTCAACTTCCGCCAGCCCGGCCAGCTCAATGGCGCGGCCAATGCCCGCCGCGGTCAGTTCCACCCGGATGACAACGACGATTTTCGGATGGATCTTTTTGATGGCTTTGATGCGTTCCGCCACCGCCGGGCTGTCGGCGATTTCCACCAGCCGGGTTTTCCGCAGCAGTTCGTCCGGCACCGGCGGGCTGTCCGGGCCGAGGAAGAACGCAATGTTTTCCAGATGCTCAACCTTGGCCGGCCGGTAACGCGAGTCCATGATGGCAATCACGCCGGTGTCGGCGGCGGTTTGTTCGATGAGCGGGTCAAGCTTTGGCAACGTGTGCGCCGGCGAACTCAAATCAACGATCAACGGCATCGGAATCGAGACCAGCGGCGGCAGGGCGGCTGCCGTCTTGCTGCCATTCAACGCCAGGAACGGCAGCTTGCGGCCGATGTCCACCGACGTGCTGATGTATTCCCGCCCGTGAATACCGTCGCGGGTCGGGCGGACGATTTCCGACATGTCGGTCCACATGGAATCGAAGCCCTGGCCGGAGAACGGCCCCCGGTAGCCGGCGCCGGAGACGGGGATTTTCGCGGTCTCGGCCTGGAGCCACGTGGTTTTGATGATGTCGGGTTTCCAGTAACGGTTCCCGAGTCTTTCGTATTCGGGATTGATGGTCAGACGCAGGATGCCCTTGGTGCAATCCTGCACGCAGGAAAAACAACCCATGCAGTCGAAAAACAGCGAGTCCACATCACTGAGTTTGCGAAGATACTCGTCCTCCTGCCGGTAACGGTCATAGACGCACGCCTTTTTGACGCAGTTATGGCAACGGGCGCAGTCTTCGCGCCAGTCCACCACGCCGTGTTTGCCGATGCGCGGCCGCCGCGGCGGAATCGGCTGGGTTTTAATATGATATTTTTCCGGCATAACTTCTCCGGCAACTACAGTCCGGCGGCGGCGATAATCCCGGGGACGAGCGCCTCCTTGCCGCCCGAGAGAATGTGGACCCCGCGCAAACCATCCAGCCCCTTGAGTTGCTTGATGGTTTCAACGCAGATGGCCAGACCCTCCTTCCGGCTGTCATTGCCCGCCTTTTTCAGCCGTTCAATGATTTCATCCGGAATGCAAAATTCGGCGAACGTGTCGCGAAGCTTTTGGGCTTCCGCTGCGCTTTCCAAAGGATAAACACTGGCGAGAATGGCGGCCTTTTTGGTGAAACCTTCCTTGCGGACAGCATCAAGCCACAGCGCGAAGGCGTTGACATCAAAAACCGCGTGGGTCTGTATGAACCGGGCACCGGCGGCAATTTTCTTGCCGAGCCGGAACAGGTTCAATTCGACCGGCTTCAAGAACGGGTTCGCCACCGCCCCCACCAGCATTGAAAACTGCCCGTTGATCTTGGTCCCGTCGGCCAACACGCCTTGTTCGGACATTCGGGCGGTCAATTCGATGAACTGGGTGGAATCAATGTCGAAAACGTTGGCGGATTCCGGACAGCCGATCAGCGTCTGGTGGTAGCCGGACAGGCAGAGCACGTTCTTGATGCCCAGGCTGGCGGCGCCCAGCAAATCGGATTGGAGGGCGATGCGGTTCCGATCGCGAGTGACCATCTGGAGCACCGGTTCGGCGCCGAGTTTGACCGCCGCGGCGGCAACGGCCACTGACGACATGGCCACGCCATGGGAATTGTCGGCGATGTTGACGACGACCGGTTTGGCGCCCAGGGCTTTCAAGGCTGCCTCGGCGGTGGCGCCGGAGGCGGTCGCGCCCGGCGCACACTCGGCGGTAACGATGAAATCTCCCGACTCGATTTTTTTTGCGAGTTTGCTGTCAACTTTCATGCAAAAGTGGTTTCCGGTTGGTTGGCGGCGGCGCTGCGGACGTGTGCCGGGGGCAGATTTCTCACCCGGTCAATGAACTGCTTGATTTCACCGAGGATCCGGTCGGTGTCCTGTTTGCCGCACTCGAACACCGCCATCCGGCCCGCGGCCATGCCGATTTCCTCCAGCAGGGATTCGACGGCCTCAGCGCGCTTGTGCGCCCGCAGATTGCCCTCGAAATGACGGCACTCGTTTTTTTTGCAGGTAACTATTACGACACCGTCGGCGCCGGTCTCAAACGCCTTGATCAAGTAAGGGACATCCACCTTGCCCGAACAGGGCAAACCGATGGTCTTGACGACGTCTCCCTCCACGCCTTGGCAAAGGCCGGCAAACTGGCCGGCCTCCAGATTATTGGAGCAATAAAAAACATACGTTTTCACGACCCGATTGCTCATAAAACTATCGGTTGTTGCCCGAAAAAATTATTTGTGCAGGCGTGCCATTTTGGCGTCGCTTTCAGCACGGCAACCCGGCGCGGATTGCGGCCGGATCGCGCTGCCGGTGCCTTCGCCAATGGCGTCATGCAAATCGTCCTACTCGAAGGTTAAGCGAGAACCGGGGTATGGGCTTACCTATTATTGCCATTTGTTTGCCATTTTTGGGCAAAACGGTGTGGGCCGGCCAGGCGCAGGCCGGGTGAGGCGTCGCCGCCAAAAGGCGCAAAAGCCGCAAACTTTTAATCCGCTAATTTCGCGAATGAACGCAAAGTTAAGACCGGGCCGGAGGCCCGAAGGAGAATAGCCCGGGGTAAGCGAGTCTGCGAGCGCCACCCCGGGTAAAAGACCCCAATATTTCCCAAGCCCCGGAGGGGCGACAGAAACATCAACCATGAAATTGGGTTCCCAACCCCCACAAGATAGATGCCCCAACTTGGGCCGTTCGCTGGCGCGAACTGTGGTCACGAACCACACGAAAGGCAGGGACGCACCGCCGGAGCGTCCGCTTTCTGATTCAAGGTTCAATCGTTCAGGTTTCAAAGTTCAAGGTTTCCCTGCCCTACATGGCTTCAGAGCGAAGAATGGGTCCGATATTTCATCTTTTCTTTGTTCAGCCTTTATCCTTTAGCATTTAGCCTTATCACACGGCCTTCAGCTTTCAGCCTTTGACCTTCGGCCTTTCTTCCTAAGGCTGGCGCTCTGTCCCAAGGAGGCGTAGTCTCTGGTCATGCGGATACTGCTGTTCAGCGGCAAGGGTGGCGTGGGTAAAACCAGCCTGTCGGCAGCCACCGGCACCCGCCTGGCGGAGTTGGGCTATCGCACCCTGGTGATGAGCGTGGACCCGGCGCATTCGCTGGCCGATGTCTTCGACCTCGATGCCGGTCTGTTCGATGCCAAAACTGCTGACCCCTTCCAGGTTGCGGACCGCCTCTGGATTCACGAAGTCAACATCCAGAAAGAAATTAAAAAGAATTGGCAACGCATCTGGTCGTACATCAGCTCGCTGCTGCACACCTCCGGCCTGAGCGAGGTCGAGGCGGAGGAAATGGCTATCTTCCCGGGCATGGAGGAACTCAGCGCCCTGCTTTACGTCAACGATTGGTATAAAGAGCGGCGTTATGACGTGATCGTGCTGGATTGCGCGCCCACCGGTGAAAGTCTGCGCTTCGTCGCCATGCCCACCACGATGAAATGGTACATGCAGCACATCTTCCCCTTCGAGCGAGGGTTTCTGAAGGCCGTGCGCCCCATTGCCAACCGGGTCGCTCCGTTCGAGCTGCCTCCCGACAGTTGCTTCGCCAGCGTCAAGGACCTGTTCACTCGCATTGAAGGCATTGATGAACTGCTGGAAGACCCGCGCGTGACCAGCGTGCGGCTTGTCACCAACGCCGAAAAAATGGTCGTCCGCGAGACCCAACGGGCGTTTGTCTATTTCTCGTTGCACGGTTTGACGGTGGACCAGGTGCTGGTGAACCGCGTGCTGCCCGACAACGTGGAAGACGCCTTTTTCCGGGAATGGCGGCGCACGCAGGCCCGGTTCCTCAAAGAGATCGAGAGCTATTTCGCTCCGGTGCCGATGCGCTGCGTCCCGCTGTTCCGGCACGAGGTCCTGGGCCTCGAGCGGATTCGCGAGGTCGCCCGCGAGATGTTCCCGGGCAAGGAAGACCCGGCGGCCGTCACCCGCACGGAGCGGCCCTATTCTTTCCGCAAGCGGAATGGTGTGTATGAAGTCCGGCTCCAGGCGCCCTTCGCGGCGAAGGCTGAAGTCGGCTTGTTCAAGAAAGGTGAAGAACTGGTGGTCGAAGTCGGCACCGTGCGCCGGCACATCGGCCTGCCCAACTCAATGGCTGGACTGTCGCCGGGCCGGGCGCGGCTCGAAGGCGGCACGCTGGTCGTGGAACTTCAGGAAACAATATGAAAACCAGGAACAAACGATCCCCAAAGACAGCATCCGGCCCGTGTCTGTGCCAGGGCGCCGGTCCGCTCCTGTGCGACTTGCTGAGGCGACTGGGTCCGCCCGAACCGGCGCGCCGGCATTTCGACGCCGCCCGGCTCGAGTTTCTCAAAGGGTTGCGCGCGTTGCTGGATGCGCGCATTGCCCAATGCTCGAAGCGCGCTGCCCGGGGCGAAAAGATCAACGTCGAATAACGAATTCCGGGCTGGAAAACTCGTGCCTCGCACGGAAAACCCGACGTGGCGGGTGTGAAATGCTCGAATCACCTCACGCCCGATTCCGCCGCCAACTGTTCCAGCCGCGCCTTGCGTTGTTCCCAATCCGGCATTGTCTTGCGCAGCAGTGCAAAGAATTTTGCCCCATGCGACGCGTGAACTAGATGGCAAAGCTCGTGCGTCACGACGTAGTCAATGCACGACGGCGGCGCGAGGATCAATTCAGGGTTCAGGTAAATCACTCCCCGCTTGGTCCAACTGCCCCACCGCTTCGGCATGTGCCGCAAACGTAAACGCGGCGCTCCCGCTAACTGCCCGTTCAGCTTGCCCGCGCACGCCGTGATACTTTTCTCAAACGCCCACCGCGCATGCTCCGCATACCATGCTTTCAGTAACCACCTGCATTCGTTGCAGGTGGAAGGGCGGAATGAACCAGGCATCGCCGCCAAGGTGACGCAGAAGATTGGTCAGGCCGGCCTGAACCTGCGCGGCTTCTCCGGCGCGGTGATCGGCACGCAGTTCGTTCTGCATCTGGCCTTTGACACGGCGGAGGCGGCACAGAAAGCCATCGCCGTGCTGCGGCAATAGGCGGTCAGGTCAACGCTGCGGTTTCGGAATGCGGCTTCCGCGCCCAAGGTTATTTACTTCTGCGACACTCTCCTGCACGGACGGAATGCCGCGTTTTCGGCGAAGACAGGCCCCACGGCGTTTTCAAACAGGTTCTTGATTTTCAGCGCTCGATTGTGTCCTGAGCGTGGCCAGCATTTTATTGAAGAAGCCGGCGGATTCAGGGGTGGCGGTTACGGTAGCGTCGAAATTTACGAGCGTTGGCAGCGAACGGTGCGTCGGAATGTCGTAATAAGGAAGCACGGCCTTGATACCGCCGGCTGAGCCGATGCGGGAAAAAGCATCCTGCACGTGAATTTGCTTCGTCAACGTGATGCGATAGCCCAGTTTTGCGAGGAGTTCCTCGTATGAATTCGCGCTGCTCACCGCGTCACAGAGCGTCTTTCGGTCGGGAGACAAGCTGTCGAGGATGGCCTTGAGGCCGGTGAACGGTTCGCGCGACAAAACGCGTTCGAAATTCTGCCGCCGCGTATCCATGCCCGCGTTGGCTGATGGGTTGGCCATATCAAAGTGAAAGAAAGCGGGCCCCTGTTTGACAGAGTCCCGTCGCTACAATCCATCCACCCCCGACTGACTAGTAGCGATTGGGGCGGCCGCCGCGACCGTAACCGCGCCCGCCACCGGAACGTTCCTCGCGCGGGCGGGCTTCGTTGACCGTGAGCGCGCGGCCTTTCCATTCCTTGCCATTCAAGGCCAGGATGGCGGCCTTGGCCCCTTCCTCAGTGTCCATGGTGGCGAAGGCGAACCCACGAGCACGCCCGGTTATTTTATCCATGATGACATTGATCTCGTTCACCGGACCGTGTTTTGAGAGCATGTCCCGAAGGTCGTTTTCGGTGACGTCAAAGGGAAGATTTCCCACGTATAATTTTGTGCTCATAAGGACTGTATCATTCAGACCGGCTGCTCTTTCCCAGACTGTTCCCGGCGATCGGGTTTCAAATCATCACTGAACGATGTTCAACTGAAGATTCGCCATGTGCTGGGAGTGAAAAGCTATCTCAGAGAGACAGAGCTAAGATCGACCGTCCCAACCAAATAGCAAGCACCATTTGGAATATCTTCGCATCGCATCCGAAACTGTGGGTCACGCGACCTGAAGGTCACATGTCGGCATACCGCGCCTTCAGCATCGCCGAGAACCGGGCCGCCTTCTGCTTTCGGCGTTTCCTGGCGCTGGGCTTTTCGAAGTGCCGATGCAGGCGGACCTGCACCAAGGTTTGTTCGCGGCCCAGTTGCTTCTTGAGCCGGCGCAGGGCCTTCTCGACCGGCTCTCCTTTTCTGAGTTTAACTTCAGACATATCCAAGAGTTAACTTGCAGCGCAGCAACTTGC
>Ga0116112_1001227_pt1 | contig 17558 bp, 17 predicted proteins | sample June2015DPH_8_15_FD_89721 | JGI IMG/M metagenome (GOLD analysis project Ga0116112, IMG submission 89721) | Peatland microbial communities from SPRUCE experiment site at the Marcell Experimental Forest, Minnesota, USA - June2015DPH_8_150 | ecosystem: Environmental > Terrestrial > Soil > Wetlands... | reverse complement strand
ATCGGCAACGTTCGAGCCTATCTGCGTTCCACCCAAGCTCATCGCTCTCTGGTCAAACGCTATTTTCAAGAAAACCATGTTCGCTACGCTTCAGTGTAAAGTATTTCACGCTCCCGGTAATAACATGATTGCCATGTTGCAGTCCTGTATTGCGGGATCATACGCCCCCGACAAGAGAAAGGCGTTGGCTCGATGGATGTAGGCATCTGCAAGGGCTGGATTATATTGTATGGCCTTGCTGAAATCATCTATCGCTTGGTTCAAATTGGTTGTTTGTGTGTGGACGTATCCGCGATACAGAAATGCCAAACTAAGACTGAGATTATTTGAGCTGAGTCGGATTGCTTCATTGCAAGCATTCTCTGCCGCATCAAACTGCTTAAGGCCTCGGTAAGCACCGGCTTTGCCAATGAGTGCCGCCACATTGTTGCTATCAATTTTGAGAATTTCGTTATAGTGTGACAGCGCAATTTGGAAATCACTTTGCTTGTAAGCCCAATTCGCCTTCGCCCATTCGTTTGTCAAATCAGTGGCAAGTGCCTTCAGGGACATTATAGTCAGGCAAAGAATCGAGACTAGGAAACTAACCAGTTTGCCAAACGTTGGGCTGGGTTTTGGGTAAATTGTTTTCATTTTTTGTCCGTGTTCATCCGTGCCCATCCGTGGTTGAACGTCTTTTGCGGTGAGCAGCGCTTTCACTTTCTCAGCAATAATCGCTTCACAGCGCTCAATCTCGACTTTGCGCAACCGGAGATAGTCATCGGCGATGGCTTGCAGATCGTCAATGTTGTAAAGATAAACGTTCTCCAGAAAATTCACCTCGGGATCAATGTCGCGCGGCACGGCGATGTCAATGAGCAGCAACGGCCGGTGATGGCGCAACTTCATCAGCGGCTCCAGCCGGGCGCGGTCGAGGATGTGGTGTGGCGCGGCCGTGCTGCTGATGACAATGTCAATCTTTTGAAACTCCGCCGCCCAATCGCCGAATTGCACGGCGCGTCCACCCAACTCCTTCGCCAGCGCCACCGCGCGGTCAGGCGAACGGTTGGCGACGATGATGCTGCGCGCGCCGCGCGAGAGCAGGGCGCGGGCGGTTTTTTCACTCGTGTCGCCGGCGCCGATGACCATGACTTCGCGGCCGTTGAGCGAGCTGAAAATTTTCTCCGCCAGTTCCACCGCGACCGACGCCACGGACACGCTGCCGCGCTGGATGTTCGTTTCGGTGCGGATGTGCTTGGCCACGTTGAAGGCGCGTTGGAACGCCTTGTTGAGCCGCGCGCCGGTATGGCCGTGGCGATGTGCGAGCGCGTAAGCCTGCTTGAGCTGGCCGAGAATTTCCGTTTCGCCGAGCACCATCGAGTCCAGCCCGCACGCAACCTTGAACAGATGATGCAAGCTTTGCGGCTCGGCCAAGGAATAGAGTTCATCACCAATATTGGTAGGGACGGCACGCCGTGCCGTCCGGTCATCGCGGCGCGATGACCCTGCCTGCTCGCCGGGAGTCTCGCCCCACTGCTGAAGAAATCTTTTCAATTCGATGACCGCGGCGTCGGGCGTAAGCGGTGTGGCGGCGTAGATTTCCACACGATTGCACGTGGAAAGAATCACCGCCTCGGTGGCAACGCCGGATTCGCGCAGCGATTTCAGTGCGTCGGGGATTTTCGCTTCGGCAAAAGCGAATCGTTCCCGCAATTCGACGGGCGACAAGTGGTGGCTGAGGCCGAGGACGACAATGTTCATGCTCGGGGTGTGACACGTGACAGGTGACAAGTGACAAGGCACCTCCTGCACAAATTTATTTCATGCCACATGCCACGTGTCACATGCCACCTTGTTTTCATTGATGATGCAGGGGTGAAAGCAGGTTGGTGCCCCAGAAGGTCAGGAGCAGAAACACAAACGCGCCGATGATGCCGATGGCAAAGCCGCGGCTGGATGGCAGGCGCATCCGGTGCAGGACCAGCAAGGCCAGATAAACCAGCCACATGAAAATGGACCAGACGACTTTGGGATCTGTCCAGTAGCCCGTGCTTTCGGGGCGGGGCAGGTAGCGGCCAGCCTCAAGGCCGATGGTGAAAAGAATGAAGCCGGCGAGCACCAGCCAGCCCGCGATGGTTTCGAGCCGTTGAATCGGCGGCAGGAGCGACAACACGGCGCGGAGTTTATGAAATTTCAGGTCATGCTGCTGCGTCAAAAACATTCCCGCGGCCACCGCGCCGAAACCAAACGCGCCGTAGGCGAGCAGACTGGTGGCGGCGTGCAGGCTGGTCAGTGCGCCGGAGAATTCCGGTTTCGGCCCCGGTGGCGGATCGAGCGCGGGCATGAGCGCGAACACGCCGATGCCAAACAAAACCGGCGACGCAAACGCGCCGAGAAATCGCAGTCGCGGCAGCAATCCGACGACGAGGTAAGCGGCGACGATGGCCCATGCGAAGAATGTTGTGGCCTCGTAAAGATTGTTGACGGGGCATTGATTCAGCGAAAAGCCGCGTTTGAACATGGCGACGGTGTGCAGTGCGAACGCAGCCAGCAGCAGGAAATAATTCACGTGGTCATCCTTGCGAAAGCCCATCCGCCACAGGAAAACCGAATACACCGTGCTCAACCCGTAAAACATCACGGCGAGCAGAAAGCAATGCCGGTCAATGAACCAAGCCATGCTGACAGATTAATTCAGGAAAACCGCCCGGCAAGCGGCAATTCGGCAAGGGATTTAACGCAGAGGCGCAAAGGCGCGGAGAATGCAGCCTATCCTTGTATTAGCAAACCAACCGCCGCTGCGGCGGGCAATGACAGAAGTAGATGGAAATTCATAACTGCCTCCACCTCACCATGTCGTGCGTCTATCTACTTAGGAGGAGGCGTCCCTTTTGGAATCATAAGTTTGGACCGCCCAAGTCTGTAATAAACTTCGACCGCTGAGCCGGATCAGGAATTGCGATCAATAGCATTTCATTGAGAGCCTCCACCATCTCTTTCTGGTATGGATTTGGGAACACGTTCCTGCCCTTCAGTGCGTAGTATTGAATTCTCGCCGCGCACTCCTGCATCCTGACGATATCGGATTGCAACCCGACAATCTTGTCCCGCGTCGCCTGACTTTCCTCTAGGGCTTTTTGCAGTGCCGCCAATACATCTTGTATCTTTTTCTCGTGCGCTTGACTCTGCTGTTCAAGCACCTTGGTTTTTGCCACAAGGATTTCGAGTTCAGCCAACCGGTTGGTGATCTCAGCTTTGAATCGATCTACTTCGGGTTGGATTTGGTGCAGCATCACATTAGTTGCTTGTGTGGCTGCTGCATCCTGGACGATCTGGCGAATTCTCGGTTCTTCAAATTGCGCCGCTACGAGTGACTCCATGTTCCGTTCCACTCGCGCTTTGATTTGCCAAAGGCTCACGCCCATGATCCCAGCGAGTAACGCAAGACATGTCAGAGTCCACGTGAGAACTTGCTTGCGCAGTATCTTGGTTACCTCGGTTTGTTGCCCTTGGCTCAACGATTGAGGTTTGTTTGCCATGCGTGTCCTATGCTGCCGCCTAACATTTAAGTAGAAAGCAGGTTTTGCAGTCTATCCTTTTTCACGGAATTGATTCTTAATCTGGCAAAGATGTTTGTCCAGAGAAAGTTAAACGCAAAATTGGCTCATCCCACAACCTGGCAAAAACGGCGTATTTTATCCTTTGATTTTCTTCGCCAGGTCAGCAGGCAGTAATTTTTTAAGTTTGGGATGCGCTTCGACGAGGCGCATGATGTCCAACAAATCCTTCTGCCGTTTGCTGGTACGACGCTCCGGGTCCTGCCAGGCCAGAATTTTCCCGCGCAGGGTGTCCGGCAAACTTGCCACGCGCATGAGAATGCCGTGAATGTCCGCCGGCACGGAGCGCTCGGGGAATTCGCGATAAACTTCCTCCGTGCTGATTTGCACCAGCACTTTCGACTGGCCTTTGAGGTTGACCGACCATTTGAATTTTTTGGCCGTGAAGCCCGCAGCGCGCAATGCTTTCACCGCTTCCTCGACGCGCCCGGCGGCGATGACCACGTCCACGTCTGCCGTCGCCATTGGTTCTTTCGCCCAATGGTTGACCGCCAGCCCGCCAATCATGCACCACGGGATTTCGCGGCGTTCCAGCGTGGCGATGAGCAGCGAAACATCGTCGCCGCCACCCGCCGTCTGCCAGTCATAAAATTGCTTTTGAGTCACAGTTTGATTTTAAGGCCGCGAACCGCTCCGGCAATTCAAATCCGAAGGTGGGTCAATATGAAATTATTTTGGTAGGGCGGGCAGTCCTCTGCCCGCCGCGAATGGCAACGACGGCGCGCACGGAGTGACGCGCCCTGCCTTGAATCCATTCCTTGCAATTCAAAAGCGGCGCTTTTACTCTCCGGCACAGACGCACGCCGGTATGAACTACACCCTGGATTATCTGCGGTCGGAAGAGGCAGCGCAGAACCTCGAAATCAGTGCGCTGGTCAATTGCATGGTGCGGGATGCCATCAAACTCAGCGCGAGCGACCTGCACATCGAGCCGTGGGAAAAAGCCATCGCCGTGCGCGCGCGAGTCAACGGTGTGCTGATTGAAGTGGCGCACCTGCCGCTGGAGCTGCTGGAAAAAATTTCCATGCGCTTCAAGGTCATGGCCAACCTGGCCAGTTACCAGTCCGGCACGCCCCAGGACGGCGCGGTGGTGGCCGGGCCGGAATTGGAGGGCGTGCAGTTGCGTCTCTCGATTTTTCCCACGACCCGCGGCGAAAAAATCGTCGTGCGCCTGTTCGATCCGCACGACCGGCGGTTTGATTTGAATGCGCTCAACTTTGACGCCGCCGCCGCGAAAGGACTGGTGCGCCTGTTGAAACGTTCCAGCGGTCTGCTCCTGTTCACCGGCCCGACCGGTTCGGGCAAGACGAGCACGATGTATTCGGCGCTGTGCCACATCATGCAGCGTGACGGGTCAACCGTGAGCATCAGCACGGTGGAAGACCCGGTGGAATTCAACCTGCCGAGGATCAGCCAGACGCAAATCAATACCGCGCAGGACTTCACTTACGCCAAGGCGTTGCGCAGCATCATGCGGCAGGACCCGCAGGTCGTCATGGTGGGCGAAATCCGCGACCCGGAAACGGCGGCCATCGCGGTGCAGGCCGGCCTGACGGGGCATCTGGTTCTGAGCACCATCCATTCCGGCAAATCAGCCGGCGCGTTCACGCGACTCATCAACATGGATATCGAACCGTTCCTGCTCGCGTCGAGCATCCTCGGCCTGATGGGGCTGCGGCTGGTGCGCCGCAATTGTCCGGATTGTTCCCAGCTTTACGAGCCGGAGCCGAGCCAGCTCCGGGTCCTGCCCGAAGAATTGAGGTCGCAGGCGCAATTCCGGCAAGGCACCGGCTGCAAGCATTGCGCCGGCACCGGTTTCTACGGGCGCCTGCCGGTGACGGAGCTGCTGGTCGTGGACGAACCGTTCCGGGAGGCGATTTTGAAAAAAATGCCGACCTCGGCCCTGGAAGAAATCGCGATTCAATGCGGCATGAGAACGCTCTGGCAAAACGCATTATACCGCGTCATCAACGGCCAGACGTCGTTGGAAGAAACGGTGCGCGTGCTGGCGGCGGATTTGATTTAGTGAGCCCGGATGGCAGCACGGAACAGGCTATGCTCTCATATCTTTTACACTTGTGTTTGCGAAATGCCTCCTGACAAGCCAAGTCAATGCCGCCATTAATGCCAGCATGCAACAGGTGTTTCGCCTGTTCCATCCGCACCCGGAATGATGCCGTTGAAAGATTGTGACGGACAGTTGCCGGAGACGTAGGACAGGCGTCTCGCCTGTCTCCATCTTTAAGCATTACGCCTTCGGTCGGGGGCGGTTTGTGTCGGCAACTAACCTCACCAAAATCGGATGTTTTGAAAAAGCGAGACAGGCGAGACGCCCGTCCTACAAAACGGATTGCCAAACACGCTGGCCTTTTGTCTAATCCGCCCGTGCTTAACCAACAGACGCTCAACCGCCCCGCCAGTTTCTCCGGCATCGGCTTGCACAGCGGCAACCGGGTGAACATGACGTTCCTGCCCGCGCCCGCCAACAGCGGCGTGCGCTTCCGCCGCGTGGACCTCGAAGGCAAACCGGAAATCGAGGCGCGCGTGGAAAACGTCGGCGAAACGGCCCGTTCGACGACGCTCGCCAGGGGCAACGTGAAAATTCATACCGTCGAGCATGTGCTGGCCGCGCTCGCCGGTTGCGGCATTGACAACGTCATTGTGGAATTGGACGCCAACGAACCGCCCATCGCCGATGGCAGTTCGCGCGAGTTCTGCAAGATCATTCAAGACGCCGGCATCGCGCCCCTGGCGGAAAAGCGCGAGCCGTATTCGCCGAGCGAGCCGATTGAGTTGCAGATGGGCGAGACGATGATGTCGCTGTTTCCCGATGACGTCTTCAAAATCTCCTGCACCAGCACAGACAAGAAGGGCCGGTTCACCCAGTTTTTCAGCACCGAAATCACGCCCAAGGCCTGGGAAAAGGAATTGTCACACGCGCGGACGTTTTGTTTTTACGAGGAAATCGAGTTCCTCATCAAAAACGGCCTCATCAAGGGCGGCAGCCTGGAGAACGCCATCGTCATCCGCGACGATGCGGTGCTCACCACCGAGCCGCTGCGTTATCCCGACGAATTTGTGCGGCACAAAATACTCGACATCGTCGGTGATCTGTCGCTGCTCGGCCGGCCCATCCGCGGCCATTTGATTGCCGTCAAACCGAGCCACGCGGCGAATTGCGAGCTGGTGCGGCAAATCGTCGCGCAGATGCAAAGGCCGTTGCGCGCCGCGCAGACGTTCGCCCCGCCGCCGCCCAAAGTCGCCGCCCCCGCGCCGCTGGTGGCCGAAGGTGGCGCGATGGACGTCGAGCAAATCATGAAGTTGCTGCCGCACCGCCCGCCGTTCCTGATGGTGGACCGCATTCTGAAAATCGAAGGCAACAAAATCGTCGGCGTCAAAAACGTGACGATGAACGAGGCGTATTTTCAGGGACATTTCCCCGGACACCCCATCATGCCGGGTGTGTTGCAACTGGAGGCGATGGCGCAGGTCGCCGGGATTTTGCTGTTGCAACAGGCTGAACTCGTGAGTCAGGCGGCGTATTTCATGTCCGCCGAAGACGTCAAATGGCGCAGGCCGGTGGTGCCCGGCGACATGCTGATCATCGAGGTGGAACTGACGAAGGTGCGCGGTAAAATCGGCAAGGCCAAAGGCGTTTGCAAGGTCGGCGATGACATTGTGAGCGAAGCCGAAGTCACGTTCATGCTCCGCGAAGTGTGAAATGATTCATTCCTCGGCCATCATCCATCCCAAGGCGCAAATCAGTTCCGGTTGCGAAATCGGCCCTTACTGCGTCATCGGCGAACACGTGGCGCTCGGCGAAGGCTGCAAGCTCCATTCGCACGTCGTCCTGGATGGCCACACGAAACTCGGGAAGGAAAACGAAATTTTTCCGTTCGCGTGCCTTGGGCTGAAAACTCAGGACTTGAAGTGGAAGGGCGGCGTGTCCCGCACCGAAATCGGCGATGGCAATACCTTCCGCGAATACGTCACCATCCACAGCGCCACCGGTGACGGCGAGGTCACGCGCGTTGGCTCGCATAACAATATTCTGGCGTACTGCCACATCGCGCACAATTGCACGCTGGGCGACCGCATCATCATGTCCAACGTCGCCACGCTCGCCGGCCATGTGACCGTCGAGGACCATGCGGTGGTTGGCGGGCTGGCGGCGGTGCATCAGTTTTGCCGCATCGGCAAACTGGCGATGATTGGCGGCTGCTCGAAGGTGGTGCAGGACGTGCCGCCGTTCATGATTGCCGACGGCAACCCGGCGGAGACGCGCACCATCAACAAGGTCGGCATGGAGCGCAATGGAATTTCCGAGGACGCCCAGAATGCCCTGCGTTCGGCCTACAAAATTCTGTTTCGCGAAGGCCTCACCATTCCCAACGCACTGTCAAAAATCGAGGGCGAACTGCCGCCGTTGCCGGAAATCAAACACCTCGTCCAATTCATCCGCACCAGCGAACGGGGCATCAGCAAGTAATTTGGTTTGTTGGGGTGAGCGCCTGTCGCGCCGTCTTGTCCGCCATAACCTTGGTGACGGCGGAAGCTTGGCGAAGGCTGATTCCCGCGAGCCGGAAGGTAGGGCGCGTCACTCCGTGCGCGCCGTTTTTGGTATTTGGACGGGCGGCGGGCATCCGCCATCGTGTTTTCGAGAATAGCCTTGCTTCGATTGGATGTTTGAAATACTTGTCCTGACAAAATTGCGAATCAGATTATGGCATTTCGTTGGACATGCGAGGTCAGACACGACGGGTTCTGCCGCGACTGAAAGAGGTAAAATACGTCAAGTCCAAGGATGATTTTACCGAGTCGTTTCTCTCGGAGAACGAATCGAACAAGCTTTACGATGACGCACTTTATCAGATTTGCCTCCGAGCATTGCACGAGCTTTTCGATGCAGATGCTGTCAATGCCATTGCTGCCGTCTCGTTCAACGGCTGGGTGAATTCAGTGGACAAAGCCACGGGAAAAGAAGCCAACGCTTGTGTTCTTTCCATACAGGTTAAGAAGGATGAGTTCCAGGCAATCAACTTGCAAAATGTTGAACCGAAGACCTGCTTCAAGGCCCTGAAAGGCATTGGCAGTTCCAAGCTGCATAGTTTGACGCCAGTAGCACCTGTCCTCACAATCAGCCGGGAGGACAAGCGTTTCGTTGCATCCCACGAAGTTGTCAGCCAACTCAATGAAGGGGTGAACCTCGCAGCGATGGACTGGGAGGAATTCGAGCATTTGATCCGTCAGTTGTTCGAGCAGGAATTCAAGCAGGCCGGCGGAGAAGTTAAAATCACCCAAGCCAGCCGAGATGGTGGCGTGGATGCTGTCGCCTTCGATCCTGACGTGATTCGTGGAGGCAAAACGGTAATACAAGCCAAGCGTTACACAAACACGGTCGGCGTGTCTGCCGTTCGCGATTTGTATGGCACTGTGCTAAACGAAGGCGCGAGCAAAGGAATCCTCGTGACAACATCCGACTACGGCCCGGATTCTTACGAGTTCGCAAAAGGCAAACCGCTTGTGTTACTAAACGGTGCGAACCTACTCAATCTTCTGGAGAAACACGGGCATAAGGCGAAGATTAATTTGAAGGAAGCGAAAACGATTCTGGCCGAACAATATTGAGAGACAAATCATGCTCTCCTTATGGTTGTTTTCCACCGGCTGGCAAGTCTGGCGCATCCGCCTGTATCCGTTTTTCAAAATTGTCCCCGGCAAGGCGCAAGATTGGGAAAAGGTGCGCGAATGCGGAAATTTATTTCTGGAAAACTGCAACTAATTCTGCGACAGTACTCGGCCTGTTAATTTATGGACGTTAAACTTCCCAGGTTGGGTGAAAGCGCGGATTCCGGCGTTGTGGTCAACGTCTTCGTGAAAGAAGGTGACACGATTGTCCGGGACCAGGCCATCCTGGAACTGGAAAACGAAAAGGCCGTGGCCTCAATTCCATCCTCGGCGGCCGGGGTGGTCGCCAAGATTTACGTGAAGCCCGGCGACAAAGTCAGCGTCGGCCAGCGTCTCCTTGCCTTGAGCGGTGGCGAACCGGCGCCTGCCGTAAAAGCAGCGCAGGCGTCTCGCCGGCCAACTACTATCGAGGACGAGGACGACCAGTCTTCGCTGCGCTTCGCCTCGGCAAGGGACGAGGAGGAGGACGAACAAGTTTCCACGGTTGCACGTGTGGCCGCGCCGATCGCGTCGCCGTCCTTGCGCAAGCTCGCGCGCGAGTTGGGCATTGATTTATCCCGTGTTCGCGGCAGTGAAGCGGGAGGTCGTATCGGCATCGGCGATGTCCGGGCTTACATCGCGCGTCTGCAAAAGGCGGCAGAAAGGGCCAGAACCGCTGCCACCGCCGCGCCCGCGAAACCCGTCGCCGAACAGATTGATTTTTCCCAGTGGGGGGCGGTGACGAAGAAACCGGTGACGCCGTTGCGCCAGGTCATCGCGCGCCGGCTGTCGGAAAGCTGGACCACGATTCCGCATGTCACGCAGTTCGATGACGCCGATTTCACGCAACTGAACGCCTTGCGCAAGAAGTTCGCTGCCGCATACGAAAAGAAGGGCGTCAAGCTCACGCTCACACCGTTCGTGCTCAAGGCGCTGGTGGAGACGTTGAAGAAACATCCCGTCCTCAATTCCAGCTTCGACGAGGTGGCCAACGAGATTGTCATCAAGGAGTATTTCCACATTGGCATTGCAGTGGACACGGAACAGGGCTTGATTGTGCCGGTCATCCGCGACGTGGATAAAAAGACCATGCTCGAGCTGGCGAAGGAACTGGAACAGCTCGCGCAAAAGGCCCGTGACCGGAAAGTGACCGCCGAGGAGCTCAAGGGCGGCACGTTTACGATTTCGAATCAAGGCGCAATCGGCGGGGCGCATTTCACGCCCATCGTGAACAAACCGCAGGTGGCCATTCTCGGTCTCGGTCGCGGCGCGATGAAGTCGGTGGTGCGCGACGGCAAGGTTGAGGTGCGCATGATGACGCCGCTGGGATTGTCCTACGACCATCGGGTGATTGACGGCGGCGAAGCGGCGCGGTTCATCGTGGATTTGGTGAAGGCGATGGAGAACTTTAGCGAGGACGCGGTGAGGATTTAATCGTCCTCCTCCTCCTCCTCGTCCTCGTCCTCGAAATCTTATGAACTTGTATCGAACAGAAAAGGGCGACGGCGATGACTACAGTGTTTGATCATGAGAAGTTGGACGCCTATCAACTGGAATTGCGGTTCATCGCTTGGGTGACGCCATTGTTGGATGAAGTTTCGTCCAAAGCCAGGACCCACGAGGTGTGCGATCAACTGGATCGGGCCAGTCTTTCGGCGTTACTCAATACAGCGGAAGGCAACGGCAAGCGTCAGCGTCCGGTGCGGGCGAAATTCTTTGACGATGCGCGCGGTTCGGCGACTGAATGCGCCGCATGTCTGGATGCATTGGTTGCCAAACAGGTGGCAACGACGGAAAGAATTCAAGATGGAAAGCAACTGTTGTTGCGTATCGTTTCGACGTTGACCGGTTTGATCGAGCATTTCGACACGCCCGGACAATTGCGCGAGGAACCGGTGAAATACCGGGTTGTGGAAATGGATGATGAGGAATCGAGGACGAGAACGAGACGAGAAAAAAATCGAGGACGAGGACGAGGACGAATTTAATTATGGACCCGATCAAAACTCAAATCGTCGTGGTCGGCGCTGGGCCGGGGGGATACGTGGCGGCGTTTTATGCCGCTGATCTCGGCAAAAAAGTCATTCTCGTCGAGCGCGAGAAACGGCTCGGCGGCGTTTGTCTGAATCGCGGTTGCATTCCGTCGAAGGCATTGCTTTACGCGACGCACCAAATCACCGTTGCAAAGGAATCCGAGCGCCGCGGCATCACGTTCACACCGCCGACGGTGGATTTGCCGAAACTCCGCGCGTGGAAAGAATCCATTTTGGAAAAACTCGGCGGCGGCGTCGCCACGCTTGCCAAGATGCGCGGCGTGCAGGTGATTCAAGGACGCGGTTATTTTGAAGACTCACAAACGTTGCGCGTCGAGACGGGGCAGGGGCAGCAATTCATCCAGTTCGAGCAGGCGATTCTCGCCGTCGGCTCCCTCGCGGCCATGCCCAAGGTGTTCGACCTTGGCAACCCGCGCGTCATGACCTCCACCGAAGCGCTCGAAATCCCGGACGTTCCGGAAAATCTGCTGGTCGTCGGCGGCGGTTACATCGGCATGGAGCTGGGCACCGTCTATGCCGCGCTCGGCGGTAAAATCACCGTCGCCGAGGCGCTCGACAATGTGCTTACCGGGGCGGACCCCGACCTTGCGCGGCCCGTCGTCGCCAACGCGAAGAAAATGTTCAAGGAAATCCGGCTCAAGGCGAAGGTCGTGAAAATGGCCACCGCCGGCAAGCAAATCAAAGTGGAGATGGAATACAACGGCCAGAAATTGTCCGAGCTTTACGACCGCGTGTTGGTAGCCGTGGGCCGCGCGCCGAACAGCGCTGACCTCGGTCTGGAGAACACCAAGGTTGAATTGGATGAAAAAGGCTTCGTGAAGGTCAATGAGCACCAACAAACCAACGACCCGCACATTTACGCCATCGGCGACATCGCCGGCGGGATTTTGCTGGCGCATAAAGCGCACAAGGAGGCGCGCATTGCCGTCGAAGTCATCAACGGCGAGAACAGCGTGTTCGAACATGTCATTATCCCGGCGGTGGTATTCACCGATCCGGAACTCGCCTGGTGCGGTTTGACCGAAGCCGAAGCGAAGGAACGCGGCGTGAAATACGAAGTGGCCAAATTCCCGTGGCCGGCGTCGGGCCGGGCAATGACGTTCGACCGCACGGACGGCTTGACGAAGATGTTGATTGATCCTGAAAGCGGTCGCGTGCTGGGCGTGGGCATCGTGGGTGCGGGCGCGGGCGAATTGATATCCGAGGCTGTGCTGGCGCTCGAGATGGGTGCGACCGCCGAGGACATTGCGCTGTCCGTGCATCCGCATCCGACGCTGTCCGAAACACTGATGGAATGCGCCGACGCCTTTTACGGCCACGCGACGCACACGATTTCGAAGAAAAGGGCAGGGGGATAATCCGCCGCCAAAGCAGGACAGGCGTCCCGCCTGTCTCTGGAATCGGGAAAAGAATGAGACAGGCAAGATGCCTGTCCCACGCTTCTTCAACTCTCAACCTTCAACCCTCATCCATTCGGCAGCCCTGACGGGCTTTGGGAATGCCCGCGACAACCACAGAACGGAAAATATTTTCCAGACGGGCGCCGGTCGTCACCTTGACAGCAGCGACCGCGGTGTTATCATTGACACAATGCAACTGTTGCAAAAGGCAATTATTTATGAAACGCATCGTTGAATCCTGCGCCCGCGAAGTGCTGGAGACCGTGCCGGTGGTGATGCGGTTTATCCGCGACCAGGTCCGCCGGCGTCATGCGACGGGATTGTCGCTGCCGCAATTTCGCACCCTGATTTTCCTGAACCGGGTCAGGGATTCATCGTTGTCGGCGGTGGCCGGGCATTTGGGGCTTTCCCTGCCGGCCATGTCGCGTCTGATCAACGGGCTGGTCGCGGGCGGATTGGTCAGGCGACAGACGGTCTCGACCAACCGCCGCCGGATCGCGCTGACCCTCACGGCCCGGGGCCAGGCGACGCTGGAAAAGGTGCGCAGCGAGATACGGTTGCAATTGGCCGGCTGGCTAAGAGTGCTTTCGGTTCCCGAACAAAAAAGCATCCAACGCGCGATGCGCACGCTGCACAACGTTTTCGGGTTGCAGACGGCAACCGAAGGCAAAACCCGCAGGAGCGTAGCATGAAGGTTTTGGAAATAGCGGGCCTGACCCGGCGATTTGGAAATTTAACGGCGGTGGACGGTCTGAATTTAACGGTCGCCGAAGGCGAAATTTTTGGTCTGCTGGGACCAAACGGGGCCGGCAAAACCACCGTCATCAAAATGCTGACGACCTTGTTGCCGCCAACGGCGGGGACGGCCACGGTTGCCGGCTTTGACATCCGGCGCCAGCCGGCGCGCGTGCGCGCTTCCATTGGCTACGTGCCGCAACTGATTTCGGTGGATGGCGCGCTGACCGGCTACGAAAACCTGCTCTTCTTTGCCAAACTTTACGGTGTGCCACGAGCACTCCGGCGGAGTCGCATTGAAGAGGCGCTGAATTTCGCGGAACTGCGGGAGGCCGCTGGTCGGCAGGTGCGGAATTATTCCGGTGGAATGGTGCGCCGGCTGGAACTGGCGATGGCCATGCTGCATCGGCCGCGGGTGTTGTTTCTGGACGAGCCGACCGTGGGTTTGGATCCGGTGGCGCGGCAGGCGGTGTGGCGGCAGGTGCGGCTGCTGGCGCGCGAATATGGCATGACGATTTTCCTGACCACCCACTTCATGGACGAGGCGGACATTTTGTGCGGGCGGGTGGCGATTCTGAATCTGGGCCGGATGGCGGCTTTGGGCAGCCCGGCGGAATTGAAACGGTCCATCGGCCATGCTGACGTGACGCTGGACGAAGTGTTCGCCCATTTCACCGGCAATTCTTTGGAAACCGAACATGAATGGAACTACCGTGACATCTCCCAAACTCGACGCAACCTTGCCCGGCTCGGTTAACCCCATCGGCCGTTGGCTGGGTCAATGCCTGACGCTGGCGGAAATGGAACTGCGCAAGTTGCGCCATGACCCGACCGAGTTGCTGACGCGGGCCATTCAACCGGCATTATGGCTGCTGGTTTTCGGCGAAGTATTCACGCGCATTCATGCCATTCCCACCGGCGACCTCCGATATATGGATTTCCTGGCGCCGGGCGTATTGGCGCAAAGCGTGTTGTTCATCGCAATTTTTTACGGCATCGCGGTCATCTGGGAACGCGACCTGGGTCTGGTGCATAAATTGCTGGTCAGTCCGGCGTCGCGCGCGGCGCTGGTGCTGGGCAAGGCGCTGTCGGCGGGCGTGCGCGGACTTTCCCAGGCGTGCATCGTTTATCTGCTGGCCTGGTCGCTGGGCGTGAAGATGAACTGGCATCCGCTGGCATTGCTCGGTGTGGCGATGACCGTGCTGCTGGGCGCGGCGGTGTTCTCGACCTTCTCGCTGATCATCGCCTGCATCGTCAAAACGCGGGAACGCTTCATGGGCATCGGGCAAATCCTGACCATGCCGCTGTTTTTCGCCAGCAACGCCATGTATCCCATCGCCATCATGCCCGACTGGCTCAAGGCGGTGGCTCACGTTAATCCGCTGACCTACGAAGTGGACGCGATACGCGCGCTGATGATTCAGGGTGGCGTGACTGCCTACGGCGTCGGCGCGGATTTTGGCGTCTTGATTCTTGCCCTGGTCGCGCTCACGACAATCGGCGCCCGGCTTTATCCGAACCTGGCGCGGTAGGGACCAGCGCCGAAAGCGTGGAGGAATTCACCGAAACCGAATTAATAAGGAGAGATTGACTATGGAAAAATTGAAATTGTTGCCGGCGCGGACGGCCTTGGTGGCGATTGACCTGCAAAACCTGATCGTCTCGCTTCCCACTCAGCCTCGGGATGCCCGGGTCGTGGTGGAAAACACAGCTCAACTCGCATCGGCCCTCCGCGCAAAAGGCGGGTTCATCGTCTGGGTGCGTGTCGTCACGGCGGCCGATGGCAAGGATCGTTTGCATCCCATTTGTGACCAACCCTTGACACCGCCGCGCGCGCTGCCGCCTCAGCCGGCCGGATTCGCGCCGGATTTGCCGGTCCAACCGTCGGACCATGTAATCACCAAGCGACAGTGGGGCGCCTTTTACGGCACGGACCTGGACCTGCAACTGCGCCGGCGCGGGCTGACGACCATCGTGCTGACGGGCATTGCCACTTGTTTTGGGGTCGAGAGCACGGCCCGAACGGCGTTTGAACTGGGTTACGAACAAATTTTCGTGGAGGACGCCATGGCGGCCCTCACGGCGGCGCAGCACGAGCATACCGTGACGCAGATTTTCCCCCGGATGGGACGGGTGCGGAGCACTGCCGCGGTGTTGGCCGCCCTCTGACTGCCGCGAGGAAAACAAAATCCTGGCCCGACTCGAAAAGCTTGAAGAAAAAATTGACCGCCTGAAATGGGGAGGACAACCGGCCGCTTATATCTGTTGGCTCGGCTTACAGGTGAGGCCACCGTTTTCACACCAAATCTCCGTCGTGCTTGAAAGAATCTGAACGCTCCCTCTTTCAGAACCACCGAACAAAAACAAACGCCGGAATCCAAAGTGCGACACAACCAGCTGCAGACCACCAATCCGAACTCCAAACAAAAAAACCGGCGGCTATTGGCAAACCAATCAGGCCAAAACAAGCAACGCAAATCACAGCAAGCAAGACTGATGCAAAGGGAAACAGGACGACAGACCGCCAGAGAAGTGCCCATAGCGCTCGCAACGATGGACCTGAAACTCTCATAATCTCCGAATGCAATCAGACCTCCAGAAACTCAGCCATGCCGGACTCACAATGTCAACCCCGACATTTCGGGGACCGGTCGTCCTTCGACCCTCGACTCATCTGACCGCTGGTGACGCGGATTGAAAGCCTCCCGGTGGAGCGTGCCGTTTCCCAGCACCGTAGGTGCGCCATCTTTGTAATTTGCATTCCAAAAATAAAAACGAGCTCCGTCAGGTGCGACATCATCCGTTCCGCTTTCCAGAAGATGCCGCCCCGCCGGGGCTTGATGTCTTTTGGGTTTGAACGGTTACAAAGATTCCAGCCCTGACGGGCTTTCCACTCGCGTCATTCAACCTTCGACCGTTTTTTCGTTTGTCTTCGTTCTCGTCCCTCGGGGTTTGACTTTCGACTGCTTTTTCAACCCTCAACCTTTCCGCCTCTTCGGCAATTGATTTCAGCTCCGGGTGTGATATGTGAAGGGATGCAGAAAGCCGCCAGAGATCCGTATGGTGATTGAAACCCTGCCTCCGTCATAAACCCGCCCGACATGCTGCGAATTCTGGAGCGAGCGACTGCCGATTATCGGGTGAAAGTGGTGTGCAGAAACTCAACGATTCGCGCCCAGGCATCGGCTCCGGCGGCCGCCGTGTGGTCGGCAGCCTTCATTGGATTCTGAATGAATCGGCAAAGCGAGTAATCGCCGGGTCATCGTGGAAAGCCAAAGGCTGAATGTCTAAGGCCAATCCACGGCTGAAATGTCCTTGTGCAATCTGGTTTGCCTCGAAACAGGACGATTATCCGGGGGGTTAAGGGTTTAGGGTTTGGAATTTGGCCTTTCCACGCGCGACGGCAGGCTGTTTGCTTAGGTTTCACCCCGATGGAGCATTTCATGAAAGCAACAATTTCGCTCGGTTTTTGCGTCGTCCTTGGCGTGAGTTTCGTTTCGGGCTGCGCGAGCAAAACCAGGGTCCAAGCCGCGCCCCGCGCGGCTTTGGAACAACAGTCGAAGAAGCCGGACAATTCGCAAACCCGGCCGCCACTGGCAGCGGACACAAATTCGGTGACCGTAGTGGTGCCATCCGGCGGATCCGCGACCAATGTAATCGAGACGGTTTCCACCAATGCGGCGACTTCGCCAACCACCGAACCGGCTGTCCCTGCTGCTGAAGCTGCTGTCCCTGCTGCTCCCACAAATGAAACACCGGCTGCCGTTGCGCCGGAGATTGAGACTCCCGCTGCCGCTGCTCCGCTTACTCAGGCACTCGCTGCCGCCGCCTTAGCGGCTAAAATTTCTGTCACTGTCGCTCTCACAACTGAAATTCCGGCTATTGCTCCGGCCGAAACGACTCCCGTGGCAGCTTCTGCTCCGAAAACTAAAGCCACCGCTACTGCCCCAACAAATGAAGTTCCGACTACCGCTGCCCCGGTTACTGAAGCACCTGTCACTGTCGCCCCAACAAACGAAGTTCCGGTCGCCACTGCTCCGGTTGCTGAAGCTGCTGCTGCGTCCACAAACGAAGCTCCGGCTGTCGCTGCTCCGGTTGCTCAAGCT
>Ga0116112_1001206_pt1 | contig 17759 bp, 16 predicted proteins | sample June2015DPH_8_15_FD_89721 | JGI IMG/M metagenome (GOLD analysis project Ga0116112, IMG submission 89721) | Peatland microbial communities from SPRUCE experiment site at the Marcell Experimental Forest, Minnesota, USA - June2015DPH_8_150 | ecosystem: Environmental > Terrestrial > Soil > Wetlands... | reverse complement strand
CGTCAGCCGATCGGCGCAAGTTCTTTGACATCGCCCGGGGTTCCGGGTTGGAATGTGCCGGTTGCCTTGATCTTATCTTCATCAAGAAACTGCTTTCGGAGACGGAATTGGATGAAGGCAAGACGTTGCTCAAGGATATTGTCTCCCTGCTCGTCGGACTGATTCGGAGCAATTCGCCGGATCGGCTGCATGAAGAAACGATTGAGTATCGGACTGATGGGGAACGGCAGGATTAAGATTAAGAGAAAGATTACGATTAAGATTTACGAGATGACAATGAACGTTTTCGGCACTCTTTCGCATTCCGCCCGCCAATGGCCTGATCGCACGGCCATCATTGACGCCGGCGGTTCGCTGGATTACCGCTCGCTCTGGCGCGAAGTCGAAGCCCTGCGGGTCCAGCTTGACCGGCTGGGCGTGCGCGATGGACAGGGCGTGGGTGTGCGGGCGCGCAACGGACGCGCATTTGTCGTCGGCGCGCTGGCGGCGTTGGGATGCGGCGCGGTGATCATGCCCATCCATCATCAGATGAAGCCGGCGGAATTGTCGGACATGCTGGCGCGTGCGCCCTTGTGTGTGATTCTTGACGATGGCAGCAACCCGGCCCAGGTCGGCAAGACCATCACTCTGGAAAATCCGGGCGGCAACGGTTTGCGGTTCACACGGCTGGACGGCCCGCAACAATCGCTCGCGCCGGGAATCAAGGACGCCGCGTTTGTGCGGTTCACTTCGGGAACAACCGGCAAGTCCAAGGGCGTGGTGTTGACGCATCGCGACGTGCTGGAACGCACAAAAGCCGCCAATTCCGGGCTGGGTCTGACCTGCGAGGACAAAATCCTCTGGGTGCTGCCGATGGCCTATCACTTTTATGTGTCCATCATCCTTTACCTTGAGGCCGGGGCCACGGTCGTGGTCAACGCCGATTATCTGGCCGAGAGCATTCTGGATGCGGCCGCGAAGCATCAGGCCACGTTCCTTTACGTGACCCCGATGCACATACGTATGTTGACCAGCGAAAGTTCGGGACGCACGTTATCGCCTTCGCTTCAGCGGGTGATGTCCGTTTCCAGCCGCCTTGAGCCGCAGATGGCGCGGGATTTTTTTGCGAGGTATCACGTCCCGGTATCCCAGGGCTTTGGCATCATTGAAGTGGGATTGCCCATCATGAATATCAAAGAAGCGGCGGAGCATCCTGAAGCGATCGGCCGGCCGGTAGCCGGTTTCGAAGCGATGATTGTGGATGAAACGATGAAGCCGATGGCTGCGGGCGAAACGGGGCAGCTCGCTCTGCGCGGTCCCGGCATGTTTTCCGGCTATTTGAATCCGCCCCGGTCGCGGGAAGAAGTGTTGCGCGACGGCTGGTTTCTGACCGGTGATCTGGCGCACCGCGACAACGGGGGGCTCATCGTGCTGGACGGTCGGACTTCTTCCGTGATCCAGGTGGCCGGCCACAAAGTTTTTCCGGAGGAAATAGCCGGCGTGCTCGACCAGCATCCGGCTGTGCTGCGCTCGCGCGTTTTCGCCCGTCCGCATCCCCAAATGGGTGAAGCAGTTTGCGCCGAAGTGCAATTGCGCAACGGCAGTTCCGCAACCACGAGCGAAGACATTCTTGCCTTCTGCCGCCGCCAGCTTTCGAGCCACAAGGTGCCGACTTCGCTCGATTTGGTCGCCGAAATCAGCATGACCTCCAGCGGAAAAGTCCGCCACGGTTCAGGTTTGTCCCAGCCAACCTCAAATCGAGTTTAAAGTGGTGTGACGTTGGAGAAGGGAACGCTTTGTGTGCCGGCGTAGTGGTTCGTTAAACCGCAACACTTTGTCTCGCGCGATTTTCGAGAAAATCCTTCCGCCACTGCGCGCGCGAAATCTTTCCATTCCCGTTGGCCCCGAGAGATTCCACAAACCACCATTCGCGCGGCACCTGCCAGCTCGGAAGCCGCTGGAGCAAAAACTGTTTCAATTCGTCCTTGGTGCCGCGCCGGTTGGCCGTGACACACGCCACGATGTGATCAATTCGGTCCGCGTTCCCGCTCGGCACGCCGAAGACCAGGCACTCGGCGACGGCTTCGTGCTCCCGCAACGCCTGTTCGATGGTGACCGGAGACACTTTCCGTCCAGCCACATTGATGTGATCGCTGGTGCGACCGCGCAGATAAACCGTCCCATCCTTGAGTTCGGCAAGATCACAGGTCTGAAAGACGCCCCTGCCCAGAGTATCCTCCGGCTCCGGCCAATAGGTTTTGCCCACCGCCCGGCTCCGCACCACCAGCATCCCGCTCGGGTTGAGTGACACTTTTACATTCTTTATTGGCCGGCCGACGGAGGTCTCGTCCGCCCGCGGAGTCGCCGCCGCGTCGTAGGCAATACCGCCGCATTCGGCGGAGCCGTAAAAGTTGTGAATCTTGACGCCGTGTTCCTCGAAGACCGCGCGCTCCAGCGTCAATGGCAGCGGCGCACCCGCCGAGATGGCCAGGCGCACATTGCGCAGGATCACGCCGGCCTTGTGCCAGGCGTGCCACAACGCCGGCACGCCGGCCACGGTGAGAGCCCAGTGGGCCTTGGCCGCGCCCCGCAATATTTCCGGCAACGGCGCAGGCGCCAGGAAGAGTGGGATGCCGTGGAGCAGAAGCGGCAGTACCAGATTCGAAAACCCGTAAGAATAGGCCATCGAAATCACGCCGAGGTTGGGCCAGTCCGGACGCAGCCCCATCGTGGTCACAATGTTTTCGGCATCGGCGGCCAGTTGTTCCTCCGTGAAGGCGACGGCGCGCGGCACACCGGTTGTGGCCGGTGTGGTCTTGAGATGACAGCAGGGCGGGAGCGGAGGGGGAACCGTCAGCGGCTGGTGATGCGATTCGAGGAGACAAACCACCCTGCGCTGGCGCCAGGCCCGCAATACGGAAAAGATGAACTCGGGTGAATGGCCCTGGGGAAAAACCATCGCCGGGTTGTCCGGCAACGGCGTTTCGGCTTCGCGGTCCATTTGCGCAAACGTCCAACTCCGTCCGGAAGCCAGATCGCGCAAAGCGACCTCATTACGCCTGTCTCGAGCCACCTTCTGCCAGCGTTCGTAAAGCATCCGGCCTTTTTTTAAGCGAACCGTCGTTCCGGTTGCAAGCTCGATTTTGCCAATTCTCCGCAAGCTGGCAGACCCATTGCGGCCCGCCTGCCCTTTTCCCGCGGGTTGTTGACAGCCATCATCACTTTGATGGGGATGCTTTTACCCAAATAGATTTACCGTTGCCACGTGTCTTCGTTTTATCGGATCGCCAGTGTTGCGGGATTGGTTTTCCAGGAAGCGGGGTGTGACATGATTTGCAGCATGCCGTGTCCAAACCGCGAGGTTATGTCCAGCCCCGAAGCCATCAGGGCGACTTCGCGGTCGAAGAAGCGGTGAAGCGAACCGGTGATTTTGCCGGGGAACATCTGCTTGAATGCCATACCGGTATGATACATGGCAAAGATGCGCCCATCGTAAAAATACTGGATGAGTTCCATCCAAGCCTTGAGGAGCTTGCGCATTTCGCGCGAGTACGCCGGGAGATCGTCCAGAAGTTCGATGAGCAATTCCGCGGAATGCAGCGCCAGATACACGCCCGGCGAAAGCATCGGATCCACAAAACCAAAGGCATCGCCCGTCATCACCCAACCCGGCCCGTGGCCGCGTTCGGAAACCAGTTGGTAATTGGTATAAGTGGCGATCTCCGTGAGGCGGCGGCGGTGCTTGCCCGCGGCGGCCAGCAAAGGGTCGCGGGCGATGGCGCCCTCGAGCCGCTCCTCAGGGGTGGCGCCGAGTTGAGCGGCATCGTCTTTGTTCATCACCACGCCGACAGAAAGGCAGTCGCGCAAGGGGATGCGCCAGCACCAACCGGCGGCCAACCGGCCGATGATGACCTGCCCTTCAGGCCGGCACGTATCGAATCCTTCGTAATGAGCGAAGTAGGCTACGTCTTTGCGCGGGCCGACTTCGGCGGGAATTTCCACGGTGCGCGCAAAGAAGCGGCTGCGACCCGTGGAATCAACGAGCAAATCCGGCTGCCGGCCCCGAAGCCACGGAGCGTGCGTGAGCGTCTCCTCAGACAACTGCAAACCGTCGCCATTTACCCGCTCGACCATCGCCCGCACACGCACACGCTTCACGCCCAATTCATCGGCACGTTCGTCGAACAACCGGTCGAACGCGGGGCGCGGGGCGTTGTAGGCATAGGTCGGCCCTCCGTAATGGGCGAGCGATTGGAAACAAAACTCGGCCCGTTCATTCGCATCGAAGGTGAAAGTGACGCCCGGCTTGTACTGGCAAATCGCCGCGGCGCGCTCTTCCAGGCCCAGTTTCCGCAGCACAGGCACGACCGCCGGAATGAGCGACTCTCCGACAATCAAATCGGGCCGGCGGCCATCGTCGAAAAGGGTGACGTCCACGCCCTTCATCGCAAGGAGTGAAGCGAGCGTCGCGCCCGCCGGGCCGCTGCCGATGATGCCAACGGTCCGGATTGAATTTCTCATTGGTCGAAACCTGTTTTTGGGCTTCGCCGGGAAGAAAGATTTGTCATTTAGGTCGCTTATGCAAGCTATTAATCCAGCCGGTGAAGAAGTCAAGCGGGAAGTGGCGGGCGTGGTGTCCGATTTATCACTTGACTCAATATCGCGGCAAATTAGACTCGGATGCGTCCGTTGAATTGAAAGCGGGGCGATGTTTGATTCCCGTGCGATGTGAGAAAAACAATTCCTGAAACATTATGAAAAAATCCTGGTTCTACATGCTGTTCGCGGCTGCAATCCTGAACGCGGCGCCGGTTAACGTCGGCGCGCAGACATTATACCCCGTTGTTGTAAATGGTCGCTGGGGATTTACTGACAAATCCGGCCAGACCGTCATCAATCCGCAGTTCGATAAGGCCGGAGGATTTGCGACGGGCCTGGCTCCAGTGCGGATGGGCCGGTGGGGCTACGTGGACGCTTCGGGGAAAATGCAAATCAATCCGCAGTTCGATAAAGCTGACATTTTCAGCGAAGGGCTGGCGGCGGTTAAACTCGGCGGTGGTCCAGGTCCCTACGCTCCCTATCCCTATTACGATCCCAGACCTTACGCTCCATTCCATGGCGGCGGTCGCTTCGGCTACATCGATACAAACGGCAAATACATCATCAATCCGCAGTTTGAAGATGCCGGAAAGTTCAGCGGGGGCCTTGCGCCTGTCAAGATGGGCCGTTGGGGTTTCGTTGATAAAACCGGGAAAGTTGTCATCAACCCGCAGTTTGATAAGGCACTGCCGTTTTCTGAAGAGCTCGCGGCAGTCAAGTCAGGTAAACAATGGGGGTTCGTTGACAAGAGTGGAAAATTGACCATCAATCCGCAGTTCGACGATGCCGGGTCCTTTGTCAAAAACATGGCGCCGGTGCGGCAAGGAAAGCAGTGGGGTTACATTGACTCGACCGGAAAATTCGTGATCAATCCCCAGTTTGACGGCGCCGCTGAGTTTTCAGGCGGTTTGGCACCGGTGAAACAAGGGAAACACTGGGGCTTTATTGACACCACCGGAAAATTCGTGATTAACCCACAGTACGACGATGCGGACCCGTTTGTTGACGGCCTGGCGAGTGTCAAGGCAGGTGGCCGATACGGTTACGTTGACACAACCGGCAAGTACATCTGGAATCCGAGCAAGTGACCCGGCGAGTGTCCGTCACATCTTGCTAACTGAGTATTTCGGTTTGGTTACGACCGGCAGGGACGTCGGGATAACTGTACCCATTGAATCGGACCGTACCGATCGCGGCCCGAAATGCCGCCACCATTTAAACCAGCGTAATGTATCAGCCACGGGATGAATGTGGCTTCTCCGACTGCTGCGAATGACCCGGATCGGGACGAATTCGACCCGCCGACCTGCCGCGAGAAAGGCCATCAATGTTTCGGATTCAACTTCAAAGCGTTCCGTCTTGAGAGGCAGGGCCGCCCAGGTTCCCAGGTGCATGAGACGCAAGCCACATTGCGTGTCAGGCAGGGGCCTGCCGGCAAGGCGCGACAATCTTCTGCTCATCCACCGATTCACCTGCCGACGAAGCCAGGGGATGGCGCGCGCATTGTGCATGCGGTTGCCGATCACCAGCCGTGCCCCGGTCTGCCCGGCGCATCGCAGCAAGGCAGGCACGTCCTCCGGCGCGTGCTGGCCGTCGCCATCGAGGGTCAGCGCCCATTCAAAGCCCTGTTTCTGCGCGCTCGACAGGCCAGTCCTGAGTGCGGCGCCTTTGCCAAGGTTTCGCTCGTGGCTGACGACCACCGCACCCGTACGGGCGGCCAGGGTTGGGGTGTCATCTGTCGAGCCGTCGTTCACCACCGTCACGCGGGGGAGATGCCGGCGCACGGCGGCGACCAGGGCTGCAATGCTGCCGCCCTCGTTGAAGCAGGGGATCACCACCATGCAGGTCGTTGGTCCAGGCATGGGCCGAGTTTGGGTCAGCGGCCGCCGGGAATCGAGGCAAAACCGCCCCTCGCGCGAAAATAAAATCCGCATGAAGTTTTCCCGCGAGCAGCTTTTGCGTTGCTCGTCCACCATGCGTGTTTTACCTTTGACCCAAGTTGAGCCAGATGCGATTTGACGTCGAGATGCGGGATGTGCAGAGAGGCGGTGTGCAACAAAATGGCGTGAACGAGCGCACGGCTGGAGTGTTTGCGGCTGCGGGTTCCAAAGCGTCTGGTTGACGCAGTGTTAGTTTCCAATCATCGTACCATGCTTTTTCCCCTTTTACCGTCGCCCGCTGCGCCGCCGCGAGTGGTCATCACCGGAGCGGGCATTGTCACGGCTTTGGGCGTCGGCTGGAAGCCAAATGCGCAGGGCTTCCGCGCGGGACGCACGGCATTCCGTCCCGTGTTGTTGTTTGATGTCAGCCGCCAGCGGGCAAAGAGTGCGGCGGAAGTGGATTTGCCGACGGCCCTGCCGCCGACCCATCTCAACGCCAGACAAATTGCCAGGCTCGACCGCGCCGCTTCCCTGCTGTTGCTGGCAACCTGCGAAGCGTGGCAGCAGACCGGCTGGAAATCCACGGAGAACCTGCCGCTGGTTTTGGGCACGACGGCGGGCGGCATGTCGTTTGGCGAGGCGTATTTTCGCCAGGCGGTGCAAAGGCCGCGCAGCCATCGCCACCAACCCACCCGGGCCGTTCACTACCAACCGCAGGTCCAAGCGCGAATGATTCTCGACGCCCTCGGTTCCAATGGGCCGATCACGATCATCTCGAATGCCTGCGCGTCTGGCAGCAATGCCATCGGTCATGCCTGGGAACTGATTCGTTACGGCATGGCTGAACGCATTCTTGCCGGCGGTTATGACGCGCTCAGCGAACTTGTGTTTTCTGGCTTCAACGCCTTGCAGGCGCTTTCAACCACCATCTGCCGTCCGTTCGATGCCCGGCGCGATGGCTTGGCGCTGGGTGAAGGCGCGGCGGTCGTCGCCCTGGAAACGCTTGAAAGTGCGCGACGGCGGGGCGCGCCCATCCTGGGAGAACTCATCGGCTACGGCACGGCCATTGACCAGCACCATCTCACCCAGCCTCACCCGCACGGCGATACGACGTTGACGGTCATGAAGCAGGCCTGTGCGACCGCAGGTGTCGTCCCTGATGACATTGACTACATCAACGCCCACGGCACGGGCACGGTGCTCAATGACAGTTCAGAAGCGCTCGCCATCTGCCACTGGGCTGGCCGCCGAGCCGCGACCCTCCCGGTTAGTTCCACGAAAGCCAGCATCGGACATCTCCTGGGTGGCGCGGGCGCAGTCGAGGCGGTGATTTGCCTGATGACCCTGCGCGAACAATGGTTGCCGCCACAGATTGCGTTTGAAACTCCCGACCCGGCTTGCAAGTTCCCGGTTGTGCATCAACCCCAGGACGCGCGCGTGAATGTCGCCCTATCCAACTCGTTTGGCTTCGGCGGCGTCAACGCCACTCTGATCTTGAGGAGGTGGACATGAGCCGGATTTTCGTGTCAGGATTGGGCGCGGTATCGCCCGCTGGTTGGAACGTCACCTCCATGCGCGAGGCGCTGGACAAGGGCGAACCACTGCCGACTCAACCCGTGGAGCGCCCCGGTTGGGAGAAACCACTCCGGGCGCGCCTGGTGCCGAATCCGGTCGTACGTCCTGAATTTCTGGCGCACCCACGCCTGCGGCGCGCCAGTCCGATCACACATTACGTCGTAGCGGCCGCACTCGAGGCCGTGGCCAAATTGCGTGCGAACCATGATCCAAAATATCGCCTGGGCCTGGTAGTCTGTCTTCAATCCGGTTGTGTAAATTATTCCTGCCGGTTTTTTGATGAGACATTGAAGGACCCGACGACCGCCAGTCCGCTCCTGTTCCCCGAAACCGTTTACGCCGCCCCGGCCAGTCATGTCGCCGCGGTCCTGGAGAATGTTTCGCTGGCCAGCACCCTGGTGGGCGATCCGGCCTCCTTCCTGCAAGGAATATCCCTCGGCGTTCAATGGCTGGAGGAGAATCGTGTGGACGCGTGCCTCGTCATCGGGGCTGAAGAAACCAACTGGATACTTGCGGACGCGCTTTGGCATCTCGATCGTTCGGCCGTCATCACCGGAGGCGCCGGGGCTTTATGTTTGTGCCGTGAGCCGGAACTGTCGACTGGTGTTGAACTGACCGCCATCACCGACGCGCACACTTACTCTGCTCAAAACAGCCGGATGCGGGCCGCCCGGGCCATGCGCGGTCAACTGGGCAAAAGTTCTCCCGGAGAATTGCTCTGCGACGGCATCGGAAACAATCCGCGCGCGGATGCGCCGGAACTTGCCGCGTGGCGTGATTGGACCGGCCCGCGCGTCAGCCCGAAGCGCATCCTGGGCGAAGGCTTGATGGCTGCAGCCGCCTGGCAATGCGTGGTGACGTGTGATGCGGTGGCGAACAGGCGATTCGCGGCGGCTAACGTCAGCCTGGTTGGTTCCAATCAGCAGGCGATTGGAGCACGCTTCGCGCGGGCGGATTCCGGTATTTCTCATTTGTCTGGAGGCGGGTCCCCGGGCAACATCCGGTCATGAGTTTGCGGGTCATTCTGATTACCGGAGCCAATGGCGGTTTGGGCCAGGCCATCGCACGCGCCTTCCTTCAGGAGTCACCCGCCACCATCGTCTGGCTCGGAGTCCGCTCCCGACGTGAGAACGCCGAGAAGCTGGCGCAGGAAAATCCCGACCGGTGCTTTTGCATCGCGCTGGACGTCACCATTCCCGAATCATGGAAGCAGACGGTCAACGAGATTTTGGCGCGCCACAACCGCATTGATGTGCTGGTCAACAACGCGGGCAGCCACGAAGATTCCCTGCTGGCCACCATGCCGCCGGATTCATGGGAACGTGTTCTGGCAACAAACCTCGACGGAGTTTTTCACGGCTGTCAGGCCGTGCTACCGACCATGATCGGCCAGCACGCCGGCCGGATTGTGAACCTGTCATCCTTGAGCGCGCTCCTGGCTCCGGCCGGACAGGCCAACTACGCCGCAGCCAAGGCGGGAGTTGTCGCACTGACCCAGTCGCTGGCCAAGGAAGTGGCGCGCATCGGCATCACCGTGAACGTCGTCTGTCCCGGCTTCGTGGAAACCGGGGCGCTGGCCGCTCTGGCCGGAGAGGAAAGAAAGGCCGCTCAGATGAGAATTCCCATGCGCCGATTTGGCCGGCCCGAAGAAGTGGCGGCATCGGTCCGTTTTCTGGCGAGTACCGAAGCCAGCTACATAACCGGTTCCACCCTCAAAGTTGACGGTGGGATTCTATGACAGGTAACGTGGTGACGATGAAATATCGGATCAAAAGATCGTGCATCTCCACGGGCTTCGCCTCCCGATGGTCCTGATATGGCTCGGCTTTTAATCATCCAGCCGTCGTTTTACCGTTCCAATGCGGATCGCACGGTGTTCAAGGTCCGCCGCCGCCAAGTGGTGCCGTTGACCCTTCCTTATCTGGCGGCCCTGACCCCGGCGCACTGGGAAATCAAACTCCTCGACGAGCAACTGGAACCGATTGATTTTGATTGCCACGCCGACCTGGTCGCCATCACCACCTGGACCCTTAACTCCTACCGCGCCTATGACATCGCCGACGAGTTCCGTCGGCGCGGCGTGCCGGTGATCCTGGGCGGGCCCCACACGTTTTTCCACGCCGAGGAGGCGGGAGAACATTGCGATGCGGTTGGCATCGGTGAAGCCGAGGGCATCTGGAGCCGGATGCTGGAGGATGCCCTTCACGGACGACTGAACAGGATTTACCGGGCCGACTTGCCGCCCGACTTGGTGGGCTTGCCCATGCCCCGCTACGAACTGTTGGATTTGCGACGATATGGTCCATTTAAAACCTTTGTCGTCACTTCGTCGCGGGGCTGTCCCTTCCGATGTGAATTTTGCTCCGAACGTTTTCTGCTGGGCGAGAGTTACCGTTGCCGGCCGGTGCCCGAAGTTGTCGAAGAAATCAGGCATTGTCGTTTGCGAAACATTCTTTTCGGCGACAGCAATTTTGGCGGCAAGCGGAGTCACTCACTGGAACTCATGGAGGCATTGATCCCGCTCAAGGTGCGTTGGTCCGCGCTCTGGTCGTCCTACCTGTGCAATGACGCGCAGTTTTTGGACCTGGCGCAGCGCAGCGGTCTCTTGCACGTCAACATCGGCATCGAGAGCATCAACCCCGATACGCTGGCAGGCATGAACAAGCGGTTCAACAAAACCTCCCGCTACGGAGAAATGCTGGCCAATCTCCGCCGCCGCGGAATCAGCTATTCCTTGAATTTCATTTTTGGCTGGGATGGCGAGACCGAGGGCGCATTTCGCGCCACCCTGGACTTTCTTCAGGACCACAAAGTCCCGGTCGCCTACTTCAACATCCTCACGCCGGTTAAAGGGACGCCGCTCTATGATCGGTTGCAAAGCGAAGGGCGGGTTACGAACAGCCGGGAGATTGATCGCTGGCCGGGCCAGCTCTGTTACATCAAGCCGCCCTATGGCTCGCCGGCGGAGTTGGAACAAAACGTACGAAAAATGTATCGGGATTTTTACAGCCTGCCTTCCATCATTTCCCGCGTCCCTTTGCCTGTGACCAGGGCGAACGTTGCTTCCTGGGTCATCAACTTCTCCCAACGCCGGATGGCCCATGCCGGACCGGCCAAAAACAATTTCGATGGCTACTGAGTCGATGCAGATCGAAGACCAGCCTCGCGCCACACCGACGGCGCCCGAATCCGCAGGGGCAGCTCCGGGGAAGGAAAAAGTCATCATCATCGGCGCCGGCATTGCCGGTCTCTCCTGCGGCTGCTACCTGCAGATGAACGGCATCCAGACCGAGATTCTGGAGGCGGGTCTGCTTCCGGGCGGATTATGCACGGCCTGGCATCGGGGACCGTATGTCTTTGACGGTTGCCTGCGCTGGCTGGTTGGCACGGATCCCTCCTCGGCTTTTCACCAAATCTGGCAGGAACTGGGCGCCATCGGCGGGCGAAAGGTTTTCCTCCACGACGATATCATCCGGATCGAAGCCTCTGATGGCAAAGCCATCACGGTGCCCGCAGACCTGGACGCCATCGCGCGCGAGTTCAAACGCATTGGGCCCGAGGACAGCCTCCTGATTGACAAGCTGGTGCGGGCGGCGCGCCGCTGTGCTCCGTTGGAGCCGCCCTTGGATCCTTTGGAATTGATGACGCATCGTCAGAAAATGAGATTGGGACTCCGTTACCTGCCGATGCTGCCCGTCATCTTGCGATGGAAGAACCTGCCGATCACTACCTACTTGGCCCGCTACAAAAACGATTTCCTCCGCGAAGCGTTGAAGGCCATCGCCAGCAACGAACACATGTCGGCGCTGGTGCTCGTGATGGTCCTGGCCTTCCGGACTCGGAACAACACTGGCTTCGTCGCCGGCGGCTCGTGGGATTTTGCGATGGCGATTGCGGACCGGTACACCCGGCTGGGCGGAACCGTGCGGTATAAAGCCAGAGTGGCCTCGGTCATCGTCGAGAACAATCGCGCCACCGGCGTGCGCTGCGCCGACGGAACCGTCGTCCCCGCCTCGACCGTCGTTTCCTGCGCGGACGGGCATACGACGATTTTCAAAATGTTGGACGGCCGGTTTGTGGATAAGAAAATCCGCTACCTGTACGAACATTGTCAACTTTTCCCTGCCATTATCCAGGTCTCGCTGGGGATTAAAAAAATATTTCCGGATGCGCCGCACACACTCAATCTGCCCTTGACTCAGCCGCTGCGCGTGGACGATCAAATGCAGCCCGACCGTTTAGAAGTGGAGACGTTTGGTTCAGATTCGGCGCTCTGCCCGGAAGGCACCACCGTCATGACCGTCAGAGTGTCGGCCAGCTACGAGTACTGGACTGGCTTGAAAAGGAACGATCCTCAACGCTATCGAGCGGAAAAGAAAAGAGTCGTTCAGGAAATCATCGCCATCCTCGACAAACGTTTTCCGGGGCTGGCCCAACACCTGGATCGTTCCGACATTGCGACGCCGGCCACCTTTGTGCGTTACACGGGCAACTGGCAGGGCAGTTACGAAGGCTGGCTGCCGACGCCGCGCATTCTGGGCCGCCGCATCCCTTACACGCTGCCGGGACTTAAGGATTTCTACATGGCCGGCCACTGGGTGGTGGCCGGGGGCGGGCTGCCGTCAGCCGCACTTTCCGGCCGCTACGTCGCGCAGATGATTTGCGCTCAAAAGGGAAAAGTCTTTGCGGCCACTGAACCGTAAATTTCCTTCAAAGGCGGCAGCCTCGCGGCCACCTGACAAAAAGGAGTTCTTTCAGTAAGCTGCCGGCCGGCCACGGGTGTCGGTGTAAAAGGTGAATTCAAAGAGGCTGATGCTTTTGTTCTGATCGCGAATCCACCCCGACATCCGGTACTCCGTTTGCGGCTTCAGAATCAAATCGGGAGGCAGAGCATAGATTCTTTCGTAGGCGCACTTGTCCGGAAAGGAAATGGGACGATTGAAGGTCAGGTGCCGTCCGAGGGCGGGCGCCGGTTTAAAAACTCCACGAGGATTCTGCGCGTTCGAGAAATGCCGGACTTTTTCAACTATTGCCTCGATTGGAGTCTGGAGGTCCAAATGAGAGAATCGCGGCGACCAGACCCGGAGGAAAACCTCATTGTCCGGTAGCAGCGTGTAGTCCCGATCGAACGGTTCGTGCGCGATTCGTATCAGGGCTTGTTCATTTCTGGCAACCAGCTCAGCGCCACTTTCCTCGGCGCGAAAATTGCGCAGGCCGGGAAAATCATCAAAGAGTCCGGCTGCCCGGTCGCTCGAAGTGTCCCGGGTGGGCGTAAAATTGCTTAACACAATGCCGTCCGAGTTGAGGTTGTCCAAGCTGCCATGAGTGCTGCTGAAGGTTGACAGGTCCGCGCCTTTTTGGATCAGCCAGCCGCAGTGAACGTAATCATTTTCCAAGCTAATGAGAATAGTCGCGGGATTGAGAGTAACCCGCGTGAGGCCATGGACAATCCGTTCCAGCGCCAGCGGATAGCGATTGGTCATGGTCGCCGGCATCCAGGTATCAGCCGTGGCAAAGCCTTCGGCGTCCAGCAGCTTCCTTCGAGCGAGCGCCTCGGCCACCGGACGATAGTCGAGCGGGTCGCCCTGCTCGGTTGAATAACGGTAGGCGTTCTTTGCAGGATTCCAGTCAATGAAGGCCCGCCCACCCTTGGAATCCATGACCATGAACCGATTGGGCTGGTTCGGGTCCCGGCCAGACACGATTTCCGCGCCCTTCAGACGCGTGAGCCGTTGCATCAACGTTTCGGTTTCGGCGGGTGAATTGTGGATTTCCACCCACGATTCGATTCCAGTCGTAGGCAGCACAACATCCTTTGGATTCTTAAGGGATTCGGTAATCCGGTAGCCGGCCTTTTTTAGAAAGGCCACAACCTGAACGCGTTTGACGGAGTCGGCGTGATTGTGCCCGTGATCCGAGAGAATCAGGATTTGCAGGTCACGTCCCTCCTGCGCGCGGTATCGCGCGCGCAGTTCCTGGATTTGCTTGTCCAGCAGGCCGAGCATGGCGAAGACGTCGCGGTCCAGGTGCTGGGCGTCATCCGTGGCACGAATATAGACGTAAAAGCTGCCATCGTCGTCCGTGGCGTTCCAAAAGCCTTTGATCATTTCGTGTATCTCATATTCGTACGTGTGAACCGGATAAACGTAACCCACCGTGCGAAGGAAATTGTTCTCCAACTCCCAGTTCATTTGCGCTTCGTGCTCCATAGTGGTGGTGATGCCGTTAATGGCGATTTGCGAATTCGCCGCCACGCTGAAATAAGTGCGTTGATAACCGGGCAGCGGGCGGTCGCCGAAAATGTCGGTCCACGCGACGTCGCTCGTGGACGGAAACGTCGAAACCAAACGGCTGACCGGAAAGTATCCTTCACTGGAACTGAAAGCCTGACGACGAAACTGTTTTCCAAAAATATTCGTGCCAGTGACCCCTTCCTGCAGGGCTTGCATGTCACGGTAGGCAATTCCATCCAGTCCCAGGACCAGCCGTCTGGGAAGCGCAATGCTCGTTGAAGGAAGGGCCAGGAGAACCAATAAAACAAGCAAGACGGACCGGCTCGCGTTTTGGTTTAGACGAACCGACCTGCCAAAGCTCGGGCCAAAAAACATGGGACCAATCAATAGCTGATCCGGTCAGGCGTGTCTAAGACGAAATAATCATTGGCGGAGAACCGCCCACGACCTGATTGCACTTGTTTTTTTGCTCACAAGGAGGGAAGGCGCTTGAACAAGCCAGCGTTACCTTTTAAACTCGCCGCCAATGGTGAACGCATCCAACTCACGCGCGCACAGATTCGGCACGACATGAAACCGAGAGATATATCCAAGGACATCTTCGGCCTGGCGGTTCGTCTTCTAGGGCTGGTTTTTCTCTATTTCGGTTTAAGCGCCGTGCCACCGATGCTGGACTTGAGAGTAATCGAGACTGCTGATAAAAGTGACATCATTAATGCCATTCTGCCCGTGGCATTTAACCTGGTCGTCGCTTGGTGGCTGATTGGCGGCGGACGGTTGATGCGGCGCGCTTACCCAGAGACGCCCAGGATTTTGGATCATTCTCCTTCGCCGGCAGAGCGAGCGGCGCCGATGCCTGATTCCGCCCGGTCCCAGGGATTGACGGACATGGATCGAGCTGCAAAACGGCTCGAATCGTTGGTGGAAAAACCAAAAGACGGCCGTGCAGTCTAACTCTGCGCCGGGTTAAAAGCACAACTTCAAACTCCGTTGCAAGGCTGCTTTTGGGCTTGTGTTAAAGCCGGCTATATCGCAGGATTTTTCCCCAGATTGGATGCTGGTATTTTGTAATGGATATCACAACAGCGATCAAACAGGACATCAAACGGTTGATGGTCGAGAACCTCATGCTCCAAATCAGCCCGGAAGAAATCGGCGATGATCAGCCATTGTTTGGTCCCGGCAGTGTTGGTTTGGATTCAGTGGACGCTCTTCAATTGGTGGTAGCTCTTGACAAGGCGTATGGACTCAAGATTGCCGATCCCGAAGCCGCGCGTCAGATTCTTCAGAGCGTTAACACCATGGCGGCAACCGTCGCCGAACACCAGGCCTCCCTGCCGGGCAAACCGTAAGCCGAAAGACTGGCTTGCCCCAAGTCATAGACTGCGCATTGTGGCGCGGGTTCGCAAACGGAGTACCCCGGAGTTCCAATTCCTTGTCCTCGCCCCCTTGTGACTTCTCCCCATGCGGATTTCCCGCCAGGTATGGTCACGCCGTCCCATGTGGCAAATAACCTGAAGGTCGCTGGTTCAAATCCACCCCCCGCGACCAATTTCAAAACTGCAGCGGCACCTCGTAAAGGCGCCGCTTTTCCGGCCACATCACCGTCACAAAGTAACAACGTCCTGATTTAGAACGGGCAGACCCCGTACCCGATCCAGTAGCCAAACAGTTTCGGGTATTCCAAATAAACGCGCCGCGCAAAGCGCCGGCCCGACCAGTCGGTGCGCGCGTAGGCCACATACGACGGGCGCGAATAAAATTTTATCTCCGGCGCATAATGCCGGAAACACACCAGCGCCCGCCGCGAATGATACCACGACGTGACCAGAATGACGCGGCGCAGTTTTTGTTCCCGGAGCAGTTTGACGGTGAATTGCGCATTTTCCCGGGTCGTGTGCGATTGGGTTTCCATTTCAATCGCCTTTGCCGGTACACCGTCCTCGATCAACAACTGCCGGTTGACTTCGCAATCGCCCCGACCGCTGACGAGGATGCGCGGCGCAGCGTGGTCCTTGAACAGCTTCGCCGCGCGCTCCGGCCGCTCAGCCGAACCGCCGCCGAGAACCACCATCGCGTCCGCCTGCACCCGCCCGCTGTCTACGCACAAAAACTTTTGCGGAAAGACAATTGCGACGACGGTCAAGGCCAGCAGCAGAATAAGAACTGCGATGACAATTCGTAAAATTCTTTTTCTCACCCGCGCAAAAGGCTACTCCAGACAATGGGTTTCCGCCAGCAGGGAGGGGATTTGTTGTGTTTTGCCGGCAAAATCACGGTTGCTGTTGCCAGCCAAGAGGCGTAGCATCGGCCCACAACTTCAAACGGGAAACGTGGATATGAAAACGATCGGTCCTGCGGCTTCGCCGAATCGCCAATTACCAATGACCAATAGCCAGTTGAGAAGCGGGTCATTCGCCGGAGACGCAGGCTATCGGCTATTAAAATTAGTCATTCGCCGAATGGCGTTGCCGCAGGCGCTGGTCATTGGCGATTCGCCGAGGTTAGCCATCCGGAATTCAGTTACAAAATGGCGTATCGCCGGATGCTGGAGGTGCAGGCGCGGCAATTGTGGCGTTTTGTCCGCGGCGAGGCGCTGACTTATCACGGCTTTGTCACGCGATGATTGGCTATTGGCTATCAGCGATTGGCTATTTTTGAACGCAAACCAACCAAGAAAGGACCTATATCATGCCAAAATATCAGAAGTTTGAGGACCTGCCGGTCTGGCAGGAGGCCGCGCGGCTTTACAATCGGGTGCTTGATTTGTTGGAAGAACCGCAAATGCCGCTCACGCCCGGCTACCGCAACCAGCTCGACTGCGCTGCGCTCTCGGTTTCAAATAACATCGCCGAAGGTTTCGAGCGCGTGACCACGAATGAATTGAATGCCTTCCTCGCCATCTCGCGCGGTTCCGCAGGTGAGGTGCGTTCGATGATGGCGGTAGTCAGGGACCGTCCGAAGTTGAAACCCATTCTACGACGGTTCCAAGAGATTCGCGCGTTGGCCGAGTCATGCGCCAAACAACTCACCGCGTGGACGGCCTCAATCGAGAGCTCACCCGTGCAAGGGAAGCGGCACCTGACCGGCGAAGTGAAGGAAAAACGCGAAGCGGCGGAGAAGGCGCATGATCTCCGACTCAACTTCCTGCGCAGCCTGAAGCCGACACCTCCGCTTTTCAATTCGCCTGAAGCCCGCGCCGCGCGCGGCGAGCCAGAGGAAGAATAGCCCGGCGTCTTATGAATAGCCGATAGCCAATGAAGCCAATAGCCAAACGCAACCGCACACACCGGCCATCGGTAATTGTCCATCTGCCCTCGGTCCTCGGCCATTGGCCATTGATTATTGGCGATTCGCGCAGTGAGCCATGAGCCGGATTCGTTGTCTCGTCAGCTACGACATCAGCGACCCGAAACGGTTGCGAAAAGTAGCGCGTTCGCTGGAAGGATTCGGCGTGCGCCTTCAATACTCCGTGTTTGAATGTCCGCTGGAT
>Ga0116112_1001204_pt1 | contig 17780 bp, 13 predicted proteins | sample June2015DPH_8_15_FD_89721 | JGI IMG/M metagenome (GOLD analysis project Ga0116112, IMG submission 89721) | Peatland microbial communities from SPRUCE experiment site at the Marcell Experimental Forest, Minnesota, USA - June2015DPH_8_150 | ecosystem: Environmental > Terrestrial > Soil > Wetlands... | reverse complement strand
GTAGTTGGAGCCTTTCCCTGCGGGGCGGTTGATCACCTGGATCGGAAGACTTGGCAAAGTGATCTCTGGATTGAGCTTTGCGATCTGCGGCGCATTCCACGTCTTCACGTCGCCAAGGAATATCTCCGCCAACACATCCCCCGAAAGCCGAAGCTGCTGGTGGACATCGGGAAGATTGTAGATGGGAACGATGGCAATGAGCACCACCGGCACTTCGATCAAACCGCCCTCTCTTCGCTCCTTATCCGTGAGCTGCGCTTCTCCGGCGCTAAAATCGCCTGCGCCATGAGAGATTTGTTTGATCCCTTCGCTGGTTCCGACGGGCAGGTAGCGCATCTGAACGGTGCGGTTCCGCTTGGCATACTCCTGTGTCCACCGGTTGTAAATAGGAGCCGGGACACTCGATCCGGAACCCACGAGGACAATCGCGTTTTGGGCCCGGGCAGGAGCGCTTTGCAGGCCGAGGGTAAGAAGGGCCAGCAGAAGGATATACGAGGGCAAATAGTGACTGGGGTGTGGTTGCGTAATCTTTGATGCCGAAAATCTTGCTGGCCGCTTCATATAGTTAGTTTCTCCTAATTGGGGCTGGGTTTCTAGACGAACCCTCCCTGACCGCCACAGGAGTGCCGACAGCTGGCGACTGTACTTACCATCAAGTTACCATCGTTTGGAAGTGAACCCAACTGTCGTGTGCGGGAAACTGTTGTCAGACTAGAGACGGCCAGCAATCCAATAGGGTTCGCCGTGCACAACTATGGGAGCAGGGTTAGTGTTAAGATGCAAAACGTTCCGTACCTCGTGGACCAGAATTGACGGTATTCACGCTCGCGCCCAGGGTTCGCGGAACGGTGTCGCCGAAAGTCCAACCACGTTATGTCGCACAATGACGTTGAAACCTTGGCGCGTGAACTATTGTCGGCGTATGAGACGGGCAAGATGGTCGTCATCCCTCCCTCGGAGCGCCCCGGCTTCGGCCTCGACGCAGCGTATGCGGTTGAATCGAACCTCAAACAGTTCCGCGAAGCTGGAGGACACAGAGCCATTGGCCGCAAGGTTGGTTATGCCAACAAAGCTATGTGGCGTGTGCTCAAGCTTGAGACTTTGGTTTGGGCCCACATGTACGACGACACGGTGCACTTCAGCGACGGCAATGCCGCTACGCTGGCGCTCGCACATCCCCGTTCGCTGAAGATCGAACCCGAGATTGTTTTCGGCTTGAAACTGCCGATCATAGGGCAAGGCATTGATGCCGCCGCTGCGCTCGCATCCACGGATTGGCTGGCGATCGGATTCGAAATCATCGATTGCCCCTTTCCGGAATGGAAGTTTCAGCCCAGTGATTTCGTCGCATCCTTTGGACTTCATGCGGCGCTGGTAATAGGAGAGCGGGTGCAGGTACGGGCCGACCGCATCGCCTCACTGGTGGACGAGCTACCGCGATTTAAGGTTCGCATGTCGAAGAACAGAGCGTTTGTGGAAGAAGGATCCGGCAAGAATTCTTTGAAGAGTCCGGCCTTGTGCCTGGCAGAGCTCAGCGCCGCCATCGTACGGCGATTCCCGAACGAGCCGCTGGCCGCTGGAGAAATAGTCAGCTCAGGAACGCTCACGGCAGGACATCCGACCGACAGAGGCGATCTCTGGACAGTTGAGGTCGACGGGCTGCCGCTGCCGCTGCCGCCGCTGACACTGCGCCTGTCTTGATCTATAGGAAAAATAAAATCTGTTTCAAGGAATCTGGGAGCTGCTCATCGCTTTTGACCGTCTCCACAAACTGCTAAATCAGGCTGGTACTCGCCAGATAAATCTCCGGCGCTCCAATTGAACACCGGCTCAAGCCCTTCCGACTTTAGCTTGGCGGAGTAGATCGGAGCATCGTACGAACGAGCCGTAAACTGGCATCCACCGTGCTGAAGTGAATAACCACCCGGCGTGGTGGCACAGTTGAGCGTGAAGAGACAGCCACCTCCTCGGGCCAGCTCAACGCATGCGCTCCAATCTTCCCGCGTGCTCGCAAAGGCTGCAGTCGTCGGCGAAAAGATGTTATGAAGAGCAACGGTCACTAGAAACTCCTGACGAGTGGGCGTGTAAGGGGTTTCTTGAACTACCGCTCCGGGTGCCAGCTTGAGGCGCGGAGTACCGAGAATGGTGGCACCATCTCCGTAGTGCTGCTTCAGGTATTCCTCATGCAGCATCAGCATGGCCCAGTCCCGCCTCCAGTCCGACAGTCCCGAGAGCACTCCGACGCCCACGTGCTCAATACCGGCCGCTAGCATGCGTTCATAGGTGTCGAGGCGGTATTCAAAGTTTGCCTTCTTGGTTCTGCCGGGATGAAGCATGGCGTATCGGGCCTTGTCGTAGGTTTCCTGCCAGAGCACCGACCAGCACAGCCCCGCGTCGACCAACCGACGGTAATCGCTCTCTTCCAATGACTCGGCGCTTATTCCGACGAGACCGCCGCCATGACGCTCTAACACACGTCGCAACCGTTCAACATGACGGCACATCGCATCCACTCGCATCCGGGGATCGCTTGCGTACACCAGCTCGAGAACTCTCTGCCCCTTCTGCTCGATAAGATAGATCGCCTCTTGTTCTAGTTCGTCATCCGTCAACCGCCTGCGCTCGACCTCGATCCCTTTGTTCCCTCCGCGGAAATTGCAATAGAGACACTGTTCCTCGCAAATGCTGGTCATATAAATCGGGACAATCACAAAGACTCGCCCACGGTAAAGGCCCGCTTTGAGTTCGGCAGAACGGGCGAGGATGGCTTGATCCAAGTCGCCCCCCAACCCGAATCCTTCGCTCCAAAAGAGAGATGCGTAGTCGGACGCCACCGTGGGTCGAAGTGAATCCAGAGGTTTTCGTCGCGTGCGGGAAAACTCGGAGACCTCTTCGCAGGCAATTTCGTAATGATGAGAGAACATGGGGTTTTGTACTTAAAACGATACGCGGATCGAAGATCTGGCACTGTGACAGCGCACACGAAGGCCTGTGACGCGAATCGTTTCCAAAATATTGCTTCTTTCCGCATGCCCTCGGCATCCAAGAGTCTTGCTGTCGTTGCGCCAGCTTGGACTTTCGTTGTAAATTCGACCACAGGACTCTGGGGTACCGTGCAGTCGATCTCGAAAGGCATCGCGTGGCTCTCGCTGCTGCTCACACTCTGGTCAGCAGTAGCGTTTGCTGTGCATCGCCATTCGAGTCAAGATGAGTCCACAACCTGCCAGGTTTGCGTTGCGGCGCACTCCGCGTCGCCAACCAACGCTGCTCCCACGCCCAAGCCGGTCTTCCGCCGCGTCGTTGCATTCCGGCCGCGGCCCACTGCCGCCAAACAACACCTCGTAGCTTTTGCCTTATATGTCCGCCCGCCCCCCAGCGTCTAAAGATCAGATTTTCAGCCGACTACTGGCCCGGTTCGTTTCCCGTGAACCGTTTCCTTGATCTTTTATTTGTGGTCTTTTCGACCAAGTTTTAGGGAGGAATCATGCTGGCTTCTTACAAGAAGTCGCTTCCCGCGGCTTCCGCGCTGTTTTTATTATCGATCGGCTTGAACTTGTACGCGCAGTCTAGCGGAAATTCCGGCTCCATCAGCGGCGTAGTCCTCGACCCGACCGGTGCCGTAGTTTCTAACGCCACCGTTGAAATTCATAATCCGGTAAGCCACTTCGACCGCTCCACGACGACAGACAATTCCGGAAAGTTCAACCTGCCAAACATTCCCTTTAATCCGTATCACATGACGGTGACCGCAGAGGGATTCGCCAAAACCGCTCAGGACGTAGACGTGCGCTCCACCGTTCCTGTCGCCGTCAACGTCAACCTTCAGATATCCAGTTCGTCTACAACTGTGACCGTCGAAGCTGCTGGAGACCTGGTGGAGAACGACTCCACTTTCCACTCTGACATCGACAGAGACTCGTTCGAAAGAATTCCTTTAGGCAGCGCGACATCTGCCGCCACTTCAGTGGTTACTCAATCAACCCCGGGTATCGCTTCCGATTCCAACGGCCAAATTCACGGCCTCGGCGATCATGCGGAGAATTCATTCTCCATCGATGGGCAGCCGGTCAGTGACCAGACGAGCAAGATCTTTTCCAATCAGATTCCCCTCGGTTCAGTTCAGTCCATGGAAGTCATCTCCGGCGCACCGCCCGCGGAATATGGAGACAAGACCAGTGTCATCATCAGCGTGACAACGCGCTCAGGACAGGGTGTAACTACACCTCACGGCAGCGTGACCACTTCCTACGGATCCTTTGGCTCGTCCAATGCCGCTGCGGATCTGGCCTATGGCGGCAAAAACTGGGGAAACTTCATTTCCGTTAACGCCTTGAACACCGGCCGCTTTCTCGATGCGCCGGAATTCACCGTGCAGCACGACAAGGGCAACGAAGAGAACCTGTTCGACCGTGTCGATTTGCAAATATCTGGCTCCGACTCCATTCACTTGAATCTCGGCTACACTCGCAGCTGGTTCCAGACGCCCAACTCCTTCGACGCCCAACGGGCGACGCCCTGGAGTGGGCTGGACGGAGTTCTTCCACAAGTGGAAAATTATGGTGGAGTGGCTCCCAACGGTGTCACCGTTGGACCAACCGATCAGCGCTCCAAGATTGGCACGTTCAACATCGCACCTTCTTGGACGCGCGTGCTGGATACGCACGCCGTATTTACATTAGGCACATTCGTTCGCCGCGACGATTACAACTACTACCCCAGCAGCGACCCTTTCGCGGACCTCGGACCGCCCAGTCTTCAGAGACAGTCCGTCGGTCAGAACCGCACGCTCACCAACGCGGGACTCCGATCCGATCTCTCCTATGTCAAAGGGATTAACCAAATCAAAGCTGGAGTCACATACGAACAAACATTTCTCAACGAGGACGACACTCTTGGGATCGTCGATCCGACCTACAACGCCCCCTGCATAACTTCGTCACCAGTGACGCCGCTCAACCCGATCCCTTACGTTCCTGTCCCGGGTTTCACCGCTCTTTCGCAGTGCACCGGCGCCAACCTGCCGAACACTCTTGCTACATACGGGTCCTTGGGCTACGTATCCAATGGCCAGCCCTATGACCCCAACCCATCCTTTTACCCTGTTTTCAATCCAACACTGTTCCCCTACGATTTGACTCGGGGCGGAAGCTACTACGCATTCAGTGGACACACTGATGTGAAAGAGCTCGCTCTCTACGTTCGAGACGTGATCACAAAAGGAAACTGGTCCTTGAACATCGGTTTGCGCGGTGATTTGTACAACGGTCTGACCGTCGCGCGGCAAGCCGAGCCTCGCGTTGGGGTCGCTTATAACATCAAGAAGACCAATACCATTCTCCGCGCTTCCTACGCCCGTACGTTGGAATCACCTTTCAATGAAAACCTGATTCTCTCTAGCGTCGGATGCAGCAATGCTGTCTTATCTCCCCTTCTTTCCTGTGCGCCCGGAGCGAGCGGAGCGCTGAATCCCGGCTTTCGCAATGAATTCCATGCCGGGCTCGAACAGGCTTTTGGAAAGTATCTTGTCTTTTCTGGCGAATGGATCACAAAGTACACGCACAATGGCTACGACTTTAGCGTGCTCGGTAATACCCCCATAACTTTCCCGATTGAATGGCATAACTCGAAAATTCCTGGCTACGCGGGGCGAGTGAGCGTTCCTGAAATCCATGGCTTCTCGGCGCTCATGGTGTTCTCCAGCGTGGCAGCACGCTTTTTTCAGCCCCAGATCGGAGGCGCGGGCGCGACCGTGGCGACCGCCGCCGGACTTCCTTTCCGCATCGACCACGACGAGAAATTCAACCAAACCACGCATTTGCAGTATCAGCCTTGGAAGCGCGGCCCATGGCTCGGCTTCAACTGGCGGTATGACAGCGGGTTGGTCGCCGGAAACGCTCCGTGCTACGGGGTAAGCGCGAGCAATGATTGCCCGCAGTCAACCACACTCAACGGGCAACCAGCCGTCTTCTTGCGAGATGTTTTCGGAAACCCCCTCAGTGCCGATCAGGAATTTCAAGCCGGGTTCACGTGCAACGGCCTGCGCCCGGCCCCAACCACTCCGGTGCCTTCAACTTGCCTGGCATCGCAGTTTGGATCCAGTCTTATCAAGGTGCCGGCGCTTGGAGCCGAGAACGACGACCACAATCCGCCGCGCATCGCCTCGCGGAATCTCTTCGATCTTTCCCTGGGCCATGACAACTTGTTTCACGGCGACAAGTACAAATGGAGCGCGCAACTGACCGTCATCAACCTGGCGAACAACTACGCGCTCTACAACTTCCTCTCCACCTTCAGCGGCACACACTATGTAACGCCGCGCACACTAACCGCGGAACTTGGCTTCCACTTTTGAGAGAGGTCCGTGTGGCGCGGACACTTTTGTCCGCGAAATGTTGATGAGGGTAGTACGATCGAAGCCGTACTGCCCTCATTTTGCGCAGCAAGTTTCGCCGTGTTTTGAAGTTGGAGAGGCTTCCTGGCTTATGTCGTCTCCTGCGTTTGCTGAACGAATGCCAAAAGGTTGGTTTCGAGAATATTCTTGTTTGCTTCGGGCAGATCGATAAAACGGAAAGGCTGCAACCATCCTTGCGTGGCCCACATGGGAAACATCATCTCCACCTTTTCGCGGATCGTGGTCTCGCCCAGATGAAAGATCAACTCCACTTGCACCTTTTCATCGAGCGGAGCCTCAACGTTCAGCAGTCCACCAGTAGTGGAAATTTGATGCAGCCGGCCTCGCACCTGGCGCCGGTTGGGCAGACGAATGAGCGCCAGGATAGAGCCACGAAGCTTCACCCGAAACGGGCGTGGCGTAACGGCGGGTGACCTCGATGAAGATGCTTCCACTGCGGGTGGCTCTTGTGTCTCCGACATCGTGCCTGAATTATGCCACCTCATCAGTTACGTCACGAGGTTACGAAAGAAGGAGAGGCGGGATACCCATTGGCGTAAAGGGAGCGCTAAAGTTTCTCCGCAAGCGGCTTCGCATTGTTCGAGAAGGGCATTGGCGAACAATTATTTTCGTCCGGGATGAGTCTCGCCGTGATTGGAGAACAGATTGTAAGGCCAAACATCCTTGCTCTTAGCCGCGGCGTTCTTCGCCATGTTCGAGGAGGAAGTGGTCGGAGGGGAGACGCAATTCCAATCCTCCGGCGGGTCGGCAATCCCCCACACATTCCCATGGTTATAGAGCGCCACTCCGATGAGAAACTGTTTCCCGTCATTCCCCAACGGCAGGCAACTTGCCACACGGCCCGATGCGCTTCCGCCCCCAGGCAGATCACTCAACAGAACAGGAGTTTCAAGAGGCAGCGCTTGCGGCGCGCGGAATCCGCAGCCCTGCGCGCTTACCACCAGAGCAACGCACTTCGCGGATAGCGGATGGATGCGGTCGAGGCTAGTCACAGTCAGGAGAATTTGCACACGCAATCGCGTGCTTTGCCTGGTCGCTTTGGGCGTGAGTATTTCCATTCCCGTGATTCTCTATCGCGAACACACTAGTTTGACAGAAACCGCACGGTGCGCGACCTGAGAATGCGCAATGAGGATGACGGAAGTAACCCTTGGTTTCGTTCCGCGCCCAGCGCTCCGGGCAATGTCTTGGTCTCCATCGAAGGCGCTGGGTGGCCCTGTTAAGATGGCTGGAAATCCGTGAACCGTCCAGCGCCAATGGCTTCAATGAGTCCCGAATGGAATCTCGTGCTGGCCGCAAGTTCTCCAGACCTGCGCCACTGCGATCTCAACCGCATTCGGATTCTTCTCGAATCGCGAGTGGACTGGGAGGCGGTGCTGCGCCTTGCGGATCAACACGGCACATCTTCACTGCTTTATCAAAACCTGGCGCCTCTCGGGAACGTCGTTCCGTCTTTCGCATCGACATCGCTTCGCGGAAGTTACGAGCGCAATATCCACAAGTCGCTTTTTCTCACGCGCGAGTTAATTCGTATTCTGGATTGCGTTGATACGCTCGGCATCGAAGTAATTCCGTACAAGGGCGTCGTCTTGTCTGAGGCCTACTATGGCGACATGGCGCTGCGCCAGTCCGGGGACATGGACTTGTTCGTTCGCAAGCAAGACGTAGTGCGCATCAAAAGGGCGGTACGCGATCTTGCCTACACACCGCGTGTCCCGATTCCTGAAGACGCCGAAGCCGACTACATTGCTTCCGGATACGAATGTACGTTCGATAGTGCCGTGGGAAAGAATCTGCTGGAGTTGCAGTGGGCGCTGCAGCCGGGCTTCTATGCCGTCGACTTTGATATGGATGGGTTGTTCGAGCGCGCGGTAAACGTCACGGTCGCAGGAAGGAGCGTAAAGACGCCTTCGCCAGAAGACCTGCTGCTGGTGCTTTCCGTGCATGCCGCGAAACATGTTTGGGGACGGCTGATCTGGCTCTGCGATATTGCACAGATTGTGAAGCGGCAGAATTTGGATTGGGATTGGGTTCAGGCTCAGGCCCAAGAACTTGGCATCGCGCGCATTCTGCACATCACGCTGCAATTGGCGAATCGCTTTCTTACCATGGCCATTCCCGCGCCAATCGAAAGTGCAATCCTCGCAGATCGCGCAGCTCTGGCCTTTACTGAACAAATCGCCGTGGCCGTTGCTGCTGGGGTTACATACGAAGACGAACAGTGGTCGTACTTCCGGCTGATGATGCGGCTTCGCGAACGCAGGGCCGATCGTTTGCGATTCCTCACGCGGCTGACGTTTACTCCCGGTCCGGGCGAGTGGGAAGCTGTTCGTCTTCCGAAACCTCTATTTCCCCTTTACCGCCTGGTGCGGCTGGCGCGGCTGGGCGCGAGGTGCATGAGAGGCTAGCTCCGCAAGATCAGCGGCGCGCATTTGCCCGCGCTTGCTGGATGCCGGCTGCGAGACCTCCCTCGATAACTCTCATATAGCCCGCCGCGTCCATGGCTGCCAGCGTCGCGGCTGAAGTCCCGCCCGGGGTCGCCGCTTCATGCAGGAGGTCGGAGAGGTTCTGCCCGCTCTGCCTCCAATAGAGGATCGCATCCGCTAGCGCGTGCGCCCCGGCAGTGAGAGCCACCTTCGGGTCCAGTCCGGTATTCTGTGCGGCTTTCGCCAGAATTGTTAGTGCGTGATAGCCGTGGGCTGGCGAGTAGGCCGCGTTGAAGGCGTCTATGCGGCTCTCCGCCATTTCCAGGACTGGGCCAACTTGTTCGAAGAATTTGCGCACCCGTTTGCGGTCTGGGCCGAGGAGGTTGCGAGCAAACGTCACCGCCGTCAGACCGCGTCCGATGCGGCAGATCGGACTCGGCAAGGCGCGCGCCCAGCGGACGCGAGAGCCAAGCCGTGGTCGCAATTTCTTCAGTGGAATCCCGGCCGCCAAGCTGACAGCCAGCCGGCGAGAAGCACCGGCGCAGCGCGCGATGTCGTCGAGCATCTCCGCGACTGCGGCTGGCCGCACGGCGATGATGAGCGTGTCCGCCATCGCAACTGCGGATTGGAGGTCAGGTTCGACGGCAACCCCAAAATCCCGCTCCAGCGCTCGTAACTTCTTCAGGTTGCGATCATGGACGACAATCGCTCCTTGGTGTTCAGCTCGGCACAGTCCCGCCACCAGTGCGCTGGTGATGCGCCCTCCGCCCATGAAAACTGTGGTGTTCACCGACTGGCCAATCCGCCGGCGGTTTCGCCGCCGTCCATGGTGTAGACGTGGCCCGTGGCGTAGGCTGCGTCGTCCGATGCGAGATATGCGAACAAGGCTGCGATCTCTTCGGGCTGGGCGTGGCGGCGGAGAGGAATTTTCTGGTTCACTTCTTCGAGCATGGCGTCGGTGTACTCGGCGCGCTGCATCGGCGTGAGCACATATCCGGGAGCGACGGCGCAGACGCGGACTTTGGGTGCGAGCTCGAGCGCCATGGAGCGCGTCAACTCGATCACTGCGGCTTTAGTGGCGTTGTAGTCGGCATAATAAGGATAGCCCATGACGCCGTTGGTGGAGGCGGTTTGGAGAATCACTCCGCTGCCGCGTTCCATCATGTGACGTGCAGCGGTTTGCGCTACGTAGAAGACGCCGGTGAGATTTACAGCGATCACCTGGTCCCATTCTTCGGGAGTGATATCGAGGAAGTTGTGGCGGATGCTGATGCCGGCGTTGTTGATGAGGACGTCGACTCCGTCCATGACGCGGACCGCGTCGGCCAGCGCGGCTTCCACCTGCATAAAGTCGGTGACGTCGGCGATGATGGCCTCGGAAATTCCCGGCAGTTGGTGACGAATGGCCGCGCACGCTTTCGCGTCGCGGTCGAGGATGCAGACGCGTGAGCCTTCCTCCAGAAAGCGCGCGGCGGTGGCTGCGCCGATGCCGCTGGCTCCTCCGGTGATGAGGACTCGTTTGTCTTTTAGACCTTTCACAGCAGTTCTCAGTTTCTCAGGCTTCGGTTCCCAGCTTTCGGGGTGAACCAAGAAAGAGTCGGATCGAATTCATAAGATCCCTGGAATCAACAGCTTGGCTCTGGTTGATCTGGCGGAGATCTGGCTAAAATATTGAATGCAAAGAAGTTCCCTGCAAAATAGTGCGAATAAAGGACTTAGCGATTCCCGCATCTTGCAAGTCGTTTGGAATCAGTCACCAGGTCCAGGCCTCGCCTCTTAAACTCTTGAGCCGCGACGACTTCGCGGCAAAATATTACACGCCAGTAGATTAGCTTATTGCTATTTGGTTTTCGAATAAATTATGCTGCAAGGATAGGATCAGTTATTGTGCAGGAGAAGTCAAGGAAAATCGTGCCCGCTTTGCCACATCTGCGCCTTGCCGATGCAATCACCCACTTCTCGCAAAGAACGCGAGAAATGGGGTACCCGGCGCGCTCTTCAATCTTTCGGACAGCATCCATCAGCTCCGTGGGGGCATCTTTCTTGGCCGGAAGCAGATCGGTTCGCCGCATAAGAACTCGGCGAGTTCGATGATATCAGGACGACGGCGGCCCCGAGGTTCGAGGACGGCGGTTGGTTTTGATTGAATTCGTCGGCCATGGAGTGGTAGAGCTCTTGGGCGATTGCGTGGGCGTTAGGGAAACTCCTTGCCGGGCCGGTGATGCTGCGAACGGGTAGGGATCCTTCGACTCCGCAAACCGATTCAAAAGGCGAATCGGTTTGCTGCGCTCAGGATGACAGCGTGGGGAAGACGACAGCGTTGAAGGGGTGACAACGTTCGGAGACCGCGGATTGCTGGGACAGCTTCTTCAATTGCTGAATTCTATCAGGGACCAATCGCATCTTAATCCTGTGGCCGAGACCAATGTAGAGCAGCATCCTCAGCAAGGTCCATCGGAACAACACGATTCAGGATCACTGCAAGCGGCGCAGGACATACGGCCGGGGCATGTGTGGTTGATGGCGTTCAGTGTGGGCGCCATTGTGGCCAACATTTATTACATCCAGCCGCTGCTGGCGACGATTGCGGCGACGTTTCGAATCTCCGTGCCGCAGGTGGGGGCGGTCGCCATGCTGACGCAGTTTGGGGCGGCCTTGGGGATGCTGTTTTTTGTTCCGTTGGGCGATACCAAGGAGCGGCGGCGGCTGATTGTGTGCTTGCTGGTGGCTGAGTCCGTGTGCCTGGCGGCGATGGCGAGCGCGCAGAATTTTGCGTGGCTGGCGCTGGCGAGCTTGGGCATAGGAATTACGGCGGTGACGGTTCATGTGATCGTGCCCTTCGCCACTCACCTGGCGTCTCCGGCACGGCGGGGAGCGACGGTGGGAGCCATTCTTGGCGGGTTGTTGTTTGGGATCCTGCTGGCGCGAACTTTCAGTGGACTGCTGGGCGCGTGGGTGGGATGGCGCGCGATTTATTGGCTGGCGTCCGGGCTGATGCTGGTGCTGGCGGTGTTGATCCGCACGGGCCTGCCCATCAGCAAACCGGAGCTGCAACTTTCCTGGCCGAGTTTGATTCGGTCGACATTTGTTCTTATCCGCAATCAGCCAGTGCTGCGAGAGGCGGCTACGCTGGGCGCGATTTTCTTTTGTGCCTTCAGCGCATTCTGAACGACCCTGGTGTTTTTTCTGGGAACGCCGCCGTATCACTATGGGAGCGGTGTGGCTGGGCTCTTTGGTCTGGTGGGCGCTGCGGGCGCGGTTTGTGCTCCTTTTATTGGGCGTATGGCGGACCGCTATGGGGCGAGAAGGAACGTGCTTATCTCGCTGATTGTGACGCTCGTTTCCTTCGTAGTCCTTTATTCATTCGGTAAGCGCATGAGCGGGCTGATCGCGGGAGTGGTGTTGCTCGATATCGGAGTGCAGTCGGGTCACGTGTCGAATCAGACGAGAATCTATGGACTCTTACCTGAGGCGCGAAGCCGGCTGAACATGGTTTACATGATTTGCTACTTCAGCGCTGGGGCGCTGGGGTCGTATGCGGGGTCGGTGCTGTGGCAGCGCTTTGGCTGGGCGGGAGTCTGCGGGCTGGGTTGCGGGCTTCTGGTGGCGGGGTGCGTTGTGTATGGCTCGACGGGGCACACGGATCGGGCGCTGGGCGGGGGGAGCGGCGAAGGGGTTAGGAGTGACGGGCCATTTCGAAACAAGAAACGCGACCACCGGGGCTGAAGCCCACACTGACCCCAGAGGCTTTACGCGGCGCTGAAGCGCCGTCTTCCACGTTACTGGTGGCATCGCGAGTTGTTTCCGCAGGACGCTATGATGCGGAGCGGTGATGGAAACGCCTTGCGGGAGCAGTGGCGACGGACCAAGTGCAGAGGCCTTCGACTTCGCAAACCGATTCAAAATGCGAATCGGGTTGCTCCGCTCAGGATGACAGGGTTATTTTCAGGATGACAGAGTTGTAAAGTTTCAGATCGGTTTGCCGCGGAAGAAGTACACGAGTTCGATGATCAGGATGATCACAACCATTAATTCCAGGACGAAGGCGCGGCTTTGGTTGAATTCGTCGACCATGAAGCGGTAGAGCTCTTCGGCGGTTTGCAGTTTCTGCTGGACGAGATCTTTATAGTCGGGCACGCCGACTTTCGAGGCGGCGAGTTTGTAGAGGCGGGCGGAAAACATGTCGCTAAGGAACTTGATGGCGTTATCGGCGCGCTCGGTCAGCTCGCTGACGTCGAGCAAGACGGTGTGGAGTTTGGAGGCGGCGCGGGCGGTTCGCCAGCGCGACCAGAGGCCGCGGCCTCCGCGCTCGAGGAAGTCGTAGACGTCTTCGAGTTGTTTGGTGAGCAGGTCATCGTAGTGGCGGAACTCGAGCAGCTGCGAGTTGGCGTACTGCAGGAGCTGGATGGCGGTCTCGGCGCCGGAAGGACTGTCGTAGATGAAAGCGGCGTTCCATCCGATCACAGCCAGATCGTGGGGATAGTAGGAAATCCGCGATTGCAGAATTTCCTGGCGTTCGCCATCGGAGAGCGGCTGAGTTTCGCCGCGGACGACCTGAGAGATGCAGTCGCCTTGAGAAGCCAAGAGGTCAGTCGCGGAGGGTGAACCGGCAATCTCGCGCAGGTGGAAGATGAAATAGTCTTCTTTCAACCACTCCGTGGTGTAAGGCTTGGCCAGCGCGGGAGCAGCGCGCTCGAGTTTTTCCTTGACGATGCGGGTGGCGAGGCTCTCGAAGTTGGTGTCCCACACCCAGCGGCTGGAAAGTTGGACGAGCTTGTCCCAGTCGCCGGAAAAGGGCAGCTCGAATACAACGCTGACCACGCCGTAGTCGAAGTATTTGATCTCGCCTTGCAGGCGCTCGCCGCTTTCGAGGATCAGCGGCTCGAGGGCTTCTTCAACCGGAGGACGCTGGAAGCGAACGTATCCGGGCGCCATATGTTTAAAGCTGGTGTCGACGGTGCGCGCGCCGAGGATGCGGCGAAGTTCATCGAGCCGAATTTCTTCGCAAACGTCGAACTGGATCAGCACCAGGACGGACCCGCTCAGTTGAGCCTCGGGCGGTTTGGCGGCCACCAGAGTTGGCAGAGCCTCGGCGGGAACTTTGCCGACGGCTGGTGCGGTCATTGTGGTTTCACGATCCATACTTCAGCGATCAGAATTCAGTCCAGAGACTTCACCACATTCGTGGACGAGCGGCGAGACTTCTATTGTCCCAGAATAAGAGCAATCTGGCGAGGGGTGGGGTTCGCACTGAGCTGTAATTCGCATTAAACAGTGTTGAATCAGTGGTTTCTGGACACTTTCCAGAGTAACGCTCCGCCTGCTGCCAAGGCCACCAAGCCTAATCCCGAGCGCTTCATGGAGTGCAACACTTCGGCCTCGCGGCGGCGGGTACGGCCGGACTCGGGATAGGGGTGGGACTGCGGAGCGTCGGGGCCATTGAGTGCCATTTGCAGGACTTCGGCGAGATGAAGGGCGCAACGGGGCGAGCCCTGGGCGATTTGTTCGCGGCAACTGAAACCGTCGGCAATGATGAGCCAGTCGGCTGGCGCTTGGCGTACTGCGGGAAGCAGTTCGAGCTCGCCGATGGCGATGGACAGATCGTACTTATCTGGTTCGAAACCAAAGGAACCGGCCATACCGCAGCAACCGGGAGCAGGAGTGTGGAAGTCGATGCCGATCCGGCGCAGGACGGCCTCTTCGGCGGTCATCTTCATCAGGGATTTGTGATGGCAGTGGCCGTGGAGGATTGCCTTGCGATTGAGTTGGGGCAGCGGGACATGCGGGGCGTAAGTCTCGAGGAATTCGCTAAGCAGAAAAGTCTGGCGTGACAGGGCCTGCGCCCGCTCGTCATGGGGGAACAGGTTGAGAAGTTCGTCGCGGAGGACTGCGACGCAACTGGGTTCGAGCCCGACGATGGGAATGCCGGCTTCGATTTCGGGGGAGAGTTCGTCGAGGATCTGAAGCAGAAGAGCCTGGGCACGGTCGAGCATGCCGTGATCGTAGAGCGGGCGTCCGCAGCAGAGATTGGCCTGCGGGACGATGACCCGGAAGCCGGCGGTTTCGAGGACGTCGACGGCGGCCCGGGCGGTGGCGGGTAGGAAGTAGTTATTGAAAGTGTCGGGCCAGAGCAGGACGGGCAGGGCTTCCGCGTCGCTGGACGAGGCGTTGTTCGACACGGCGCTGCGCCGTCGGTGGTGGAACCAGGCTTTGAAAGTCTGCGGAGCGAAGGCCGGGATGGAGCGCTGCTGGGGGATTCCAGCGACGAGCTTTGAGATATCGCGCAGAAGCGGAAGCTGCGTGGTGAGGTTGACGAGGCCGGGCGCATGCGCTGCCAGTCGCGCCCACAAATCGATGTTGCCGAAAGCATAGGCGCTGCGCGGGCGAATGCGGCCTTCGTAGTAATGGGAGAGGAACTCGGACTTATATGTGGCTACATCGACGCCAACGGGGCATTCGCTTTTGCATCCCTTGCAGGCGAGGCACAGGTCGAGCGACTCTTTGACTTCTTCGCTACGCCAGCCGTCGCGGACGACTTCGCCCTGGGTCATCTCCCAGAGCAGATGAGCGCGGCCGCGAGTGGAGTGCTCTTCATCGCGCGTGGCGCGGTAGCTGGGGCACATCAAGCCGCCTTCTTCACGGCGGCACTTGCCGACACCGACGCAACGCAGTGTGGCTTGGGCAAGGCTGCCGTGGTCGGCGAGGAATTGGAAGTTGGTTTTCGGTTCCCAGGGGGAATAGGTGGCGCCCAGGCGGAGGTTTTCGTCGAGCTTGTAGGGCTCGATCAGCTTGCCGGGATTCATCTTCCAGTCTGGATCCCAGGCAAACTTGAATTCGCGGAAGGCCTGGACCAGTTCCGGACCGAACATCTTCGGAAGCAGCTCGGCACGGGATTGACCGTCGCCGTGCTCACCGGAGATGGAGCCACCATAGCTGACCACAAGATCGGCAGCCTCTTCCATAAACTTGCGGAACTTGGCGATGCCCTCTGTCGATTGAAGATCGAAATTGATGCGAGTGTGCACGCAGCCGTGGCCGAAGTGTCCGTAGAGCGAGCCTTTGTAGGCGTAGGCGGCCATCATCTGGCGCAGAGCGCGGAGGTAGCCACCAAGTTTTTCAGGAGCGACGGCGGAGTCTTCCCAACCTTCCCAGTTGAGCGGTTCGCCGGGCACATGCGAAGTGACACCCAGGCTCGATTCACGAACGTCCCACACACGCTTGGCTTGCTGCTTGTCGGTATAGAGGCGCATGTTAGGAGGATTCGGACCGCGGCCCAGCGCCTGCATCAGGCCGCGGGCGTGGGATTCGGCTTCCGGCGCCGTTTCCGCGCCGAACTCGACCATCAGCCAGCCGCCGCCTTCGGGCAGGAGCGCGAGGCCTTCGGAGTTGATCCCTTTCGCTCGCGTGTAGCCGACGAGAAGATCGTCGAAGCCTTCGAGGCCGATGGGCTTGTGCGCCATGATTTCGGGAACATGGTCGGCGCACTGATAGATGTCGCGATAGGCGACGACCAGCAGCACGCGCTCGGGAGGACTCTCGACCAGCCGGCACGTCGCTTCGAGAATTGTGACGCAGGTGCCTTCGGAACCTACGAGCGCGCGTGCAATGTGGAAGCCATTCTCGGGCAGAAGATAGTTCAGGTTGTAGCCGGAGACGCGGCGCGGGATGTTGGGAAAGCGCTGACGGACGAGATCGCCGTAGGTGACAGCGATGGTTTGCAGCTTGGTGTAGATTTCGGCGCGGCATCCGCCTTGCTGAAGAATGCGTTCGAGTTCCGTGCTCGACGTGGCACCGACTTTCATGCGAGCGCCGTCGTAAGTGAGGATTTCGAGTTCTTCGATGTTGTCGTCGGTCTTGCCCGCCATGACGGAATGCACGCCACAGGAGTTGTTGCCGATCATGCCGCCGAGGGTGCAGCGATCATGCGTGGCGGGATCGGGCGCGAAGGTGAGATGGTGTTTTTCGGCAGCTGCGCGGAGATGGTCCAGCACAACTCCGGGCTGTACGCGGGCGATGCGGCGGGCAGGGTCAATTTCGAGAATCCTCGCCATGTATTTGGAAAAATCGAGGATGACAGCGACGTTGCAGCACTGCCCGGCGAGAGATGTGCCACCGCCGCGGCAGAGCAGCGGCGCGCCGAACTCACGGCAGAGCGCGACCGTGGCCAGAACATCGTCGTTATCGCGAGGGAGTACAACGCCGATAGGGACCTGACGGTAGTTGGAGCCGTCGGTCGAGTGGAGAGCGCGGCTGCCGCGGTCGAAGCGAACTTCTCCGCTAATCTGAGCTCGCAGAGCCTCGGCCAGGCCTGAAGCGTCTACTTGCGCGGACTTGGCGGCCTGTGCGAGTTCTGCAAATCTGTCTCCCATGCGGCTGGGCTTTCTTCAATTCGATGATCAGTTCAACGATTGGTTCGAAGATCAGTTCGAAGACGAATTTGCCGCGTCTGACTTACGGGTCACATTGGTGATCTGGATCTTCGTCTTATCGCCCTCGGCTTCAATGTTGATGGTAACCATGCTTTTGTGATCGTTGGAGATGATGGTGCACCGGCCTGCGTCGGAGGTGGTGACCATGGCGTTGGGGAACTTCGATTTGTAGAAGCTGGCGACTTTGTCCACGGAGTCAGTGCTTTCGGAGCTTAGCGACGCCGTATGAACTCCACCAAAGGTTGCCGAGGCGGCCCCGTCTTTCATCACCTGTGCTCCGGGATAGACGTCTACGCCCAAATTGCGCGCGGCCTCGGCTGGATCTTTCGTGGTTTCGACGCTGCCGAACGGGGTTTCCACCTTCACGTTGTTTCCTTCCTGGTGTACGTGCGAGTGGCGCGCGACCCGCGAAACGAAAAGTGCGAGCGAGCCGATACCAAGGATTCCCAGGAGGACGACTACGGCGACCACGATCAGTATGACTTTAAGCGCGCCGCCGCCCTCAGCAGGTCT
>Ga0116112_1001178_pt1 | contig 18010 bp, 14 predicted proteins | sample June2015DPH_8_15_FD_89721 | JGI IMG/M metagenome (GOLD analysis project Ga0116112, IMG submission 89721) | Peatland microbial communities from SPRUCE experiment site at the Marcell Experimental Forest, Minnesota, USA - June2015DPH_8_150 | ecosystem: Environmental > Terrestrial > Soil > Wetlands... | reverse complement strand
TTCAACGTCCCGTTCCCGTTGCCCGGTTCGCGCCTGTTCGAGCGGGTTAGTAAATTGGATAAAAACAAAGATTGGAATGAAGAAAACGAAGTGACATTCGTTTACGAAACCGAGTTTGATGTGCGCTGGTTACAACGCCGGATAAGCGAAACCATGCTGGCATTTGCGGAAAAGAAAAACGGTACCATCCCATAGGTGGTGAAAAAACCATTTCACCACGATCCCGCGGAAGAGCACCGTGGGACAAGCGAACACACGTGTGCTTAAGGCACTGTGCAGGCGAAAAACACGCAGGGAAAGAACAAAAAAATCAAAAGAAAGAAAAAATTGTCCGTCTATTTTAAAAACCGGAAGACTGCATCGGTGGTTTTTTCGAAGAGGGGGAGCAGCATGGGCGATAATTTTCCCAACCTTTTTTTAATCTCGAATTGCGCATGGCCTTTGAAAATTCCGAACCACATTTTTGTCCCGGAAAAATCCGAATCGAATATGAGCACATGGCTGCCGAAAGGGCTGTCTTCGGGATGCCAATCGCGGGAGATGCGGTCTTTCGTTCTCTCATATAGTTTGGTTCCAGGAAGGGGATAGGGCATGCTGAGGCCGATGTAGTCAAGGGGTAACGAAGTTGCATAATGAAGCGTTTTGAGGACGGTGTCATCCGTATCGCCGGGATAGCACAGGATGAAAAACGCTCCCACCTGCAGGCCAGCCTGATGGGCGGCCTGTACGGATTGGCGGGCCTCATCCGTCGTAATTTTTTTGTTCATCAACTGGAGGATCTGGTCGCTGCCGGATTCAATCCCGAAGAAGATACGTGTACAGCCGGCTGCTTTCATCTCAAGGGCTGTTTCGTAATCCAAGGCATCGACTCTGCCCAGGCATTCCCAGGCGAAATGCAGCCCACGACGCTGGATCTCCCGGCATACATTTATCACCCGCTTCTTTTTCATCGTAAAAACATCGTCCGCGAAGGATATGCGGTCATATCCCAGGGCAAGCGCTTCTTCGATTTCGTCAACCACATTCTGCGTCGAACGCTCGCGGTAGGAACCGCCAAAAACCACATTGCTACAGAACTCGCAGCGAAACGGGCAACCACGCGTGCTCATCACCGTTGTGATGGAAAATCCATATTTTTTCCTGCCGTAGCGAATATAGCTTTCATTGGGAAGTAATGTGCGGGCAGGAAAAGGGATCCGGTCCAATTCCATTGAAAATTCCCTTTCCGGTGTGCTGATAAGCCGGCCTTTGGCTGGCCAACCGGCATCGCTGCGGAAAACGATCCCGGCGATGTGGGACGGGTCGGATTCTTCTTCAAAGGCGCGCAAGAGTTCGAGCATGGTTTGTTCGCCTTCACCGCGCACAACCACATCGAAGTATTTCAAAAAAGGTTCGGGATCACAAGTGGGCAGCGGCCCCCCTGCAACCAGCAGCAGGCAGCTGGAGCGCAATTGCTGCGCGAACCAGACACATTCGTCCAGCATGGATACCATGCCGTAGATGCCGACCACTTCCGCTTTGATATCCAATGCTTGTTTCAGGGCGTCTTTTTTATCCATGAATGTGCAGTCGATTAAATGCACCGCATGGCCGGCTTTTTGCAGACTGGATGCTATATAACTAATTCCAAGGGGTGGAAACCGGAAAACCGACCGGTCACAACGAGGTTTGAAAAAAGGGTAGATCAGCAATACCGAGGTCATGGGCGCTTTTCAATTCTAATTTCATACCGGAAGCTCTGGATGGATGGACTGAAGGAATAACCAAAACCAGCCCAGGCGAGCCGCGAACCGACCAGCTCTCTGCCTCGAAATAGCCGCGCACCTTTAACCTGGCAGAGCCGGAAGGCAACCCGGTGGGCGGTGCTTTCAAACCAGGCCTCCTGGGCGTTCACTTCGTCCCAACAGCCGATCTCCTGCCCCTGAAGAAGGATCCCGGAAGTGTCCTGGTACCGGTCGAACGCATGGGCACCTTGCTCATTCATTACCATCACTTCGGTAATCTCAGGGGGCAGATTCCTTGGATCGATTTCGATGCCAACCCGGCCTGTTTCTGTATCCAACTGGTAGAGCACCTTCAGCCCGGTTGAAAAGCCGGCCGGCGTGTAGATGGTTTCCCAGTTGAACGAGCGCCTGAGTTGGCTGGATATGGCGGTTAATGGACCACGAAGAATTGGCAGGAAGCGGATCAAGGCTGCCAAACCATCCTTGGCAACATAGAAGAACTTGTTCTTCACTGCACTCTTATCAGCTTTGGATATCCTTTCCACCAGGTCCAACTTGAATAGAGCAGTTATATTCCAGCTGGTTTCATGCTTCAAGCAGTTAAGAGTAACAGACCCGGGAAAAATGGTTTGAAGCCCGCATTTGAGTACGGGAACCCCAAAACCGACGGCTTCCTCAGCCAGCGCTTGACCATGCGCCATTAATATAAACCCTTTTTGCAGGCTTGCGGTTGGATATGCTTTTTTATTGGGAGGGGCATCGCCGATATTTAAGGAGAGCCCCTGGAAGAGGGGAATTTCTATTCCCATAGAAAATTAGCTCCTGGAACCATGATAGGTCTCTTAAAAAACGTTCTGAAACTCTTTTTACCAAAGGCATCCCAAGGGTTGATGTAAAAAAAGACAAAATGGAATTGGACATTTTCTCAGGATGGAATTGTTTCGGATGGTACTGCAACTTTCATGTAACACTGGATCACGATCCACCAACCTGCCAAAAGCCAAACCAAGACAATTGCGGTTCGAATGACATATCTGGCAGTTGAAAATTCAACCGACCATTTTAAAAACAGGTTCATTAATCCAGGCATACTGGGGAAGAAAAGTTGGGCGAGGGAAGTGTTAAAAAAACTGAAGATTAATGGCAAAACCCATATGGCAATGAGAGTACGACGATCCAGCGCGTGTATGGAAACCAGAATAAGCACCATGGGCAGGATCAGATTGATATTTGTTTCAGACAACCAGGCCCGGCAGAGATAGAATACCAAAATCAAAGCGGTACTTTTCTTCAGCAAGTCCTCGAATCCGCGGATGCCTGGCTTCAAGGCAAGCGTGGCAATGGCCAGGGCAGGCAACCACAACCATCCCAGGAACCACCATTGCCCGGGCAGTTGATACGTCCACTTGACGTATTCCAGGAAAGTCATGAATGACAGACCTCCCCCAACAACAAATTGCGAATTCCAATGTAGAAAAATCTCGGATGGATTCCATCTCAAAATAATAAATGGAGCCACACAAAAAAGAAGAATGGAAAGGGTGAATATTGCAAAATATCGCAGCGTATGCCGTAATGACCTGCCGGTCAGGAAAATACATATCACCAGGATCAGGGGAAGGGCAATGGGTTTCAAGGAAATGGCCAGGGCCAGCAGGATTGCTGGAATAATCAGCCCCCCCTCACTTAGCAGGAAAAGAGACAGGATAGACAATAAAGCTACGAAAGAATCAAATTGACCCCAGGCGGAGGAAGTGAGAAGGAGAAAGGGATTGAAGAGCAGGAATATCCAGGCTGTTCTACTTACCTTTTCCTGAGCTCCGGATTTTCTTAATATGTATAATACACAATATGCAAGACAAATATTGGAAGCAATGATGGGGAGCTTAATGGCCAGGTTGTAAAGTAAGAAATCAGGAATGATCCTATAAGAAACAAGATAGACAAGCCCCAGTACCAACGCCCAAGGAGGCGGATATCCCAATGTTGTGATGCTTTCGAAAGTGGTGTTATGGAAAACGGCGGCAAGGTTCTGCGCAATATACGGATTCTGGCCGGTGCCCACCAGATAACCGGTGGCCATATGTATGCGCGTATCATAAGCATGACCAAAAAAATATGCCAGGACTACCTGCAAGAAAATGCTCCCGACCAGCAAAAGCCAATCGGGAATAAGAAGATTTTTCTTTTGACGAACCCCTGGCGTAGTTGGAGTTGAATTATCCATACAATCAGGCACTGGCCCTGCGACTCTGCAGGATCGAAAACAAGAGCACGAAGGCGTAGCTTATGGTAAAAGGCACCAGGATGAATAGACCGGTAAAGTTCGCCTGCTGAATGGCGGTTTCAATGGCCCACAGCCCGAGCATTACAAAAAGCAACTCCCATATCCAAACCAAGTCAAATGGCACCTGATACTTATCCTTTCGCCAATCCATCTTGTTTTGCAAATTGGCATATTTGGGAGTCCTGACCCATTCCAAGGGTCGCTTTGCCGATATGGCCCGGCCGATGCCGCGCAGCATACTCAGACTCATTCCAAAGCACATCAGGAGAAGCACTGAAAGACTGTCCAGGTTCTTCGACAAAGCCAGGTTCTGAAATTTTAGTGTGGAAACAAGCGAGACCAATGGCGCAAGGGTGCAGAGGAGGATAAAAGGAGCCAGGAATGCCCAGACCAGATTCTGCATAAAGATCATCCGGGCGGCTTTTGTTGCAAATACGATATTAAAGCCGGGAAACAGGATATAGGATTGGTAAGCGCGCAGAGTGTTCACTCCCCATAATGCAGCCAGGCAACCCAACACAAAGGAAAAGACTATCAAGGGTTGGACCATATAGCCAGTCAAATGAATGAAAGCTTGCAAGCGCTGCTTGATTCCCAATTTCCGATCCTTGAGAAGTCCGGGAAGGATTTTTATGGCGGCAGTGGAGGCGCCACAAGCCCAGCGTCCCTGTTGCAGTTTGAATCTTGGGACTGTGGGGGGAATCTCGCACGGGCAGACCAGGTCTCTCAAGTAAAGAATCCGGTATCCAAGCATTTGCATGCGGTAGCTTAGATCCAGATCTTCTGCCAACGTATCGGCCTGCCAGCCACCGGCCTCCATTATGGCTTTTTTTCGAAGGACGCCGCCGCTGCCGTTGAAGTTTTGAAAGACCCCGGCAGCATACCTTCCGGGTTGTTCGACCAGGAAGTGGACATCAATGGCATGGGAGATGGCTCGGGTTACCAGATTGTAGTCTTTGTTCAGAAAGGTCCAGCGGCTCTGAACGATCCCCAGCGATTCGTCCTGTTCAAAATAGGGCAGGGAGCGCAGGAGAAAGTCAGCGGGTGGGACAAAGTCGGCGTCGAAGATGGCAATGAATTCTTCTTCTGTTCGGCTGAGGGCAGCCTGTAATGCGCCAGCCTTGAAGCCTGCGCGGTTTCCCCGACGCAAAAGCTCCATTTGAAAATGTTTTTCTTTATATTCCGCGACAACTTGATCAACTTCCAGGGAGGTATCATCGTCAGAATCATCCAGGATAAGAATTTTCACTTTATCCATCCCATACGCCTCCGCCATGGCCGCACAGGCAGCCGCCAACCTGCGAATTACATTTCTTTCATTATAAATTGGCAGTTGAATTGAAACGGCCGGCAGATACTGGGAATGGTCCGGCAGGGGTGGGGTGCGATACCTGCGGGAGGCGTTCAGCAGGTAATAATAATTGAATCCATACAGGAAAAAAAGCAAGCTAAGGATCAGTGAAAGGGCAAAAATGAATGTCTGAATGAACACGCCAACACCATATCCAATAAACGTTACCGGCACTAAAGAGAGGACGTCGCAGATGATCAGATTGAACAATAACCTGCGTAAACCTGTGCAATCTGCGGTTGAAATCCTGGAGGAAAACTATTGCTGATATATTATACAGGACTTATGCTGGAGGCTGTTTCATCCAGGATGTTTTACCAATATTCGTCCCTTGTTCTCCTGCGGTATGCGTATAGGCAAAAGGTGATTTGTTACCCGTCAATGTGTGTGATCAGGTACTCCAGGTAACGTGATTTCACCTGCTGGCTGGCCATGGCCTGTTTGATGGGCGGAAGATTCAGGATGACGCCGAATACGGCTGCCAGGGCGCGATGGTTCCACAGGACACGGTTGTCAAAGATCAGGTTTTGCAGGTCGCCGCGCTCGATGGCCATCATGACGGTGCGGTGGACCGAGTTGAGCGGGGTGATGACGCGCTGCGGGCGGGATCGCAGGCTCATGCTGGCGTGACCGCAGGTGCGCACACAGACTCCGCAGCCCAGGCAGACATCTTCATCCACTTTGGCTTTCTTCATCTTAGGATGATGGGGATCATTGGTGGAGACCAGCGTCATGGCTTCCACCGGGCAGGCATTCACACATTTCCCGCAGCCGTTGCAGGTGGTTTCATCGATCACGGGCAGGAAGTTGGAGGTGTGCACCGGGTTGAGCATGCCAAACTTGCGGGCAGCAATCATGGCTTCGCAGCAGCAGCCGCAGCAGTTGCAGATGAAGTTGACGCCTTCGCGAACGTTTTCACCGAATTGCACCAGGTTCTGGTTATAGGCTTGCTGGAGCAGGTCCAGCCCTTCGCTCACGTCGACTGCCCGGGCGTAGCCATGCCGAGTCAGGCTTTCGGCCGAACCGTTGAAGGTCATGCAAATATCCATGGGGGCATCACAGGCGCGGCCCATGTGCATCATTTTATGGCGGCAGTAGCACACTCCCACGCCGCGGACTGAGGCGGTTCGGATGACTTGGCTGGCGCGTTCGTAATCCAGCACATGCAGGGCATTCTCATTGGAAAGCACCGCTTCGTGAACATACACCCGTCCCAGTTGCGTCTCACCCCGGACGAACAGGTTGCGGATGAACTCTTCTTCCACGTTCAGATACTGGTAAAAAAGTTCCCCCAGCACTTTCTGATCGATGTCACCACGCAGACGCATCATCGAGAATTCAAAGAAACCCGCCATGGGCGGCGGCAGGGTGTAGGTGGTCAGACCATTGTGCTCAGTATCCACCAGGATGGCGCGGCTGGCCAGCGCGTCTAGGGACTTTTGCGTTTCAGCCAGCTCCAATTTCAGAATCCGGCTGGCCTGGGCAGCCGTGAAGGGTTTGATGGGCAACTGCGCTACCATTCCGGCTTCCTGTTCGCTGAACAGGATCTTCAGGATCTTATAGAGTGTTTCGGAGGGCGGCGCACCTTGCGGGAATCGGTTCAGCCGGTCGACCAGGTCGGTGTAGCCGGATTTCAGTGTGGTATGCGACATTCTATTGCTTCCATACCCGCAGGCCATAGCGGCTGAGATAGATTGGGATATTCTTGAAGAGCGGGTTTTCCTGCTCGAGGGTGGAGAGCATGGCCCGTTTGGCCGAGGCGCTCACGTCAGACAAAATGGTCAATGAGCCGCCATCACCGCCTGCTCCGTTCACTTTCCAGCCAAGCGCACCATGTGCGCGGGCAATTTCGATCGCGCGGGCGGCCTCGGGACTGATCAAGGCCGGACTGAGGCGGGATTGCGCCTCGGTATTCTCGATCATGGCGGCGCCCAGGGCGACAAAATCACTGGCGTAAAGGGCATCGCGTGATTTGGTGGCGGTGGTGCGCAGGTCATTGAGCTGCCGGCAATCCGGCCCGGCGTTTTCGAGAGAACGGATTACCATCTCGTGCACATCCGAGGAGCGGTGCGACTTGCCAAGGTAGACCAGGGAAAGCCGTCGTTCCAGTTCCCACCAGGTGGCGTTGGGAATCTGGATCGGAGATACCGAAGCATGTGGATACTTGAACATCTCAATGAAGTTGATGCCCCCGTAAGCCGAACACAACTGATCCTGGATGCCGCTTTGCTGTCCCAGCATCTCGGCCTCGATCTTCTGGGCCGCGCTGGCCACTTCGTGCGGGGTCATCCGCCCAGGCGTGAGCATATCCAGCCCGCCTACCAGCGCCACTGTGACCGCTGCCGATGTGCCGGTGGAGGCGCCACCGGGGGCTTCGGAAAAAATGGTCACTTCGAGACACAGGCCGGGCGGCAGACGCATGTATTCAATGGCCGCTTCGAGCAGAGGATGCTTGTCCCAATGTTTTTCAGGTATGACCACGTAGCGTTGCCCGTAATTTTCGGCGTTAATGATAATCTGGCTGGTGCGGTCATCGTTGGGATACACGGCAATCTGCACTTCGGCATACGGGTACACACCAATATTAAAGATTTGCCCATGCCCGGCGAACCACGTATCCGTCCAGCCGCCGTTGTCGCAGATGCGGATGGGGGCCACGCTGTTAATAATGAAGAGAGGACTGTCCAAATCTACTCCTTCCATGGAAATGGAAATAGTTCGCAATGCGCCAGCCGGGTGAGCAGTATCCACTGCCAACCAAACCTTCTCATCCCATTTTAATGCATAATCAAGGTTTGCGTTGTAATATAGATAATATGGGTATAAATAGTAATATTACCCATCCTGTAGCTGATGAGATTTTATTCAAGCGCAAATTACCCAAAGGAGAATTAATTATGGCAAGCATGTTGGCACAACATCACGTGAAAGATTTTTCGGCATGGAAAAAAGTGTATGATTCTGAGGCTGGTTTCCGCCACTCCAGCGGTGAACTTTCAGACCAGATTTTCCGCGATGCCAGCGATCTCAACAAGATAACGCTTCTTTTCAAGTGGGATTCATTGGTGAAAGCACAAAAATTCGCCCAATCGGCCGAACTGAAGACGGCGATGGAGAAAGCTGGCGTGGAGGGAGCGCCTGTCATCTCTTTCCTGAATGAAGCTTGATTTAAATCTGACAAAATTCCACCCCTCCTGAAAACAGGAGGGGTGGTTATATTAAGGAATAAAGCTGAATCCGCCAGTCCGGAGGTTGCTTAGGTGGAACGATATTAAACAAGTCCAAACCAGGCCTTCCCATGCGGGCCGGCCTCTGGTAAAATCAGCCCCCGGAGCGTTGTACCCTTCGCTCCCATCCTTCAGAAAGAAAGGGCTTGAAAAGAAATGAAAGTATTACTCATCAAGGACGTTTACAAACTCGGACGCGCTGGCGATGTAAAGAGGGTCGCGGATGGTTATGGGCGCAACTTTCTCATTCCGCAGGGAATGGCGGTACTGGCCACCCCTGGCGCCATGAAAACCTCTGAACGCATCCGCCAGAAAGCCACCGAGCGTCGGACCATTCTCAACGACGAAATGAGTGTGGTTGCCGAAGCGCTGAAGAAGGTCCAGATTACTTTTGGCGCCCGGGCCGGCGAAACCGGCAAGCTGTATGGCTCGATTACTTCGCAAGATGTTGTCGATGCCATCCAGAAGAAGTCGGGTTACGTTGTCAAGCGCCAGCAGTTGGATATGCAGCCCCTACGCACTTTGGGCGAGCACAGCGTGCGCATCCGCCTGACAATGGACCTGATCCCGGAGATAAAAGTTACCGTATTCCGGGAAGGCGAGGCGGAACCCAGCCTGCCCATCGAGCAGCCTGCAGACAAGCCGGAAGAAAAGATGCCGGTAGAGGCTGTACCGGAAGAAGCTTCTGCACCTGCCGAGGCCTGATTTCCCAAAGAGAGCCAATCCCAACCATCACCGGACCAACCTTGCAGGGGAAGCCGGTGATGTTTCTTTAAAGTAATGCCTGAGACTATTGGTCAGCAACTCAAAGCAGCCCGCGAAGCGCGCAACCTGACTTTAGAAAAAGTCACCCAGGTTACACATATCCAGGCGCGCCTGCTTGAGGCGATGGAAGCCGACGATTTCGAAACTCTTCCATCGCCGGTTCAGGCGCGCGCTTTTCTTCGATCTTATGCTGGCTTCCTCGGGCTTTCCCTGGATGAAATGATCGCCCGCCAGCGCCTGGCTGCCGGCGAACCTGCAACAGCCGTGCGCTCCGGTGGGTCCGTTTCGAGCCAGGGCTCTGAGCCAGTTGGAGTATCCGTTCAGGCGGATACAGCCGAACCGGTTGGTGAACCGCAGGCAGACAATTCCTTTTCCATCAAGGAAAAGATCATGGGGCTGTTCGTGCGCCTCCGGAAACCCGCGAAGGCACATGAGGAAACCTCCGGACTAGTTGAATCCAACCAACCCAACCTGCCTCTGGTAGAGTCTAAACCGGTTATCCCACTGCAGGCTGATTCAGGCGGACCATTGGCGGAAGAACAAAAACCTGTCGATGCAGTACAGACTGAACCGCTTGAGGAAGCGACCGAAGAACCCGTTGAGGATTGGCAGGAAGAATCCTCTCAGGCAACCAGGCTTTCCGGAGAAACCCAGGAGTCGCAGCGCATTTTTGGCAGCATCGGCCAGACACTCCGCCAGCGTCGTGAATCTCTCAGCCTGACCCTGGATGAAATCGAACGTCACACACATGTCCGCAAACATTACCTGCAGGCATTGGAGCGAGGAGATTTCGACCATTTACCTTCTTCTGTCCAGACGCGCGGAATGCTGAATAACTATGCCCACTTTCTCGATATGGATGTGGACGCCATCCTGCTGCAATTTGCCGAAGGTTTGCAAGCCAAAAGAATGGAGAGACAGCCCGCGCCGGCCGAAAGTCGACCCAATACGACTACGAAATTCCCTCCCAGGATGACCATTCCGGCAAGGTTGAGGCGGTTTCTTTCCATGGATATACTGGTTGGCGGCGGCTTAATTTTGATCCTGTTCGCTTTCGCAATCTGGGGAACCAGTCGTGTGATCAGCTTGCACGCGGCCATCACTCCTCAATCAACTGCGCAATCGATTTCCGATATCCTGGCAGGCTTATCCGGGACTGTCACTCTTACCCCGACCCCAAGCCTGGCAGGCACGGCAACGGTCATTCCAACTGCGGGTGTTACGGCAATTGGGACCATCCCGGCGGCCGGGCCTGGACCGGTACAAATCGTCATCGTCGCTTTGGAACAGGCCTATTTACGTGTTACGGTGGATGGGAAAATCCAATTCGATGGGCGCATCATGATTGGTACGGCTTACTCTTTCAGCGGGAATACCCAGATCGAGGTATTGACTGGAAATGGAGCCGGGATCAGCATCTTATTCAACCAGGGAAACCTGGGCCCGATGGGACGTTTTGGTGAAGTTGTGGATCGAATTTACACTGCCAATGCCATCCTGAACCCAACTGCGACAAATACACCAACGCCGACCATCACACTCACTCCAACCATCACCCCGCGAGAATCTCCCACCCCAACCCAAACCAACACGCCGTTAGTGCCTCCAGCGACGCCTTAGGATGTATTTATAATAGTTCCCATGCCAGACCAAGATCTGACCGGCATGCTTCAGTGAACGAAAAAATGGAGAAGCCTTTATCGTTATGAACCCAAAAACCTTTCATATGATTTCCCTTGGTTGCGCAAAGAATACCGTCGATTCTGATTCCATGGCCCAGTTGCTGGTTCAGGATGGCTACCAGCCTGTCCGCAGTGCGCAGCGGGCCAGTATTCTGGTAGTCAATACCTGCGGATTCATTGGAACTGCCCGGGAGGAATCATATTCCGAACTGCAAAGACTGGCCGAAGCCAAACGCCCGGGGCAACTGCTCATCGCGGCCGGGTGTCTCACCCAGCGATACGGCCGGGAAGTTGCCCAGCGGGTACCCGGCGTGGATGGTATTCTCGGTACGCGGCGCTGGATGGATATTGTCGGGGTTGTGCGCGAACTGCGTAACGGGCAGCACCCCGAGCCGTTATATCATTTACCGGAAACACCCACCTTGATGGAGGAAAACTCCCCCGCTAGCGTGGTGCGAGCCAACAGATTCGGAGCCAGCGCCTACCTGAAGATCGCGGACGGTTGCCGACGAACGTGTGCTTTCTGCGCCATCCCGCTCATCAAAGGCAGCGCGGTCAGCCGCCCGCCGGAATTGATCCTGGAGGATGCCCAACGTCTGCACGAGTCGGGAGTGCGCGAGCTTATCCTGATTGCCCAGGATACCACCGATTATGGGCATGACCTGGGAATGAAAGACGGATTGGCGACCCTGCTCGAAAGAATGACGACTGCCATGCCGGAGTTGGACTGGCTCCGGATCCTGTACGCTTTTCCTGGCTATGTCACCGACCGGCTGATCGATGTAATGGCCAGCCATCCGCAAATCCTGCCTTATCTCGATATTCCGCTCCAGCATGCCCACCCCGATACGCTCACACGCATGCGCCGCCCGGCCAATATGGATTGGGTGCATGCAACGATCGGAAAAATGCGCCTGGCCATGCCCAAATTGGCCATCCGTACCGTTTTTATCGTTGGTTATCCGGGGGAAACGGAAAAGGAATTCCAGGCGCTATTGGATTTCATGGAGGAAATGCGTTTCGACCATGCCGGGGCCTTTCAATTCTCCTTTGAACCCGGTACTGCCTCTGAAGCGCTTGGAGACTCGGTGCCAACCGAGGTCAAAGAGGAACGCTTTCAAAGGCTGATGGAGCTCCAGCAAGCCATCTCGCTCCAGATCAATCAGACATATGTCGGACAGACACTGGATGTGCTGGTTGAAGGGTTCAATAACGGCATTGCGATGGGGCGCTCGTACCGTGATGCGCCGGAAATTGATGGACTGGTGCTGATCGAACCGGATGGCTCGAAAAAACCTGACCAACTTCCGGCCATTGGCAGCCTGGTACCGGTAATAATTACCGGAGCCATGGCCTACGATCTGTCGGGCATTCTCGTAAGATAACCGAATGGGGGCATGTGCGCAAAGCGGAATGGATCGCTCTCCTGATCAGCCTGGCCGGGGTGGTGGCGGCATATCTGGTAGCCATACGGGTTTACGAGGCCGTCCCGCACGTGGAAGATGAAATGGCCTACGTCTGGCAGGCAAAAGTCCTTGCACATGGACAAATGACTGCCCCCACGCCGCCCGAACCCCAGAGCATGTATGTTCCATTCGTAGTGGACGCCAACGGGCATCGCTCCGCCAAGTACCCACCTGGCTGGACAATGGTACTGGCCCTGGGCATCCTGCTTGGCATCCGCACCTGGGTGAATCCCTTGCTGGGAGGCCTGATGGTGTGGTTGACCTTCCGACTAGGTCAAAAAATATGCAACAGTGCAACCGGCTTGCTGGCTGCGCTGCTTACGGTTACTTCCCCCTTCTTCTTGATGATCTCCGGCTCGCTGGATTCCAATTCCTGGTCGCTGATTTTAAGTATCATTTTTATACTGGCCTGGCTGGATACGTTCCTCCTGGGAGCCCGGCAGGATCCAACCTCAAAGAAGTTTATACCGTCCTGGCTGACTATTTCCGTTGCCGGTTTGAGCCTAGGATTATTAGTGATCACACGGCCCCTGACCGCCCTGGGCGTTTCTTTGCCATTTTTTCTGCATGGAATGGTCCTTTTGTGGCGCGGAAATGGCGGGGGCAGGCGGCATGTCCTGGCGATCGGTGCGATTGCGTTGCTGGTCGGGTCGCTCTTCCTGGTCTGGCAATATGCAGTCACCGGCAATCCATTTACCGATCCTTATACGCTGTGGTGGAGTTTCGACCGGATCGGTTTCGGACCCGGCATCGGCCTGGAACCGGGAGGGCATACATTGCAGCTTGGAATCCACAACGCGCGTTTGATGCTGACCGATCTCAACAAGGATTTGTTCGGATGGGCCGGCTATTCCTGGATCTTTTTGCCATTTGGTGTATGGGCGCTCCGTAAGAATCGGGCGGCCTGGCTGAGCATGGCTGTTTTTGTCTGTCTCGTAATTTGTTATGTCTTCTACTGGGCCAGTGTAACCCGTTATGGCCCCCGCTATTATTATGAAGGTTTATATGGGCTGACACTGGCCAGCGCGGCCGGGATCTTGTGGCTGGCAGGCTCCTTGAAAGCGCAAGGCTGGTACAAACTGCGGATTTTCCTGGTTGGTGCAATACTGGCAGGTCTGGTCAGTTATAACCTGGCGGCCTTCCTGCCGGCACGCTTCGGCCAGATCTATGGACTGTACGATGTCCATCATGCCCAGCTGAGCCCGTTCCTGACAGCGCAAGCGCGCGCAAAAACCCCCGCCCTGGTCATCGTTCATACGCAGAAAATCTGGACCGAATATGCCGGACTGTTGGAACTGGAAGATCCATGGTTAACCTCACCATTTATTTTCGCTTGGAGCAATAACGGTTCGATCAGCGATGCCGGACTGGCCGCCCTCTATCCTAACCGGCAAATCATATATTATTACCCGGATGAGCCGGACAAATTTTACTCAGCCCCACGTTAGAAATTAATTTCGACCTCTTCCAAAGCTTCCTTTCTTCGCCAGGGGCCAATAAAAAGGAGTATAAAGATTCCCATCCCCAGAATTGCAACCGGGACAGAGAAGAATGCGTCCAATACTTTAATGGTAAAAAGAGAGGGGGAGGGCAATGCAGTTATCGTATAATTCGCGATAATCACGGAGAAAAGATTATTAGCGGCATGCGCACCCAAAGCCAGTTCCAGTTTTCCATCCCGCAAGGTGATAAAAGCCAGGCAGAATCCAAAGGCAAAATAGTAAAACCCCAATAGGGGATAATTGACCGAAGCTTCCGGGTTCAATAAATGCGGCAGGCCGAATAGCAGGCCCGAGATAATGCTCAAAACCCAGATATTCTTCCAATGCAAGCCGATCCCTTGCAATACATAGCCCCGGAAAAACAGTTCCTCTGCAGAAGTCTGGATGGGAATCAAGATCAAGGCCAGAAAAAGGAATGGGAAAAACCGGCCCGGATCCAGGGTCCAGGCATAGCGCCCAGGATAAATCAGCGCCTCCACCAAAGACATCAGGGCAACCAATCCAAACCAGACTCCAAATCCCTGGAACAATCGTCCCCAGTCCAGCGATCGGGCTGGTGTTACCAGCGTCCGCAATGGACGGCGGTGGATAAATCGCATGGAAAGAAAAATTCCACCTAAAAAGAACACGGAAGCCAGCATGAGCGCTATAAAACCTACGAGCGTGTCCATTCCTTGAAGAACTGCGCCTGTGCGACCAGCTTGCAACTGACCATGGAATGCCATCCAGACCAGTAGAAAGGCGCTGGGCATGGCACCCAGCACCTGCCAGGCGATCAGCATTGACAGGACCGCCAGAACGCTGCGCCATGCCTCGTTTTTCCCCTGTCTGGCGAGCTCCAGGTACTTTTGCATGCTCTCCTTTAAGGCAGCGCGACGTTGTCTCGTCGCGCTATCAGTTGGCTTTATTTCGTCATCGTTGGCCGTATATCAAGCCAGACTATGGTTTTGGTGGATTAACATCGCCATTACAAACAAGGTTGGCTTCCGTGCCGGTGGGGTAAGCAGTGGCATTTTTCGGGCTGTTTGTGGAGAAGATCGCCTCGAATTGTTTTTCGGCACCGCAGTAATCGCCCTTATCTATCAATTGCTGCGCATAACCGAGACTGGCCTGCCGGAAACGTTCAGAAGCCGTTGTACAGGATGAATCCGCCAGATTAGGATAGTTGGCCATGACCTGGCTGAAATAATTAATGGCTTGCGGCCAGTCCTGGTCCCAGAAACTCGCACCGGTGATATACATACGCGCCCAGGTGCGTAGTGCCGCGGCAGTCGAATCCAGGGGTCCAAATCCTTCTGCCTGGGTCAGGTCGTAGATGCCCCCTTCCAGGTTTATGTTGAGGGTCATGCAGGAGGAGTTTGGCTCATAGGATTGAGGATAGATCTTGCAAACCCCCCGGTTGCGCAGGGCCATGTAGTACATTCCATCCACTATGGCAGCGTGATAGGTGATGTCGTCCTTACGGAGGGTATCAAGCTTGGTAATAATATCGTCCCAGTTGCGGGCACACATATCCACGCCTGGAGCAGAGAGAAGCGCGGTAACATCGGCATAAACCTGATCAATGCTGCGTGTATCAGGCGTGGGGGTAATAGTCGGAGTTGGAGAGGGAACCTCGCTGGGTGTTATCATCATGTGCAGGAGCAGATCGGTATACGCACTCTTTATTCCGGGATAATCTGGATAGTTCTGGATGATATATTCGAAATGCTGTTTGGCAACACTATATTGGCCTGCATTCACAGCCTGGACACCCAATTGATATTGCTCCAGGAGTTGTCCGCTTACCTGCGTGCTTTGGGCTGCATAGCGTTGTCCCATGCCGGAAGCATACCCGCCCAGAATGCCGACGGCGATGAATACAATCAAAACCAACCCTGCCAGCCAACCCGGGAATTTCTTCCTGGGAGGCGGGGCAGCTTCCGTTTTTACGGTATTTGGTTGGGTATCTTTCAGTTCGTTATCAGACATGCGTGCGATTATACCTTAACATTAATAAACATTCTTTCACTGCTGAAAAATGGGTGCAAAACAAACTAATCTCTTTACTCATGGTCTTTTTCTCCTTCTATGATAGCGATATTGTCAAGGCTTATCGCTATAGAATATTTATAGGACCGGCCTTGCACGGTCGTTTCTAGTGGACCGATGGTTGATCAGCAGCCAAGCCACAGACTGCCAGCGGTCGAACTCCTTGCGAACAACAGCAACACACTTCAACAGCGTTCCCCTACTCCCCTGGTTACTTCTTGCGATTGCATTCCTGGCAGCTTCATGAAGCGTTGAGGAGAAATTCTCTCTCAACAAGCTAGTTACCGTACAATCGGCATAAGTGCGAAAATGGGGTAGAACAGAGATGGGAACCAACCAAGATCTGTCTACCCCATTGGCACTAACCTGGGAATAAGGGCCCCGAACAAACAGCGCTGGGAGCGCCAATAGAAGACTGCTCCCCAGGTAGAACCGGCAGAGTGTCAAAAACGTGTTGCGCCAGGAGCGCCATAACTAGAGAACATCCACCGGCCAGTGCCCCTCCAGGAATGCTCAAGGAGGTTCTCATGAAAGTATACATCGGAATCGACTGGAGCACTCAAAAGCACGATATCGTATATTTGAACGAGGAAGGAGGGATCATTTTATATCAGACCATTCCGCATTCACCCGCAGGATTTGAGGCATTCGATGAGCAGCGCATGGAATTGGGGGTCAGTGTTGAGGACTGCCTGGTGGGCATAGAAACGGAGCATAATCTGTTGATCGACTTTTTGACATCCCATCAGTATCAGCAGATCTATGTTATTCCACCAAGCATGATCAGAGATTCTCGAGGCAGGTTTGGGGCCAGCAAGGCCAAGACGGATCGCAGCGATGCCCATCTGATCGCAGATATGCTGCGCACGGACCGAGCCCGGTTGCATGCCTGGCATAGCGATAGTCTGCTGACCCAGCAGATTGCGTCCTTGGTCAGCCTGGAGCGTTTTCTCACTCGCACGATCATCCAGACCACCAATCGTTTACGTAATGTGCTGTGGCGCTACTATCCGAATGCAGCCGGGGTATTCAGCAGCCTGGATCAGCAGATTGCGCTGGAGTTTATTTGTGCTTATCCGACTCCAGAAGCGGCTACCGGGCTGACGATTGAGCAATTCAAGAGTTTTGCCAAACTCCATCACTACCCTCGACCTTCCAAATTATCTGCCTGTTACGCACGTTTGCAGAAACCCCAGCCGGATGCCAAGCAACAAACTGTCCTCGCCTATCAATCAGAAGCCGTCCGCCTGGCGCATTTAGCTCTGCAGGTAGTGCAAGACAAAGCCGCCACGCTCAAAGAGACCCAGGAGCTGTTCGTGGATCATCCAGATTATCCTATCTTTTCATCCTTGCCGGGAGCTGGGAGAATATTGGCTCCCGCTCTGCTGGCCAAGTTTGGAGACGACCGCCAGCGCTATCCAACCCCACAGGTCTTGCAATGTGTAGCCGGAACCTGTCCGGTCACCAAAGCCAGCGGCAAACATAAATATGTCTCCTTCCGCTACGCCTGTGATCATGAGTTTCGTCTGATCGTCCAACAATGGGCCAAAAGCTCGATCGACTACTCGGTTTGGGCGAACACTTACTTTCAAACCATTCGACCGCATTGTGACTCGCTCAGTCATGCTTATCGTCGTCTGGCCCATCGCTGGCTGGAGATCGCCTGGAGACTTTGGCAGGATCGGGTCCCTTATGATGAAGGCCGTCACTTACGCCAACATGCTTTACGCGTAAAGCCTAAATAATCTTCAATTTTGTTCTGAGCATTCTGGATGTGTAGATCTATGGTTGGTTCCCCATGAACGTACAAGACACATCAGCATCGAAAGGTTTGAGGCGATCTGCCATTTCCGGCTGAACATTCTTTGACTGAACCGCTTCATAAGCAGAGCGCCTTCCCGGAGGCCGGGGCCCAGTCAAGGGCGGCGACCGATAGGGAGCCGAGCGAAGCGATCCCTTGACGGGGTGGCCGGAG
>Ga0116112_1001173_pt1 | contig 18058 bp, 14 predicted proteins | sample June2015DPH_8_15_FD_89721 | JGI IMG/M metagenome (GOLD analysis project Ga0116112, IMG submission 89721) | Peatland microbial communities from SPRUCE experiment site at the Marcell Experimental Forest, Minnesota, USA - June2015DPH_8_150 | ecosystem: Environmental > Terrestrial > Soil > Wetlands... | reverse complement strand
CGTTCCAGCTCGCGCAGGTCCGGCCAGGCCACCTTGATGCCGATGGGCGTTTTGATGCCGGTGGAGAGCATGTCAATGCGCGTTATGATGGGCATCGTCCAGGCGTTGTTGAGCCCGGGAATCTGAACCGCGTCATTCATCGCATCGGTTAATTCATCGTGCGTGCGGCGGCGATGCGCGATGACCCGGCCATTGTCATCCTTGATGTCCACCGCCGGCCATTCCGACTCCGGTTTCAACTGGATGGTCGTTTCGATCATGTCCATCGGCGCGGGGTCGGTGGCGGTCTCGGCGCGCCCGGCCTTGCCGAACACCGTTTTCACCTCGGGAAAACTTTTGATGATGCGGTCGGTGATCTGGAGAATCTGCCGCGCCTTGGTGGGTGAGATGCCGGGGAACGTCGTGGGCATGTACAGCAAATCGCCTTCGTAGAGGGGTGGCATGAATTCCGAGCCGATGTTTTGGTACGGGAACAGTTTGCCGATTGCTTCGGCAAAACTTCTGAGTTTGGCAGGGCCGACCTGCCGGTCGGCTTGGACGCGCGGCAGCGTGTCCGTCCCGGGCAGATTATCCACCACCAGCCGGTTCCACGGAAAGAAGACCCAAACCACAATCAAAACGGCGGTGATGACAACGGTCCAACGCCGTTTGATGACCCAATCAATCACCGGGTGATAAAGCCAGATGAGGAATCGGTTGATGGGATTCTTTTCCTCCTTCGGAATTTTTCCGCGGATGAACCAGCCCATCAGCACCGGCGCCAACGTGATGGACAACACCGCCGCCGCCGCCATGGAATACGTTTTGGTAAATGCCAGCGGTTTGAACAGCCGGCCTTCCTGTTCCTGCAACGTGAACACCGGCAGGAACGAAACCGTGATGACCAGCAGCGAATAGAACAGCGCCGGCCCGACTTCGATGGCCGCATCCCGGATGATTTCCCAATGCGATTTTTTGCCCTGGTCACGTTCCAGGTGTTTGTGGGCGTTTTCAATCATGATGATAACCGCGTCCACCATCGCGCCGATGGCGATGGCGATGCCGCCGAGTGACATGATATTCGAGCTGAGGCCCTGGCCGAACATGATGAGAAATGAAGTCAACACCGCGAGCGGCAGGATGACGATGGCCACCAGCGCGCTGCGCAGGTGCAGCAGGAAGGCGAGGCAGACCAGCGCCACCACGAGGCTTTCTTCGACCAGTTTTTCTTCGAGCGTGGCCACTGCGCGGTCAATCAACGCAGTGCGGTCATAGACGACAGTGGCTTTCACATCCGGCGGCAGCGCCTTCATCGCCTGATCCAGCCGCTGTTTCACATCCTGAATCACCTGGTAAGCGTTCGCGCCGTAACGGATCACGACGATGCCGCCGACGGTTTCGCCGTTGCCGTTCAAATCGGCGATGCCGCGGCGTTCATCGGGGCCGAACTGGACGTTCGCCACGTCCCGCAACAAAATCGGCACACCATCCTTGCCGACGCCCACGGCGACTTTTTTCAAATCATCCAGATTTTGAATGTAGCCTTTGATGCGCAGGATGAATTCGGTTTCCGCCAGTTCAATGGAACGGCCGCCGACTTCGCCATTGCTGCGTTCAACGGCCCGGCTGACATCCTGGAGGGAAAGGTTGTAGGCGCGCAATTTCATCGGATCCACCGTGACCTGATATTGCTTCACGAAGCCGCCGATGGACGCGACCTCCGAGACGCCCGGCACGGCGGTGAGTTGGTACTTCAAAAACCAGTCCTGAATGGAATGCAGGTCGGCGAGGTCGCGGTTGGTGGAATTGATGGAATACATGAACGCCCAGCCGACGCCGGTGGCGTCCGGGCCGAGCGTGGGCGTCACGCCGCGCGGCAGTTGGCCGCTCAAACTGCTGAGATATTCGAGCACGCGGCTGCGCGCCCAGTAAGGATCCGTGCCGTCTTCGAAAATCACATAAACGAACGAGTAGCCGTAAAACGAATAACCGCGCACCACTTTCGCGCGCGGCACGGAAAGCATCTTGGTCGTGATGGGATAAGTGACCTGATCTTCGACGATGTTCGGCGCTTGGCCTGCCCACGGCGTGTAGATGATGACCTGCGTGTCCGAAAGGTCGGGGATGGCGTCGAGCGGAATGTTTTTGATGGAGTAAATACCGCCGAGCACCAGCGCCGCCGTCACCAGCAACACGATGAACTTGTTCTTCAGCGAAAAATCGATGACGCGTTGGAGCATGTTTTAATTTGGCAGGGACGCGCTGCCGCGCGTCCAGAATTACGGCGGTGCAGCAGCGCCGCCCTACCGGGTTTATGGTTGTTGACTCGTGGAATTTGTTCCCGGAGATGGCGCTTCCATCACCGGAATAAGTGTCATGCCGCAGATGGGACATTTGCCCGGTTTGTCTTCGTGAATGTAACTGTGTTCCGGCATCGGGCAGGTGTAGTAAAGCACCTTGCCGCCCGGCTGAAGCTCCTTGAGTTCGCCGGGGGTTACCGGCACGAGGGTCATGCCACAAATCGGACATTTGCCCGGATGATCGTAAACGATCGAAACGTGTTCCGGCATCGGGCAGACATAAACCACACCTTCGCTTTCGACATTGGTAGATGAAGCCTGCTCCATTTTGCTCGTGTTGGTGGCTGCCGGCATTTCCATCGTGGCTTCCGCCGGCGCGCGCATTTTTTGAATCGCCTCGCGCAACTGGCTTTCCGAATCGAGCATGAACTGGCCGGACGTGACCACGCGCTCGCCTGCCTGCAAGCCGCTGACCACCTCGTACATGTCATGTTCCGCCTCCGGGCCGAGCACCACCGTGCGTGGATCAAATTTCCCACCAGGCAGGGCAACGAACACGGTGTTCTTCTCGCCGCTGCGCAGGATGGCGGAATCCGGTATCAACAGCGCCGCGGGTTCCAGCTCGGACGTGATTTGCACGGAGACGAACATGCCGGGCTTAAGGAAATATCCGGGATTTTCAAACTCCAGCCGTACCCGTGCCGTGCGCGTCTTTTCATCCACGTTCGGGTAAACATAGGTGACGCGTCCGCGAAACTCGCGGTCGGGCAGCGATGAGAGTTTGACCACGGCTTCCTGTCCCAGCCGGATGTAGGGGAGGTCCTGCTCGTAAATCTGCGCATAAACCCAGACAATTCCCAAGTCGGCCAGTTGATAGAGCTTCATGCCGGCGTCCACCATTTGTCCCTGCACAACATTTTTCTCAATCACAAAGCCGTCAATCGGCGCGAGAATCTGCAGGGTCTTGCGGGGCTGGTCCGTTTTTTTCAACTCGGCGATTTGCGCATCGGAAATGTCGTAAAATTTCAGCTTGTTTGCCGCCGTCTCGCGGAGCGCCGCCGTGCCGGAATCGTTGGTGGAATTCAAAACCGCCAGATACTCGGCCTCGGCGCTGTAAAGTTCCGGCGAATAGATAGCAAACAACGGTTCGCCGCGATGCACCAGTTCGCCGGTCGCATCCACGTAAAGCTTTTCGATCCAGCCCTTGAATTTGGTTGTCACGTCCGCCAGCGCGGTTTCGTTGTAATCAATCGTGCCGACGGTGCGGATGGTTCGGCGCAGCGGGCCGCGTGTGATTTCCGCCGTCTGGATGTTCATCAGTTGAATCGTCGCCGGGTCAATCGCGATTCCGGAAGAGCCGGCGGCCGCATTTTCATAAACCGGCACCATGTCCATGCCCATGCTGTCCTTGGCCGGCACCGGGCTGGTCTCGCCCGGCTTCATCGTGGACGTGTAATACAGGATTTTGCGTTCGCTGGCCGGAGCCGCGCCGGTCGTCTTGTGGACCGGTTCGAGTTTCATGCCGCAAATCGGGCAGTTGCCGGGATGATCCTGGATGATCCACGGGTGCATCCCGCAGGTGTAGAGCGTCTTCCCGGATGAAGCGGCGGCAGTGTCGGTGGCGTCCGGTTTGCGGGAACTGTCAGCGGCAAATACGCCCTGGCCAACCACCGCGATGAGCAATGTGCCGACTAAAATCAATTTCCATTTTGATTTCATAAAATTTCAAGGTTGATGAGTGTTCGACAAAAATGGTGCATTCGCCGGTGGCAATCCGGCGACCATGATGGACAATTCCGCGAGCGCAATTTCGCGCGCCGTGCGGGCTTCGGCGGCTTCGAGTTGTAAATCCAACGGCAGCCGTTCCGCGCCGGTCACGGCAGAAAAATCCATCGTGCCCGTGCGATAACCGGCGCGGACGGTTTCCAGCGATTGACGCGCTTGCGGCAGGAGTTTGTCCTCGATCAAGTCGAGGTTGCGGCTGGTTTCACGGCAGGCGAACAGTTTTTCGGCGAAGCTGACGGCGAGGTCAATTTGCGCCGCTTTCAGCCGCGACTTTGCCGCGAGTTCGTTCGCCTTGGCCTGCGCGATTTCCGCCGCGATTTTGTCGCGCCAGATCGGGAGACTCATACTCGCCTGCGGCCAGTAAAGCACGGGCGACGCCTTCACGTCGGCCATCAGCGCCAGGCTGAAATCCGGCACGCGCTCCCTGTAAGCCACCGCGATGCCGGCTTCGGCGGCGCGCACGTCGGCTTCCGTCGCCTTGAGTTGCGGGTTGCGCGCGAACGCTACACGGAGCAGTTCGTCGGCGTCAGGATTTTCGCCGCCAGTTTCAAAATGCGCGGGTGTGGGCGGGTCCGGTTGGTCCGGCGTTAAGCCCAGCGCAGCCTTGAAATTTGCCAGTAGTGAAGGGCGCGAATCTTCGAGATTGGCAAGGTCGGTGTGGACGCGGTCGCGCTCGCTTTGGACACGCAACACGTCCGGCAACGCTGCCACGCCGGTCGCATTTTGGGCGCGGACGGCGCGCTCCTGATTTTCCAACAGCGAAAGCGTCTCGCGTTTGAGACGAAGCTGCTCATCCAGCAGGCCAAGTTGGTAATACGCGCGTTTCAGGTTAAACGCGGTTTGGAGCACGGCACTTTCAAAAGCGAAGTATTTGTCCTGACTTTCAGCGGCGGCGACGCGGGCGCGTGCCTTGAGCTTGCCGGGGCCGGGAAAATTCCAGGCAAATCCCGGCATCAGCGACGTGATGACATCCTGAATGTAAGCCTGAAAGGTCAACTGCGGATCCGGCAACGAGCGCGTCACCGTGATGTTCTCGACCGACGCCGACCAGTCGTAAAACGCCGCTGCGACAGTCGGCGAGTTCAGAAGCGCGAACGCGAGGAAATTGCTCAAGCTCGAATCCGGCGTAAGTTCGGGCAGCGCCAAGCGTTGGTTGCCGGGCCGATACTGGCCGGCGACTGCGTCGAGATCGTGGTGTGCTTGCTTTTCGCCCGAGGTCGGCACACCCCGGCAACCGGTCAGGGCCAGGGTCGCCAGAATGATTGCGGCAAGGCCAAAGATGAGAGGTAGGGACGGCCCGCCGGGCCGTCCGCGGACGCCGTCGCGCGGCGTCCCTACCTTTTCCCAAACCATTCCTGGTATTTGTTTGTAACTCATTTATAAAATCCGATTGTTGACGAAAATATTTAACGCAGACACGACAAGACACCCCCCGCATGCCTGCGTGGGCACACTGCGGGCGTGGAAATGGAAAAATCAGATGAGCCGGGCGCAATTCCGCGTGTAGAGCGGAGTGCGACTCGCCGTCAACAGCGAGGAAACCGAAGCGGAAAAATCCGGCGCCGGTGTGTCTGGCAAAGACCAGGCCAACGCGGCAGGTGCAAAGGTCGAAAGCTGACTTTGATACGAAGCCGGAACCGGAGCCGCAGGGACAGGCTGTGACTCTGGTGAAACCGGCACAGTACAGCATGCCCTGCCACAATGGCAGGGGGCGTGCGCGACGCGTTTGACGCAGGCCGCCGGTGCTGGCGCGGAGACGATTGGCGTCCACGCCAGCAACAGGCTGCAAACAATGGTCAGCGTCGTTTTCACAGTTTGAATTTCATCCGCCGGTCACCGGATGACTAAACGGTTTTTAACTTTTTTTGGTCAATTTTTGGCGCTCTTGTCGGCGGCGCGAATTTTCGCAAGGTATTTGGCCGGGTCCTTGTCGAAATCCTTTTTGCAGCCCGAACAGCACAATTTCACTTCCTGGCCTTTATAGATGAAAACGTAAGGTGGGGCCATTTCGCCGAGTTTGTCACCGGAAACCGGACAGGTGGTTAGCAAATCGGGTTTGAGCCTGGCGGGGGCAACCGAATTTGTGTCACCCGCCTGGCCGGCGAACGGCAGGGCGAGGAAAGTACCGGCCACCGCCATGGCCGCGAACATTTTCAACTTCTTCATAATTGATGTCGGATATAACTGCACCTATTATACACCAACTCACGAAAATCCCCTCAAAAAAAACTTTGCGGGATTTTGCGCGCGCCGGGGTAACACAGACATAACCATACGACGGCGCAATGAAGCGCCGCCGGAAATGAAAGCGAGTTATATGAAAAACAAAATTCTCCTGACGACAATCGGCGTGGCCGTCCTGGCCACATTCACCCTCAGCGCGAGCGCTTACGACCTTGCGCTTTCCCCCCGCGCCAAAGACAACCAAATCAAAGTTGTCCTCGGTTACACGGCCGCCCAGCCGGCCCAGCCGGCACCGGCGACCGGTGTCGCCCTGTCCCCGCGCGCCGCCGCCAATCAGACCCCAACGGTCGCCAGTGTAGCGAACGACGTTAATCCGACCCTGCAATGCCGTAATATGACGGCCAGCCCGAAGGCCATAGCGGCGTGTCAGGCGAATCCGGCGATGCCCGGTTGCAGGGCCACCGCGACGGCCAGCGCCGCGCCTTAATTCTTGACCGGGTTGTCTTCGCACGACGAAAACAGTAGATTACGGGCGGCGGACGAAAATCTCCGCCGCCCCAAATCCGATGAACAAAGAAAATCTCAATCCTGGTGATGTCCGGCTCGGCGCGCTCCTGCGTGCGTCGCGCCCGTTGCCGTCGTTGCCACCCCGTTTCCAGGAAGCCGTCTGGCGGCGGATCGAAGAGGCCGAAGCGCCGGCGAAATCCGATTCCTGGCTGGACGCGCTGGCCGCGCTGGTGCTGCGGCCACGACTTGCGTACGCCACCGTCGCCGCGCTGGTGCTGGCCGGTGTTTTGCTGGGCACATACCAGGGCGCACAAATCGCCAAACGGAATCAGCAGGCGCGCTACCTTGCCGTGGTCGCGCCGGACACACTGCGTTGATTCATGAACCGCTCGCTCATCATCGTGCTGGGGGCGTTGGTGCTGGGCGCGGCGGTCTTTGCCAGCTCCTATTTCGTCAGCCAGCGCGCATGCGTCGTGACCATGACGCGTTCGGCGGATGATTTAAGCTGGTTGCGCGATGAATTTCACCTGAGCGATGCCGACCTGGCGCGCGTCCGGCAGTTGCACGAGGGCTACAAACCGAAATGCGCCGAAATGTGCGCGCGCATCGCCGCCAAGAAAGCCGAAGTCCAGGCGGCGCTGGCCAGGGGAACCAATGTCACTGCCGAGGCGCAAAAAAAACTGACCGAACTGGGCGAACTTCGCGCCCAATGCCAGGCACAAATGCTCGCGCACTTTATGGAAGTCAGCCAGGCCATGCCACCGGCGGAAGGCCGCCGTTACCTCGCCCAAATGAAAAGCCTCACCCTCGGTTTCCATGAAGAAATCGAGCAATCCATGTCCGAACCCACCGGCCATGAGCATCACCAGCCCTGATGCCCGGCCTTTGCCGGAGGCTTCCGCCTCCGCTGCGCTCCGGCGCGACGAGTCGGTGCGGCAAGCCGATGCCCGCGACCGGGCTGACATGGAACGCCTGATTGCCGGCCAGGATGCGGCGCTCAATAACCTGATGGAACGCCACGCGACGCCCATCTTCCAATTCCTTTGCCGGATGGTTGGCAACGAGGCTGATGCCAATGATCTGGCGCAGGAAACATTCGTCCGCGTCTTCCGCTCACGAACGAGTTTTCGGACGAACGAAAGATTTTCCGCCTGGCTCTACACCATTGCCGCCAACCTCGCGCGTAATCATTTCCGCTGGCGGGCGCGGCATCCGAATGTCTCGCTCGAAGCCGGAACCGGGGATTCGGGACAAACCCTCGGCAGCATGCTTCCGGCGAACGAGCCTGTGCCGAATGAACAGGTGCTGGCCGCCGAGCGTGCGGCCGCCGTTCGCGCTGCGGTCGGCAATTTACCGGAAGATTTACGCGCGGCGATTGTGCTGTGCGAATGGGAGGAACTCAGCGTGGCAGAAGCGGCGGCAGTTTTGGAGACGACGCCGAAGGCCGTTGAATCGCGGCTGTATCGCGCGCGGGAAATTCTGCGCGAGCGGTTGAAGCCGTGGCTGTGATTTGGGAGGGACGGCGTGTCGCCGTCCCATTTTTCGTGATAATTTGGGCCGCCGACCCGGCGACCCTCCCGGAAAAATCATTTGCCAAGTCGCGCCGAGCGGTGGACTTTAGCCCGTAAGTCGAGGATTGAACAAGGAGTGATTATGGCGCATGTCGTCACCAGCAAATGTGTGGGGTGCAAGTTCACCGATTGCGTGGAGGTTTGCCCCGTGGCCTGCTTTTACGAATTGGACGGGCAGGTCGTCATCCACCCGGAAGATTGCATTGATTGCACGGCGTGTGTGGCTGAGTGTCCCGTGGAGGCAATCTACGCCGAAGCGGACGTTCCGGAACAGTTCAAGGCGGACATTGAATTCAACGCCGTTCAGGCCAAACAAATCAAGGATTCCGGCAAGGAAGCCATTTTGAAGAAAAAGGAGCCGTTGGCGACGGCGGCGCAAAGGAAAGCCGAACTGGGTTATTGAACCCGCAGTCATCGTAGGACAAGCAGTATGCCTGTTTATGGCTTGAAATAATGGAGACAGGCAGGATGCCTGTCCTACGTTGCTTCCGCCTCGAATTGCGCCAGTTCCGTCCCCGCCTGTTCCCATTCCGTGTTCGCCCCGGCCAGCCGGTTGTGCACTTCCATCAGTTCGTGATTGATCTGTACGGCGCACCCGCCCGTCGCGTAGGTCTCCGGCTTTTCCAGTTCCGCCGTCAATTCCTTCTCGCGCGTTTCCAGTTCCGCAATTTCCTTTTCGAGTCCGGCGATACGTTCCTGAATTCCGCATTTCTTCCGCGAACGCGCCTGCCGCTGCTCGGCTTCGACGCGGCGTTGTTCCTTGCGATCAATCGTTGGCGTTCCTCCGGAGGGCGGAGTTCCACGACGCCCTGAATTATTGGGGCTCGCAGAGCTCGCCCCTCCGAAGCTCGAACTCGTCAGCGCGTCGCGGGCGGATTGCGAGGTCTTGTCGAGATAATACTGGTAGCCGCCGGTGAAATGCCGGAGCCGGCCATTTTCAACGCGCACGACATGGTTCGCCAGCACGCGGATGAAATGCACGTCGTGGCTGATGAAAATCAGCGTGCCTTCGTAGGGCTGTAACGCTTCGATGAGCGCGTCCACGCTCGCCAGGTCAAGATGCGTCGTCGGCTCGTCCATCAGCAACAGGTTCGGCGGATCGAGCAGCAATTTCACGAGCGCCAGCCGGCTTTTCTCGCCGCCGCTCAACACGCTCACCGGCTTGAACACGTCATCGCCCCGGAACAGAAAACTGCCGAGGACGGTGCGAACGAACTGCTCCGTGACGCGTTGCGGCGTCTCGAGCGCCTCCTGCAAAACGGTGTGGTGGGGATTGAGCATGGCCGCGCGGTGCTGGGCAAAGTAACCGGACTTCGCGTTGTGACCGATCCGGCGCTCGCCCGACAGCGGTTGCAGCACGTCGGCCAGCAGCTTCAACAACGTGGATTTGCCCGCGCCGTTTGGTCCGACCAGCACGATGCGCTGCCCGCGCTCGGCTTCAAAGTTCAAGTTTTCATAGATGAGTTTGATCGAAAAGCCGGGAGCGCTGGCTTCCAGCCGGCAATTTCCGCCAACAGGAAACGAACTCGCCGGCAAGATGCCGGCGCTCCCGGACTCATAACCAAACTTCACGTGTTTCAGCGTGATGACACGGTGGCCGCTGCGTTGCGGTTGCGGGAATTTGAAACCCACCGTCGCTTCTGGACCTTCGGGCGTCTTGACCATGTCCTCCTTGAGCCGTTCGATCTGCTTCAGCTTGCTCTGCGCCTGCGCGGCCTTGGTGTTCTTGGCGCGGAACCGGTCCACGAACAGTTGCAGCCGGTCAATCTCGCGCTGTTGCGCCTTCGCGGTGGCGACCAGCGTCACTTCCGTGGCGGCGCGTTGCTCGAGGTATTCGTCGTAATTGCCCGTGTAACGCAGCACACGGGCCTGGCGGATCTCGGCGACATGCGTGCAGAGACAGTTGAGAAATTCGCGGTCGTGCGAAATCAGCAGGATGGCCCCGGCATAATTCCGCAGGTATTCCTGAAACCACAGAAGCGTTTCGAGGTCGAGATGGTTCGTGGGTTCGTCGAGCATCAGCACGTCCGGCTCCTGCACGAGCAACCGCGCGAGGTGCGCGCGCATCACCCAGCCGCCGCTCAACTCGTGCGCCGGACGCGTGAAGTCCGTCTGTTTGAAGCCGAGATTGGCAAGAATCTGTTTCGCCCGGGCAACAAACTGCCCATCGTGCTCGTGGTCGTGGGGCACGGCTACATCGAGGACAGTCTCGTTGCCGGCGGGCTCGTTCTCCTGCGGCAGGTAGCCGAATCGTGTGCCGCGGATGAATGTGACCTCGCCCGCGTCTGGTGATTCCTGGCCGAGGATGATCTTGAGCAACGTGGATTTCCCCGCGCCGTTCGGCCCGACGAGCCCGACGCGCTCGCCGGACTGGAGCGTGAGCGACACGTCGTCAAACAGGACGCGTCCGCCAAAGGCCTTGCTTAATCCGGCAACAGTGAGCATGGTTCTTAATCAAGACAAAACCGCTAACCTTCGCTCATCCTCGCTAATTGTATCAGCGGAGATTAGCGCCGATTAGCGGTTCAAAATCATTTCGGCTTCAACTGCGGGAACAAGTTCGCGTCATGTGATGATTTGCCGGCTGCGGAACGTCAGTCTTTGAACGCTTCCCATTTCCCGTTCCGGCGCACCAGCAGCGTTTTCGAAATCGCGTCGCTGCCGCTGCTGCCATAAACCTGCTGCACCTTTCGGCGCAACGCCTCGGCGCCCCCGGGCGAGGCGGAGCCGGTAAAAATCAATACATTGCACGACGGCACGGCAGCGATCAGCTCCCCGCGAACGGCCGACGCCTGCTGGTCCCACAGCTTATCGGCCAGCAGCAGGCTGGCTGCGTATCTCCCGCCGACGGTGATGGTGAAGGGCGGTTCAGGCTCCCGACGGGTAATCCCGGGCAGGCGATCGGTCAGGTTCCCGACCGCCAGCTGGTGCAACGCCGGCAAATCCAGGAGCAGCAATTTGCGGTCATCCTCGGTGAGGTAAACGCCTTCGCCATCGCGGTCGCCAAAGTAAAGAATGCAGATGTCGGCGGCGAGCGGTTCGGTCACGAATAGATTCGTCTGGAGCATGAACTTGGACTCAAGGCCGTGTGCAGCCAGATTGTGAAAAATTCTGGCGTTGCCGCTTTCGGGCGGCAACCCGCTCCAAATGACTGGCAGAATGGTACTTTTATCCACCCGGGCCTCCAGCGCTCCACTGGCGGCTTTCGATGCCGCAAGTTCGGTAATGTGACGACGGCATGTCGCGGGCCGGTTCGCCGGGTCCTTTACCGTTTCGGTCCACACGGCTTTCAGAGGGACCTTCAGCTCCCCGCCGTCGTAGAGCTTCAGGGTGATTCGGAGCTTACCGGTGATAAAGACTTCGCAACCCTTGAACCGGGCGGCGGTGGCCAGCGCATAAAGCCGCGTAAACTGGGTTTTGTCGAGGGTCGGATCTTTCATCAGCTTTTCCCAGCCGGCCGGGTTGTACATATATCCGTCTATGGGCCCCTCACGGCAGCCGGCCAGCGCCAGCAGAACAATTGCCGGCAAAACTGCCAAGAGTACAAATTTAATCGGGCATTTCATTTCGGCTTCAACTGCGGGAACAAAATCACGTCGCGGATGCTTGGTTCCAATTTTTAGAGAAAGTCTTTTTGAATGTGATAGCTGTCTGCCCAAGCCATTGAAAGGCCTTCTCCCAAGTTTTGTCGTCGTCGAAATCGAATGGAACAAAGGTGCGAATTCTGCTAGCTTTCCTTTCGGGCAATTCTTGCCAATCAATTTTCCCTTCTAGTCCAAGGTCCTTCTCAATCACATTTTTCTGCTGGCGCAGTCTGGCAAACAATTCTTTCGAGTTTGGAATGTATAGCTCGCAACCCACCTTGTCTTCGCGTGACAATACCGTTAAGCAAACGTGGCAATCTGATCGGCCAATTGAAATGTCATACCAATGTTGCGCGGCTGGTTTCCGCAGCTTCAGTTCTGGATATTGTCGGGATGCATACTCACGCAACTTTTGCCAAAAGTCGAACTGCATTGATTTCGTTTCACTCTGTTCTCCGTCCACTCCACTTCCCATGACCGTTTTTTTCCAGTCATTCGGTCGTGATACGACTGAAAATTTAACAGCGGGGTCCGAATTGCCAATTTGCCATAGTTCCACCACGACCAAGAAAAAATTCAGTTTTTCGTCGGTGTGCTCATTCAGCCAATCGACGGCTTCTTGATGTTCTTCGCGGGCTTCCCGCACGAGCCAAATAATGTATTCGGCTTCGAGTCCGGCTGCGTAAGTAATGAGTTGGCCGAGATGACTGTGATCGGTTGTTTCAAGCTGATTCTCAATAATGATTTTTTTGGAGGTGTTTTCTTCTTTTGCAAGAATATCAACGTTATACCTTCCTACGTTGGCTTCCACTTGAACGAGTTCTATGCCAACCCCAATCTCGTCGCTCAACAATTCCAAGTTCTCTGGTTCGGACAGCCATTTCGTAAAGTCGCGGGCCTCGTGTGTCCAGTGTCCACGCAACTCAACCTTATTCAACTTGGCTATTTTCATGCAGCTAATGAAACAGACTTTGCAATTCCGTAAAAGTTTTTTATTGAGCGTTCTTACAATTGTTTTTATTTCAGCTTCGACTCGGGAACAAATTCACGACAGGGCATTTCCGGTCAACGGGCCTCGTCCAATAGTAGCCTCAATCCGATTCCGCAATGCTTTTGAAAGTTCTGCTAGCTTGTCAGCTTCCCAAACAATGAAATTGTATTGCCGGGTGTCGAAATGAGCCTTGTCGAGCTCATCTCGACGACAAAGCCAAATTACTGGAAGTCCAAGACCCTTTGCGAAACCAGCTTCAAAATAAACACCGTTCCGGTGGTCAGTAAGATCGACCACCAAGAACCTACTTTTACGAATCTCGGCTATAATTTCGTCGGTAATTTCATTGTTGTGCTGCTTTTGATCAATGCGAAGCGCATCGTAGCCAGCAGTCCGTATTCCTTGGTCTATAGCCTTCCAAGCTTCGCTCATTGAATCATCGATCCACATCGCGATAAAACCAACATTGCTTTGAATATTGGCTTGTTCTAAAGAACCAATGCGCGACCAACCTTTTGGCGTAATGCGAAAGACAGCGGCTCCAATGTCTTCTATGTACTGCATTTCCTTCTCAAGGTACTCGACCAGAATATACAATAATTCCTCGTGATCCTGAGCCCAACCAAATGCAAAGATCTCAGGTTTGAAAAAAGGTTGTTTTATCAACTGCAACTTACATAAATCTGGCAGGTGTGATTTTACGTGAGGAGCAAGCGGATTCTGTAAAACCCCAATTTCAGATCCAGCCTTGGGATAAGCTTTTGCCATCCAACGCAAGAGTTTGTCTCCCTTTTCGGCTACTGATGGGGTTCTTAATTGAGCCAGCCAGCTCAAATCCTTTTGAAAAATTTTGCACCCTTGGTGTTCGCGAATCCAACCTGAAAGATTAGCTTTGTCTAATCCTTTCGAGTGAGGAAGCATTGGAAGAGCAAGATCTGTGAGAGAAAACCTTCCACAACGGATGCAATCGATGTCATAACTTCCCCCTCTGTACGGGCCAACAGTAATTTCTTCTCCACAGATTGGACAGGTGTTCTTTTCGTCCATACGTTATTTTGGCTTCAATTGCGGGAACAGGATGACGTCGCGGATGCTTTCCTGGCCCAGCAGCATCATGCATAGCCGGTCAATGCCCATGCCCATGCCGCCCGCGGGAGGCATGCCGTGTTCGAGCGCAACCAGAAAATCTTCGTCCAACTTCTGCTGTTCACCGCCGGCCTGATGTTCGAGACGTTCGCGCTGCTCGATGGGATCGTTCTGCTCGGTGTAGGCCGGCGCGATTTCCTGGCCGTTAATACAGCACTCGAAGACTTCGACCGTCGTCGGGTCGTCGGGCGAAAGCTTGGCCAGCGGAATTAACTCCTTCGGCGCGTGGGTCACAAACGTCGGCTGAATCAGCGTCGGCTCGATGAGTTTCTCAAACACGGCCTGCGTGACTTCAAAGTCCTCGTATTCCTTGCCAATCTCCGCCCCGAGCGATTCCGCGCGTTTACGCCGTTCGGCGGGCGAAACTTCAAACCAATCTGCGCCCGCCTTTTTCCGAACGAGGTCTTTGTATTTAATTTTTCCCCAATGTTCTAAATCAATTGGCTCTGCTGGCTCACCCAATATTTCAAGTTGCTGTCGCTGGGATTTTAGAAGTTCGATGATGCGAGTAGCATCTTCTCCGTAATGTTCTTGAATATGCTTTTCAATTGCATTTCCCATTTCGTCAAACTGAGTGCGAATCTCTTTTGCAACCTCGCAAACTTTTTTAGGGTCGTTTGTTTTATCAAATAAATTGTCCCAATTTTCCGCAATCTTTCTGAGTTTCAAGTCACTGATGTTTTGAAAGCCGACATACATTACAAGTTTTTGCAGCGCCCAAGATAATTGAGGTAACATGTTCCTTTCAATTTTCAGCGTCCCCAAAACTTTCTGCGCGACGTGGCAAATCATCGCCTGCACCAGTTCCATCATGCTCTCGTAATCACCGAATGCCTGATAGGCCTCGAGCATGGTGAATTCAGGGTTGTGTTTGCGCGAGAGGCCTTCGTTGCGGAACACGCGGCCAATCTCAAAAACCTTGTCCACGCCGCCGACCAGCATCCGCTTCAAGGGCAGTTCCAGCGCAATGCGCAGGTAAAAATCGCAACCGAGCGCGTTGTGATGCGTCTTGAACGGTTGCGCCGCCGCGCCGCCGGGAATTGCCTGCATCATCGGCGTCTCAACCTCCACAAAACCGCGTTCGTGCAGAAAATTCCGGATCTCGCGGATGATTTCGCTTCGCTTGAGAAAAACATTTTTCACCTCCGGGTTCGCCATCAAATCGAGGTAACGCTGGCGGTAGCGGATTTCGGTGTCTTCCAGCCCGTGCCATTTGGCGGGCGGCGGACGCAACGCCTTGGCGAGGATGACGAAGCTGGTGATTTTGACGGAAATTTCGCCGGTCCTGGTGGTAAACATCGTGCCGCGCACGCCGATGAAGTCCGCAAGATCCAGATGGGTGAATATGCTCCATTGCTCGTCGCCAAGGACGTTTCTCTGCGCGTAAATCTGGATGCGACCGGATTGGTCGCGGAGGTCCATGAACATGGATTTGCCCATGTCGCGGTGCGCGGTGACGCGGCCGGCGAGCGCGACTTCGCGGCCGGCAGCATAGTGGTCGCGCGCCTGCTGGCAGGTTTCGCCAGGCGCGAACTTGTTTTTGAACGGGTCAATGCCCTTGGCCCGCAAGGCGGCGAGCTTGGCCTTGCGCTGTTCGATCAATGAATTCGTGTCGTCCATCCGGGTTTTGGAGTTAAGCACAGGGCGCGGTGTTTTGCACGCGCAAACCAATGGTGAGGCGGGAGCCGCTCGAGCCCCAATTGAATCACGGCTCGACAGAGTCTCGCTTCACCCAAATTACAAGTGGAACCAGTTGTAAACGTTCGGGAAAATCGGCCAGTCAATCGCAATTTCCGACCCGAGCATGAACAGCATTATCACCGCCAGCACCAGAAATTTGGCCGAGTTGCCAAAACCGCTTAACGCCCGGTCGAGGCCGAAAACGAACAGCAGCAGAAACGGAATCAGCGCGCCGAGCAGCAGCCGGCCAGAGGTGAAATACGGGTGTGCTCGCGACGGATAGAAACAATCGTGAAAATCATAAATGATGGAGAGATAACCGAAAAACGCCAGGGCAGCGGCGAAGCAGCCGAAGGCGAACCACAACACCTGCCATTGCGGCGTGGTCGTGACTGCGGGACGCCGGAAAAGCGCGACCAGCGCCAACGCGACCAGGCCGACGGACAAAATCGCGTAAAACAAATCCACCGTCGGGAACGCCAGCGGTTTGCGGTGCCACAAGATTTCGCCCTGCCACAGCGTCGCCAGGTTGCCGGACAGAAATATCCAAAATCCGTGCAACGTGAAAATCGGATGATGCCACCATTCGGCAAACGGCTTGTGGATCCAGCCGAGGAACTTGATTTTCGCGTCCGAGCCGGTGAAATCGCCGAAGATGATTTTACACCACGCGAGCCAGGCGGCCATCGGCAACCCGGCACATCCCGCGAGCGATAACAGGGCCGGAGTTGCCGCGCGCAATTTTTTGGCTTTGAACAGCCGCCAGGCTTTGAGCAGCACGGCCAGGGCCGATGCGGCCAGCAACGGCAGGTTGCTGGTTTTGGTCAGGAACGACGCCGCCAGCGCCAGGCCCGTGAGCGCCCCCAAACGCGCCCCCGGCTGGTCGGTTTGCAGCCATCGCATCAGCAAAACGAACGCCGCGCCGAAGCAAAGCGGTGAGAGCACGTCGTTTTCAATCGAGTAGAACGCCGTTTGCGGCATGAACACGATCAGGGCCGGCACGCCGAGCCGCACAAACAAATTTTCCGGGAAAAACCTCCGCGCGGCCAGATAAGCCAGCCAGACCAGGCCGGCGACGAAAAAAATGTTCAGAAAACGAAGCCAATACGGCAAATGGACGCCTTGGAAACCAAGCGCCTTTCCCAACCGCCACCAGGCGCCGGCCAGTGTGTAATAAACCGGCGGTTGCGAGGCTTCCGTGTTCGTCGCTTTTTTCCACATCCTTTCCATGGCCAAATAGGCCGGGGCGATGACATCAGCCGGCAGCGTCCACAGCGGTGGATTAATGCGGCCGTTTGGATACGTTTCCGGGGACATCAGATATTCCGGCGTGCCGCACATGCAGAGGAACGGTAGCACTTCCGCGCACGGCGCGTTCAGCGAGCGCGGGATGTCGCCGTGCGAATACTTCACCGCCAAATCCAGATGAAACTGCTCGTCGGTGGTGACAAAAAGGGGAAAGGCGGCAGAAAAAACAAAGACGTGGACCACCGCCAGCAGGCACAGCAGCAGGACGATTTCATACTCAAGCCTTGCGGAGATTCCGGTGGCCGGATTGGAACGGGCGTTGCTCACAAAATTCGCGGTCAGCTTAAAGTTCCGTTGCCAAAACTCAAAGAAATTCACAGCGCACAAACACCGCCGCCTCGCCACCGGGCCGGTCGTCTTCGGCCACCGCTTTTCGAGAAGCGCACCCTGTACATTCATTCACCTTCCGTCCAATGCGGCAAGCTGCGCGCCGGACAAGCCGCGAGCGCAATCACCAGGTCTATTCCCAGATCGAATCCACCTTTTCAAATCACAACGCCCGCCGCAGCGTGTCCGCCAATTCCTCGCGCGTCAGCACAATCGGATTGGCCTTCATGCTGCTGGCTTGCATGGCTTTCTCCACCAGTTCGTCAATGTGTTCCGATTTGATGCCGTAGGTGCCAAGCTTTGGGATTTGCACATCAGCAACCAACTGACGAACCCATTCCACTCCGGCCTCCGCGGTTGCGTTTGGATTTCCGGTGAGAAAACCGGCCACGCGATAGTACCGGCTCAATGCGAAGCTTTGGGGTTCGCGTTCACGCAAGGCGCGAAGGTTTGCCGTCATAACCTGCGGCAAGAGCGCAGCGCAAACGGCGCCGTGCGGCGCGGGAAAACTGCCGCCAATCGGTCCGGCAAATCCATGTACGGCACCGAGACCCGCATTGGCCAACGCCAATCCACCGAACAGGCTCGCCACCGCCATGTCTTCGCGGGCGGACTGATTTTGCCCGTTGAAAACGGCTTCGCGCAACGAGTGCGCCGCGCGTCGAATGCCAACTTCACAAATCCCGTCGATCATCG
>Ga0116112_1001168_pt1 | contig 18108 bp, 15 predicted proteins | sample June2015DPH_8_15_FD_89721 | JGI IMG/M metagenome (GOLD analysis project Ga0116112, IMG submission 89721) | Peatland microbial communities from SPRUCE experiment site at the Marcell Experimental Forest, Minnesota, USA - June2015DPH_8_150 | ecosystem: Environmental > Terrestrial > Soil > Wetlands... | reverse complement strand
TTCCCATGGTTCCGGCGGCGGCGATACTTCTGGTGCGGCGATTGGAGGCGGCGAGAGGGAATTCCATGGCGGGCGGTTGGTTGCTCTGGCCGCTGATTCCGGCAGCCGCCGTCACGTTGAGTCTGGTAATAGCTGACTACCAACTGGCCAATTCGGCCAGAACTGCTGCGGAACAAATCATTGCAAAATACAAAACGACGGATGGCACGGTCTGGTTTGAGGGACATTCAGGTTTCCAATATTACATGGGAAAACTCGGCGGCCAGCGGATAGATGTCGAGCAGTCATTGCTTCAACCGGGAGATATTGTCGTTGTGCCTGAACTCGGCACTATAACCGCACTTCCACCGGGTAGTGTCGGGTGGGTTGAATTTTTTCAATACGCACCCTCTTCATGGATGAATCTGATGTGCGGCACAGAAGGCGGCAAAACTGCGGGATTCTATAGTGCAAGTGATGGGCCGGTTCCTTTCGTCATCGGGAAACTCCCCCCTCAAAATTATTTCACCGTAAAGGTTTTTTCCACAGTGCAATACCACACGCAACCCGCCAACCGGCGGGAAGTGCAGGCCGGCGGCGTGCCGAGTTTTCCGGACGATTCCTTTTCAACCAAAGGCAACCTAAGCTTTCAACTGAATCCGGAGGCAAAAAAAAGGCTTCAACGAGCCAGCCAGTGTAAAGCAGACGGGAAGATTGAAGAGGCGATCCAACACTGCCGCGAAGCCTTGGACGTGGATTCCAACAACCCGGTCATATTGAACAATCTGGCCTGGATGCTGGCCACCGCGAACGGAGCGGACTTGCGCCATGGAAAAGAAGCGGTGCAACTTGCCACCCGAGCGGTTGAGTTGACCGATTACCGACAGCCGCTCTTTATTGGGACCCTCGCGGTTACCTACGCCGAAGCAGGTGACTTCTCCAATGCGGTCGCAATGGCACATGTCGCGCAAGACCTCGCATTTGTAACTCGCCAAAAAGAAATCTTTGTGGCAAGTGCCAAATTGTTGACGCTGTACTCCTCCGGCAAAACGGTGGGGTCAACCCAAACTCCATAGGCCAACTGCCAAGTCCCCGGGGATGCTTCCTCTTTGTGTCCTCGTGTCTTCGGTGTCAACTTGAATCCGTGACTTTCCTTTCAAACGAGTATCCGTCCGCGCGGCTGCCGAAGCAATTTTGTGCTCGTCGCAAGGTGTTTCAACGCGCGTGCAGTTCACGAACCGGCGTACGCTGTTTGTACGCAACTCTGATTATTCATTGTCCATTCAGCCACTGCAGGTTATGCGCCGTGCCATCGCAGCGCGCGGAGGCGTAGTGAGAGATGCTGGAGCCAGCTCTCGGATTTGAACCGAGGACCTACGGTTTACAAAACCGTTGCTCTACCGCTGAGCTAAGCTGGCTTTGAAGTTGAAAGTCGATGGCTTTCCCCAAGGTTTGAAAACTTTCAATCAGGCCAAAACACCATACCTCAATTTCAGTCAGTACAAACCCGGCAGCAACCATTTTGAAAGGGGCTGATGCAATGGCAAGCCAATTCACCATCCGCTGAAAACGAGCGCTCGGTTGGTATTGCAGCCATGTCGTTTCCGTTAAAGCCCGCCAATTTTCAGCCGGCTCGACGCCGCACGAAGATGGTGGCCCGCGAACGGGTCGGGATTGGGTGGCCGGAACCGCGAAGTCATCGCCGAAATAACTTGAAATGGCATTGAACATGCGGAATCTGAGAGGTGGAACATGAAAAAGCTGCTTCAAGAAGCCGCCTTCGAACGCCGGTTGGTCTGCGACGGCGCGATGGGCACGCAATTGATGCTCGCTGGCCTCGAAAGCGGCGGCTGCGGCGAACTCTGGAACCTGACAAACCCGGATCGCGTCCTCGCCATCCAGCGCTATTACGTGGAAGCCGGCGCCGACTGTCTCATCACCAACACGTTTGGCGGCAGCCGCACCGTCCTGCACCGGCACGGCGTCGCCAGCCAGGTCCGGGAGATCAATCAAGCTGGCGCGCGCATCGCGCGCGAGGCGTTGGGCAATCGCCCGGGATACGTGCTGGGTGACATCGGCCCACTCGGCGCCATTCTGGAACCCTACGGCGAGCTTTCGCAGGCCGACGCACGAACCGCACTCGCAGAACAGGCGCGCGCTCTGGTCGAAGCCGGCGTGGACGCCATCATCATCGAAACGCAAACATCGCTTGAAGAACTCGGATTGGCCATTGACGCCGCCAAAGCCGCCGGCGCGCCGTGCGTCATCGGTTCGCTGGCTTATGATTTGTCGGCAGACAAGACCTTTTACGTGACGATGATGGGCGTGCTGCCCGACAAGGCCGCCCAATTTGTGGAAGAAAAAGGCGCACACATCGTGGCGTTGAATTGCGGCACCGGCATGGACATGGCGGGCGCGGCCAGGGTGGTGCGGCTTTATCGCGAGAATTGCGCGTTGCCGGCCATGGCCCAGCCCAATGCCGGCCTTCCCATGCTGGAAGGGGGCAAGGCGGTCTATAAACAAACCCCGGCCGAAATGGCGGCCGGCGTGCCGGCGGTGTTGGCCGCCGGTGCCAACATCGTCGGTTCCTGCTGCGGCAGCACGCCCGAACACACCCGCGCCATCCGCCAGGTGGTTGATGAATTCAACCGGGGCAAGTAGGCCGCCGTTTGGATTTCCGGCTTCAGCTTAAAACCGCGCACGGCGCCAGAATCGCGTCGGTCATGCCGTGAATGATTTTCCTGTCCGCCGGACAAATCGTCGCCAGCACGCCGCCCAATTGCGGACGTGCCGCGTCGCCCTCGCCGGAAACAAAATAATACGGACACAACCGCGCCCGTCCTTTCATCGGCACGCCCTCGTTTTTGGCAAAATCAAACCACTGCGCCTCGACCAGCGCCGGCTTGTGATATCGCTGGAGAACGCGTGGTGACTGGTTGAAGTGTTGAATGGCGTCGTCCACGGCTTTTGCCCATTCTGCCTGCGGCAAATCGCTGCCGAGAAAGACCCCGCGCGCGCCCCACGCGTGCTCGGAAAAGCCGGATACTTTCAAAATCAAATCGCGTTCTTTTTGCGACAGCGTTTTGAGCTGCTGCCAATCCGTCAGGTTCAATTCGGGAATCGCCGCCTGCGGCGGCAACGGCGTCGGATCGATGACCCATGTGTACGGAACCAGTTTTTTCAGCCGGGCAAAAAAACCTTCGCCGAGTTCCTGCCGCCAGAAGCTTTGCAGGTTCCGGTTCCACAAAAGCGCAAACAGCATTTTCTCCTCGAACACCGGCTTGGGCGGCGGCGTGAGGCGGATTTTTTTGGCGGCGGCCAGTTCTAAAATCTTTTTCCAGTTCGCCACGTTCGCCAGATCGAACAACTCGAAGAAGCGGTAAACCGCGTCACCTTCGGCAAAGTCTTCAAACTTTGAACTTTGAACCTTGAACTTTGAACCTTGAACCTGGCTCGCCAGCCACTCCATTTCCGGCCGATAGGTCGCCGCCTCCTCCGAGACAACGATGTGAACTTGTTTCGCATCACCGAAGATGGACTCAAATCCACGAATCATTCCGTCGGCGCCGCCGATTAACGTGGGACAGGCATCTTGCCTGTCTCCTTTTTGGCTTCTTGGAGTTTGAGACAGGCTGGAAGCCTGTCCTACGCTGGCATACGTCTTGTTCAGCCACGCTGTCAGCCCAATGCCGCCGGGGACGCTGTCAAGTTCGGTGATGCTGATGCCGTTTTCGGTCAGCAAAATATCGGGGCGAATGACACGCGGCGCGTCGTTCTTGAACGTCGGCGAACGTTGAAGCTCGATCAGACCGGCCGGTTTACCTTGATCCAGCCAGCGCGCAACCCATTCCGGCTGTTTGCCTTCGGCGCTCTTGTGGTAAAGCAAATTGACCGCGCGGTAAAACTGCAGCAGCACGCGCCCGAGCGAATCCAGTTCCTTCGCCAGTTCTGCATTCAACGGAAACGGCGCCGGCGAAATCCGCCAGTCAAGCCCGGCGAACAAGCCGCCGGGCGGCAGCGAGTCGCGGATGAGTTTTGCTTGTTCGGCGGGATTCACGTTTTTTAGTCGTGGTCGGAAAGTGAAATTAAATCTCTCGATACCTGTCCTCAAATGTTGAGGACCGCATCCAGCCAGAATATCCAAATAGTTTCAACAACAGTATATTTATTGCGCCTGCAATCCGGGATTCATTAATTGTGGCCTCTTTCAATTCGTCTTCAGATATATCGGCTCGCATCTTGTCGTGAGCAATAGGATTTCGCGCATTCTTCCATGTGTTAAAAACGATTTCCATATCATCCTGCCATTTTAGACCGAAATGATTCACCACCGCTTGAAACATTTGCTCTATTGAAAATAGCTGCGCAGACCGAACGATATTGTGCAGCCTTCGGAATCCCTCACCCTTCGCAGCTATTTGTTGGTTTATTTGATCGGCGATTTCGCTTTTTGCCTCCTCGAACAACTTCAAATCGCTACTAGCGGCGGCTTTTTCTTTCAGGTTTAGTTCACGGAAAATCAACCGGACCAAATTTTCAAACAAACTGCACAAAGCGATTGTTGTGATTTCAGAATGAACGCCTTCATCTGCCTCGCGAAAGAGGAATAGAATTTCCGAAACCTCTTTGCTCAAGGCCGAATCTGTTTCAAAAAATGCCGCCGCTTTTTTGATCGGTTCGTAAAAGTCCCATTTTAGCGAGCCGGTTTTCGCATTAAATGAAAGCCGTTTAGTAAATGGAGTGTGAGATGTTTTAGAAAGTTTGTAGGCAGCGGTGACTCGGTCAGTAATCTTTTGTCCGGCACGCCAATACTCAACACGATACGGCCAAGCATTCATGCCATGCACGAATGCAAGCGCCTTCATAAAGGCATAAAATTTGTTCCAATCATCTTGTTCGCCAGGCGAGTGATATTCTTTTTTAGAGCGAAGTGAAACATGAAGGTCGGAATCCTCTTTTTCTTTCTGAAAAACAATTTCGTAATTCTCGGTTTCGCCTTTCACTTCTTTGCCCCAACTCGAAGCAAGCAAAGGATATTCAAAAAGCGTGGCGTAAAAGTAAAAATCGCCCGTCTGTTCTTCTTCAGTCGTCTGTTCCGGCTTTTCTTTTGCATTTGGCGTGCTTTCTCGAAGCTGCTTTAGGTGCTGATTGCGTTCTTGGCGAGACATCGCATCCCAACCAGACGGGATTAGGTCAATGGGATGAAGATCAAAAGTGCATTTCGTAATTTCGCTAGGCCACGATTTTGAACTATATCCTGCCGGACCAACATAGTCACACTTGAATTGTAATTGATCTTCAATGATCCCTGTTAGCTTCCAATAATCTCGTTTGGTGTAAATGCCAGTTTTAACCTCCGGCACTTTTTCTCCTTTGTTAATGGTTAGGTCAACATCAATGCTTTCGCGGCTAATCCGAATCAGTCCTTTGCCGTGAAATTCTTCAGAGCCAGTGTTGAAAACAACATCGTCAACACGCAACTTATCAGACCCTTTGCGAACAATTTTTACGAATTCATCGGCTGTCATTTCTTCAAGTCCTGATTTGTCCGTTGCCGATGCCGATCCACTTGTAACTGGTCAATTCCGCCAGGCCCATCGGACCGCGCGCGCCGATTTTGTCAGTGCTGATGCCGATTTCCGCGCCCATGCCGAACTCGGCGCCATCAGTGAATCGCGTCGAGGCGTTCCAATACACCGCCGCCGAATCCACCTCGGCCAGAAATTGTTTCGCGTGGGTTTCGTTCTTCGTGACGATGCTGTCCGAATGCGCCGAGCCGTAGTGGTTGATGTGGTCTATTGCCGCCTGCACGCCGTCCACGACGCGGACATTCAGGATGTAATCATTGTATTCGGTGAAATAATCCTGTTCGGTTGCATGGCGGACGCGTGATGCGTGATGCGTGATGCGTGATGCGTCAAGCAGTTTAAGCGTCGTTTCATCGCCACGAATCTCGACGTGTTTCTCGAAAAGTTTTTGTGCGATTGCGGGAAGAAATTTTTCCACCACAGTTTTGTCCACCAGCAGCGTTTCCATCGCGTTGCAGACGGCCGGACGCTGGACCTTGGCGTTCATCGCAATTTCCTCGGCCATTTTCAAATCGGCGTCGGCGTCCACAAAGACGTGGCAGACGCCTTTGTAATGCTTGATGACGGGCACCTTGCTGCAATCGGCCACGGCGCGAATCAGTCCTTCGCCACCGCGGGGCATGCACAGGTCAACGTATTGGGTGAGCGAGAGCAAAATGGGAATCGCCTCGCGGTCGGTCACGGGCACAACCTGAATTGCGTGTTCGGGAAAATGCCGGAGCGCAATCTTGCCGGCTTCAATCATCGTTCGGGCGATGGTTTGATTTGAATTCAGCGCCTCTCGGCCGCCGCGCAGAATCGTGGCGTTGCCGGATTTGAAGCATAGGCTCGCCGCGTCTGCCGTCACGTTCGGGCGGGACTCGTAAATGATGACCACCACGCCGATGGGCGTGGAAATTTTCCGGAGCTTGAGGCCGTTGGGCCGGACACGCTCATCCAGAATTTTCCCGACGGGATCGGGCAGGGCGGCGACTTCGCGCAGGCCTTTGGCCATGGCGGTGATGCGTTTGTCATCCAGCTTGAGCCGGTCAAGCATGGCGGATGAAAGGCCGGACTTCGCGGCGGCGTCCATGTCCAGCGTATTGGTCTGCTTAAGCGCGGCGGCGTTTTGTTCCAGCGCCGTGGCCATCGCCAGCAGACAGGCGTTCTTCTCCGCCGTCGTCAGTTTGGCGAGTTCGCGCGACGCGGCTTTGGCGTGTTTGGCCAAAGCCGTCATTTGCTCGGTCAAATTCATGGAGTGAGAATACTCCAAAACCGGCGTGAAGAAAAATGGAAGTTTATTTTGCGCCGCGGCGTTTTTTTGACGCGGCTTTTTCGTTCAGCGCAAACGCGGACGTCCGGTGCATCGGATAAAGCAATTGCGCCTTCATGCTTTTGCCGATGCGATGCGGCGGCAACGCCAATTCTTTGGGCACGGCAATGCCGGCCCGCGTCAATTTTTCGACAATGGCGTCGCGGACAAACTGGGAGCGATTCCGGTAGCCCGCGTGCGCAAGCCCGGCGTCCAGTTCGCGCAGGAACTGTTCATCCACGGCGATGGGCAACAACTTCTGACCGGCGGCGCGTTGATTGGGCACACGATTTCTATACACCGTTTTTGCCGCCGGGAAAAAGCAAATTTTTTGTTGACATGTTTATAGACTCAATATAGACACCCAGCCCGTGAAGCGGGTTGGGAAAAAGCGAAAAGGGAAACAGCTTTCAATTTGGGTTTCCAAAACGTTGCTGCCGCGTCTGGCCGAAGCCGTCAAAAGGGAAGATTCGGACCGTTCCAAGTTCATTCGCAACGCCATCCGGGAAAAACTGTCACACCAACGGGTCACCGTCAAAAAATGAGCATTACCGTCAGGCCGAAAATTCTCGTCGTCGAAGATCAGGTGGGAGTTTTGACCACGATGATGCTGCTCCTGGAGCGCGCCGGATTCGAGGTCGTCGGCGCGCAAACCGGCACGGACGGAATCCGGTTGTCGCAGAAAGCGGAATTCGATCTCGTCATATTGGACATCAACCTGCCGGAGAAGAATGGCTTTGAGGTGTGCGCGTGGCTGAAGCAGGATTTTCGTTTCAGCCGGACGCCAATCATTTTCGTTTCCGGACATGGGAACGAGGAAAATCGCCGGCGCGCGCTTGAACTGGGCGCTGCCGATTTCATTGACCAGCCGTTCGACACTCCCTTTTTCCTGCGAAAAATCTTTTCCCACCTCAAAAAACTGCGGTGGAAACATTAAAACCGCCGCGTCCGGGCCGCCAGCATGCGAGCGTCCGGCACGCTATGGGTGCCGATACGGTTAATCAGCGTTCCATTTTACCGTTTCTTCGTGGCTGCGGTACCAATTTTCACCTTTCCAGAGCCACCGGTGGTTTTTGTCTCAGGAACCGTCCAACCATCGTGCCAAATCACAATTTTTGTTGAGTTGTTGCCAAAAGAGGAAAAGCCATTCCCTCGCATAACAAGCATATTTGCAGCATGGTTACTGGCAAGGAATTGGTGACAAAATGCTTTGACCAAACGATACCCCTGTCAGTTCACGGTAACAACCAGCGGATGGCAGGGCATAAAGTGAGGTTTCCGGCCCAAATCACCGCACGGTTGTGCGGTGTGATCGAATCACGGGTGCCGTTCGGTTACGAGGATGAGGCCGGATTCCATTACGGCGCGAGTTCGGCCGATTGGTTCTTTACAATTTAGGGTCCGCTGCCCGTGTCCGTGGGGGACTCATGAACAGGGCAGTATGGACCCGGGGTTTTGATTCGGGCGGACAGCCGTTTTTTCAGTGGGATTCTTCATCCCCACCTCCTTGGCGGCTGTCGCCCGAATCGCTTTTTCAGGGGAATGGTTACAACACCACCTGCCCGCGGCATGAACGCAATCGCCGGATGCAAGCCGGTCGCTGGCGCAGGCGTTACGCATCATAGGAACCGAGGCAGCGAGGCTCGTCACTTTTGATTTACGATGTGCGATATACGCAGCATGTCTCGGACAGGGGACAAACTCGTAAATTGTAAATCCAGGCAGAGCCTCCTGACGTCGGCTGCTACGATTCAATGTTCCGCAATCCAAACCAATGTGCCGACAGGTAGTTTGTCGAAGAGTGGAATCAAATCATTGGCGGCGAGGTGAATACAACCGCACGACGCCGGACGGCCAATCGTCGTCTCATCGCCCGTGCCGTGGATGTAAATGTAGCGGCTGTACGAATCCACATTGCCTCCGCGGTTGAAGCCGGGCTCGAGTCCTTCCAGCCACAAGATGCGCGTGGTGACTTTTGCGTTTGGCCTCCCCTGCCAGGTGTCGCCAATCGGTTTGCGGCTTTTGAAAACGGTGCCCACCGGCCAGCCACCACCGATTTTTTTCACGATGCGATGCAAACCGAGCGGCGTGCCGTTGGAACCGGCAATCTGGCTGGTGCCGAAACGCGACGTGGAGCAGCGGAATTGTTTTATCAACTGGTAGCGGCGGTCTGTGACCGTCGCTGAATCCGGGTTGTTAACGCAAAGGCGCGAAGACGCAAAGGATTTTCCAAAAAGTGAAACGGATTGTTCGGCGACATTAACGACAAGGCCAAAACGAGTCGGAACCATGCCATGGGTTTTGCAGGCGAGCAGGAAGTTTTCAAATGTGCTCGAAGGACTGGACATGGGAAAGTCACAGGTTGGAAACCTGTGCCACGTTGCCGGCTATTTCAACTTCTTGACGAGCACCTTGGAATTCCTTCCGCTCTGCTCGTATTTCTCGCGGCGCACGGGCGGCAGATCGTCGGGCGTGCCCTCGGCAAAACCGCCCTTGGATTGGAAATAGGTGAACGCCTGCGTCGAGAGCGTAATGAGTTCGGTCAGGTTCATCTCCCGCGCCTTGTTTTCGACGTATTGAATCAACTTGCGCCCGATGCCCCGGTTTTCGTGCAACGGGCTGACGTATAAGCACGCCAGCTCGCCTTTTTTTTGTTCAGGATAGACGTGCAACGCTACACACGCGACCGGGTTTTTATCAATTTCAAAAATGAAAAAGTCGCCCAGATTTTTTTCAATGGCTGCCCGGCTGCGCTTGACCAGTTCCTCCGCCTCGACCGCTTGCTTCGTCAAAAGTTGGATCGCGCGAATGTCTTTTTTCTTCGCCGGCCGGACCTGCTGATACTCGTTGGCGTAAATCAGCGTGCCAATGCCTTCGTTGGAAAACACCTCGGCGAGCAAACCCTCATCCACTTTGCTGTTGATGACGTGGACGCGCGGAATCCCGGCTTGGCAGGCGGCGGCGGCGTGCTGCGCTTTTGACAAAAGTTCCGGCGCAAAACCGGTGCTGTTCGTCTGCAAAAGATGTTGCAATTCGGATACGAGCATTTGACGGATGAACTGGCCATTGTAAATCAAGCCATCGCTGGATGTGATGAAAATCAATTTGATGGCCTTCAGCGCCTCGGCGACCGCCACCGCCACACCGTCGGAATTCACGCGATATGTCCGGCCATCGCCGTCGAAACCGAGCGGCGGAATGACCGGCACGACGCCCTGCGTGAGCAGCGATTGGAGCAGTTCCACATCCACGCGCTCGACCTTGCCAGTGAACAGGTGGTCCACACCTTGGCGGATACCCATCGGATGCGCGACGATGACGTTCGTGCTGGCGGCGCGGAGGTCGTTGGCCGAAAGGCCTTCGAGGATTTCGTGCGTGAGCCGGTTCGCCGCCGTGAGCGCAAGCTGGAGCGTAGCCGCGTCGGTGACACCGGAGCCGTCAAGATTGGAGGGCTGGATTTTTTGTTCCTCGGCGAGCGCCTTGATTTGCGCCGACGCGCCGTGGACGAGCACGACGCGGATGTTCAGCGACCACAACACCGCCACGTCCAACAGCAGCGTGGCAAAGTTCTCGTCGGTGACAATCGCGCCGTCAATCGCGAGGATGAACGTCTTCTCGCGGAATTGCGGAATGTATTGCAGGATGCCCCGCAGGTCGGTCGGTTTCACTTTCGGCTTGTCATTGGACTTTCAATGCAAAACAAGTATTCGGTTTTCAGCGGGATTCAACTCAAATTTTAAATTTGGTTTCATGCTTGACAAAAGAAGTTGGAAAAATGTATAAGCTTGGTTTGCTCGAGTAAGTTCGAGCGTTTCGTAAAAAGCCGTAACGTTGTTCACCCGGGCCGGAACGGCCCATGAAAACGAGCAAAGCACAACCTGGGGTGCATGCGCCGACAGAGCTACGGCCCTGCCAAAAAGCAAGGGAGGTTTTTTATCCCGTTCCCCAACGCGGAAGCCTTCTCATCGCTCATTACGAATTATGAAAACCATGTTTTCAACTTTTAATCCCATTCCGTCAACAAACAATCACGAAATCCGAAGGAGTCATCTCATGAAAAAATCACTTGAAAGTGGAAGCCGGCTGACGGGTGCGAACTGGAAGTCATTGATTTCCACCGCAACCGTGCTCATGGCCATGACCGGAAACCTATTTGCCGCCGCCACGTTTGTGAGCGGCCTGGTGCCGGACTGGAACCAACCCTATCGTTATCCGGCGCCAAACGGCCCGGGACCGGACCCGGCCCCCTTTGTGCCCAGCCAGTGGAATGACTGGTGCGCGCCCTGTTCTGGCGCCAACCTTGCCGGTCACTGGACCGACGCCCGGGGTATACCCGTAGCGGACAATACAGCTTTTCCCGGTAGCGACGTTTTGTGGGCGGCCGGCCCGTCATGGCAGGATTATCTGGCTGACGGCACGGTAAATCGGCCTCTCTTCCCTGCGGGTGTCCTGCCGGCACAAACGACCGACATTGGCTGGTACATGAACGCCAATTATAACATCGCCTACGACGCTGGCGGGGGTAAATGGATGGGTGGCTATCCCCTTGGTAATCCGCAGCATCGCGGCACCTACCTCAAAGACATCCATGCCGGCCTGCAGCTTTTTTTGAACAGCCGCTACAGCCTCTCGGGAGGCGTCTTTTGGAAAACCGGAACCCGGGGAAGCAGCTTCGCGGCCGGGACCGACCCGACCGGAGCTCCGGCGGTGGTCCACCTGAACTTGGCCAGTGCCTTTGGCGAAGTGATGTCGGAGATCGGCTCCAATCGCACACTGATCGTGTGTTTCACGCACTGGAACCTGAACCCGGCACCGGTCCCGCCTCTCCAGCCATCCGGGACGAATTCGGAGTCCACTAATGGCGGGACCTACTACACTTGGGGTTCAACACCATCGCAGCCCTACACGAACGCCGAAGATGAGGTGTGGACCAATCTTGAAAACGGCTTGGCCCTTGGCCACGCGGTGACAGTGGTGGGATATATTCGGGCCAACGATCCGGATGATCCGGGGCCGACGCTGCCGGGCCTCATGGTGCCAACCGATTGGGTTATCGTCCACGATAACTGGTCTTCCACGCCAAGGAACGTGATTGTTCCTTATGGTTACCTGAATCCACAACCAAACGGTACTAATTGGGTTGCCGCGTGGGTCGCCAATACCACTGCCAAGCCCTGGCTGACGGGAACCAGATTTGTCAAAGGCCTGGTGCCGGATTGGAATCAGCCCTACGACTATTCGCCTTTGGCTCTGCCGCCGGGGCCCAACGGCGGGCCGACGTATCCCAACATCAACAACCCGCCACCGTTTGGCGCTGTTGACCAATGGAGTGACTGGTGTGGACCCTCTTCGGCGGCCAACCTCACCGGCCACTGGAAGGATCATCACAACGTGCCGGTGGCCGACAACACGGCTTTTCCCGGCAGTGACGTCATGTGGGGTGTTGATCCGTCCTGGCAGGATTATTTGGCAGATGGAACGGTCAATCGGCCGCCAGTTCAGGCGAATGCGCCGGCTTCACCGACGGACATCGGCTGGTATTTGGACTGCAATCTGGGTTGCCCGTATGATGCCGGCGGGGGCGCCATGGGCGGCTACAATTTTGGCAACGCCAACCACCCGGGCACTTATGTCAAAGATCTCCACGCCGGCTTGAAGATTTATTTGGACAGCCGTTACGACAACTCCGGCCTAGGCTGGGTCACTGGCACCGCAGGTCAGGGCATTGCCTGGGGCAACGACGAGTCCGGAAATCCGGCTCAACCCTTCCACGGCAACCAAGCCGCAGCCTTTGGCCAGGTGATGCAAGAAATCTGCCATGACCGCACGTTGCTCTTGAGCTTCAAACACTGGGTGGTCAATCCGGCGGCAGTGAACGGCCTTACACAACTGGGAACAAACTCCGAACCGGACATCGGTGGCTTTTTTTACACGTGGGATATTTACACTGGCGGAACGAACGAGGCACACGAATATTGGAACCTCCAGACGAATGGTTTGGCCTTGGGCCACATCGTGACGGCGGTGGGTTTTATCCCGGCCGGCGATGTGCTCGATCCGTCGCCGTCGCTGCTGTTACCGCCAACCGACTGGGTGATCGTCCACGACAACTGGCCTTCCACGACAAGGAATGTCATCGTCCCATTTGACTTCGCAAACAACTGGGTCGCCAACACCATTGCCTATCCTGCTATACCCCCGCTGCGCATTACAAATATTACCCTCCTGGACTTTTCCCACCTGCGGATCGGTTTTAACGGTATTCCCGGTTGCTTTCACGACCTCGTCGGGACAAGCACCTTGCAAACGACGAACGCGTGGTCCGTTGACATGAGCAACATCGTCTTTTCGCCGGGAACAATATGGGTCACCAACACAATCCCGCCTGAAGCGGCGCAGCGGTTTTATCGAATCAGGGCGAATTACTAGGTTCGAGAGAAGAGTCTAACCTCGCTGGTGGCTGACGTGGCTTGAGCGTGGTGGGGTGGCAACGGTTGTTTGGTCAATCGCGAGGATGAACGTCTTCTCGCGGAATTGCGGAATGTATTGCAGGATGCCCCGCAGGTCGGTCGGTTTCACTTTTGCTCGTCGGTTTTCGGTTTCAGGGCAAATAAGTATTCGGTTTTCGCAGCGATTCAAACAATAATTTTCAGCCGCGGTCTTCCTTTCAAATGAATTGCCATCGAACGCGGGGCGGGGCATGGTTGTCACTCTTTAAAATCAAACGAAACATGAAGGCTGCCATCGCAACCGAAAAGGCCTCGGCGTCAACGGCGTTGAGCCAGCTCGACCAGCTCAAACAATTCACGACGGTCGTCGCCGACACCGGCGACTTTGCCGCGATCAAACAATACGCGCCCCAGGACGCCACCACCAATCCCTCGCTCATCTTCAAGGCCGCCCAGATGCCCGAATACCGGTTCTTGGTGGACAAGGCCGTCGCCGACAACAAAAAATCCGGCGCCGGCGGCGAAAAATTGCTGCGGAGCGTCATGGACGATTTGCTGGTGTTGTTCGGCGTCGAGATACTGAAACTCGTGCCCGGCCGCGTTTCGACCGAGACCGACGCGAACCTCGCGTTTGACACCGAAGGCCTGGCCAACAAAGCGCGCCGGTTCATCGAGCTTTACCAGGCGCACGGCATCGGGCGCGAACGCATCCTCATCAAAATCGCGACGACGTGGGAAGGCGTGCGCGCGGCGGAAATTCTCCAGCGCGAGGGCATCAACTGCAATATGACGCTGCTGTTTTCGCTAGCCCAGGCCGTCGCCTGCGCCGAGGCAAAGGCCAGGTTGATTTCGCCGTTCGTCGGACGGATTTTGGATTGGCATAAAAAGAACGCGGGCAGGGACTTTGCGCCCGCCGAGGACCCCGGCGTGCTCTCGGTAAAGGAGATTTACGCCTACTACAAAAAATTCGGCCACGCGACGGAAGTCATGGGCGCGAGTTTCCGCAATGCGGGCGAAATTCTCGAACTGGCCGGGTGCGATTTGCTGACCATCAGTCCGCAGTTAATGGGGGAATTGCAGAGAAGCACCGCGCCGGTCGTGCGCAAACTCAGCCCCGAACTGGCGCGCGCCAGCAAAATTGAGCGGCTCCGATTGGATGAAAAGAAATTCCGCTGGCTGCTCAACGAAAACCCGATGGCCACGGAAAAAACCGCCGAAGGCATCCGGCTGTTCAACGCCGACGCGCTGAAACTGGAACAGTTCATCGCGGCGAAGCTTTAATTTCTGGACTCGCACGCTGAACTCTGCGAAGTTCAGAATATGGATGGAGACGAGCGCGAAATTTTCTATTTTCTGAAGACCCGGGGCGAAGAGTACGTCAACGCCGTGGAAATTGCCCGGCGGGCGGGTGGCAAAAGGAAGTTTCACGAAGACCCCGATTGGGCCAAGCCGCTCCTGGTGCGCATGGCGGAACGTGGCATCCTGGAAAGTGACATCCAGGGCCGCTACCGCGTCAAATCCGTTGGCAGAAAAGGGAAGAACAAACGCTGGGTCGCACCCGACATCGCCAAAATCCTTCAGGAAGGCGGCGTCGAAGGCGAAGGCGAGAACGTGCTCGGTTCGGACGACTATTACGAGGAATTGTAATAACCCGTTCACGATCCACCACGGCAGCCTGAAAATCGCCGTGTCAACCTTTTTCCCTCCGTACCCGTCATGGTTGCCGCGCTCCTGACCACGTTGCTGTTTGCTATCTCCGCCATTTGCGGGCATCGCACCGCCACGCGGTTGGGTGGTGTCGAGGCCAATTTCTGGCGCATCTGCGGCGCGTTTCTTTTCCTGGCGGTTTGGGCGAACCTTTTCGGCGCGGGCACGACCGGCGCCGCGTTTTCCATCTTCGTTTTGAGCGGGCTTGCGGGCATCGGCCTCGGCGACACGGCGTATTTTCAAGCCCTGCCGCGGCTGGGCAGCCGCCGGACGGTCCTGCTCACGCAATGCCTCACCGTGCCCTGCGCCGCGATGATCGAATGGCTCTGGCTGGGCACAAAGCTGAATCTCGTAGAAATTTTTTGCATCGCGGTCATCCTCGTCGGCGTGGCCATCGCGATGACGCCGGGCGAGCATTTGAAAATCGCGCCGCGCCATCTGTGGCTTGGAATTCTGGCCAGTGCCATCGCCGCGATGGGCGGTGCGCTCGGCGCGGTCTTGAGCCGCAAGGCCTACGCCGTCGCGCACGCGGCGGGCGAACATCCCGACCCCGGCACGACCGGCTACCAGCGGGTCATCGGTGGCGCCGTCGCGCTCGGTCTCTTTTTTTTGATTGTCAAGTGGCGGCATGCCCGCAAACGCGGCGACGACGCGCAGATGATGGATTCATTTTCTCCGCGGGGAAAATTAAAGCTCTGGCCGTGGGTGCTGGCCAACAGCCTCGCCGGCCAGACGGTTGGCGTGAGCTGCATGCAGTGGGCGCTCGAAAACACACCCACCGGCATCGTCACCGCCATTCTCGCCCTGACGCCCATCGTCATGCTGCCGCTGGCGCGTGTGTTTGAAGGCGAAAGCATCACGGCCCGCGAACTCGGAGGCGGTTTCGTTGCCGTCGCGGGCATGATTGGACTGGTGCACTGGGGCTGAAATTTTTATTTATCCGTGTTGTCCTCCCCGTTCCCGTCCGCGAAAAATTACAAATCAAGGACGAGGACGGGAAACGAGGACGGGAACGATTTATGAAGACTGAACTGCAAACTACCGTTGAAACGCTCGGCCTCGAAAATTTCCGGCGCCATATTTTCCTGTGCGCCGACCAGACCGACCCGAAGTGTTGCGCGAAGGAAACGGGGCTGGCCGCCTGGGAATTCCTGAAACGGCGGCTGAAGGAATTGGATCTGGCCGGACGGGAACCGCTGATTTATCGCACGAAGGCCAATTGCCTGCGTGTGTGCATGCGCGGACCGATTGCGGTCGTTTACCCCGAAGGCGTCTGGTATCACTCCTGCGTGCCGGAAGTGCTGGAGCGCATCATCCAGGAACACCTGATTGGCGGAAAAATCGTGGAGGAATTTGCGTTCGTAAAAAATCCGCTCGGGCGATAGGGATGGCCGGCGGCCGGGGTGTCACGTTATTTATTACATTTTCTTCTCGCCATTTGCAATCCAAACGCGCAAACTGCTGTCAGACTGAACCGTTCGGATTTCGCATGGCCAGACTCCTGATCAAGACAGCCGGTTTGGAAAACCAGACGCTCGAGCTTCGTTTCGGCGTCAATCACGTTGGCCGCGACCCCGCCTGTGATTTTACCATCGCCCACCCCAGCGTATCTGCGCTGCACTGCGAACTGGTGCTGTCCAACGACGGTGTGCTGATTCACGATTGCGACTCGACCAATGGCACGTTCGTCAATGGCCAGAGCGTCCAGGAGGCGTGGTTGCGCCCGGGCCAGAAGGTGCAACTGGGCCAGGTGATATTGTTCGTCGAAAACACCGACATCGTCATCGCGATCCCCCAATACGAACACGAGCGCCCGAAACCGCCGGTGTTGCTCCCGGATGGCGCCATGTTATGTCCGCGTCACCCGGAAACGCAGGCCATCTACAAATGCACGCATTGCGGTGAAGTCATGTGCCGGAGTTGTGTCCACATGGTGCGGCGCCGGGGCGGCCAGCCGTTGTTTCTCTGCCTGTTCTGCAGCCACCCCTGCGAATCCATCAGCTCCGGAGAGAAACCGCAGAAAAAACCGGCCCCCCAATCGCTGCAGCGCACGGTGAAGCTGCGGTTGGCCAACCTCCTCGGTCTTTCCCAAACGAAGAAATAAGCCGCCCGTTCAGGACAAAAATCGCTCCACCATTCTTTCCAGTGCCACGAGCCAGAGCGGATGCTCGTTCAAACAGGGGATCAGCGTGAACGCCTTCCCGCCCGCTGTCAAAAACGTTGCGCGCCCGCGGATGCCGATTTCCTCCAGCGTTTCCAGACAATCCGAGACAAACGCCGGACAAATGACCAGGAGCTTTTGGACTCCGCGCCCGGGCAATTCGGCCAGGACCAAATCCGTGTAAGGCTTCAGCCATGGCTCACGGCCCAGCCGGGATTGAAACGACACGGAAAATTTCCCGGCGGGCACGCCGGTCCGCTTCACAAATGCGGCCACGGTTTTGAAACACTGCGCGCGGTAACACGTCGCGTGCGCCGGGCTGGCGACCTCGCAGCAATTGGGCATTGCCAAACAGTGGCTGCCGGTCGGGTCGGATTTTTTGAGATGCCGCTCCGGCACACCATGGAAGCTGAACAGCAAATGATCGTAGCCCGCCTCCAGATGATTCTGTGCACTGGCCGCCAGCGCCGCGATGTAATCCGGCGCGTCACCGTAAGGCGGCTGCACCTCAATCCGCATTTGTGGCGCAATCCGGGCCGTGACTTTCTTCACCCGCATCACCGTTGTTTCGCAGCTCGACATCGCGTAATGCGGAAACAAGGGAATCAACAAAACCTCGCCAACCTTCTCCGCTGCCAGCTTGCGCAGCGTGTCCGCAATGGATGGGTTTCGGTATCGCATCGCCAGTTCCACCGGCACAGTCACACGCTCCTGCAATTTCGCCTGGACCCTGCGGCTCGTCACGACGAGCGGCGAACCCTCGGGCGTCCAGATTTTGTGATAAGCTTCGGCGGATTGTTTCGGCCGGTTGATGAGAATCATGCCCACGATGAACGCCCGCAGCGGCCAGGCAACGTCAATCACGCGCCCGTCCATCAAAAATTCACGGAGATACCGCCGCACGTCGCCGACGGCGGTCGAGTCCGGCGAACC
>Ga0116112_1001154_pt1 | contig 18234 bp, 35 predicted proteins | sample June2015DPH_8_15_FD_89721 | JGI IMG/M metagenome (GOLD analysis project Ga0116112, IMG submission 89721) | Peatland microbial communities from SPRUCE experiment site at the Marcell Experimental Forest, Minnesota, USA - June2015DPH_8_150 | ecosystem: Environmental > Terrestrial > Soil > Wetlands... | reverse complement strand
TGTTCAGGCGAAAATTCAACCACCATCACATGGCCGTTGCTATCCGCCCAACCTGTAGCATAATCCTTTGAGCCGATGTGAAGACCGCCTGCACAAGCCTGTGAGTTGTCGGCACAAACGTAACGTCTGTCCATCCAAACCACGTCACCGATTTGATTGCGGATTTTGTGCCGGTCATCACGAATGCCTTCAATCAAAGGTTCATCGCCGGTGTTTTTGGAATAGAAGTCGCTTTCAACACCCTTGTAGCCCAACACCGTGCCGTTATCAGTCAGGGGCATACCCCGATTTTCCAAAAACAGATAGAGAGACGCCACGGATTCAGGCGAAGGATTAAGGAGTTTCGCTTCAAGGAAACGAATCATGCTTTCCTCCGGAAAACCATCCTTGAGATAGGCAATGATGCGGTTCACGTCTTCGCCGAAGAGTTTTTCGCCGCGGTAAAAGATATTGTCGTTTTTAATGGTAATGTCACCACGCCCCTTGACTCCATCGCCGAAAGAACGAATGGATTCCTTGATGGAAATCAATTTGATAAGGGCTTGTTCATCGCCCAACATGTAGGCGGCTTTGATTTTGGCCCAATTTGGATTGTCGCTGGTAGCTGTCAAAATTATTGACTTACCATTGGCATCAATTGTGACCAATGAAATTGACCGGTCTTTAATAAATGTAGCATTCATAATTTTGTTTTTTCAACTTACGGTGTTTATTATACACCCTTTTGGGTGTATGTCAAGCGTTCAATGATGACGGGGTTTTTTAATGACTTTGAAAGGCACCCAATCAGGACAATTGCCAACATATCCATCGTAATCCACTGCATTAAAAGCCAAGAATGAACTTTGAGGGCCATAAGTAGAAGCTTCAACTATTCTACCAAATTTTTGAGGAATTCCAATGGCAGTTTTGTTTACTAATTTAATAAACTTTCTACCATCTTTATCTTCAAAATGTGAACCGGCAGGAATGTTTTTAAATTCCGCCCAGCCTTTTAGCAATTGTTGTGTATCCATAATTGTTGTTAATCAAGGATTTGTTTCAAGTATTCAGCCGTTTTGGTAACTTCCTTACGAAAATTGACAATTCTCTTGAGATTCTTTTTTAGCCACGGACGAATTTCTTTTACCAACTGTTCAGGCTGAAAAACACAAGATTCCATTACGTGACCATGAATGGTTTTAATTGGAAATATCGGTGTAACTTCAATGTATGTTCCATCCCAACCCGTGTTCAACTTGGAAACAATACATGAAGCACCTTCCCAAGATTCACCGCCATCATCGGTTCGATTGTATGGGTAGCCTACGTTTCTTGTGTAAATCAATTCACCAACTTTAAATTTCTTTTTCATAAATGAAATAAACTCACGCTAAAATTGTTTCTTTGGTTTTTACTTCAACTCTTTTGATTGCCCGAAATTTGTCATCAGGATAACCTCTGACATTGTTTTTCAAATCCGTTTTCCACTTTCTAAAAGAAGTTTCCATACAATCTATCCATTGTTCTTCTGCAACCAATGGGCTCTTGGTAGATATTCGGTAACGAGTGCCCCACAAAACCTGTATCCAATATGTTGTTTTCATAATTTATTACTAAGCGTAAACGTCCATCATGTTGATGTAATCCGCCAATTCCTTTGCCAATTCAGTCTTTATCTTGTAAGAACTATGAGGGTCACAATTGGAAATGGTGTCAGCATTACACGCTCTGAACATGAGCGGATATTTGGTTTTCATTTCCTCAATCAATTTATGGAATTTTTCCACTTCGGTTTCATCAGGTCCCCAACCTTCAATGTAAAGCCTGCCGGGAATATTTTTGGTATGAAAATATTTTCCAAAGTCGGCAATTTCCTTGAAGTATTTGGCAGCTACGCCATTAACATCCACCAGCAAAGGTGACAACATTTCAGCCATTACCGTTCCAACATGGCCCGTATTAAAATACGATGATACTTTTCTGATAGTATCTTTCGGTAATGTTTCAATGTTTTCCTTTACCCAATCAGCAAGATTCGTCCAGCTACCTTCTTCAACTGCTTCTTTGAACCAAACAGAATCAGCAGTTTTCGGATGAATACCATAAACTTTTGGGATGTTTTCACCCGCCATCAAAGCTAAATCATAAATGGATTGCCAAAAATATTCACTGTCAACGTGTTGAATTGATTTTTCATTATAAATGAAATCGTTTTTTGAATAAACCACGTAAAATCCACCACCCTGAATTCCACGGGCGTTGACTGTCTCATAATTCCAAGACGGATTGGTAACATAACCGGAACTGACTCGCCGGTTACTAATTTCAATAAATGGGCAGTAAAGTGGGCGGGATTCACGGTCAGCCGAACCACTTCCCCGAACGGCCCGAATACTTTTCATATATGCCTTCACCAAAAGTTCATTTTGGGAAACATAGGAAACGGGCACCGTGTCAAAGTTATAATGTTTAAAGAAAAGATCTTTGACCGTAGGATTTGACAGGTCAAGCACATAAACCTGTGACACATCCTTGCCGGATTTGTAAAGAAACCAACGGGCTAAACCCTTTGCCAAGAAAGCTTTGTCGGTATCTTGAATGATTACCACGGATTTTGGCGAGGCAACTATTTTACTGACGCGATTCCAACGGCGTCTGCGGCCGTAACCATTTTGACAGGCCTTGATGCCGGTTTTGTCGGTATCCTTGACATATACGGAAAACAAAGGATTAAAATTATCCTCATTCCAACGGTCAACTATACCGCGATTTGCATCCCAATCATCTACTTCTTCAAACAAACCGTTGGTAATAGTGATACCTTTCCATTGGATGCGCCCTTGCAAAAGGGTTTCAAGGGTGCTAAGATTGCCACCATACATTGATTCCTTGTCAAAAGAATCCAATTCTTTGCGAAAAATTTGATTGTAACGAATCTTCGCTTCCCAAAGGTTAGTCGCATCAGAAATCTTATCACTAATGAGATTCAACAAACTTTCATAAATAGATACAAGTTTTTTACTCAACGCCGCCACCGTTGTCTCATTGTATTGAAGTGATTCACGATTGGGCGTAAATGACAACGTTCCATTGTCAAAGTAAAGGGCGGTGATATTTTCTTGAAGAAAGGCGAATATACCACTGATTTTGTTGGAGATTTCAGGAGCTAAGCTATTTTTAACCTGTTCCCAATCAATACCATAAGGAACAAACCCCATGATGGCCTTTGATTCGCCCGCACCATAACCAGCCGGACGAACGGCCCAACCGTCGCCTGAAAGAAAGGGTTTGGTATCCATCACGTTGAAGGCTTCCTTCCACACGTTTTCTTCAAGGTTGTGGAATATGGGACGAATATCCCAATATTTGAACAATTCCATTGCTTCGTGAACAAACTTTGTAATATCCTTCTGTTGAACAGGGATAATTACTTCTATTCCGTTCGGTTCATTCGCCGTGTTCAGTTCATTGAAAATTCGTTGGGCCACGCCGTTTTTATGCGCGGTATAAACCATTTTTCTTCCTTCACAAATGGAAACAATTGTGTAAATATCGGTATAGGCCATTGCTGACTTGGAACCAATCCCCAAAAAACCATTTTGTTCGTTGGTCTCTCTTTTTGTGGATTTCCAATACTTGAAATAAACTCTTTCAAGTTCGGATGGTGGCAAGCCTTTTCCAAAATCCCGTATTCTGAGTTCGGGTGAAAGTTGGCTGGGCAATGAAATTTCAATGGGGCGGTTCGGACATCCCGCTTCAATGTGAGAATCGCGAGCATTGGTGGCATATTCCCTAATTGGAGCTAATTCCTTGTTGGAATAGAAACCGTCGCGGGATTGAGCCAACATGAAAGCGATGCTTTCTTCATCCATTGCACCCATGTTTATAGTATGGGTAGGCTGTTCGGAATGCTGCACTTCGGGCGTAGTTACCGGATTTATCATAATATTAGCGTTCTTGTCTTGTTTGCGTTCTCTCTACCAACACAAACAGTTTATCACGCTTTTATAAGAAGTCAAGCCTTCAAATGGCAACAATGCCTTGTTGTTTTTCCTGTTCCCATGCGGCTTTATTTTTTTCGTATTCAGTAATGAAAGCATCAATATGAGTTGTGGTAAAGTTTTTCTTTCCCGCCCACGACAAAAGTTCCTCAATGGTGGCAAAATGTTTATTGTAACCCCTTAAACGATTGTAGTAGCCATTACAACCGATTGAAAGATTGTCAAGACCGGCTGTATTTGTGTAACGTTCGACATGCGCCACATACCCACTATAGGAACGTTCAGGGTCACTCAACCAAAACAGTTGTTCTTTTTTGAAAGAAACGTTGGAAGCGGGAGGCGTTTTGTATTCGATTCCTTCAACAATTTGAATAATAAATTTACCGTTGGCATACTTGTCAATGGTTTCAAATTCAGCATCCAATTTATCGTTGGTTTCGTTAAGGCTTACCCAAAATTTGCCTGTTGGAATGGATGAAGTTCTCTTGGCCGGAATTCTGAAAACAAGATGGTCATCACCACGAAATCCCTTTCGGATGGAGATTTTTTCAATAACGAGCGTAGTATCTTTGGGAAGAACCGTTGTAATGGGTTTTGCGGGGTATTCAGCACGATAAGGGCAATCTGTGGTTTTGACGGGGCTGGTTATTTTTTTACTATTGGGGTCGTAACCATAAAAATATTCCTGTCTGACAGGTTTACCGTGAAGTGCTGTCCAAAAGGCTTCATTTCTTCGGTCATCACGCAGGATAAATGTAAAAGGTTCTGACAAAATAACTTTTGTTCCAACCGTAGGAATGAATAATTTCATAAATTATTTATGACCGAAGTTTTTCTTTTTGCTTGATACAACGAACCAATTCCGAATACACAGTGGATGGAACCTGATTGAAAACAATATCAAACAATTTTCTACCATGTTTTTTCAAGTATTCAACACTGTAGCTGGGTAATTTTCGGCAGCCAAATTTATCAAGGGAATATGCACTTCCGCAAGCTGGTAATTTTAGCGAGACGTATCTGATTTTTCGCTTTCTCATGTCAATTTTACAATGATGGGGTGGGAGTACTACTGCCCGCCCTACGGCGGACTACAATAGCTTTAAAAATGTCTTCTACCGTCATTACCCCAAGAAAAAAGAGAAAGGCAAACACCGATTCACGGACCGTAACGTAGGCAAAGCCGGTTTGCAGGTAGTTCATGGCACACCAGCCGAGGGTGGTCAGACACCCCAATACGATAGAGGGGATGACGGTCAATTCATAATAGGATTTCAGTAGTTTTTTCACGTTGTCATTCGGTATGAAAGTTGTGTCTTCCAAATTCTCGGCATGTCTCCATCCCCACGGTGTTTTTATCCACGTTCCAATCCATAACCAACCGAATCGTATTGCTGGAAATTCAGCATCCCGATTAGTTTTGAGAATTCCATTTTGGACAAATGATTGATTGAGAGTAATTTTCATATATTTCATCCAATTTCAATATTAATTTCCATATAAAGTGGCTTAAAATCGTAGCCTCTGCGATGCATTGTCTGTTGAATTCTATTGAGACGGTCTGCCGTTCCTAATCCACTGAAAGAATCTTTTCTTGGAAGACAACCCCAATTTATCTTTTCCTTCTCAAACTCTTTCAAGAGACGAGCTTTATTCATCTTTGAATAATTTTTATTCATGTGACATTCTACCACGAAAGTATAAAAAGTCAAGCGTGGTTTACGGATACCTGTCAACGTCACCACAACAAGTTTCTTTATCGGTAATTTTCCATTCATTCCAATGGTATCCACATTTTTGACATTCAAGGTGAAGATGCTGACCACAAAGAGGGCAAATGCTAATAACAATGTTATCTTTTTTGTTACCACAACGAATTGGTTCTGTTCGGGGGCATGTATAATCGGAAGTTTGGACCACATCAAGTTTTGTGTTTGGCCGCAGCCGAAATTTTCTTTGTGTTGAGAAATTGTTTAGTAATATCTTTGTAGTCAAGTATTAATTTTTCACCGGTCTTGACTTCTTTTACCGCAATTCCAAAATTGGTTGCAATGTCTTTGAATTCGGTTGGGGAAAGTTTACCTTTTTCCATAAGCATTCCAAGGGAAGTTTGATAAAATTTTAAATTTGTGTGAAGAAGACTTTTGGCTTGCTCCTTTGCTTCTTTTAACAAATTTTCAACCGCTTGGCCTATATCTTGCCGGTCAAAAATTTCAAAGTCATTGTCGTTGCTTCGGGACGTAACTCGTCCATAAAAACCACCAAAGCCATATTGGCCAACATACTTCCATGCTACATCGGTTGCAGTTTCAATGTCTTTTTGCGCTCCAACGCTGGCGAATGTTTCTCCAAATACCATTTCTTCTGCGGCGCGACCGGCCATCCCCACCATCAATTTCTTCAAAATATTTTCCCTATTTTCCATCATCGAATGACGAAGGATAAATCCATTGGAGTAGGAAGTAATTGAATCGGTGCAAATTTGTGCAGGAACAGTATTGAACAACAATGTGTAAACAACCGCATGGCCCAATTCGTGAACGGCCACCACATGACGCGAATCTTCATCAATTTTTTCACGAAGGGATTCCAAGACGGTAGGAATTTCTATGACTATTTTCTTTTTCTTGAACGTGCCAACCATTTTATTGCCACTACAGGCAATTTTCAATAAAGTAGCATCCTCAAGTAAGCAGTTGTAAATATAGTTGGGCAATACGGATGAAAGAACGTTAGTGATTGTTGAAAGTAATGGTCTAACACCCTGCGTGGGAAACACACCGTTCTTGTAAATGGTGTCAAACACGGATTCATGGAATTGAATCTTAATCCCCTTGGTAGAAGTAACCAAGTCACCAATTTGATTGCATTTCATTTTGATGATTTGATAGTAATTCTTTTTACTTAACGAAGGATACAGAATATGTGTGTTACCGAATCGTGCAATTTGTTCAGGTCGAAACCGTTTGGTCAAAGCACTTTTAATGTCCAACACGGTGATTCTTTTACTATATTCGTGATACCAATCTGCATCCAAATCCACTTCATCTACGTCTTTGGCGATGTGATAAGCTTCATCCAAATTACCTGAAATAATTATGAGAAGTTTTTTATACACTTCACCCTCAAAGATGGTTGGATTTTTGGAAAATTGTTCATATAAATCATAAATTTCATCCTCTCCATACTTCATGATTTCTTCAATGGAATCCTCTAATTTAAAAAGTCTTTTTACACGGCGAGCCAACGAAACCCCGGTCTTGTATATTCTCTTGTTTTCCTTGGCTTCCTTTTTCTTTTCTTCCTTTTCATCATTATACACACGAGCGTAATCAGCATAGTATTTGCTGTAAAGTAGTTCATTGAGCAGCTCGGTTTTCTTTGTGAGGTCGGCTTGAAACCTTCCATCACTCAACAATGTCCACACATCCGAATAGGCTTTATTGTCAACAATTTGTTCACCGTTTTCCGCGATGGTTCTGAATTTTTGATATTCATCCAAAAAAAGAATGCAGGGTTCTTCCGGTGACAGGGAGGATTCTTCCATTCTTGCTTGAACCGTTTGGCTTGAACCATCAATACCGTTCATTTCAATTTCAAGAAACCTGTCCTGCATTTTCAAGTAGGACACCATCTTTCTAACCAAGTCGGTTTTACCGACGCCGGTAAGCCCCCATAGGCATATAATGGTGGGCCTGATTTGCAGTTCGGGAAAAATATACCAAACTTTAATACTTTCAACAATTTGGTCCACAACTTCATCAAGACCGATGAAGTCTTTTTTCAATTGAACTCTGAGGTTATCCAATTCTTCTTGTTTTGTTTTGATTAACGCTATTGTCGCAGTATCCATAATTTTTGTATCCTATCATATAAAAAGTTAAAAGTCAAGTTTGCCTATGTTGGGCTTACCTACATCATCAAAAGAGGCAGAGTAATTATGTTTTTGTGGTAAAGGTGGCAAATGGACCTTTGTTTTTTTAACAGGCTTAATATGTATAATTAATCTAGTACCAAAATGATTAAAGTCCCAATTCATGCCTTCCACAAAGTAGTCTCTTAAAGTTCCATGTTCATCCATTTCTACTTCAACTTCGTCGCCCAGCTTTAGTCTTTCGTATGGAGAACTGTCAGAAAATACGTTGGTGGTTGTTCCTTGTTCATCGGTTCTTATAATTTCCACTTCCGCCATAACTTCCCTATTCTATTGTAAAAACGGTCATTTGTCTATTTTTTATATATGTATGGTAATCATCAAGATTATAAAATGTTGTGTGGTTTATCGTTGTATGATAGAGTATTATCCAATGAAAAAAGAAATTTTAGAAAAAGAACTACAGAAGGTGCTGGATGAAGCCCTTAAACTTCAATCAGCATCAGAACTGCAATTAGCTACGGTAGTTTTTTTACATAAGGAAGCCGACAAACTTATGGCTAAAATGGAAGATCCTATTTTACCTTATGATGAAAAGGAAGAAGTGACCAAACAAATGTCTGCTTTACAAAAACGTTTGGAACATGAAATGGGAATATTGGAAAATGATATTCCAAAAATGACAGCTTTGGAAAGTCGCCTAAACGAATTAAATCAAATTCAAGTGGAAGATTAATTATATGGAAGAATACGATGATGGTTTTGAACGCAGTGAAGAATTTGCTGTGCAAAGTGGTGAGTGGATAATCAAGGAGGCAACCCAATTGATTAAGCAATACAAGGCCTGTAAGACTTGTCAGGCACAAAACCGCCTTAGACCAAAACTCGATTACATGTTAAAAAGATTGGCTTTTGAAAAAAAGGAAATTGGAAAATTAATGGGCTATGAAGATTAACTTTAACGGATTGGTAGTGGCGGAGTTAAAGAAGGCCCGTCAACAACACGGTCCCATCCTCTCCATCCATGAGGGGTATTCGGTAATTCTTGAAGAATTGGATGAAGTATGGGAGGAAGTAAGAAAGAAGACCCGCGAACGTAACTTGAACGATCTTTTGAAAGAATTGATTCAAGTATCCGCTATGGCACAGAAGATGGCTGAGGATGTTGTTATACCAAAACTTAATGAAAAAAAATGAATAATGAAACCTCTCAAAATCAATGTAATTGTGTTTGGAATCAAAGAGCATGGAGAAACACAAAGGATTATCAATATGAATATTGCATGGGGTGTAATGATATAAAATCATTTTATTGGAAGTCTTTTTGGAAAAGATTAAAGTGTCTTTTTGTAAATGAAACTCTGAATAAAAAGAAATGAAAAGAGAAACAACAGACGTAATATGTAAAAAATGTGGTGCCAATAATACCATACCAACGGATATATCACACCATTATCAGAAGTTTTACTATACTTGCTGGTATTGTGGATGGAAATATGCCTACCAACGTTATAATACACCCGCAGTTGTAAAAAGATATGAACAAACCTAAAATATTTGTCGTAACCAAAACCCCAAAAGGACTGGATAACATTTTGGATGTTCAACCTGAACATGCCGGTCAACATTATTGTGCGGTAATCAATGTATCAGACAGTCAGTGTGCGACTTTTGATTATCAACGTGCTGGATTGCCTTCTTTTTGGTTTCCAATCAATGAAATAGGTAAATGGGGACATTCACCCTTTCTTGGTGCTTTGAGAGTTGTGAATGAATATTACAAAGAAGGGGACAAACCGGTATTAATTCATTGCCACGCTGGGGCTAACCGCTCTCCATCCATAGCCTACGCAATTCTTTTAGCCAAAGGATACACTGCTGAAGAGGCAGAATTGTCTCTTCAATATGATGGATTGTCGCAAGTTTTTTTAAGGAATGTTCAAAGAAAACATATTCCAGAAAACATCGTCGAATTTTTAAAACTAGCCGATAAACACCCGGAATTATCCTTGTCTTGGTGCCTGAGAAAAATGGACAGTTTGTATGAAGAATGGGCACATAAAAAATTTGACGAACAAAATGATTACACGGTGGAAGCGGAAGACGGAAATCCGGTGAGACTTGTGTATAACAAGGAAAAAAAGAAATTTATTTTGGTTAAAGAGGAAGAATCGAAAAAGGAATCAATGACCACGCCTTGGGTTGAGCCAAAATTTCAAAGGCAAGAGTGGTATGTTACTCCAATAGTTTCAGAAACCAAGGAAACAACATAAAAATTTAAAATGGCAGACTTTGATTTTCAAGCTAATTGGTGTGATATGTTATCACCACCACCTTCCGGCACAAGGTGCATTGTAACTGACGGCGAAGTTATATTTATCGCCACATATATTTTAGAAAATGATGGTAATAACGTTTGGATATGTAGTGGACTAGAAGATTCTAAAAATACCTTCAAGGTTCAAAGCTGGATGCCATTACCAAGACCTATTACTATTACCAATAAAAAACAAGATGAAAAGAGAAACGAAAATTGACGATAAAGCTGCTCTGAGGGCTTTTGTGATGCCGGATATTTATCCCTTTTTGCTTGAAGTTTATAGAAAAGAGGGTAAAACCGAAGCTGCGTTATTGGAAGATATTAAAAACGCGAGGGAACATTATAAGCAATTGGTGGCTTCTTCTATAAAACCGAAGTCTTCTTAACTTTCTTGTCCCATTCGCCCAACCGTATTAGTTCGTTTTTAATCAGTGTCCAATCCGTTTCGCCAACGAAACCAGCCTTGTCATCCAAGAGAATGTTGAAATAAAACTTATCGTCAAAACATCCTTTCCTTGAATTAAGTTCACGGGGATTTTCGTTAATATAATCGAATGTTATGTCATTTTCCTTGGCTTCTTTTAAAAATTCTTTTATTTCATTTGGATAGCTAGCTGTCCATAAAATCACCCTAAAATCAGGTCGTTTATTGAACCATTGGATGACTTCAATCGCATCAGGATAAAATTCAAATATGTCATCATAGTAAGGCTTGATTAATGTGGCATGAAGGTCCACCGCAACATAAAGAGTATTCCAATCACGTTGAACCTTCATTTGAAGGGAACGTTCTATATTGAACAGATTCATTTTATGCTTGAAATTTACTTACTAAAATCTTGGCAAACCACATGGGAATATCAACGGTTCCTTGAACAACCTTCCCGTTTTCCACTCTTGCCAAAAGAAATCCGGGGTCGAACCCTATAACTTTCATGCCCGTCAATTTTTCCAACGGTCGGATAATCTGACGCCATTCCTTCAAATAAAACGGAACGGATTCAGTAAGCTTGCCGTTTGGGCGATGAAAATATCGTGGTTGTTTCATTAAACAACAGTAGGCGTTAGAGTTGGATTTGGATTGAGTTGAATTGGCGTTTGACGAAGTAAAGCCGCCTTCACGCCTTCGCGAGTCAAAAGGATGGTCTTACCATCTGCAACTCGTTTGGCGACAATGGGATATTTTGAACGCCGCGTGTTCAATCCAATAATGATATACTGTTTGCCGGCATAGGTGATTTCTCTGTCAAGGTCGGTATCCTTGAGGTCATACATACTAGCGTAGAGCTTAAAGTTGTCACGTTCTCGGGTGTTGGCTACCCCACTAACACCAATGGTAGCCGCTTCAATTTTGAAAGTGGCGTTGTCCTCAAGAAAACGAGCACCCTTGTAAGAAAGAGTGATACCATATTTCGCTGCAACGGGCGCAATCGCGGCTTCGAGGTCAGCAGAAATCAATCGTAGATTTGTTCGGTCAAATGAATCAATTTTCATGGTTAAGATTATATCAGAGAGTTATAAAAAGTCAAGCCTCACTTCACAACGTAGAGTCTAAGGGTATTACTGAAAAATTGTGAGTAAGGTGCGTTTACTATGTAATTCGTTTTGGTATTTTCATTGTAAGCAAAATGTTTATAGGTAACAGAATTGGTATGAAGGTAAACTACGCAAGCATGGTATTCGTATAACTTACCAACCCAAAAGTAAGGCTTGTCATAAAAAAGCACATTGTTGTAAGAATTAGTATCTAAAAGGTCATACACACATTTTAGACGATTGGTGGGAAATACTTTATTCCACAAGGGTTCTATGTCAGTTACATTTATGCCCTTTTTGTTCATTTGTGTTAGTGGGCTTGTTTCTAAAAAGTAAGGGGTAATTTCTTTGTTTAATGCTTCCTTGGCATACATACAGAACGTGCCAACTACACAATTTGGTTGGTTCCCTATGGGAGCATAATATACAAAATGGTCTTGATGATAGTGTGGTTCACTGATAATGACGTAACGAACTAAGAATGCCACTGCTACCACCAGTAAAATCTGAATTAATGTTAATGTTTTTTTCATAAACTTCTGCAATCTCTTAGATTTTGTCCTGACAACCACCGATTTTTTTGAGCTTGAGGGTCGTCGTAGGGTTTTTTTGTCAAATGCCAGCCGCGGCAAATAGGGCATTCATACGCCCGCAAATCGGTGCAGGCGGCATCTTTATATTTGGCCTTGATTCTTCCAATTTCACAGAAAGCCTTTATTTGGTCAGGAAATCTTCGTTTTCCGAAACACATGCGGTCTGCTTTGGAGAATTTCATTTATTTAAATCAAGATAAGCCTGTGACCATCCGATTGCATAAGCACCGTTTAACATTCCAACAATTCTCTGTGCATCATACAAATCTGAAACGGTGATGCCAATGGGCAAATCATCAAGAATGATTTCATACTTGCAACCCAGCCAAAAATCCAACAATCTGTGTCCCCTTTTGGCTTGATAGGAATAAGGTTTTTTTGTCAACCCTTTCATTATATCAACATTACCCGCTTCCACTTCCCTGTCTCCCTCAAGGTTGATGCGTTTTTCATACCATTCTTTTGTGTGAGAAAGTTTCATAAATTATTTCTTTTTCTTTAATACTTGATAGAGCAATTTCTTGTAATCATCGTCATTCAAAGTCTTGCCGTCCAAGAGCTTGAATAAGAAATTAGCCCGATTGGTTTTGCCATAGGATTGGATGACAACAACAGCTTGAAGTTTTCTTGTAGGCATAGGTTTGACTTGTTCCGTCAAAAACTTTTGCATACCCTCTTCAATTTTCAGAACTTCTTTCCAACCGTCGCAAATATTTGATATATCACCACGAATTTGTTCGGCTAACTCATGGTCAAACTGAGTTTCAATTTTTTCATAGAACTCAGTGTAGGAAGGTTTTCCAAGATTAAACCAAACATCTATAACCTTGTCTATGGAAGCAAGTTCAGACTTCATGTGATGAAGGGTCAAATACCAAGCAGATTTAACCTTGTGAATTGATTGGTCTTCATTGGAATAAACACAAACGCCTTCCTTGCCCTTCCATTGCTCCACATTGGTCATAAGGTCTTCAATGGTGGAAAAGGTATAGGTGACAGGACGCTTCAAGTTGAAATCGTGAGCAATGTTATCCAGTCCAACTTGATGCCAAATTGAATAATCTTTGTGTTCCACTCCGCCAACCAAAACCCATTCAGGAGAATCACCGTAATTCAAAATAATTTTTTGAAGGGGAGAAGTCCATTCAAACAAGTACGAATAATCCCAAGTGCCATTTTTGTCGTTTTCGGCCAACTTTGGTAAAATGGTTTGTTTGAAAATTTCAAGTTCGTGTCCATTGTCAAGCTGAGTAGCGTCAACGGTTCCACGAGTTCTTAGAATAAAATAACCCTTCCATTTTGAAACAATAAGAAGTGAGCCATCAATTTTTTCAACGATGGTAGCATTTTTCAAAGAAGTAGGCAAAGGAAATACTTCGGGGGCCTCACCCCAATTGGTAAATTTGGAAAAGCCTGCTGAGATAAGTTCGCCGTTGGAATCCCAAACAGAGGAACGAAAGACCTTGGTTTCTTTTGTCCATTTGACACCGATTTGTTTTGGAATGACCAAATAGACAGTTTCACCATTCAATACGTGTTCGTTCACGTAGAATTGTGTCAGGTCAATAGATTGCAGGTTAACTTTCATGGTGTGGAAAGTTTACCACAATTTTATATTTTGTCAAGCGTTAGGCTGAGTATTTGCCCCAAAGATTCATCGGGAGTGTGACCTGTAGTATTTATATCAACAAAGTTTTCCAAAGGCGGTTCATAATCAGGCACATTGTATTTTTCACGTTCTCTTTTGTCCGTTTTATGAACGTAAATTTCCGTAACATCATTCCTTGACTTTTTGAACTCTTCTCTGATGTTACGATAAGGATTGACTGTAGCGATTATTATATTAAATCCTTGGTCGGCAACGTAGGCAACAAAATGCTGAAGAACCTTCGTTTGCTCTTCACGCCATTCTCTTGTAAAATGTTCTTTGGAATATGAATTGCTGAAAATTTTTCTTAAATCGTCACCATCCAAGTAAAGAGCGGTATCCATCACTGCTTTTAATTTCTTTGCGAGTGTGGTCTTTCCACAAGCCGGTTGACCTATGAACCAATAAATCATGTTGTCTTCCTTTTTTTGAATATGGAATTATCTACAAGAAAATTTTTCCAATAATGCTGACTTCCTTTGGGAAAAAATCCCTTGGTGGTTTTGATGATTTCAGGAATTTTATCAACGTTTACGATTTTGTGTTGACACAGAAATTCATAATCATTTAGCCACTTGACTATTTCTTTTGCTTTTTGATAGGATTCGATAACAAATAAATCTTTTGTAATCAGAAGGCCGGTGTAAATACCCCAAGGATTTTTTTTGGTTTTCCCACCACTTACAAAAGTTTCCCAAATGGGAAAACGCCACATGACGAAATCAGAACGTCTTTTAACAATGGTATATTTTTTCTTCACGCGGGGTACTATACCACCCTCACCCCATACTGTCAAGCCTTTCTAAAATAAGGCGTTTTTGAAAATGTAAAAGTATGTATAACTAATATGGAACAAAACTATTCATTAATGGCCATTCTTAGAAATGACCCTGATTTCGCGGGAGCATTGTCTAAAAAGAAAGAAGCAGTCAAACAGGATAAACAGAACCTTTTAAAAGCTGCTGAAACATACACACAGAAATACAAGGAAGAAATACTTGAAGGAACGAAAAAGCGTCAAAAATTACTCAGTGAAGGACAGTCGAAAGGGTTGACGGAGGAAGAGATTTTTAATGGAAGTACTACTTTTTATCCAACAATTTATACACCCATTCTTAATTTCTTATACTTTATGCTGAGGGATGAAGATACAAAGTATCATAAAACGACAGAAGAAATCCTTGAAGAATATATTAAAGAATTGGGATTGGAACCAACTGAACAAACCAAATTGTATATCAAGGGAATAATACAATCATTGGACGTAGAACGACAATTGGATGAAATAGGCAGTAATGTATCCTTTGAGGATGTGATAACCGATGATGTTACGATTGACCCTGAGGAAATGGATGTGTTTGTATATGGCAACCTTGACCACAATATCTACAAGAAAATTAAAAAATTGAAACGACTGATAAAATCACCGAATCCCAACGAATCCGCGTTAGCTTATAAAAAATGCAGAGAATTGTGTGACCAATATAATTTGGATTTTCACAAGATAAACGATTAAGCTAAAATCACATCCTTAAATTTTTTAGCTTCTTTTTTTGTCAAGGTGGCATAACCGTCGCAGTATTTTCCACAACCACCCTTTTCTTCCGAACAAAATTCTCCCATTGCACAAGCTCGCAAGGTAACTCCGCACAGAGGGCACACATCGTTTAGAGGTCCCTTAATCCAATACATTTTGGTTGGTTCTTTTGGTAACTCCACTTCGTATTTAACTTTACCATTTGTTTCAGCATTCCTTAACAAATCCGCCCAAAATTTATGGTCTTTGTGAATTAAATACGCGCTTGATTTTTTGTTACCCTTGGCTTTAAAAAACCAATTCAAAGAATCCTCAAGATGTTTACAAATAGCATAGTTGACCAATTCATCAAAGACGTTTTGGATAACACTTCCCTTGGCATCACATTCGTCTTCACCTTTTTTGGCTTCAAATGGAAGTTCAAATTCCCACGTTACTTTTACTTTTACTTTTTTCATTTAGAAGTTGTCGGGGTTTTAAGGTTTATTTTTATAAACGCCTGAATTCTTTGGTCAATTGTAGCAGTGACCAAATTACACTTCATTGAATCAAGCGCGTGAAGGTATTTAGCACAACCTTGTTCATCCAATTCATTTTGTATCCAAACAATCGCTTTCCATTCTGTTTTTTCGTCAGAAAGCATATCACGAAGCGTTGCGATTCTACTGAATCTTGTTGCTAATGCAATTTGTTCATCTGTTACATTATTCATTTTTTAATCCTTTGGTTGCGGTAATAATTTCAAAGATACCAATAAATCAATCACACCTTCACAAGAGTCACAAAGATTTGTCTCTGATTTTGGGTTAAAATTTTGTAATTGGGTTTTGGTTAGTTCCATCTGAAATCCATTAGCAAACCGCCATCTTCCGTTGTCCATAATTATATCACAATGACTACTACACGAAGGATTGATACATAATTTCATTTTTTGGTCAGTTTATTTATAAATTCGGTATTCTTTTTTAATATTTTTCTTAGGGGAGCTAAATCAACCATGACAGCTCTGACGGCAACATCGAGATGAACACACCCGTCTATTATACCTTGTAAAGTATTAGCCAAGTCGGTATTCTGTGTTAGTAGAGCTTCAAAGTTTTCTTTTGTAAATGGGATGACCTTTTCTGAAACATCATCTTTCATTGTTTGAAATAAAGGTCGGTTTCCTTTTTCAAGTTCTTCTCTTAATTGTTCAGGAGAAGAGCTTTCCAAGAAATCTTCAAGAACCCTTTTCATTTTTTGTAAGTCGTTTTCCATTTTTATTTTTTTCCTCAAACCATGCTCCCAATGGGCCACAATCAGCAATTACTGACCTTAATGCTTGAGGACTCCATTGAAAACGTTGTCCGCCAACAACAAGGTCGGTGACGGTGTTGTTTGGATGTGTACAATCTTTTTCTGCAAAAATGAAAGTGCTTTTGTAAAATCTACAATTCTTACAAAGTTTTATTTTATTCTCCATATTTTTTAGCTTCTTCCTTTCCGAATTTGGCGTTTAACAAGTCAAAATATTTTCTAGTTTTGACTTTGGCCATCCAAACATTACCACGATGGGCGCCGGTTCGTTCTGTTCCTTTACAGACAACACCTTCAAATATTTTACGCTTACTAAACGTATCATATTTGCCATCACGAACATCTTGAATGAATTGGTCATTGAGATTGCCTGCGTATATTATTGTAGGAATTTGAGCTGCTACTTTAACTGTAAGTTTGGCAAATTCTTGAGGCAATAAAAATTTTCGGTTTTTGTGACCCATCATCAAATCAAATAGTATTAAATCTTTAGGGTCATCTTTTTCGTGATAACCAGCAAATGATTTATCTCCGAAAAATTCAAGGAAAGCAATCACTTCTCTTTCATGTGGGAAATTATCTGCAATAAGGTCAACCAATTTATCTTCATATTTATTGTAGAAAATATCCACAGCTTCACCCAAAAATGGGTGGCCTTTATCAAACATTTGAGTTCTACTGCCAAAAAGGCAAAATCCTTTCTTGTTGGTGTATTTCACCCTTATGTTGGAACCATCGTATTTTTCAAAAGCAACACACGGAGCGTGCGGTGCCCTTGACGATGGCATTATGGTTGGATATTCTATCATTTTTTCTTTTTCTTGTCCTGACTCTGACGCCACCGTGCAGTAACTTCACAAACATGAAATATCGCAATGTGAAAGTTTCCCTTGATAAGTTCCAAGAGAATGTATCCTTGCGCCCATTCCACCAATTCATCAAACGTCATTTCTTCAATAGGTTTCATAATTCTTTTGCAAGGTAATATTGCCTGACTTCATATCCCCAAGATTCTCCCGTTCTCCACGGATGACCTTTCGGATATTTCTGTGTTGATTTCAAAAACCCCTTTTTCTCAAGATTTAAACAAATTGTAACGTCTGCGCCGGGCGGCTCCCAAGCCGTTTCAGGCGAAGTAGCTTTTATTTCTTTGAGATAGGCCACCACTTCCCTTTGCCCCTTCGTAGTCAATCGTTTTGTGTTCATAAATGTCTTAAAAACCAGCAAGTCAAGTTGTTACTTTTGTGTGTTCGATAAAGAATGCCATCAATTATAGCTGACACGAAAAAAATAGCAACCAAAACATAATATTTCATTGTTATTAAAAAGGGTCGCCATGACGGCTGCTGATACTACCGTCAACATTGGTCATTTGCATTTTGTAGTCTATTGTCCAAAATGTCTTGTTACCAACTTTCTTTTCCTTTTCAATCCATATTTGGCTATG
>Ga0116112_1001137_pt1 | contig 18392 bp, 18 predicted proteins | sample June2015DPH_8_15_FD_89721 | JGI IMG/M metagenome (GOLD analysis project Ga0116112, IMG submission 89721) | Peatland microbial communities from SPRUCE experiment site at the Marcell Experimental Forest, Minnesota, USA - June2015DPH_8_150 | ecosystem: Environmental > Terrestrial > Soil > Wetlands... | reverse complement strand
TTCAGGATCCGGGTCGCATATTTACGATGGTAGCTCGTTACAGCTACAAATTCATCCAATATGGTTGCCTTCTCGGATCTCTTTGCTTTTAGATATCTCGGACGGATCTCTTCTAATAACTCTTGCTTGCTGCGTTGACTCATCATGTTCTCCTCCGGCATTGCAAAAGCTTCTGCCGTAGAGTAACATTCTTTATGAGGCAACGATACTTTCAATAGTCACATTTAACTTGAGGCAATGCGCTCAGCTTGTCAAATCATGGCAGGGCGTGTATAATTCCGCCCGCTTCCGGCACAAGCCGGAAAGCCCGGCCTTTGCCGGAAAGTCCAGCCTAGCTGGAAATTTTATTCGCAGAGCGAAGGTAATCCCGGTCACGGCTGAAGCCGTTACTACGAATCCGGGGTGAGAGGCGCTCGAGGAAGGTAAAGATGGATAAAGTCGTTTTACAAGCCACACCGCGCACAGTTACAGGACGGCACGTGCGCGCCCTGCGCCGCAGTGGGCAACTCCCATGTGTCATTTACGGGCACAATGTGAAACCGGTCAGCATTTCGTTGGATGCCCGCGAGGCTGCGAAAGTGCTGGCCAAACTCAGCTCCTCCAGCCTGGTCACGGTTGACCTGGATGGCAAGGAATACCCGTCACTGGTGCGCGAAAAGCAAATGAATTACATTAAGCGCAACCTGATACACGTGGATTTCCAGGTCGTTTCGCTGACCGAGAAGATCCGCGCCAACGTGGGCATCGTTCTGACGGGCAACTCCGTGGCCGTCAAGGACTTCAACGCCATGCTGATCAATGGCTTGAATGAGCTCGAAGTGGAAGCATTCCCACAGGATCTGCCGGAACGCGTGGTGGTGGATATTGCCGCACTAGCCAAGATCGGGGATGCCATTCATGTGAAAGATATCGTGCTTTCGGACAAGGTAACCATCCTGAGTGCTGCAGATGAGATGGTCGTCCTGGCAACGGCTCCGGCCAAGGAAGAGGTCGAAGAGGTTGTTACACCAGAAGCTGTTGCAGTCGAAGAAGGAACCGAGCCCGAGGTAATCGAGAAGGGCAAGAAGGAAGAAGAAGAGGAAGCTGCCAAGTAACCCCTCCCGTTTCTTCAATAGACAGTGGCTGTCCCCAAAAGGACAGCCACTGTTTTTATTATCCTTATATCTGCCTTTCTATCTCGGGAATTCCCGCTGACACTATTTGGGAACATATATTGCAAAACCCAAATCCTGGTTGGTATAAATTGGAGTGTAGTTCGCCAGCACCGGAGTGGAAACAACATTTACCCAAACATTGTTTTCGTACCAGTCACGATCAAATTTGTTCTTGTTGTACGGTTTCAGCCATTTCGGTAACACTTCACTGATGATTAGAGAGAATTTTTTATTCGCGATATCCGCCGAGAACTTCTGGCTATATCCGGAATTTCTGGCCATTGCCATTTCCATTAACTCAATTTTGTCGTAGGGAACGTATATTTGCGGTGCTGTTACCATCTGGTAAACCAATAATTGCCTCTCATCGATGAATAGAGCCGGGTGGTCTGCCTGTGCATACTTGTTGATAAGCACATTGATCTGGCGAATGGCTGCCGCGCTCTGGTCAATTTTCGAAGAAGCAGTTGGGTCTGTGGGATGATAAGCAAATAATATGGAGACGGTCAGCAAACACACCATTACAGCATAATTCGTAATAATTGCCTTTTCCAAAGGAACCGTCTCATCCTGCGAGACAGCCCCCAGACCAAAAAAACAACCGCACATGAACAAAAGTAATAATAAAGAATCATAATTATGTAAATCGTAGCCGCCGCCAGCCCGTAAACTCACCAGAGTACTGCCAGCGAAAAACAGCACCAGGAGGCTTGCGATCGCCAGCCATCGCACCCAGTGCAGCCGGGTTTTATTTTTCCAGATCGTATACAACCCAACGGCTAACAGAGGCAAGCATATAAGAAGGATACCAGGAAGCAGGCCCACAAAACCATCGTTTGGCCACAACTTATACAAAAAATACGCATAATGCATGCGGGGATCCAAAAATGGGATCACATACCCGGTAATCTTTATGAAAACCAAATAGCTGCCAAAACTTGCCAGGCCACCTGTAACCAGATACACCAGCGGCCAACGCAAATACCGCCACAGATTTTTCCCAGTGAAAGTTTCCGTAAATATATACAACAGAATTGCCACACATGCCGGCATGATGAACCAATTTACCCGGCATAATCCCTCCCAGATTGATCCTATAAAGACAAGCACAAGTGTCAGGAAAGGTTTCTTTGGGTTATAAAACCAGGCGATTGCAAATACTCCCAGCAGGACATGGTAGTAAACCGGCCCTTGAAGTAGAAAGAACATTCCCCACAGAACCAGCAGCCACATCAGCCTACCATCAGATTTCCCGTTGCGCTGAGGAGAGAATGAAAATGCCTTTCTTACTATTACCAGGGATGTAACGAAGGCACCTAGCAGAAATAATAGGTCGATCCAAAAGCGCTCCATCCAGATCTGAGTCGAAGGGAGCAGCAATACCAGCCCATCCAGAATAGCCCTGCCAGGATCCAGCCAGGGCCAGGAAAGGTGTTGCCCTGATAGGAGCGGTGCATAGATCTGATAAGCATTAAATATTCTGCCGGATTCAGACCATGAGATGGTAAATGGAAAATTTATGATTCCCGGGATTAGAGAATATGTGTAAAACCCTAAACCAACCAATGCCAGTACAAAACATAGCACCATCCAGACAGGGCGGCGATTGGACATTATGATTCCTTATCCATTACGGTTCTTAATAAATTCAGGATAATTCTGGCGCTGGCTCCCCAAAGGATCTCGCCATCATATGGATGGTACCGGATTACCGGAAATGATCGGATTCCTCCCGGTGGTGTGGTGGGTTGCTCGTCCCAGTTTGAGCTGTCAGCCAGCCAGAGAAATGGGATGGTGAAGATGCGTCCTACCTCTCCTGGTTCCGGGCGGAATTGGTACGGCCACGGTATCACCCCAACGATGGGTGTCACCCGGTACTTGGTGATTGTTATGATGTCGTTCATCCGGCCCAATAGGCGCACATCTTCCGGCGCCAACCCGATCTCCTCGTTGGCTTCGCGTAACGCGGTCGCCTCGGGTGTGGCCTCATCCATTTCACAACCCCCGCCAGGAAAGGATACCTGGCCTTTATGGTGTTCCACTGTCTCGGTTCGCCGGGTAAAGACAAGCTGCCATTCGTTCTTCCACCAGGCCAACGGGACCAGCACGGCCGCGCATTTGAGCGTTACATGCTCATATAATTCGGAATAGCCATCCATGGATGCAATCACGCCAGACTGGTAATATTTCTTTAATTGCCCGGAAATTTGATACTCGGTTAAAGACAGGGATTTGGTCTGCATCTCACCCTTGTTGGATTTGCGGTATTCCTAAAGGAACCTGGCCAGCCAGAAGGCGGGTGTGTCCGGCTTGGAGCAAGAACCATGTATTACGCCGGCCGGCGCGGGAAATTGCGCTATTGGCAGAATTCTCGAAGATGCCGGCGGCTTCAACATTATGCACGGACGCCATCATCAAGGTGGCGCGCTGAAGAGCCGGGGGAATACTTCCCATCTGGACGCGAACCAGAGGATGTTCGAAAAGCCGCCTGAAAATGCCATCTCCTTTCCACAAGTCTTTCGACTGTATGATATTATACGCCAAGCCTTTGTTCAAAAATCATCTGTCCCTGGGAATCCCCATGATGGAAAGAAAGATTTGGTGCGTTGGGAACTTGGGTATTCGTGTCTTATGGGTAAATAACGGAAAGTGAAAAAACATGGAAACGGACTTCCACAAGCCTCGCTACGATGACGGTGGATTCGCATCACTGCCAAAGCAAATCAAAGAGAATCTGTCTGCCAGCCGCTATGATGCCGTAGTACTTTTCCTGATCGACGGGTTTGGTTGGCGTTTCTTCGAAAAATACCAGGAAACACCCTTCTTCCAACAAACCGCCCGTGCGGGAACCGTCACCAAGCTGATTTCGCAATTCCCCTCCACCACCGCTGCCCAACTCACCACCATCCACACGGGATTGGCGGTTGGCGAACATGGTGTCTTCGAGTGGTACTACTACGATCCTGTGCCAGATAATGTCATTGCCCCGCTGCTTTATTCCTTCGCCGGCACATCCCAACGGGATACTCTCAAACCGTTTGGCGTCAAACCCTCCAGTCTTTTCCCCGCCACCAATCTCTACCGCCTGCTAAAAAACCAGGGCGTTGCTTCCACCATTTTTCAGCATCGCGAATACACCCCTTCCACTTACTCAAATATGGTTTTCAAAGGTGCAAAAGCCATTGGTTACCGGACTCTACCAGAGGCCCTGGTCAATATGGCTGACAAATTGTCGGAAATAAAGCCACCGGCGTATCTTTTCTTTTACTTCGACAGGATTGATGCCATCAGCCACGAGTATGGCCCCGAATCGGCCCAGACAGCTGCCGAGATCCAGGTTTTCCTGGAGACGATGGATCACATTTTCCTGAAAGCACTGGCTGGCAGTCATAAAAAAATCCTCTTCCTGCTGACCGCTGACCATGGCCAGGTGGAGATCGATCCACAAACCACCATCTATCTCAACCGGGAACCGGCATTTGCAGGGATTGAAAAATTCCTGAAGACCAATTCAAAAGGCGAGCTCATCGTCCCAGCCGGCTCAGCCCGCGACTTTTTTTTGTACATCAAACCCGAAGCGCTGGACGAGGCCCAGGTTTTTCTTGCCTCCCGGTTGGATGGTCGGGCGGAGGTCCGAAAAGTCCCGGAACTGGTGCAGGCCGGCTACTTCGGCCCTGTGATTTCCCCCCGCTTCCAGTCGCGTGTAGGGAATTTGGTCATCCTGCCCTATCGTGGAGAATCGGTCTGGTGGTTCGAGAAAGATAAATTCGAGCAAAAGTTCCACGGCCATCATGGAGGATTAACCAAACAAGAGATGGAAATTCCACTAATAACGTGGGAAATGTGATGTAAAATGTATATATAACCTTGTCCCCGTCGCGTTACGGCGGGATCTATATAAACGAAAGGAGATTTCCCATGTATCAAACCATAATTCTCGCTGGCAATGTAGGTCGTGACCCGGAAATGCGCTATACCCCCTCCGGCCAGGCTGTCACGTCCTTTTCTGTTGCCACCAATCGGCAGTATACCAACAACAATGGTGAAACCGTCAAGGAAACCATCTGGTTCCGCATTTCAGCCTGGGGTAAAACAGGCGAGATTTGCAATCAATACCTTAAGAAAGGCTCCAAAGTACTTGTGGAGGGCCGCTTGACCGCTGATCCTGCTACCGGTGGTCCACGCGTGTGGACAGCCCAGGATGGTTCATCCCGTGCATCTTTTGAGGTCTATGCCCAAACAGTACGTTTCCTGAGTTCACGCAGCGAAGCTGCCGAACCTGGTGTAGGCGGTGCAGCCGCACCCGCTACGGAGGAAGGCATGGCTCCAGCTGGAGACGAAGGTGATATCCCATTCTAGTTCATAATTCAGGTCATTCTTAAAGCATGACCTGTTAGCTTGAAAGAGAGACCGTCATGACGCTACCACCTCCAAAGCCTGCCACGAATATTCCCATCGAAATCCCGCCGGATTTGCAGCCTGCCTATGCCAACCTTGTCCGCATCTCCCATGCCCCGGCGGAATTTGTAATGGATTTTGCGCAGCTCCTGCCGGGTGACGCCAAAGCCATGGTTACCGCGCGCATCATAATGTCGCCGATCGCATTGAAACTATTTGTACAGGCTGTCAATGAGAACCTGTCCCGGTATGAAGCCACTTTTGGAAAGATAAATATTCCCAACCCTGGTTCTTCCCTGGCCGATTCGCTCTTCAAGCCACCCCACCCTCCGGAAACACCCCCGGATCCATCGAAAGAACCTGATAAATAGTGGAAGAGGACGCGGATATTTGCACCAAGCAAAAAACCTGCGTCCTCTTTCTTTCCTGGGTACCCTTATGCAAAAACTCGAAAATATCGCCGAACAAATTCGCCAGACTTTTGACGCCCTGACAGTGGCCCGTGACCAGGCCCTGACCCAGGCACGCGCCCTGACGCGTGCTTGCGCATTATCCATCCGCGCCGTTCACCGTGACGAAACGGAATTAATGCTGGCACACTTAAAAGAGGCCCGCCAAATTGCTGACGCTTTACGCACAGGCCTGGCTGATTATCCTGCCCTGTTTTATGCTGGTTATACGCAAGATTCCCTGAAAGAATTTGCTGAAGCTAGCATCTCCTGCGCACTCATCCGCCACGAGCCTCTCCCCACACCAGAAGAACTCGTTCTGCCTCCGCATACCTACCTGAATGGGCTGGCCGAGAGCGTCGGCGAGATGCGCCGCCGCTGCCTGGACATGCTCCGTCAGGATAATTCCGCCGAGGCCGAGCGCCTGCTCGGTCACATGGACGATATCTACTCCATCCTTGTGACCATGGATTATCCGGATGCCATCACCAATGGCCTGCGCCGCCAGACGGACATTATTCGCGCCATTATCGAGCGGACCCGCGGGGATGTCACCTTCAGCCTGCGCGGTGAAAAACTGGAGCGTTCTATTGCCCGTTTGAGTGAACACTTGCCCGGATCCGAAAACTTTCCGGATAAAACCCCGCTATCGTTACCTTCGGAACAGGATTAAGCAGACATGCCTCACAATGGACGACGTCATCGTTTGATCCTTTACACCGCTATGCTCGACCGTTGGTGGAAATTCATACTGGGTTTAGGCCTCGCGCTGGTAGGATTGGCGATAGGATTACGGATTCTGTCTGAGCTGCTGCCGCAATACCATTTCCTTTTGGAACCGGACTTGATTCTGTGGGCGGTCGCAGGAGCGGGCGGATTTGCTGTATTATTGTCCGTTATTGTATTCTCGTTAGCCAGATCGGCCTACGTCCAACCTTGTCCCACCCACCTCCGCTTGATTACACCTTTCCTGAGAGTGAATATTTCCTACCAGCTCATCATTCAGGCCTCTATCGTTGAAATGAAACACTTGTTTCCCATTAAATCATATCAAGGTTGGCGATTAAGACTCGCCCGTCAATTGGCCGGGAATACAACCATCGTGTTGGATTTGCGAGGCTGGCCAATCCCTTACGGGGTTCTGGCACTGTTCCTCTCCCCTTTTTTCTTTCCGGACAAAACACCCCTCCTGGCACTGCTTGTACCAAACTGGATGGAGCTCAGCATGGAATTGGATAATCTCCGGAGTGCCTGGATTAAATCCCAACATGCGCCAAACAGTGACACCCAATCCGTCTTGTTGGCCAGATTATCAGACTTTGGAAAATGAACATCTATTTTGCCTGTTCCATCACCGGCGGGCGGGAATTTGAACCGGTCTATCAGGCCATCATCGCAGCCTTGCTGGCAGATGGGCACACGATTCCCACCGCACACCTGGCCGATTCAGGAGTAATCGCGCTTGAGGCGATTGTCAGTCCGTCTGCAGTCTATGAACGGGACATCTCCTGGATCAACCAATGCGATACTCTCGTAGCCGAGGTCAGCACCCCTTCACACGGAGTCGGCTATGAGGTTGCCTACGCTTTAAATATCGGAAAACCGGTCCAGTGCATCTACCGGGCCGGCCGGCCAATTTCCAAGATGCTTTCAGGAAATTCGCATCCCTGCATTCAGGTGAATTCATACCAAAATCCGGACAATGCAATCGCAATCTTAAGGTCTTTTTTGTCAAAACACGCTCCATTGTGAATATCATCACGAATACTGTATGACTTTCCACCCTGTCTAACATCTGACATGTAGACTATTATTCGCCTTGGAGACGGGTAACAAAGATACCTCCATTTTAGTCATCACTGTCTCCTCCTTTGGCGAATGCCTCCGCAGGGTAGCTCCACTCTGCGGAGGCTGCGTTTAACGAGGCCTCGGCAATTCCTGTGGTGAAGGGAAGGATGACCAACAAAAAACGCACCGGCAGAGCCCGTGCGTCTGGTCAGAGGCTATTTTGTCCTCTACGCGATTGTCTTTTGCGTGAGAGGCAGGACCACCGTAAATGTCGATCCTTTCCCCAGCAGTGACTCAACCCAAATTCGCCCCTGATGGCTATCTACAATGGATTTAACAATGGCCAACCCCAAACCGGAGCCCCCCACGCCTTTGGGTACATTGCTGGCGCGATAGAATTTTTCAAAAATGTGCGGTTGATCTGCCGGCGGGATACCCGGACCGTTATCGGATATTCGAAAGATAACCTGCTCATCTTGTACCTCCATTTGGATGGTAATCTCACCACCCTCGGGCGTATATTTAATTGCGTTTCCAACCAGGTTATCCAGCACCTGCCGCAAGCGGATTGGGTTTCCACGAATGGGGGGAATATCCATTGGCAGATCCAGGTGTATGTTCAGGTGTTTTTCCGAAATCTGTCCACCCACGGTCTCGAGAGAGTAGCGCAAAATACCTTCCAGGGGCACAATTTCGTTCTGACTATCAAAGCCTGCTTCGATTCGGCCAAGCTCCAGTAAATCGTTAACGAGAGCGGTAATACTCTCCACACTGACTTGGACCCGGTGGATGAATTCGCGCTGCTGGTCGTTTACCTGCCCTACCCTGTCCAAAAGATCCACGTAACCCAGGATTGCAGTCAAAGGAGAGCGTAGATCGTGCGAGACGGTATTTACAAACTCATTTTTTAGACGGTCTACCTGCTTCAGGTAGGTTATATCCTGCATCGTGACCGCTCTTCCAATGCCGGAGATGGTTGTATATTGTGCAGATAGAACCCGCCCATCGTCAAAGGCAATTTCCTGGTGCGGTACTCGGTTATCCACGCCTTTGCTTAAGAGGGCTTTCAAATCGAGGTGAGGCAGTACATCTGTGACCGACTTTCCATTCACATTGTCATCCTGCCAAAGGCCAAACGTCCTGCGTGCAGCAGCATTGATCAAAAGGATTTTAAGCCTATCGTCTAATATGATGACCCCATCTTCGATGTGTTCAAGTATCGTATCGAATTTCTGCAATTCGTCCACACGCTTCTGGAGTGAAGCGGTTGTGAGCTTGACCTCCCTCCGCGTCCAGTCGCCAATGCGATTGGCACGTTTAATACTATTTTCCACCGTGTTCTTGATGTCATCTATCCGCAATGGTGCAAAGAGACAATCACTCACCCCGATATGGATGGCTCTTTTAATCGCCTCCACAGAAGGCTCTTCAAAAAATAGCAAGACCGGCAAGGTGGGAAAACGATCAAGCATAGATGCGGCAATATCCAATTCGTCTGACCTGCCAAAATTTTGGCTGAGGATTACCAGGCCAGGCGAAGATTCCTGCAAAGCTTTATCAAGACCAGGGCGGTCTCGAGCCACAGCCGTTTGAAAAGAACCAGCAGCTATCGCCCGCTCAAATAATTGCAGGATTTGCTCGTCATCAATAGCCAACAGGATCAATTCAGGCAATGCCATGGTTTCAACCATTTACTCTTGAAGGGTAGCCATTCGAAAGAGGCGGCCGGGTGGGAATGGATAATTCTCGCGCCCATTTCAATGACAACTTTACAGTTTTCAAAGCTTTCCCTATAACAGAATGCACCTTTCCTATTTTACCAGCAAGCATTAAATTGATGGGGCAAGTGACTGTTTGCATTTCCTGTTGCAATTCCTGGAATTGTTCTTTCCCTTTCTTCTCACCAGCCTGTGCAATTATGGCGCTATCTTGCAGGATGACGGACAAATGCGTGTTGGCAAGCCAAACCGAGGTCTAATCTGCCAGCGCCACCAACCGCGATTGCACCATTCCTTTAATAACACTACCGGATATCCGTTCATGTAACTCTATCATAGCACATATGTCCAGATTACGTGAATGGGCCTGCAAATATTGTAACACTTTTATCCCTGTTCTCTTGTCGTTTCGTGTAAAATGTCACTGGTACAATCTGGCTCGTTTGGTTTCACCGTGTTGAGGTAAGAAATTGTGGGTATTCCCCATATCTTCCTCTTCACCGCAGGAATTACCATCGACACAGAATCCTGTTAAGGAGCATGGATGAATACCTATTTATGGTGGCGCGACGCGGTCATTTATCAGATTTATCCCCGCAGTTTCGCTGACAGTAACGGGGATGGAATAGGCGACCTGCCCGGAATTATCTCCCGCCTCGATTACCTGGCCGATCTAGGTATAGAAGCCCTCTGGCTCTCCCCCATCTATCCCAGCCCCGACAAGGATTTTGGCTATGATGTGAGCGATTACTGCAATATTGAACCGCGTTATGGCACCCTAGCCGACTTCGACCGGCTGGTGGCAGAGGCCCATTCCCGCGGCCTCCGTTTGATCATGGACATGGTTATGAACCACACTTCTGACCAGCATGCCTGGTTCCAGGAATCCCGCTCCAGCCGGAAGAGTCCAAAACGCGATTGGTACATTTGGAAAGATCGACCCAACAATTGGCAGGCCTCTTTTGGTGGGAAAGCTTGGGAATATGACCAGCCCACCGGCCAGTATTACCTGCACCTGTTCACCAAAGAACAGCCGGATGTGAACTGGCGGAACCCGGCCGTCCGCCAGGCACAGCTGGAGGCTTTCCGATTCTGGATGGAACGCGGTGTGGATGGCTTCCGCCTGGACGTGTTCAATGCCTATTTCAAACATCCAGACTTTCCCAACAACCCGCTCAAATTCGGTTTGCGCGGCTTTGACCGCCAGAAGCATATTTACGATATTGACCAGCCTGAAATGCTGCCTCTGCTGAACGAATTGCGTGCCCTGCTTGATTCCTATCCGGAACGGTATTCGGTTGGCGAGACCTACCTGGTCACTCCCCAAAAGACTGTCTCCTATTGCGGACCAGACAAGTTGCACGCCGCCTTCAGTTTTGATTTCACGTCCAATGAATTATCATTTCCCTGGAACCCGGACTGGATCATGGGGCAGATCGCCCGGCGTTAACAGATCTTCAATGCAGCTGGTATCTGGCCGGCAACCGTGATGAGCAATCATGACCCGCCGCGCGCCGCCAGCCGGTACACCAAAGGAGAGGGGGATGCCCAGGCCAGGATTGCCATGGCATTGCTGCTGACCCTGCGCGGTACGCCTTTCATGTACTACGGCGAAGAGATTGGCATGCGTAACATTGCCCTGCGCCGCAGCGAGATCCTCGATCCGCCTGGCCAGAAGTATTGGCCGATATACAAAGGCCGCGATGGTTGCCGCTCCCCGATGCAATGGGATAATGGTAAGAATGCCGGCTTTTCGGCGGCCAAACCCTGGTTGCCGGTGCATCCGGATTACCTCCAGCGCAATGTTGCCGCCCAAGCAGCCGATCCGGGGTCGCTCTTCCATTTCACCAAAAAGTTGCTCGGCCTGCGAAAAGCCTATCCGGCCCTGCAGCGCGGTGACTACATTTCCTTGGAGACCCCGCCCGGAACTTTGGCATACCTGCGTACAACGACTGAACAATCCGCGCTGGTGGCGATCAATTTCAAAGGCCGCCTGGCTAACTTTGTGCTTCCACAAGGGCAATGGCACATGCTGTTTTCAAGCAACAAGGATAAAACCGACGCGGCGAACGCTCTCACTCCTTACGAGGTGCGCCTGCTCATTCATGAATAATGGCAAATTCTTGTAAAAAGGCCATCATTATGAAGAAGACATTATTAATTATTCTCCTGATCGTTTTCAATCTCCTGGCGATAAGTGCATTCATCATCTGGTATTGCAACCGTGCCTACCCCATAATCGGGCATGACTACCGGTTATTCATGCCCTACTTGGTCGATTCCTATCTTCATCAAAAAATCAACGGGCTTACCATTCAATGGTATACGCCCAGCTTTGCCGGGGGCAGACCGGTATATTCCAATCCAGAGGATCTTCAATTTTCCCTGCCCCAGTTCTTGATGTGGGTTGTCAACCCATGGACCGCCATCCTGGCTTCTCTTCTGATCTTTATTGTGATCGGATTCGTTGCCACTTATTATTTCTTAAAAAGACTTTTAGGATTGGGACCCCTGGCAAGCATTCTGGGAGCTGTATTTTTTATTGCAAATGGTTTCTATTTTGAGCATGCTGCAGTCGGTCATATAACTTATCAGGCTTTTCCCTTGTTTGCAGTGATCGTGGTGATCTTTACCCATCCGCGCCTACCCACCTGGCTGGGAGGAGTTTTCCTTTCTATCGTGATTACTATTCTCGTCTATTCCGGAATTCAGAACATCGCCTTCTTTCCCTTGATTAGTATCATCTTTTTCCCTCTGCTGTATTTGATCAAGCCATCTTTGTTGAACTGGAAAAAAATATTTTCGACCGTTCTCTTGGGCGGAATTTTGGCCGCATTGCTATGTGGTTCGAAGATTTTCGCCATTTATTCTTTTATGCGATTTTTCCCCAGATTGACCCAGGATAATTACACAACCAATCTATGGACCGGCGTAGTCGGCATGATCCATCAATTGCTTGGAACCATGACCCTGGCGCCTTTTTATCAGATGCTTAACGGACAACAAAGTATTGGCTTCATCGAAGATCTGATCAAAAGCACGGGAAGTGGGTATGGATATTGGGAACTGGATGCGAGTTTGTCCCCGGCCCTGCTTATTCTTCTGGCAGGCGGGGCGTTTGTTTTTTTGCTGAACAAACCGGACCTAAAAGCACCGGTCAATAAAAAGCGTTTGATCTCAATAGTTTGTCTTATCCTTGCCATCTGGTTGGTAATCGAATTTACCCTGGCGAAAGGGATCATTTACCCTCTCATTCAGAACCTGCCGCCGCTCTCATCGTTGCGAGGGAATGTTCGCTATGTCTGTGCTTTCATTTTCCCCTTGGCGGTTATCGGGGCAGTTATCTTCGATAATTGGACAAAGAGCTGGAAATCGAAAACAAGGGCTTTGATTGTTTTTATTTTACTGGATGGCATTGCCTTGGGTTCCTTGCTGGCGTTTCGCTCGATTCCAACCCAGAATCTGATGTTCGTTTGCGATTACCGCCCCATTTTGAATACCTATGACAGGATCCGGTATGATGGGGAAACCTTTCCGATCAAATATGTGATCCCGGATGCCGATCCTTGGTCGGTCTTCGAGGAAAATGCGACGAATTTGATCGATCCGTACAATGTGCTATTTAATCCACTCAAAGGCGGATATGCCCCTGCGCTGCATGCCGGGTCGGTATACGACATCGATGATGGTTACTACAATATCATCGACCCGACCGGGTATCTTTTCCCTGAATCCAATGATTCATCCATGTTCGAACGGATCCCGGTCACTGAGAAAGCTCAATTCCTCGATTTTATAAATCGTCGCCAGCCAAACTGGAAATTACCGAGGAGAGAGCAGGTTCTTATCTGGACAGCTTTAATCACCCTCGTAGCCGAAACCTGTATTTTATTGGCCTATCCGACCAAAAAATGGCTCCGATTTCCAAAACATCGTACCATAGTTTAGCGAAGGCCTTTCTTACTTTCTTACCAGATTGCCTTCATAGCTGATTACCCTTATACTACCCATATATGGACAATCTTGTCTATATCCCAGGAGACGAACCTGAAAAACCTTCCCCGCTGGCCCGCTACCTGCCGGCCATCCCGGAGGGCGTCGCGACGGCTTTCCTGGCAGGGCATTCTGGATCCATCGGATTGGAGCGGGGTGCCTGGGTGTTGGATCCATTGGGCGCATCGCCTCAATTGGCCATCGAAATAGCCGCGCATGGCTTCCGTTCCCTGGTAGCAGTCAACAATCCAATCACACACTTCCTGCTCGAGCTGGCTGCCAATCCGCCTTCCCAGGTGGACCTTCGCGCGGCATTGTCTGAATTGGCAGCCGTCCGCAAAGGGGACGAACGCCTGGAAACTCATCTTCAATCACTCTACCTGACCCAATGCACCAAATGCCAGCAGCAAATCCCGGCGGAAGCATTCGTCTGGGAACGCGCCAGCGGGGCGCTGGTGGCTAGAATTTACCATTGTCCTTGTGGGGATAGCGGAGAATATCCTGCCGACCCGGCTGATCAGGCGCGCGCCGCCAGCCTGGCCGCCCTGGACGGTCTGCACCGTGCCCGTCTGCTGGAACGCGTGGCTGCACCAGACGATCCTGATCGCCTCCACGCCCAGGAAGCCCTGGATTGTTACCTGCCGCGCGCCGCCTATGCTCTCATCAGCATCATTAATAAGGTGGACGGCCTTTCGCTTAGTCCCTACCGCCGGCAGCTCCTCCTTGCTCTGTTGCTGAGCGCCTGTGACGAAGCCAGTGCCCTCTGGCCTCATCCGGGCGAACGCCCGCGCCCCAAACAACTGGCCCTGCCGCCCCGGTTCCTGGAGAAGAATATCTGGTTGGCACTGGAGCAGGGTGTGGAGCTTTGGTCAGGGAATGGGAAACCCATCGAAGTGGTGAACTGGCCGGCGATTCCGGGAGAAACCGGCGGCCTTTGTCTGTTCGAAGGCCCGATGCGTACCCTGGCACCGCTCCTGAAGGACCTGTCCATCGCCGCGGTGGTAACTGCGATGCCACGTCCCAACCCGGCTTTCTGGACTCTTTCGGCGCTGTGGGCTGGTTGGCTGTGGGGTCAGGCTGCCGCCGCTCCGTTCAAGGCGGTATTGCGCCACCGCCGTTATGATTGGAACTGGCATGCCGCAGCCTTGTACTCTGCCCTGAAAAACATCTCCGACCGGCTGCCACTGAATACGCCTCTTTTCGCAATCATCCCCGAACTGGAACCGGCCTTCCTATCGGCCGCCTTGCTGGCAGCCGCCGGAGCAGGGTTGGAGTTGAGCGGACTGGCGCTGCGCACCCGCCACGACCCGGCCCAGGTGCTCTGGCACCGACGCGCCTTTGCCATCGAAGATAGGGAACCGGCTGAGATTGACCCGGAAGTGGTCCATCAAGCACTGCTGCAGGCCCTGCAGGAACGGGGAGAACCGGTTCCGTACCTGTTCTTACATGCCGCCTGCCTGGCTGCTATGGCCAGCGATCACTCCCTGCGCTGGCGGTCGGAGGCGCTTACACAAATTCAGGCGCCTATCCAGGCGGCTTTGGCTCAACCGGAATTTATTCATCTCGCTGAGAGTCAGAACCCTGAAAGCGGTCTTTGGACGCCGGCGAAATGGGATCAAGAAGGCGAACCCTTACCTGACCGGGTGGAAATTGCCGCAGTACATTTCCTGCAGAAGCATGCCGCCTGTACACTCCGTGACCTGGAGAATGCCCTGAACACCGGGTTTCCCGGCCTACTGACTCCTTCGCTTGGAATGCTGCGCGCGGTGCTAGCATCCTACGCCATCGAGACAGACGGACACTGGAATCTGCGCCCGGAAGATTCCCCGGCCTCCCGCCTCGCCGACCTCGAAAGCGCAGCCCAGAGCCTGGCTGCCCTGGGCTCCCGTCTGGGTTATACCCTCCTGCGGGATGATAAAAACCCGTGGCTCTTACATTGGTTGGAAAACGGCCTCACACTCTTTAAATTTCATCTTTTGGCTTCAGCAGTGGTGGAACGCCTCTTGCGTCAGGATCCAACCCCGCCGGTGCCCACCTTTCTGATTCTTCCCGGTGGGCGCGCCGGACTGCTGGCCTACAAATTGGAGCGCGACCCGGACTTGCGATCCATTGCCGGGCACTGGCGCATCCTCAAATTCCGCCACCTGCGCCAACTGGCCGGCATGAGCGGGCTCACGCGTGCCCATTTCGACCATGAATTCTCCGCCGACCCGATCGAACCGCCCGAACAGATGAAATTGTTTTAGGGTTGAGATTTGGTAATCGGTATGGGGTATTCGTAATTCAATATTCGAAATCTGGTATTCGGCATTTGTTACCACGATCTGCTCTAATTTAGTTCCGCGAATCGCGTTTGACGACCTACGAATTACAAATTACGTTTTTCCTTTCCCCTCCCTTTTCCGCTTATAATTGACTCATCATGGCAAACAACACGCTCAACCGTATTGGAGCTGCTTCAAAATATCTCGTGGTCGTTGCAGCTGTATTGGTTTTAACCGGCTGGTTGGTGAATACGCCACCAGGGCTACTTGGCAAGCTGGATGCCATCGCCTATGCAGTCTGTCATCGCATCGCCGAGCGCTCGTTCCATATTGGGAGCGTACAATTACCCTTGTGCGCACGCTGCACCGGCATGTACTTGGGCGCAGTAACCGGGCTGGTATTTCAATCCATCCGTGGCGGAAAGCGTAGCAAGGCGCCGGGCTGGGGCATTATTGCAGTACTGGTGGTTTTCGTGGTCGCCTTTGGGATAGACGGGCTCAATTCCTACCTCTACCTGCTCAAACAAATCCGGCCGGGCATCCTGCCGCAGATTCCCAACATATATATACCCAACAACACCCTGCGTCTGCTGACCGGCAGTGGAATGGGGTTGGGCATCGCCGCCATGCTCTTCCCTGCCTTCAATCAGAGTATCTGGACTAATTATGATGATACGCGCGCAAGTCTGACGGGTTGGAAAGGGTTTGGCATTTTGTTGGGCATCCAGATCATCTTAGATCTGCTCGTTCTGACCCAGAGCCCGATCATTCTTTACCCGGTGGCATTTATAAGCGTCTTGGGTGTGTTGATCCTGTTGACCATGGTTTACACAATTGTCTGGGTGATGATCACCGGGCAGGAAAACAAGTACACAAAAATGCAGCAGTTATGGCTGCCGCTTCTGGCTGGTTTCACCATTACGATGATCCAAACCTTTGGCATTGATATGCTGCGGTTCTGGTTGACCGGCACCTGGGGCGGGTTTCCGCTGGGCGGTTAGCGGACGGGAAGGAGGTCCGTATGGATGTGGCACTTTTCGGGATCATGTCTGCCTTTGGTTTGTCGGCCAGCGCCGGGCTGAACGCCTACATTCCTTTGCTGGTCGTGGGTGTCATCGCGCATTATACGAATTGGATCAAATTGACCCCGCCTTATGACCTGCTGGCAAACCCGTGGATTTTGATACTGGTCAGTCTGTTGCTAATCATTGAAATGCTGGTTGATAAAATTCCGGCGGTCAACCATATCAACGATATCATTCAGACAATTTTCCGGCCGGCCGCCGGCGCGATAGTATTCGCAGCCAGCGCGCATGTTCTGACAGGCATCAACCCGCTGCTGGCGTTGGCCTGCGGGTTGCTTGTGGCTGGGAGCGTGCATACGGTCAAATCCGCTGCAATCCGCCCGGCGGTGACTGCCACGACCGGCGGGATAGCCAACGTACCGGTCAGTCTGGCCGAGGATGGCTTCGCGACCGTACTCTCCATCCTTTCCATAGTCATCCCGGTTCTGGTCGGGATAATCCTGATTATAGTCATTGCTTTGATAATCTGGTGGTTCTGGCGGCGGGCTACCCGCAAACGTCTGGCCACTCCATAAAATATTTCGGGAGGCAAATTATGGCTATACCCACTCAATACGCGATCCCGTCCGCTCCAGAACCACAGGAAAGGCAAACAGTCCAGCAGCTGAGCATACCGATCTACCAAGCGCGCGGCTGGTTGAAGTTCCTGGGAATCCTTTCCATAATCAGCGGAGTCGGAAGCGCCCTCTCGATTGTTGGCATACTGTTTGCCTGGCTGCCCATCTGGATGGGCGTACTTATGTTCCAGGCTGGCTCTTCGATCGAGTCTGCCGGCCAGCTTGGCGATAAGTTCGCTTTTCTACGTTCGTTGGGCAATCTCAAAACCTATTTCGTCCTGCAGGGTGTGCTTGCTTTGATTGGAATCGTCTTTGCTCTGACAATGCTGTGCATTACCTTTGTTCTGCCGTTGCTTGGGCTGACATTAATCCCATGGAGACAAATCATAAACAATAGCATTTATTAGCAGTACAGCGTAATGCACCTTTAAATCATGCAGGCACGTATACAAGATGCAAATTATTGCATCTAAATAAAAAAGGAGACAGAAATGGACCAACCATCCGCCTCAATTCCCCCTGCCCAACCCACCAGCACATTGGCAATCGTCAGCCTGATATCGGGTATAGTTTCCTGGGTATTTATACCATTTATAGCTGCCGTTGCCGCTGTTATTACCGGCCACATGGCGAAAAATGAGATCAAAAAGAGTAATGGCATGATTGGCGGAAATGGCCTTGCCACTGCCGGATTGGTATTGGGGTATATCCAGATCGGCTTGGGATTGTGCCTTTGCATTGTGGTGGCCGCGATGCTGGCATTTGGCATGACCGTACCATTAATCAGCAATTCAATCCATTAGATACCTAGAAATTCAGCCGAGAACCGGCATTTCTGAATAGTGGACATCGAAAATCGAGGGCAAGGAAGCGAAATGCTGGTCCAAATGCCGTATTTGCGAGCTCAGGTTATGGAAAAAAGAAGAAACGGACCTGCCTTTGGGAGCCATTTGGCCTGTCTGGGAGGCGATCAGGGTCAAATTGGC
>Ga0116112_1001127_pt1 | contig 18472 bp, 29 predicted proteins | sample June2015DPH_8_15_FD_89721 | JGI IMG/M metagenome (GOLD analysis project Ga0116112, IMG submission 89721) | Peatland microbial communities from SPRUCE experiment site at the Marcell Experimental Forest, Minnesota, USA - June2015DPH_8_150 | ecosystem: Environmental > Terrestrial > Soil > Wetlands... | reverse complement strand
TCTTGGTAAAGTTCATGAAGGAATTCCAGCAAAAGAACGGCTAGATTTCCCTTGCCCGTTATCTCACGCATGGTATAATGTCGCCGCCTTCTTATGGAGACGGCGACATTTATGTTAAACGTAGCTGATGCCCGCGCACGCATCTTGGCGATTTTCACACCTGTTGATACAGTCAACTTGTCCATCGCCAAACTTGGCGGTCGTGTACTGGCTTGTGATATCACCGCAAAAACAGACTTTCCCATCTTCGACAATTCTTCCGTCGATGGCTTCGCACTGCAAATTTCAGATATTTCCGGTGCCTTGCCCGCCTCTCCGTGCACCCTGCAGGTAACAGCCGATATCCGCGCTGGAACATATTCGGGCGTTCCTATCCATTCCGGTCAGTGCGTCCGCATCATGACCGGCGCACCCCTGCCCCCTGGTGCAAACGCGGTTGTCATGGTCGAAGATACGGATTTCAATGAACGGTCCAAAGGTTCAACCGCGCCACAGGCAGTTGCCGTCTTTAAACCCCTTCAGCCCGGAGAAAACGTCCGTCGGCGTGGCGACGACTTGCACGCTGGCGATAAGGTCCTTTCCTCAGGGACTCGCCTGCGCCCCCAGGAAGTTGGGTTGCTGGCGATGCTCGGACTGCCGGAAGCGCCTGTCTACCGGTTGCCGAAAGTCGCACTGCTATCTAGTGGCGATGAACTCCTGCCGGTGGAAGCCCCTCTCACACCCGGAAAAATCCATGATGCCAACTCATTCATTCTGGCCGCCCTATCAGAAAGTGCCGGCGTTGAACTTATTCGGTTGGGCGTAGCATCCGATACGGAAACAGACGTCCGGTCCCGCCTGTTGCGAGCCATTGACGAAAAAGCCGACGTTATTATCTCCTCGGCTGGAGTCAGCATGGGCGCGTTTGATTATGTTAAATCTGTCGTCGAAGCCGATGGCGAATTGGATTTCTGGAAAGTCAACATGCGCCCAGGTAAGCCGCTGGCATTTGGAAAATATCACGGCATTCCTTTTTTTGGACTGCCCGGGAATCCTGTCTCAGCCTATGTCGGTTTCGAAGTTTTTGTTCGCCCGGCTCTGGAGAAGCTTTCTGGACAGACTCCCCGCCTGCATCCGTCGCAAAAAGCCCGCTTGGCTGAACCGGTCGAGTCGGACGGGCGCGAATCATACTTGCGCGCCATCGTCACGGAAGAGCAAGGTCATCTATCGGCTCGCCTCACCGGTCACCAGGCATCGGGGAACCTACTATCATTAGTGCAGGCAAATGCTTTACTGATTGTTCCCTCTGGGGTAAAATCGCTGCCTGCAAGCTCGGAAGTACAGATATGGCTAATCGAATAAAGACCACACCCGCCAGCAAAACCTCTCCCGCCCTCTTCTGGAGTACAGTAGTTCTTTCCATTTTAGGCGCTGCAGATGCCATTTACCTGCTCATTTACAAATTAACTGGAAATCCTCATATGTGTTTGGGGAATGGTGGCTGCCACAACGTTAATTTCAGCCCCTATTCTGAGATTAGCGGCATCCCGGTATCAGTATTCGGGATTTGCGCTTATTTTGCCATCCTGTGTATTTTGTTTTTGGAGGCGCGTGTCAAAATTGCACAGGAGAATGGCCCGCTGGTCATCTTCGGCATCAGCCTGGGTGGTGTTGCCTTCACAGCCTATTTGACCTACCTTGAAATTTACGTTATCCATGCCATTTGCCCCTTCTGTGTCGTTTCGGCAATTGCAATCACTTTCATATTCATCCTGGCCATCATCCGGCTGGTCAAACAAACTGCAAATTAGGAGGAATTGATGCCACGCATCCGCTGCCATTACACTGACTGTGTATTCGTAGATGACGGTTATTGCGGCGCCGCGGCGGTCGAACTCGACCCCGATACAGGTTGTGCCACCTATTCCCCCAATGAGGAAGCTGCCGCCAAAGGCGAAGATTGGGAGGAAGAGGAACTCGAAGAATGGGAGGAAGAGGAACTGGACGAAGAGGAAGATGACAATTGGGAAGAAGACGAAGACGAAATCTGACCAGATAATTTACCCTTTATCCACCCTATAGGGACGCAATCTTGCGTCCCTATTTTTATTTATCAAATATACTATACATCAATATACCGGCTGCCACCGCCAAATTCAGCGAACTGACTCTCCCTTTCATGGCTATGGATAGGTTTATATCACAGGCCCACATCTGATCTTGAGACAACCCTTTCTGTTCGTTTCCGAGCACCAGGATCAGCGGCTGCTCTCCGTGCTTGAATGCACGGTAATCGATCTTGGCGTGCGCCGAGGAGCCAACCAATTGGTAGCCGTTCTCGCGCGCCCACTTAACGAATTCTTCGAATGAAGTCTGTACCAGATTTTTCCAGAAAATCGTCCCCATACTGGCCCGGATAGATGAAGGGTGGTACGGATCCACACCCCCGTCCAGCAGGAATAACCCATCTGCACCGGCTCCGTCCAGGCTGCGTAGGATCGTCCCGACATTGCCGGGATCTTGCGGGGAAACCAGCGCCGCGCCAAAATACAATTGCTTTGGTAAGATATCGTCCAGTCCCAGGTGCCGTTGGCGGATGACAGCCAGGATGCCCTGAGGGTTGTCTTTTTCCGTAATAGAGCGGAACAGTTCTGGGGTGAACGCCACACAACGAACGCCGCGGAGAGATTGCGAGTCCACCAAACTACGCGCAAACTCGCTGGTCAGTTGGTCCGGAGCATAAACCAGCGTCTCGATACTCCAGCTCGCCTCAATCGCTTCGCCTACATGATGGATACCTTCAACTAGGAAAAGACCGGTCTCGTCGCGTCCCTTACGCTGCTGCAAAGCCCGGATTTGTTTCACAAGGGGGTTAGTATGGCTGGATAAAAGTTCCGGCATGTCTTGATTTTACTCGAATCGGCTATAATTTCTCATATGAAGAAAATCATTTGGTTGTTTCCCTTGCTCCTGGTCATCCTTTCCGCTTGCCAGAAGGCCGGAACATCCGTTACTATCCTCGCCGATGGTCATTCATATACCGTCATTACTTCAGAGCACATACCGGAAAAGATTCTCTCTGAGGCGAAATTAACTCTTGCTGCGAATGACCGCCTGTTGTACCTTGGCTCCCCAGCTCCTCTCGATTCCTCCCTCCCGGATGCTGCTTCCTACACTCTTATCATCCGTCGCGCTATAGCATTGACCTTGGTTACACCGGATGGACAAAAAACAATCCAGACTTCTGCCCAGTCTATCGGACAGGCGCTGGTGGACGCTGGCTACACGCTCTATTCCGCCGACCGGATAGACCCTCCAGCTGAAACCCCCATCGAAGGTCCGCTGACCGTTACCTACCGGCCATCTCAAAAATTGGAGGTCACGGTGGATGGAACGCAGGTGCCAGTTCGTTCCTCAGCTTCCAGTGTGGGGCGGGCCTTGGCCGAAGTTGGTATCCCTCTCATCGGGCTTGATTCTAGTTCCCCGCCCGAAACTGATCCTCTTCCTGGTGACGGCAAAATACGGGTTACACGCGTGGTGGAGTCCGTTGCCTTGATTCAGAAGTCTCTTCCATCCGCCACCCGCACCGAACCTTCCGCGGACCTGGAATTGGATCAACAGGCGCTGGTACAGGTCGGTCAGCCAGGTCTGGCTGTTACGCGTGTACGCACTACCAGCGAGGATGGCGTGCAGGTTTCACAAAAAACAGAAAGCGAGAGCATTGTTCGCCCTCCACAGGATCGTATCATGGGGTACGGAACCAAAGTGGTAATCCGTTCCGCCGTGGTGGATGGTATTACCATCCAGTATTACCGGGTTCTAACCTTGTTGGCCACTTCCTATTCGCCTTGCCGGTCGGGCACATCCAAGTGCTCTTACGGCACATCCAGCGGTTTGCCAGTGAAGCGCGGCACGGTGGCAATGGTTTACTCCTGGTACCTTGCTTTTGGGTTCGATAAGCTGTATATCCCGGGATACGGTTACGCCACGGTGGGCGATGTGGGCGGCGGCCCTGCTGGCAGTCATTTCTGGGTGGATCTGGGCTTCACTGATGCAGACTACCAGCCCATCTACGGAAATGTTACCGTTTACTTCCTGACTCCCGTCCCGGCCAATCTTGTCACCGTACTGCCATGACCGGAATCTCGCTTCCCCCATTGGATATCCTCGCACTGCTAAAACAGTATGGCCTGCGCCCCAGCAAAGGGCTGGGACAGAATTTCCTGCAGGATGATCACACCTTGCAGGCTATTATTGCCTCTGCAGACATCGCTTCAACCGATGATGTTCTTGAAATCGGTCCCGGCTTGGGCAATCTGACCCGCTATCTAGCGTTGGCAGCCCATAGCGTCACTTCCGTTGAATTGGATAAAGCCCTCTTCCCGGCGTTGGAATCGGTCATTGCACCATACCAGAATGTCCGCCTAGTCCAGGGCGATATTCTCAGGATGGATCCCGCTGACTTGATGAAATCGCCGGATTATCTGGTGGTTGCCAACATCCCTTACTACATCACTTCGGCCGTTCTCCGCCATCTACTGGAAAGTGACCTTCACCCCCGTCGGTTGGTGCTGACCTTGCAGGAGGAAGTAGCCGAAAGGATTTGCGTTAAAACCGGAAAGATGAGTCTGTTATCCTTGAGCGTGCAGGTTTACGGGACCCCGAATATCGTGGCTTATATCCCGGCAGAAGCCTTTTATCCCGCGCCGAAAGTGGATTCCGCTGTTCTACATGTGGAAATCCTGCCTGAACCGGTCATTCCTGCACCTTTGTTGAATACATTTTTTACACTGATAAGAGCTGGATTTTCGCAAAGACGGAAAACGTTGCGAAATTCCCTTTCGGGAGGTCTTGCGATCGCGCCTGTCGCCGCAGAAAAATTGCTCGCCAGAGCCGGAATTGACTCAATGCGGCGGGCAGAAACTCTCTCTTTGGAAGAATGGCGCAAGCTTTGTGATGTAGAATTAAGCAGAGATACGGCCCGATAAAGATAGCTTCTTCCTTCTCCCCCGCTTCCTTTTCATTTATTCTTTCTTACTTCTCAAATCCCGATAATTCCACAACACGGACCAGACCCGCAGTGCGGCTTCGACCTGGATCCTGAAGGACATCTTCGACTTACCCCACCGGCGATCAGCAAAATAGATCGGCGTTTCGCATATTTTTTTTCCCAGGCAATCCGCCAGGTAGGCCATCTCTACCGTGAACACATACCCGCTGGATTTAACCCGCTCGAGTGGCAGGGATTGGAGTGCCTCTCGACGCCACATCCGGAATCCGCCTGTCACGTCTCGGATAGGCAGACCGAGGATCGTGCGGGCGTAAAAATTGCCCCAAGCTGAGAGCGCCTTTCGAAAAGGCGACCAGCGCATATCGGTGCTGCCCCCCGGCACATAGCGTGAGCCAAAGACTACATCACAGCTCTCCAATAGCTTTGCCATCTCAACCAGCACAGCTGGGTCGTGCGAGAAGTCGCAGTCCATGTGAACAATCGCATCAACATTGCTTCTGAATAGAGTCTGGAAAGCCTGGAGGTATGCCGTGGCAAGTCCCAACTTGCCTTTCCGGTGAATGACGCTCATCCGTCCGGGGTGAATCGCCGACAAGTCGTCCGCATTCTGACCGGTGCCGTCCGGGCTGGCATCGTCTACAATCAGCACTTCCAGATCCAAGGGAAGCCCAAATAATGCGGAGACCATCTTGGGTAGGTTCTCTGCTTCATTATAAGTTGGAACGATAACAGCAATATGCAAGGGTGCTCCTAATGTCTTTTCTGTTTTTTGGGAATACTAAATAGTTTCCAGCGAAGCAAAACCGGCCTTTCCGGACTGCAACCCTCCAATGGGTACCACAAGTTATGGAATGAGGCCTTTTTGAATGACAAATTCGCAGACGCTATCGCCAACCGCACAGCACTTGGTTTCAATTACGCGGAATTCCAAGCCGCCTGAAATCCAGGTAAGCATGGCTTGCAGCAAACCGGTCGAGATATAACAAACTGGTTTGTCAGCATTTTTACGGGTCCAGCAAATCGGACAACGGTGAATCATCCATATAAATGCATCATCCGTTTCATCCACGGTGGTAATCTGGTCGGTAACTTGAGAAAAGATTTTCGCCGCCGCAGGCAGTCCTATACGAATCTTTGCCTGGAGCGGCAATACTTTAAAGGCCATATCGCCAACGCCCGCCATTGCGCCGAAGTTCTTGAGCGCATCATTAAAAGTAGCCCGCCCGGCTCGCAGAGCCAGTCCACGACCGCCTCGAGAACCATACATTTCTTCCAGCGCTACGTGGATTGCTGTAAAGTCCGCAAAGTCGAACTCGCGCTCCAGGTTATCGGGAGGGAAGTTATCGATCAGGTTGCTCAAATTTGCCAGGTGAAGAATGGCATTAAGACCATTTTTGCCCATTACCTCTTCGTATGCTTGCAGGGTGATACGGGCAAGTTTGTTGGCATAATAGAAACCGCTTTTTGGGATAAGCTCCATAGTTCTTACTGCCTCAGATCAATTTCGACAAGTCTTCCGCCGCACGCCGCATATCCAGGAGAATCAGGCCAAGCTTGGAATGTTCGCGCGCCAATGCTGTCAGGACAGCTTCTTCACCGACCGCCATTAGAACGACGTACCCCTTTTCCCCTTTGATATAAACTTGCTCTAGGCTCCCACGTCCCAGCTCTGAAGCAATTCGTTCACCCAGGCTGAGCATGGCAGCCGACATTGCGGAAACCCGGTCTTCTTCCACCCCCTGTGGCAGGGCGGAGGCAATACATAAGCCGTCCACACTGACAACAGCCGACGCCTCCGTATCAGGTGAGGATGTCTGGAGTTCGCGCAGGCGGTCTACCATCAATTGAGATCGATTCTTGGTCAAATTGCCTCCTGAATTTTCAACCGATTAAATAGAATAATGGCACTTTGATAAATGTAGCACAGGCAGCATTATGTGTCAAGTTGGCTACCGTTTACTCCAAACAAATTGGTTATTTTGAAACATGCTATAATCACTTTTCAGTTTATGAATAAAACACTCATGCGCCGGACCATTCTTTCCCTCTTTTTACTGGTATCTCTGCTTCCATCCTGGAATCTAACTGCAATGGCTCAGGGTAGTGCCTCCTCTGACCTGGAGCCGGATGCCGGCTCCATTGTCTGTCCTCCGGGAGTCTACTCCACCACGCCGGATGATTGCCTTCCGTTGGGACCTTCGACTTATTTAACCCAAATCGCCGCACAAGGCATACCCTATCCCATCCTGCCCCTGCCGGCTTATTCGCCTGATAAAAGTTTAAATGATCTTCCTTATCAATATTTTAAAGTAACCGACGCGGGAGCCTCGCTTTATTCATCACTGGATGCTGCCGAGGCAAACCAACCCTCTAAAATATTATACCCAAGTAAAGATTTGTACGTTTCCTATCAAGGTTCGGCCGTACCGGTTGGAAATGAATCTTATTACCAATTACTCTCGAACTATTGGATACCTGCGGAAGGGGGCCGCTTGGGCAAGTTCGACCCGCCCTTCCAAGGACTTCTGTTCAGCTCTTCGCCGCGCAATTCCTTCGGATGGGTTCTGGGCACAGTCAAATCCCGCACCGCGCCGGGTTTGAGCAGCCCGGAGACAGGCAATACCTGGTATCGGTTTAATGTTGTCCAGATTTATAACACACAGAAGGTGGATGGTATCACCTGGGATCTGGTGGCGCCTTCTGAGTGGCTTGATGCTGTTAATGTAAGTAGAGTGGACCCTCACTCTGTGGCACCACAAGGTGTGACAGGTGAGCGCTGGATCGAAGTCAATTTGGCCGAACAGACTGTCACAGTCTACCAGAATGACCAGCTTATCTTTGCGACAATGGCATCCACAGGCGTGGACCATTTCTGGACGCGCCCGGGTCTGTTCCATATCCAGAAAAAACTCGAAGCAACTACCATGAGCAATAGCGTTCAGGATGATTTTTACTACCTGGAAGATGTACCATGGACAATGTACTTTGATGAAGGGCGCGCTTTGCATGGAGCATATTGGCATAACAGGTTTGGATATCGGTTCAGCCATGGCTGCGTCAACCTTTCCCCCGGTGACGCGCACTGGCTATTTAATTGGGCAAAGGTAGGGGAATTTGTTTACGTTTACGACCCTACTGGCCAGACTCCCACCGACCCAGCACTCTTTGGAACTGGTGCGCCTTGACGCCTGAAAATGCCTATGGTATATTCAGCCCGCTCCTGGACCCGTGGTGTAGCGGCCAAACATGCGGCCCTGTCAAGGCCGAGATCGCGGGTTCGAATCCCGTCGGGTCCGCTGTCATTATTACTAATGTCCCCCCCACTTTGCGGGGGGATATTAATTTCCGGAAGATGATACTCGATCAGTGCCCGGATCTCCGTATCATTCCTGATCACCAGGATGCGGGCTATTACCTGGCGTAAGACGCTCTTCTTTTCATCCAGGCTTTCACCATTCAATTTATTTCTCAGGCTGATAGCAATTTGTTCCAGGCTGATCCGGGGGAGATCCAGCCCGGCCGGTGCGATCGGCAAATGCCCGAGCTTATATTCGAGCCGGTCCCGCTCAGCTTCGGCTACATGTAAGGCATCCAATAAGGCTCTAGTGGATCCACTATCGCCAATTGCAGCGGTAATGTTACGGATCCGCTTTTCAGCCAGAGCTAGCTTCTTTTGATCATCTGCCTGGGCGCTGCTCAATTCCCTTTGTAATTTACCCCATTCGTCTTTAAGAGCTGCCTGGATCCGCAGCAAGTTCTCAAGCGTGAGGATATCTTCCAACACCCTGGCCACCACCCCCGCCTCGAGTTGATCAGCCGGGATGTGCCTGGCCGGGCAATCATGGCGGCGTTTGGCCCGGCTACAGACATAATATTTCTTGCGCTTCATCAGCTCATAACCATACAAGGGGGCGCCGCATTCCTGGCAAAAAAGAAAGCCCGAGAGCAGGTAGCTGGACATGATAGCCCGGCGTCCCTGCGGACCATAGCGGTACCGGCCGCGCAGTTCGCCCAGGCGCTGGACCGCCTCCCAAGTCTCCACGGAAACGATCGGCATACAAGGATAGAACTTGCCAGAGAAATAGATCTCCCCTTTATAAATGGTATTGTTGAAAAATGTGGTATAGGAATTCTTGGCCACAAATAGATGAGTGGCTTTCTGGACCTGGGCGAAGGTGGCCCCGGCCGCTCGCATCTCGAAGGCTTTCAGGACCAGCGGAGTTTTATCCGGATCCGGGACCCAACGATGCAGGATGTGCTTCGAGCCGTCCCGGCGCAGGCCTGCATCGACTGGCTCTCGCTTATATCCGATCGGGGCAGGCCCGGGCATGGCACCATATTGCTCCACGATCCGGCGCAAACCTGAGGCGGTGTCCCGCTTGACCTGGCGGCGCTTCTCCTCGTTGGCAATATCGATCACCAGCTCCACCATCCGGCTGTAAGGACCATCCGGGACGGCATCCGTAATGGAATGCACCACCAGGCCATGCTTGCGCAGGACCGCCTTGTAATAACCAGAGTCGTCCAGACTGCGGGAGAAACGGGCAAAGTCCCAGATTAGCAGCCCGGCCGGGTGATCAGTCCTTGCGCTGGCATAGATCATTTCTTCGAAGTCTTCCCGCCCGGAAACCGATCCACCTGAGCTGGCTTCATCCTGATAGACATGCACGAGCTTTAAGCCATGCCGGGTGCAATATTCCCGGATTTCGGTGCGCTGCCTTTCGATGCTTTCGCCCTGGGAAGGACCACCGCTATCACGCAGATAGGCCCATACGCTTGAACCGGGCGGCAAACTGGAGGGCGGTGGAATGTAAGCAGGCATGGGGGCTAGATCAATTGGAGAATAAAATTATAGGGGCCAATGGTTGGGGTTGGTTGAATGGAGTTGATCGAATGAAATAGGCTGCCAAATGCCGCAATAAGGGAGCTGGTAATGGCAGTCCAGAATAGGGCTCCAAGACAAAGGAAACCAATCATTAAGATTGCCTGGATAAGCAAAATGGCTGCCATGACTTTAAGCACATTCTTGAAGACGGTTCCGAAATCTGGGTTACGGATCTGCTCCAGTTTGTTATAGATCAATCCCAGATCTTGAAATAATTCTTTACCCTGCTTGGTCTGATCCATCATGGCGACTCCTTTTCAAATTTCCCATAATAATAATCCCCCGGCCAAACCCCCACCTATAACGATTGGTAAAGCCATCGGATGGTAGGGCATGACCGGCAAAAGAACGAACATACACAGGCTGGCTAGAATCGCAAAATGTAAAGGAAAAGGGAGCGACAATCTTGGCATATATACTGCCCAGAATAACCATGCGGCGATCTTCAATCTAACTAAAAATGGCGCTCTCTTTAAGTCTCTAATGATTATTTGATCTATCTTCATATTTAGATTCCCCACTCGGCATTGGATCAGTTGAATAAGCTGCTAATTCTTTAGCAATTTTTTTCTTAAGCTGTTCGGGGGCTTTTGGTAATGCTCGTAGAATAAATTCGTTTATTGGCTCAGGCCTATCCCAGCCCATGGCATCATAAAATCGGGGATCTTTAAGAATATCTGCAAAAAGCTGGATCTGCCTTTTGCTTGGTTTTCTTCCATTCATAACCATACTCAAATATTTTTCGCTCTCCCCTATATAGGTTGCGAATTCTGACTGTTTTTTATTCACCCCACTTTCATATTGCCATTTTACAAAATGCTCATTGAGTAAATCCCTCACCGTCAACATATGATTATATTACCAACATTATTTGAATTTGAAAATAGGGGTTGACTTTTTGACAACATTATTGTAGAATAAATCAACACTAATTACTTATTTCTATACGAGTTGAATATGCCCTCTAAAAACTTTGAACAGATCAAGATTTGGAAGTCTGCTTACAAATGGCTTAAGCATCTGAGTATTGAACAAAAAGCCAAAGGAGTTTCTTCGGCAAGCATGGCTTCCTTAGCATCCCAGGCTATCCTAGCTATTCCTGATGGAAACAAGCCCAATCCATGTGCGGAGGAAGGGGAAAAGCAGCCATGACTTATCAACTTCTTCGCCAAGTCTCTTACAAGCTGCAATCCCTTGACATTCTCAAATCTTCCAACCAGATAAATAAATTTATCTGTGTTTGGCAAGGTGAAAGTGATGAAGTTATCGAATGCTTGGCCGATTGTATTGAAAATCATCCGGACTGGCTATACGGTTGGCTGATGTCTTCGGAAGGATCTTCTCGCCAGGCGCCAATGTGGCTGAGGTTCATGATCCTTTCCAATCGTCCCTCCCTGGCAGTTGATCACTTCTCCATCTTTCAAGAAACCAAATTCATTTGCCAGGAGGCTTAATCATGTTCAAACTTGTTTTGTTTGACAAAATTGGAGCCACCGGAGAAAGAGTCGCAATCCTAAGTGAAGGCGAAGATCCTGAAGAATATTGTTCTGCTGGGTTCAGAGTTCAAGAAATTCTTGAATTAGAAGGGGATGCGGACCATCTTCCTATAAACCGTTTATTGGAAGCTTCATGAAATCCCGCTTGATCAAGCACCTAGCCACGGCGATCGGCACCGGCATCCTGATAATGATCATCATCCCGATTTTGCTTTACGAAGATATCTCAGATCGAAGATGGAAAAAGGAGAATGCAAATGGACCCAAATAACAATCTTCCCGAACAAACTTCCGAAGCCATGCAAATGCTTGGTAAAGGTTATAGCCCATCAAATGATGCCTGGGCCGTGGTTGATCTTCTGGGCCATGTCACGATTGCCGGACGTATAACCAAACCGGGCGAATATGGTGGATTATGGCAGATTGATATTCCGGAAGAAGAAACATTCCGGACCGAGTTCTTTGGCAGCCAATCCGTCTATCGCCTACGCATGGTCTCTGAAGAGATCGCCCGAGCTTACGCAAAACCCAACCATGACATCATCGAATACGATGCCCCGATCGTTACCCGGGCTGAGCATGAGAATGCCATGATGCGAGCAAGGGAAGCTTTGAGCAATGCCGAGCGGCAGAATGAAGAACTACGCAGGCGATTAGTAGCAGTCAATGCACTTCCAGAACCATCCCACGAAGAAGAAATAGAAGAAGATCAAGCTAGTTGTGACCACGAATGGGATACCGATGAATCAGGAAAATTCTGTATTCGTTGTGGTTTACGCTGAAAAGGATTGAATTTAGATTAGCTAGCGTCGCATGAAATCCACAAGCCCAGTGCTCTTGTCGTAATTTGACCTTATGCACCAACCCGACGGATGCAGGACATAGGATCCTGGAGACAGGTCATAGCTAATCAGTTTGGAAAGGCTGGAATAAATGTCTGATCTTGTTAATAATAAATCTATGCACCATGCCCGATGCAGTTTTTGCGGTGGGACGGGCCCAGATCTACAAGCTGAGTTGGTCATCAATCCAACGACTGGTATCCATTACCGTGTCCCTCTTTCCCACATTTCTTGTAAGGAATCCATACTCTCTCTCTCTCTCTCTCTCTCTTTCGATGATAAATCGAAAGAAGAAATGAAATAATCTTATCTCCATGTCCACTCTTCTCTTCTCCTTACTCAACCCTCAGCAGCAGGCCCAGGCAGCCCGGATCTTCCAGGATGTCATCTTCGGAACAGATCCGAATGATTACTCCTACGAGATTGAGGCAAACGGCGAGCTCGTCGGCCATCGCTGCCGGGTGATTTTATTCGAGAAGAAAGTCCAGCTTGGCAAACGTTCTCCCCTATTCATAACAACTTCCGGGCAGGTGCAAATCTCCAACCAGGCCGCTCATTTTCTGGCTGGGCTAATCCTGCCCGATCTATTGTCAGATCCAGTACTGGCCACCGATCCAGACCTGGCTGATTTACCGGTAGCTGGTCCCAGCCGGAACCTCCCCGGCTGGGATCAAACCGGAGAATAACTTATAAGTTCGAAAGGAGAATGCAATGAATACTAAATTATTTCAGAATCTAACTGCTCACTGGCAAGCCCGCTGGAAAAAAGAGGACATGACCGGCCGCCTGAAAGAGTTGGCTTACCAAGTAATCTGGTATATGGTTTGGACCATTGTCCTGATTGGAATTTTTGGGGATGTCGCATATACATTTCTCCCAAAATCCATCTCCGAGCCAGCCATCATCTTCCTGGCTGTCATTTATCTCCTGCTTCTGATGATCACCACGGTCCGGCTATTCGATCAGAATAAGAGCCAGTTCCTATTGAACAAGATCGAGGACATTGAAGACCTGATCCATGAATTCATGCTACGGGAAGGCTGCGAATAATGAATGGCTTCCCCTGGGGACTGCTGACCCTGATCCTTCTGGTCCTGGATCTCATCTTGACCGGTATCTATCTTATAAGGAAGCGGATCATCAAATCCTTATGCCGCCATGCCCTTGCCAGGGGCAATGATCTGGAAGTGGGGCGGCTCATGCATTTAGCCGAAAAGCAGCGCCTGCTCAAGCCAGCTGAATATATGGCCTGGCTGAAAGAATTCGGATTGGAAGAATTCGGATAGGAGGATGAACAAATGTACGTTTACATTAAGTCAGAACCGGGTCTTTGGACCGTCGGATTTTATGACCCCTCCGGACAATGGCATCCAGATAGTAATTATGACAATCGTGAGCAAGCTTCCAAACGTTTTCATTATTTGAATGGGGGTAAATAATTATGGATGCCAATAACAAATCCTGCACCTGTCATGAAGTGAACTGGTGGGCCAGGCCGCCCCATGATGAATTTATTCAAACCATCCAATGCCCAATTCACGGATCCGGCCCCGGCGCAGCTGCGCCGACTATGCCACCTGAGCCAAAGGAGAATGATAACAATGGAATATGATAAGGTCCTTCCTATTGCCGAGCGGTTGGTTGATCTTCTCCAACCTGGCTGCAATCGCATCGAGATCGCCGGTGGCTTGCGGCGCTTGAAACCAGATCCGCACGATATTGAGATCGTGGCCATCCCAGATCTGCGTCCGCCCCATCTAATCTTTGGCAATCCGGTTTATCCCACAATCCTTGATAAACTCCTGGCATCTCTGGCTCGGGGGGATGAAGATGATCTCCTTATCCACCTAGGCTTGAATGGACCCAAGTTTAAACAATTCGCCATCAGCCAGGATGGTGGCCAGCACTGGATTATCAGTCTAGATCTCTTCCTAGTCACGCCACCGGCCGATTGGGGAGTGCTCTATTTGATCCGGACCGGTCCAGCCGATTTCAGCCATTGGATCGTTACACAGAAAAACTGTTGGGGAGGATTACCAAATGGATATCGGGTTGAGGATGGACGGATCCTTTCCAGCTCCAATGAATATATCCCCTGTCCGGAAGAAATCGATTTTCTGAAGTTCTGTCATCTGGATTGGATCGAGCCTTCCCAACGGCATCCGATGTGGCAGCGCTCCGTCCACCAAATTGCAGTTCACCAAGTGGCTAAATTTTAGGTGTGGGAGACTTTCCACACCTAAAAAGAGCGACGCAATATGCAAAATCGACCTAACACACGGCGAAAACGGAACCTGGCCAAAAAACTGGCAAAAGCAAGCCTTTCCATGAGTCGACGCCAAACTGCCAAAGCTTTTGGAATTGTTACTCCAAGTGGTGAACCAAATGGCAGTATGGTCAAAATGCTCATTGATGGTTATATACCTCGGCGCGAAGACACCCTCCGGCGCTGCGGATTACTTGTTATGCCAAGACCACCGATCATCCACGATGAACCTGCCCACCGTGTATTGATGGGCGCCTGGAAGCTGCATGGCCATTGGGTCAGTCCGGAAGAATATTTTGGGTCAGGTCATAATGGCAAACTATAAACTTCTCGAGTTGCGATTCGAACACCCCTCCAATGCTAGATTGAATCTCTTTACAAGAGAACTATGGACAGGGCTGGTAATAAAATGCGCAGATCACCAGGGTAGGTTTCTAGACAACCCCGCACTAATTATGGCGGCCATCTTTCCATACGAATTTGGGAAGATTACATTCGAAATGATTGAGCAGGCATTGATGGAGCTGGAGGCGCAAAATTGGATTATGCGCTATGAGGCTGCTGGGATGCACCTAATCCAAATCCTCCAATGGTGGGAGGGAAATTCGATCGCTTATTCAAACCCATCACTTTATCCAGCAATGTTAGGTTGGACGGATCGTATTCGACACAACGTAAAAGGCAAGTTGTTTTCCGAGAATTGGAATGGGCATAAAGAAGAATCTCCAATAATCGGTCAACCATTCAAACCTACTAGCCTACCTACTAGCCTACCTACTAGCCTACCTACTAGCCTACCTACTAGCCTACCTACTGTCGAGATGAATCCGACTCCGACTCCGACTCCGACTCCGACTCCGACTCCGACTCCGACTCCGACTCCGAATCGGCGCCGGCGGCACCTAAAGAGTGATAAGGACAAAAACGCCGCCGCCGATGCCGATCTGGTCGAAAAGATTTTTTTGGCAGCTGGGGTCTCAATAACCCATCGGGATGAGCTGAAGGGTAGGAATGATATTTTTCCCAAAGATTGTTGGGCAATGTTGGCATGGGCATTCAGCCAAGAAAATATTCGAAAGCCTGGCACGATCATGGCCATAGATCTTCTGGATGGCCAAAGGGCGCCAGCTAATTGGTACAACGAGTCCGCCTGGACCATTATTCCCCTGGAGATCCGCCAGGCCGGAGGTTTGACCATTACCGTCATTTCAAGCGATACGGACCAGAGAAATGCCGGCAACATCGCCAGGCCTAGCGATGCAGGCCTGAATTCGGGTTCTGTTATTCAAGGTGAGGATAAGCAAGAAAACCAGCAGTCTTTAGTGGCCATACGAATTTCAAAACCAGACGAAACGATCACCCCCCAGGTTGAACAATGGTGGCAATCGGTCCAGGGGCAGCTAAAAATGGAGATGCCAAAAGCTGCTTTTGACCAATGGGTGCAAGATACTGCACCTCTGCATTTTTCTGACGGCATTCTCCAGATTATGGCCAAGACCAGGATCAGCCGCCAATGGTTGGAAGAGCGCCTTTCCAGCACCGCCATCCGTCTGTTATCGGGGATCGCCAACCAGAATATCAGCATTGAATTTGTCACGAGAGAGGAGACATCGCTTTGACCCAATTCGCCCCAGAAATGCCCCCGGTCCGCAGATTGATCCTACGGTTGTTGGCAGACAATGGTGGGAGTTATACCGGAACCGAAAAGCTCTACCAAGCCTTACCAGCTTCACGGGAGGGTATCAGAGACAGCCTTCGTCAGGCCCATAAATATCATATGGTCAAGCGGGTCAAATGCCGCACATGCGGACGTGGCCATAAAACGACCTGGATACTGACCCAGAAGGGTTTGAGTTATGTCGAACCCTAACATTGCCATCCGCTGGCTGATCGCAGCCGCATGCTGCTGGCCATCTCCAGTGGCGATCCTGATTGGCATCCTACTGACTAATGCCTTCCACCGGGGCTGGTTTTCCTTCCGGATTGATCACACAAAAGCCCCTAGGCTGAATTGGTGGCGCAATGCCCGCTAATCCCCGCTGGGATGTGCTCATGACGAACTACCGACAATATGATCAGCTCACCCTGGTCCTGTTCGGGATCTCTGTGGCGGCCGTCCTGATCGGCTGGTCCATGCTGGGACTGAAAACCCCCGTCTGGCAGCGCAGGCTTTATTTTGGCTTTTTACTCCTGGCTTGTATTTTGATCTTCGCTGGGTGTACTTACTTAATTATCACTGGAGGGCAACTATGACACGAAATTTTATACTTATTATTTTTTTGGGGGTTTTGATAACAGCGCTTGCCCTGGCAATCGGGCCAGGGCAAGGCGTCCGGGCGGATGATAGCACGCCAACGGATGTGCCTACCGAAACGCTTACACCATCCGACATGCCCACGGATACCCTTGTGCCCTCGGATACTCCCATTCCAACTGACACACCAACATTCACCCTAACAGCTTCGAGCTTCCCCACCATTACCGATACACCCATTGCCACTGACACTCCCGCCTTTACAATTGAGCCCAGCATGACCTATGGAGATATTTTTATCGTCAATGCCGTTGTGATCACAGCGCTGGTGCTGGTGGTTTTGTTGGTGGCTATTCTCGTTCTGGAAATCATCTATAACCGGCGAGGGCACGAATGAGCCGTAAGTTCCTTATCTGGATCTTCGCCATTTCCGCCGTTCTGCGCTTGGCGTTTCTCTGGCTGGCCCCGGCTTGGTATGATGAGAACTTCAGCCTGATCCTCTCCCGCCTCCCACTGGCCCGCATGCTGGCCGCCACGGCTGGGGATACCCATCCACCGCTCTATTACCTGCTGATCTGGCCACTTGGCCAACTGCATGCGCCGATCTGGGTGCTACGCATTCCCGGCGCTTTATTGTCCCTGACTTCCATCTGGCTCTTCTGGCGCATCCTGGAAGAACTAAAGTTGCCCCTGCACGTCCAGACGGCCGCCCTGATCCTGATGGCCATCATGCCGATCCAGCTCTACTACGCCCAGGAAGCCCGCATGTACTCCCTGCTGGAATTCCTGGTTCTGGCTGCCTGCCTGGCAATGCTGCGCAAACGCTGGGGCTGGTACTGGTTGGCTTGCGCCCTGATGCTTTACACGCAATATTATGCAATTTTCTATATCACCGCAATATTTTTAGTAGGAGTCATTCGCGAGCCAATTGATACCCCAATTTGGAAATTTTGGGATCTTCTATGTTTTCCAACTTTATGCGCTTTCACCGCCTTTTCTCCCTGGATAGTCGTTCTCGCAAACCAGATGCATAACCTGCAGAGCGGCTATTGGATGCAGCTGACCGGCGTTGGTCAGTTGCCACGCGTACTCTTTGAAAATCTTTTCATGCCTCCGGCCAATGCCGTTACACAGATCCCACTCATGCTGGTCTGTTTCGCATGGTTGACCATTGCCTTGATTTATGCCTTCCGGCATCGTATCGATAATCTGGGCTCCATCCTTTGCCTGGCCTTTGTTCCCTTCGCCCTGGCCGTACTGATTTCGCTGGTCTGGCAACCGATCCTGCATTACCGGCCGCTGATCGGGATCTCACCCTTTTTATATATTTTGCTGGCCTGGCCAGTAGATGATTTACTTTGGCAATTTGCACGCAGCTCTAAATTTTACGTTTATGGGTTTCATGGCGTAAATATCCCCAAAACACTTCTGGTAGCAATTTTCATCATTCCGTTGATCCTTGTCTCGGACGTGAGCATGTATGTTTATGCCGCCCCTAACAAAACTTCTGGCGCCACCGTCGCCCTGGCTTATATACAGGCACATTGGCAGCCCGGCGACATTATCTATTCCTACACGGATGATGGCTGGGTCAATACCAAGCCCTACAATATCCAGCCTGAATACAAGGCCCCGGATTGTGGGATCACTCTGGGCAATCTTTCAGCGTCCACCCGCCAGGCCATCGGACAGCAGATCCGCCCGCTCAGCGCCCTGACCTATACGCGTGCCTGGGTGAT
>Ga0116112_1001122_pt1 | contig 18491 bp, 38 predicted proteins | sample June2015DPH_8_15_FD_89721 | JGI IMG/M metagenome (GOLD analysis project Ga0116112, IMG submission 89721) | Peatland microbial communities from SPRUCE experiment site at the Marcell Experimental Forest, Minnesota, USA - June2015DPH_8_150 | ecosystem: Environmental > Terrestrial > Soil > Wetlands... | reverse complement strand
TAACGCATCTGTATTGAGTGTCTATAATGATTCACACAGGGGATATTATTGTAAAGCAGTTGTTATATTATTGTCAAGATATTAAGTGATTATTGTAAAGTGTGATTACGGGATTACAGGGACGCACTCACACAATTTTTGGGTTTGGAAACACACGCCTTTACAATATTTATTTTCTTTATGGTTGAAGTGATGATCACATAAGGCGTTGTATGTACAATTTATAGATTCGGAACATCTGACCATTTTTTCAACCGGTTCGGAATAGAGGTTAGTCGCTTTGCCAAACTCACTATCTGGTACTATCAATCCCCTTAATGGTTCGGGTTTCGGGTCGCCGCAAATCTTACACTGGTTATCATCATCCCACCAGTGAGGCGGACAGATTGATTGTATTTCGTGACCACCGATATTTTCTACCGGCTTGCAAACAGATGTTTCTGAAATGTCTTCAAACAGCGGTTGACTGACCGGAATGTTTTTCTGTACGAAGGTGCGTTCCCCTTCTTGAACGTAATGGCTTCGGGCGTTGCGGTACGCCGTCGGTCGGATAGACGGTAACGCATATTCACGTTCCAGATAACCGGCGTAATCAATTAACTGTTGATCGAATTCCTCACGGGGTAGGGTGAATAATACTTCGATGTGTTTCAAGGTACACTTCGCCGCTTTCCGGTAGGCGATTTCTTGCGCCATCTTCCAAGATGTATTGAAATCGTGTGATAACTTACTAACTTGCTTTTTGATTGATTCCATTTTTAGATTTTCTCCATTTTACTTTCCTTTTTAATCATCTCTGGATGCTCTTGAATTTGCTGTTTAAATGGCTTCGATACAGCTTCTTTTCGTCCTTTGTGGCGATATTGCATTGCATAAGGGAATTTTTCTAAATAACCTTTGGGATATTCTGGTGCATGCTTTGCTGAAAATTCTTCTGGAGATAAATTAGCATCAGCTTTAATATCATTATAATATCTTTGCCATGCTTCTATTACTTTGACTGATTCCATTTTTAGATTTTCTCCCTTTTACTACTTAATAATTTTAATCCGAACTTATAAAAATATTCACAGGTTTCACCCGCACCGATGCGGGACTGCCGCCGCCGCAAGTTTAACCGGCGTTGCGCTAGCTTGCGGCGGGCTACCCTTGACCGTCTGTCGGGGTCTGTGAGCCAAGATTTCAGGGTTTGGATGCCGGTAATGGTATAAAGTACCGCTACCAGCAAACACAGGGTTAGAATTCCAATAAGGCTGATTTTTGCTTCCGTATTCATAACCGCGCATTCTCTACTGGTGCTACCGATTCGATGGGCTTAACCTTTCTGCCTCTAATGCGTGGTTTTTCCCATGGTTCGGCATTAAGTACCATGAAGTCATGTACGCAACCAGTTTTAAAATTGCCGTTAAAGTGTGTTTCGTTTCCATTGACTGACAGTTCTATGGTAGGTTCGGGGATTACATCGTTGATGTGTGCTTTTAACCAGCCCTTTCCACATAAGCAGTCATTGTATTGCGTTTTGTAAGTGGTTTCATACTTGTAGTATTTCCGCCCGCCTCTCATACCATGCTGTACTTTTTTACTGCCAGTTCGTATCTGTTCGATTAGTGGCATTAGAGGGGCTTGTTTTAAGGCGGGTTTTCTATCCTTACCATCTACAATCTTTTGAAATTCTGCAATCGTATCGTAAAGTTTTGATGATGTAGCAAGTAGGGTTAAGGTATGACCGCCGATGTTCATTTGTTGATACGATGCGCTAATCTGCCGCGCAGAAGTGTTGTAGTGGTACGGATTATCAGCGTCAACCTGCCATTTTTCTTTTATGATTTTTCGCTGTAATCCGCAAAACTGACTAATGAGTTTTAGCGTTTCGGGTTTAGGGTTCTTTTCGTCATGGTCTACCTGAAAAATTGTTCCATTCATACTTGATTTACCCCCTTTACTTATTTTGTTGATTGAACATACCAGAAAAGACAAAACCAGATGATACCGTATAGTCCGGCGTATATCAACACACGGATGATGTAATATTTAAGATTTGTTATCATCGTCCGCTTCCCGCATCTGTTTAAGGTATTCGGCGGCTTTATCGTAAGTGTCAAAGTCGCCGTTCACGCTGGATACAGTGCGGGAAAGTCCGTCACAGACTACGAACTTTCCCGCTTCCCGCTTGTTGGCTTTGTGACCGTTCTCAATCCATCTGAAAGTTGCCATTAGATACTACTTTACGCCTTCTTATTTTTAGTATTATTCAGATAGTCCCGATAAATCTGGCAGTTCGAGCAGTAGCCTTCCTGACAGAGTTTGGTATCCACGATGCACGGTTCACCTTTATGGTTGACCGGCAGGGTGGGTTCGGCTTGCGGCTTGCGGGTCAGGACATAGACCGTACCCCCGATAGCCAGTGCTACGATTACGATTAAAGATATTAACATACTATACCCCCTTATTTTTAATCCTGCCTATATACTATCACAGGCGGAAGAAATCCGTCTGTGACTTTAGTCACCTTTAGGTGATTTTAGTTACACTCCTGTTCCCGTAATCCCCACGAAGGGTGGATACGGCGATTCTTTTACTAATTTTTCCTTTGCTTTTTCCGACTTGTTGTGCCGCCAGACGAACCTTTCGATGTTCTTGGCACAATAGTCGTTTACCGACTGGTACGGGTCGGTCGGGCTGTTCAATGCCCGCTTGATTTTAGCGACCGTCCGGTTTTGTAGCCGGATAGTCACGACCGTTGTTTTACTACTCTTTCCCGACATTTGTATCTCCTGTAAACGGTAGCGGTTCATGTATCGTACATTCACCCCGATGACTGACCATGAAGAAATAATCTTTCAGGGTATTCAGTTTCAGGGCGTTGTCATCCGGTAAAAATTTGGCAAGGTAGTCAATATCGTTTGGACTCCAAGTACGAAAGATAAAGGCGAATTCGGATAGGCTGAAAGCGGTTTTATTCAGGTTGGCAATTCGGCGGGTATCCAGAATCATTGACACGTTGCGGTGGCGACCCCGTGTCGCAATCTCCATCACGTTCGGCGGAAGCTGAATCGGGACGACCGGAAGGAACATTTCCGCTTCGGATACGAGCATCATAATGTTGCCGTGCTTATTCACGATGCGGCAAACTTCATCCAGTTCCATCGGGTCGTTAGTTTTCGGGATGTATCTCGGATATTCGGGAAATTCGTCAAGGGTATCGAACACGAAAATATGCTGGTAGCCCTTTAATAGCTGGCGTTCCAGATAGGACTTTCCGCTTCCCTTTGCTCCGGTGACGGTAATCATGTCGTAGCTACGGAGTTTCATAAGGTTTCGCCTTTATATCCAGAATTAACTGATGCACGAATTTCTGTGCGCCTTCCGAACTGTCAATGATTTTATCCAGTTGATTGAAGATGCCGGTCAGGGTTTCGATGTCATCCTGTTGGAGTGCCGGATTTACCATGACGGTCTCCATCACTTCCGACACGAATTTCCCTTCCTTGCTGGTCGGGACATACTTAGTTTTACTCTTTTTCAAGAGTTTCATTAGTTCCAGCGGGTTTGTCATTATTTTTTCTCCTGTTCCGCAAGGGCGGCGGGCGTGAAATTTTCTTTTGCGGGCTTGGCTTTTTCACCCTTTTTCTCTTTCCGCTTGTCAATCATGTAGACCCCGACTTTACCGCCGACAATAATGACCGTGCCGGTTATCGCCATAGCCAGCGGCGAAATTTCGGGCATAAATGGCGACCATAATTCGGTCAGTTTTTCGGTTTCATCATCATCGAAAGCCAGCTTCGGATTGCTGGTCATGGCGACAACGGTTTTATTTATCCCCATGATAATCGTCTGTATCATGGCGGCGTTGACCAGAAGTTGAGTTGCCGACAATTCCTTTTTTTCCGGCTTTTTCGGTTCGATTGTACCGTCCGGTTTTACGACCGGTTTATCGAGATTGATTTGATGCTGTTCAATCTCGAACAGTTTACCACCAGAAGAATCCGGCGGGTTCGGTTGAACTGTCTCGGTGAGGTTCGGGCTGGAATTCGGGACGGACGATTTCACGGCGGGTTTGCGACCTCTTTTTAATAACTGTGACGGGTCTTTTTTCGGTGTCATTCTTTATTACCTCTTTTACTTCTTTTTTATCCGCAATTACCGGATTTACACTCGGTTGAATTTCCGGTTCTTTATCCGCAATTACCGGATTTACCGGAATTTCGGGTTTGGCTTCCAGTTGCGCCTTGACCTGTTCTTCGATAGACCACTTTCCGGTCGTATTGCTTTTATTGTTCGGGCTGATACCCTTCAATTCGCCGGATTTAATCATTTTGAAGATGTCTTTTGCCGGAAGGTGGTACTTTACCATAGCTTCGGATAGATTCATTTTTTACACCTGACCGTTATAGTTGGATTTCGTGATTCAAGGCTGGCTTGAATCTGGTTGGCGATGCCGTGCAGGGCAAATTCGATGTCGGAAAGTTGTTTTACGTTTAACGTGCCGGAACAGGCGTTAAATTTTCCGCATTTATCCCCGACACAAGTGCCGAAATTCATTCCCCTGACACCGAGTTTGTCCGCCACCGGTATCATCATTTCGGGACAGATTTTTTGTGCCGATGCGGGCGGCTTCGGGAACGGATTGATGATGTCTACCATACTTTTTATACCCCCTTTACTTATTTTATATGGCGGTTTTTATACATTCAAGCGGAGTTACACGCCTGAATCGTACGGACTCATACCGCCAACCGAAATCCTTACATAAAGAATTATATGCTTATTTTTTATCCCTGTCAACACAAGTTTTACGGGTGGTTTATCCATATAAAATCGGTGTACACACCGTTAAAGCTGATGCTTTACGGTGGTCAAATCCGTAAACTCACCCCGCTTAATAAATATCGGCTCTGTACTTCCGTCAGGGTGATTCACCCGCTTGTCATCATCGAAAGTGAGAATCTTCTCGGTTTGATACCACTTATTAGCTACCAGATTACGACGCATGGCTTCCCGTTCCCGCATCGGTTTATTATACCGGAATTTCATGTAAGTGGCGGTCTGTTCGACCAGATACGCTTTCCCGCAATCCTCTTTTGTATCGAAATAGATAGAATTTGGACATTTCGCTTTATCCGTGCAGGTGCATACACCTTTGGAATTCTTGAACGGGCAGGTTTTCGGCACGCCTTTGTGTTTATCCCCGTATAATTTCGGACGATAAAAAACAGAATCCGCTTCGTACTCAAATTTCCAGTCGCCAAGATTTTTACCGACCGGAATATTGACCGCCGGTTGTAAAACCTTGATTGAGTCCGTATCGCAATAGATAGCGTTAGCTTCGTTCGCCGCCAGTGCGTCATATAATTTCCGTTGTGCGTATGAAGTGATAAAAGAGGATACGCACGGAAACTCGAATTCCGCCGGTTCTTTTTTATTCTCGGTAATGACATATAATTCGCCTTTATATTCCAGAATCGTAGCCCCTTCCGGTATATCCCCTTCAAAGTCAGCGACTTTACCTTCGATGCCGAGTCCGTTCCGTTGTGCGAACTTGCCATATAAAGAATTACCGAGCCGCTTGGTCATTGAGTCCATCCCTTCATTCTCGGCTTTTTTATACACCGTGCGGCGTTCCCATACGAATTCAGCGAACCCGTGAAAGTATTTTTCGGCGTGCGTATAGTATATAAAATCATGTACTTTCAGAATTTTATATCCCGCTTCGATAGCCCGCTTTAATAAAACCGATGTCCAAGTGCCGGAAAAATAGCCGGTCGGGAATTTCAGTTTCCCGTTCATCTTGACCGGAAGCACCGGAATTTTTATTGTTTCCGGGCAATACACGGAACAGTGGGTCACGGTCAGGTATTTATTAAAATAATACTGCCATTCGTAATCCGATTTAACGTAACGGGCGGAAGCGGGATTCGGTATCAGTTCATCCCGCATTACGGATACATAGGTAGAATTTATATCGTACGAATAATGGTGATACTTCCCGTGCCGGAAACATTCCGTCCGTCCCCCGTAATATGAATTGCGTTCAAAGTCGGATATAAAGTCAGCTTCCCCGTCATCATTATTCCGATACCACGAACCGGTAAAAAACCGTTGCCGGAATAAGCGCAAGGCGGTAGCCCCGACCGTCAGTTGCATGGCGACATCACACTCATTCAGATAAAAATTCTGTATAAAAACTCCAAGCTGGTATGTCGCCTTGACATCATTCATTACCCGCAAATAAATATCGGAAAAATCGGTTTTCTTTATCCCGAATTTTTCCCCCATTTTTAAGTATCCTATCCAATCTTCGAGACTTCCCATCATCGTGTGATTGAATAAATCCATACATTTAATCCCGTTTTTCAGTTTGCAGGATATAACACGGGAATCGACTTTTAATACGGATTTAATCCACTTCCCGTTTTTATCTTTTTTCAGCGGTGCGATAATTTCGTCCAGAAAAACTTTATCGTATGACAGGTTATAAAAAACCAGCAAAACACCCTTCGGCAAGGTCAGGATATAATCCTGAAATTCCTGAATATCGGTAAAATATTCGCAAACATCTACCGTAATATCCTTGCTGGAATAAGTGCTTTTTCCGGTAATTTCCGATTTTTTCCGAATATTCCGCTTTTTAAGATACTGCCCGTAAACACCGGCGCAAATGAAAGCCCCCGTGCCGGAATTATTTTCGACATCAATGGCGACAATCATTTTACGCCGATGTTCCGATACAGCATCGTACGGTTTTAACGAACGGTCATGCACAGTTTGACCCCTATATTTGACAGTTATTCAGTCAGGACAACTTTCACCCATGTCAGGCGGTTGATTTTGACCAGTTTCCAGTTCGAGTCACCAAGTTGACCCCGTGCCTGTATGATACATTCATCGAACGCATCTTTCGCGAATTCGATATGGTGGGCTTCCCCGTAGCCGAGTTCGCCGTGCAGGGCTTCCCACCCGCCTTCATCCATTGTTTTGAGAATCGGTTTTAGGTTAAATTTTTCGTGATGCGCGGCACTGGCGGAATTGATGATGCGGAACACTTTTTTCTTGGTATGCTCTTTTTGCCAAGTACCGTTGAGAATCAACTGGTAGAACGACTGACCGTGCAGGGATTTTTCCACCTTGCGGGTTTTATTCCTGACCAGTGTTTCCGGTCGCAACAGGATGCGGCGGGATACGGTCGCCTGTTTTGCGGTCATCCCCGCTTTACGGGCTTGTCCGTATTCCGTCCGGCGGGATATGTTGCGGATGGTTTCGTAAGCCTTTGTACCGGATTTAAGGCGGGTCATTCCGATTGACAGACCGTTTACCTGTTTAACCGTGATGTGCGCCTGTTTTGCGATTGTACGGGCGGAAACCCCGTTGTTTAATAGTTCGCTGATGTAATTACGCATTACTTTTTACCCCCGAATAGTTTGACCGCCAGTATTCCGTCAATGATAATTAGAATTTCATAGACGGTGAAGTATAGAACACTTGTTCTATTACCGGTGTCAAAAGCGTGCTGGAACATGATGACCAGCGGAAGGAACATCCCTTGCAGGACGATGTAGAATATTTGAAGTTTGGTCATGGTAGTCTCGTATTAGCTTTCCACCGTCACGGCGTTATCGTACGGAGACTCGAATTTTTCAGGGTCAATCCTGATAATTGGACAGCCGATGCGGGAAGGTTTGTAGCCTTTCTCTTCCCCATAGGTCGGGTCAAGGTATTCACCATCGGTATCGGATTGGTCGTAAGTTTTCAGCCACGAACCTGTGATGGTGGCGGCAAGGCGGATTGACCGGATGCGCCCGAAGTCATCCACTTTCAACCGGTCGGGTGTGTGTGCGGTCATGGCGTGCAGGTGTCCCATGAGATAAATGTCCGCTTCGATGTCATTGACCAGACTGATTAAGCGGTTAAGCCGTGCGCCAGCGGATTGCGCCGCACCTGACCCATGCCACGAATGAATCTTGCGAATATGGTTAACGCCGGATACGACATTGTGGAATTTCAGGATGATGAACGCTTGATAACCGGCATACCGTGTATGCAGGTCACGGCACATATTGAGTGCGACATTATCATCGTGATGGTTGTGGATTGCTTCCTCATGGTTGCCAGTGCCGACACAAATAAGCTGACCGGCTTCTTTCAGGGGAAGATAGATACCAACGGCGTGCCGCCGCTGTGAGTCTACGATGTTTGACGGTTCGACCCATGATGCCAGTCCGTTCATCCGAAACCGCTTGTCGTTTTTGGTGATACAATCCAGCCAGTCCCCGACACCGATTGCCAGACCGAAGCGACCGAGTGCGGCACATTCTTGAATCGTATGTGAAAGGGTAGCTTCGGCGGACTCCGCCGCACCAAGATGTGAGTCGGAGAACGGATAGAGTGAGAATTTATCACCGTTCCGGTATTGAATTTCATGTATGATAGTTTCCAATTTTTCCTTCCTTCTTTTTTCGATAGGAAAGCCCGCCAAGTGTGGGGGCTTGGCGGGCTTATTCGGTTGTGAATACCTTCAACTCGGCTTTACGGTTTCGTCTATCCGAAGGGTTTTTAGAAAGGGATGTCGTCAGGTTCTTTCGCCTTCGTACCGGCTTTCATAGCCGGACGGGTGGCGGGTTGGGTCGCCGCTGGTTTGCCGGTAGCGGGTTTGGTTGACCGGTTCGTCGGTAGTGGGGATTGCACGGGACGATCGGCGGGGACAGGTTGCGGCTTTTTCTCGATAATTTCCACCGCTTCGTTAAGGGTCGCTTCCAGTTCCGGTTCGCTGGCTTCCGGTGTTTTGGGTGATAGGATGATGATGTTTTGGGCAATTACGCCTGTGCGGTATTTTTTCTGACCGCCTGCGGCTTCGGATTCCCATGAACGGGTGTGAAGATGCCCTTCAACGTAGACCGCTTTGCCGGTAGTGAGGTAGTTATTCATGGTTTCCGCCAGCTTGCCGAATACGGAAATGTCCACCCATTCCGTCACTTCCTTGATTTCGCCGTTGTCACGGTCAGCCAGCTTGACCGTCATAGCCATTGAGAAATTCAACACGGCGTTGCCGCTTGGCATGAACCGCAGTTCCGGTTCTTTCCCGATGTTGCCGATTAGCATTACTTTGTTAAGACTTTTCACTTGTGAAATACCTTCCTTTTTTATTTTTTTTTACTTTACGAGATTACAGGGTTTCCGATACTCTCTCACAGAGTTCCAGTGCCGCCAATGTGACTGCCTCAATTTCATGTTTCTTGACACCGTTGAAACAGGCGCAAGATTGAACACCGCCTCCGAGTTTGCCGGAGACCATGAAGGTGTCAAACTGTTCGGTGTATCCATCCTGATATGTGACTTTGCAATCACAGGGAATCCCGTGTTCGGGATGAAGTTCGCATTTGACGATCTGTGCGGTGGTAGCAACTTTAAATTTTTTAGCATCCATTTTAATTTTTCCTCCCCTTTACATTTTATTTTTTCGATACGGCGTTATTCGCTTTTCCCGTTGCGGTGAAACCTATTCAGTTGTGATAGACTTATTTTTTCGCCTTCCCTTTACACTTCTCGAAATGATGCTGGCAAGTGGAGTTTCGATACATGACGTACTGCTTTCCACACTTCGGGCAATAATAGTCAATCCGGCGGCATTTTTGGGTATCTTCCGCAATCAAGATTGACAGCGGAGTAACCATGGCGGATTCATTGCAGATGCGGCGGTCGTTAAGGTTATACATTGACGTTCACCTTCCTTTTACTTATTCCTCATTCATCATACGACAGCAACCGGAAGCCGGTCTGTGACTTGTGTCACAATTTAATATTACTTCTTGCCGGAAACTGTGTCAACGTGAACAGATGTTCTATTCTTTTCCCATTCCCGATGATGTTTTGGACAAAGCCAATTTACCTTAAACGGTTGAGTGTAATCAAAATGATGCCCTTCAACGTGCGGGTCTCCGCAAACTTCACAAACTCCCTTTACAACTTTACCGGAACGTACAGCCCCATTAAGTGCAACACGGGCTTTCACATGGTCAGAATGAATAATACGTTTTTTAATATCGGCATTTATTCGTATCTGTTTTACTTTTTCAGGATTTTTTTCTTGCCATTCTCTTACGTTTTTTATTATTTTTTCTTTATGTAATTGATAGTACAGATGACTATAATTTTTCCGTTCCTCTTTTGTATATCCCATATCTCACCCCTATTTTAAAATTCTCTATCTTTATTTTAACACTTTTTTAAACTAGAGTCAAATGGGTACTTGACAAAGTTTTATCCCCTTCCCGTAAAGTAAAGATGTAGGGATTAGAACATTCGTTCCAGCAAAAATAACGAAAGGGGTGACACATGAATTTCAAGCAGGTTGCAATTGGCGCAGTAATCACGTTAGTCGTGGTTGTAATTGCGCTGGTCGTCTACAATAAATTTGTAGCCGCCAAAGTAAGTGCAAGTTAAGGGGGAATTAAATAATGAGTATTAAACAATTCGCCTTAACCGTACTGGCTGTCATCGTAGCCCTGATTCTTTTCCGTGTAGTGATGAACTACATCAACAAGAATAAAGGGACTTCGACCGCCGCCAGTTCCACCAGTTCCAGCACTGGTACTACCGCCGCCACTTCCGGCGACCAAGTTTTAGCGTACTTGAACCAGAACAGCTAAAAATAAGTAAAAAAGAGGTATCGTAACATGTCATGGAAAGTTTATCCCGCACAGGTTTTGACCCAAAATGACAGCTTCGTGGCGACCGCCAACGGTACGGCGAACATCATGTCCGACATTTATGTTTGGACTATTCCCCGCAATACCGCCATACTGGTCAACCCGACCGATGTGCTGTCCGCCTACCTGGAAAATGGTGCAGGGACTCCGGCGGAAGCCGCCGCCACCGACCAGTGGGAACTGGTAATCCGCAACGCACAGTCCGGCGAACAGGTTTCCAAGATTTCATCCGGCATTTATGTCGCAATTAAGGAATTCCAAGACCAGACAAAGGTTAAACGAGTCGGCGGGCGTTACCTGCTCGAATCCGATTTTATCCTTGCCTTCCGTGCGACCGATGTCAACGCCTTCACCGTAGCCGACTGCTACATTTCCATCGGATGTACCAAGTACATCAAAGTCAGCCCGAACCTTTAATCGGTGGGACAAGAGAATAAGACACTAAAAGACAATTACGGTGTAACACATCGTTTTAGCAAGGTCAGCACAGCCCTTGCGGGCGGTGTGTACACCGTTTTGTTTTAGCACAGCAATAGAGAAAAAACGGGTGGTTGCTCGGTCAGTCCCGATGCCCGCCCTTAAAAGAGGTACAAGATGTTAAATTTATTCAATCGGGAAGTCATGCCGACTTGGCGGAATTACTCCGGTATCATCACCGCACCTGTCGCCGGTGGAGTTTTAGCAAGTTATCCGACCACACAGATTCAAACTTGGATTTACGGCTTTTTTATCGCCTGTACCGAAGTCAATAACTTTGTCGTAAAGTGGGTTTACGGCGGTAATGATTTCGTACGGTTCGTACCCTTCGGCGGTCTCGGATACAGCGAACAGATTGACTATGTACCGCTGAATGAAGGGTATCCCGCCGATAACAAAAGCGTGATTTCCATTACGGTCGTCAATGCCGGTAACGCCGGTCAGCAGTACCAAGCCGGTTTGATGATTGCCGAAGCGAATACGGGAGTACGAAGCTAATGAATACAATCGGTAATGCGATAAGTCCCGAATTAGTCGCCTACAACGGTATCACGACCGCCGCCGGTAATATCGGCGGGACGACTTTGGTTGATACCAACATCAATCCGGTACAAGCCGGTAAAGTTATCGTTATCCTGTCTGGCGCACGCACGGGTGAACTGGATAACGTCAGCACGGTTATCGGCGGAACTATCACTATCGGCACGGGCGGCACACAGATACCGGCGGGTGTCCGGTACTGCATCCTGAATCAACTCGGTGCGGTTGTGGTTGTTTCCAGTATCGCCGCCAATGTTTCGACAACTCTGGCGGCTGTGACCAGCGCAACATACGGAAACGCCGCACTCGAAACGATTTTGACCAGTGCGACTTACGGACTGTCCGCAATCGAAACCATTTTGACAAATGCGACCTACGGACTGTCGGCACTGGATACGGAAGTCGAATCTTCCAGCATAGCCACCGGCGGCGGTTCGGTCGCCACTCATACACCGCTTGGCTCACTGGTACGCTTTATCGCTGATGCGATTAACAATGCCACATACGGTCTGTCCGCAATCAAAACCGCAATCGGAAATATCTCCGTTCCGGCGCACCTGACCGCTTTGGTCACTATTCCGCAACCGGCGGTTTACATCGAAGAATTCGGTGTCGGCGGTAGTGCCAGCAGTATCACCATCGGTACTTGTACGATTGCGGGCATCCCTTCGGGACTGGTCGCAAAACACCTGTTCGTTCATTTCCTGTTCTCCGACCGTGTGGATACATCGGGGTCGGCGAATAACCTGGCTGGCGCACAGAACTTGCAGGTAAAAAATAACAGCGGCACATTCTTTACTGCTTTTGCTTTCTCCGGCGGGGAATACCCGACCGCATCAAGCGCACAAATGGGCGGGGATGCCAAGCGGGGAACGGTTGACCTGATTTCCAGCTTCGTGCCGGTCAACGGGGATGTCCTGACGATTCAGTGGACGTCCGCCAAAGCCGCTAACGGTTCACTGGAATTTTTCGGATTCGAGTGTATCGTAGAATTACAGGTGGGTTAAAATGATTACTCATTATTTAGGTCTCAATCAACTTAATGCGGACGATGGGTTCTTACAATACGGTGCGTCTATGATGGTAGGTCAAGGATTTCAACCTAAAATCAACGGCACTGGTATAAATATGACTATACATACCGCCGCTACGGGGTACGATGGCGGACAGATTCAATGTGCGCTTTACACTTATGACGGAACTAATTTCAACCCTGTGACTAACGGTATCACAAATTCCGTCAACCTTCCGCAAGGGGATGACGAAGCAAATGTTGTTTGTCCTTTTCCGGTTGCGCCTATTCTATCAACTAGTGAAAATTATTTTCTTATTTACGCCCTGCACGGCGGATATTATTACATTCATAATAATCAGGGTATCCCTTCTTTCGCATCACTTGCTACCGACCAGACACTTGACGGAGTCCCCGCTGGTACCGGACTATTAAATATTCCTTTAAGTCTATGGGGAAACTGGATTTCATTTCCCGCATCAATTTGTACGATAACGTCCAGTTTTCCACAAACTTTATGGTGCGAATATGCCGGAACTTCCCTGCCGCCGGTCGGTAGTTCCAACGCTTCAAAATTACTTGTTTCAGGGAGACTATAAAAATGTTCAATAAATACGGGTGGATTAAATCCGAAAAAATATCGAAATACCAACACCAGTTTATGGCGTTACCGATACCTACGATTATTGACCTGACCAAAAACGCGTCGGTTGTGATAAATCAACTGCAAGTCGGGCGGTGTACCGGATGCGGTATCGCTGGTGCTTTATCTTCCACCCTGACCGCAATCGGTTTGAATCCGTCAAAGTCTTTTTACTTTTCGCCGGACGATATCTACAACGGCGAACGTGTCATTGAAGGAACACTGACCGAAGATGTCGGCGGACAACCGGCGGACGGTTATGAATGGATTGAAAAATACGGTATTTTACCGTACAGCGTGATGCCGATAACCCCGACCCTGAATGAGACTAATCCGCTGGTCTATGAATCACAGACGATACAGTTGACCGGCTTTCAGGGTGTCCAGATTCCTACTTCCGGCGATATTGTCGCCAGCGTTCTCGATGCGCTTGCCGCCGGTTATTACGTCACGCAAGGTGCGGCGTTCTTCTCGGCATGGGAAAGCATCGGCGGAAGCGGTATCCTGCCCCTGCAACAGTCTTACGATGCGGTAGCGGGCGGACATGAGACATATTATGTCGGCGCAAATCAAACAACACAGTTGTTTGAACTGACGAACTCATGGGGAACGTCATACGGGAAGGGTGGACGTTATTTTATGCCGTTCGCACAGCTTCCGATTCTGGCGGGAATGGACGGAAGCATTGACCTGCACTATCCGGTTTTCACCGGTATCAGTCCCGTCCCGACCCCACCGCAACCAGTCAAGAAAAAATGCCATTTGTTTGCATTGTTAGGACAAATGCGCTATAATCAGAATAGAATCAAAGGGGGATTATGTTATGTCTAAAGTAATTATTCTTGACGTGCTGGCGGTTGTGCTGGCGATAGTGCAGTATTTTATCGCCAATAATATGTTCGTACAGTGGATTGCATGGGAAGGTCTCGGCGTAGTTGTATTGAATATGATTATCGCACAGGTTCAAGCCAACACAATTACATCGTTAAAGAAAATCAACGCCGCACTTAACGACCGGATTAGTAAACTTTTAGCGGGTAAATAAATGGAAATCTCGATTTTCACCGGTGTCGCCGGATTCCTGCTCGGTATCGTGGTCACGATTATCGGATACATTTTGCCGATGTCCAACCGGTTGACCCGACTGGAAACAAAATTTGACGTGCATATCGCCACGCCGGTCGTACCCTGCCCGTTCCACGAAAAATTCGCTGAAAAAGTGGAAAAACTTGAATTAAATGTCGCAAGGGGGAAATCATAATGAAAAATATCTTGATTATTCTGGTACTGGCACTGTCGGGTGTCGCCGTGTGGTATTTTGTTATCCACAATAAGAACACCGCCACGACCGGCACAACCGCCGGTAATAATACGGTTGACAGTCCGCCGAACGGTGGGGATGCCGGTAATTTAAGCACATCGGATAATACGCCGGTATCTACGGTCTACCAGAACGCCAGCAACAACGGCGTGCAGGTGATTACCGACCTGCCGACCGCCGGACTCGGCGCAGGTTCAAGCCAGTATTTTTCCGGTACGACTACCGATGCGACCAGTTCAGCCCCGAAATACAGTGTTGGACAGGCTATGTTTAATTCCAGTTCCAATCAATCATTCGTGATTGTCGGTATCGGTAATGGCGCATACTCGATGCAACGGGTAGACGGTACGGTACTGGATATTAGTACGGTCATAGTTGACAGCCAATCCGAATGGAGTGTGTTATAATGAAAAATTTGATGATTGCCCTGTTAATCGCCGCCGGTGTATTCGCTATCTGGTACTGGTGGACTCACCGGACAACGACTACAACCACATCCGGCACGGGTGATTTGGTAGGCAGTTTAAGTTCCGCCGATGAAAGCGTAAACGGTAACGGCGTGATAATCACCGCCGATGACGGGACATCTTCGCCGGTCATCGGTTCGACTGTCGCCAGTAACACTGGCGCAGTGCTGGATAACCTGACGGTGAATTCCCTGACAAATCCGGTTGTCCCGACCGGTAAAGCGGTGACGGTCTCCGTACCGATAAAGATTCTCGGTATTACGGTCGGTACAAAACAGGTTGCCGCATCTGACGGAAACCCGTACAGCACGAATACATCACCGTACGCCGGTTATACGTCACCTGTTCCCGCCGCACCAGTGGCGCAGGAAACCTATTACGACCCCGTGACCGGTCTGCCCGAAATAGTATAGGGGGAAAAATGGATATTCAGTGGTTTGATAATACGAACGAAAAAAAAGTACAGTTATCCAGTCCCGACTTCGCCTTGAACGCCTGGATAATTTTACAGTTGAAAAACGGCACGCCGCTGGCTGATGTCAAAGTCGCAATCTCATGGGATAACGGCGACCCGCCGGTGGAAGCCAACTTCAAACAATCCGATGCCGGTAACGGCTGGACACAATTTCAGTGTCCGGCGACCCCGACTAACGGTACTTGTACAATCAGTCAAGTTCCGGTAGTGGGTACAACTTTAACAACTACGATTCCGGTCGGAGTCGGTAAAACGACTACCCCGATTCCCGTACCTTCGTTACCTTCCGACCCGCAGAATCCGATAAGCCAGATTGCGAACGATACCGGCACACTGGCGGACAATACCCTGAAAACTGCCACAACTACGGAAACCGTGCTGAAATGGGTTCTAATCGGTCTCGGCGTAGCGGTCGTAATCTTCTTAATCATGTTCGCCGCCGGTAAAGGCGGACACGGTGTCAACGTCAACGGTGTGGGGGTGAAATAATGGCTGCACCTGTTCCGCAAGTTCATGTTAAATTAGCATCACTTGACCTTGACTGGCTGATTATCCTGACATTAATCGGGATAATCCTGACCGCCGTAGGTGTCTGGTACGCTTATAAACAATATAAATTAGCAGGGGGTAAATAAACCCAAAGGGGTGAGAATATCATGTCAGATGAATTATCGAAAGCCCGTCAGGGCGCAATCGCCGTACGTGGAGAAACAAAGTGGAACGCTTTACAGACTCCGCCCACAAGTGTAGGAAAGGTCCTTACTTCCAACGGTGAAGCCGACCCGTCATGGGTAGCCCCTGACGACCTGACGATTAACGACCCTGCCGCCGTAGATGCCGCCGCTTCGTCCGGTGCGGTTGACGACCATTTCCATAATGAGAACGTCCCGTTCGGTGTCGCCGCCGTGCCTTCCGACACACATAAAGCCGATGTTGACAGCCTAACCGGATTTTCTTTAACTTCCGGTGTCGGCGTATTCGGTTCATATGTGCAGATTCTCGGAACTGCCGATACGCCGTTCCGTACCGGTCGCACGATTTTCGATATGCGGAAAATAAACGTGCTGGCATTATCGAAAACCACGCCGTATGTAATCAGAATTGTCTGGACTCAACCGACCGGACAAACCGTAGTAGAGGCGGTCGCCGCCTTCCAATATACCGAAGATTATTTGCAGAATTTTCTCGGAAACTGTGTGTTCCAAGAGACCTGCAACATCCGAATCGCTGTCGGTTATCCGGTGTACGCCGCTATCCTGTGCGCCAGTGCCGGAACAGCCAGCCTGTTGTTCTCACGTCACGAATATCCGTCAGATTCTTTATAAGGGGATAAGATGCCGAAAAAAGCGAAAGTCTCGAAAACCGCCTTGAAGGAAGCCCGCAAGGGTGAAGCCGCAATCAGTAAATTCGATGTGGATAACATCAATCAGCAGATTCAAGAAAAAGATGCCGGTGAACGTGCCGAAGAATGGTACGGGATAACCGGAACGGGAATATAAATATGAGTCGTGAAGATGCTCACTACAATTACAGGCGGAAACACCCTGAAATGTACGCCGCCAAAGCCCCACGATTGAAAAATGGGCGGTTTCACTCGAATAGTAATACCGAAATAGCCCCGCCGGAAAAAGGTAAGATGAATTTCGAGCAGGGGATTACAGGGACTGGGATATAAAAGGGAGAAAATCTAAAATGGAATCAGTCAAAAAGCAAGTTAGCAAACAAATACAGCCAAAGACCAAAGAAGAATGGCAAAGATATTATAATGATATTAAAGCTGATGCTGATTTATCTCCAGAAGAATTTTCAGCAAAGCATGCACCAGAATATCCCAAAGGTTATTTAGAAAAATTCCCTTATGCAATGCAATATCGCCACAAAGGACTAAAAGAAGCTGTATCGAAGCCATTTGAACATCAAATTCAAGAGCATCCAGAGATGATTAAAAAGGAGAGTAAAATGGATAAATACTATGGTATCACAGGGACGGGGATATAGGAGAAATTTAAATGAAAAAAACAAAACTAGCAACAGAGAACAAGGCATATGCCGAAGAGGTAGCAACAGCGAGAAAGGAATACTACGAAGCGGTAGAAACAGCGCTCAAGAAATACTACAAAGTGATAGAAACAGCGAGAAATGAACGGTTTCACTCGAATAGTAATCCCGAAAAAGGTAAGGTAAATTTCGAGCAGGGGATTACAGGGACGGGGATATAATGCCAGCGGTATCGGTAAGCCAGCGGCGGCTAATGGGGGTCGCCTTATCCATTAAGCGGGGTCACACGCCCGCTTCCTACTCACCCGAAGCCGCTAAAATCGCCGGTGAAATGCCCGAAGCGGAACTGGAAAAGTTCGCCGGTAAAGAAAAGAGGATGTATGGGAGAGAAGCCCAGAGATTACTCGATGCCGGTAAAATTCATAAAATGAAAAACGTATCAACCAAGATAAAAGAATCGGCGTATTACGGAATAACAGGGACGGGAATTTGAAAATAAACCGTATGAAAACAGACACCCGCACATTGATAATGACCGGCTGGTACACCTGTGAAGATAGTTCCGCCTATCCGCTGATAATCACTTATAAATCACAGTGCGTACCGCCGCTTGGAATACATGACCCTATCGCTAACGATATGGAAACCTGTACCGATATTATCAACCACCTGATTGATAAAGAATACGACCGACAACACCCCGAAACCGCCTTCACCGTTAGAAGGAAATTCAATTCCAATGCTGACCGCCAGCGGAATTACCGCCAGCGACACGCTTCTTAATCACAGTACAATATCCCCCAGGTGAATCATTATAGACACTCAATACAGATGCGTTACAGTTCTAGTATTGAG
>Ga0116112_1001104_pt1 | contig 18778 bp, 27 predicted proteins | sample June2015DPH_8_15_FD_89721 | JGI IMG/M metagenome (GOLD analysis project Ga0116112, IMG submission 89721) | Peatland microbial communities from SPRUCE experiment site at the Marcell Experimental Forest, Minnesota, USA - June2015DPH_8_150 | ecosystem: Environmental > Terrestrial > Soil > Wetlands... | reverse complement strand
TTGGGCTAACGCTGTCCCCTCACCTAGCATGCGTCAAGTGACTCACAAACCGAAGTTTTGAGTCTATGAAACCAACCCTAGTTTGTAACAGTGGTTGTTGTTTTTCGGTGCTAGGAAATTATAAAGTCAAATCAATTTTTTCACGCCATCGGTAACGGCAGTGTTGACATGTTATATGCAACCAAATGATATAAGCATCCTTCCAATCTGAAACTATTACTTTTCCATGACATTTCGGACATTCTGTGGGATAAGTATCTCTTAAATCAATTTGTTCCACTTCTTTTCTCATATGATATTGTAATATTCCAATTTTTGTTCAATACGCCATCTGATTCTTTCTATAAATGGTCGTTTATTCTTGTTTAATTTCAATATGGCAACATCTTGTTTTCCTTTTGTAATTTTGACTCCGCGAAATGCTTCCACACCATCAGAATATGCATAAATGTCCGTTAGCCATATATTTTTTGATTCATTTTTTACAATTTCACCATTTACTTTGATTCCATTGGATTTTACAAGTTTTCTAAATTCCGAATTTGATGGTATCCAATCAACGTGAAAACAAAATTCTCTTAATGAAATACCCACCACGATTTCGTCTATATAAACTTCATATATGGGAGCACCTATCTCATTTTCATATGTCTTCCATGAAGATAACGGTGGAAATATAAAATCCATCGTTTTTTCAATGATGGTTTTTAATTTCATAAATCGGTAGGCAGAATTGGAATTGAACCAATCACCCTCAACATGTTTCAAGTCTTATGGTTGTTAATTGGTGGCTTATACTGATTATGAGTCAGATTTCCTTTACTCAAAGTTTCTCTTTGAACCAACAAGTTAAGCCCGCTATCATTGATACTCTATCACTGAGCTATCTGCCTATAAATGATGGGCGGGTTAACTCGTCATTATTTCAGACGCCGCCCATAAATTGGCTCCGGACGAAGGACTCGAACCTCCACAAGCGGTGTACCCGTCTTCTGCTTAACAGGCAGCGGCATTACCATTATGCTAGACCGGAATTAAATTATACCTTTTTAACATTAAACAAAGCTTCAAGCTCAGCCAATCTTTGCTGAATCTTGGGTCTTTGTTCAATTGGAAGATCTTTGTCTGAAAGACGCTTCCTGCAACGATTCATACGGTTTTTTAATTTGTTTGTTTTGTGTTTTTCATTCATAAATTTTATGACCAAGAACGTGTACCATCTTCAACACAATCATGAAAATGATCACCTTTATGGTTTGCATCAAGTTCACATCGTAAATTTCCTGCTGACACAGAAGTACATCGTAATACAGGTTTTTCTAATTCTTTCTTGAAAAGTTTTTCTTCCCAACCTGACAACTGACCCTCAGATTGTAACTTTTTCCAATTAATTTCCTTTTCTCCATTTGCGAGAGTTTCAAGAATATGTTTTTTTATTCTCAAACACTTTTCATAAATTCTGATTTCATCTTTTGACAAATAATCTTGCACCTTGGTTTTACACGAATTAAATTCGGTGGTATCTTTGTCACATTTTTCACAACTATGACCATTACAGGAACTACCACCACAATGAGGGTCAAGACAAATAATAATTGCTGTGTCACAAAGGTCACACCATTCCACAAAATATTTATCCTTCCACTTTTTTTCACCCGAAAGTTCTCTCAACAATCGTTTTTCATTCATAATTTCCTTTTTCTAAATGGTGCTCAGAGCCGGACTTGAACCGACACAATTCGCTCATCAAGCGAAGGGACTACATTATCGTATCCGAGCATTAAATTAAATCCCGTAGTCCAGCGAACACCCGAAAAGGCGACCAATGAGACTGTAGATTCTTGAGAAGAGCTTGGAGGCAATTCCTTCACCTACCGTCATGGGCATTGCACCCACCTACGGGAAATCCTTTTATTATTGTAACACAATCCAATGGATTGTCAACATCAAATTAGTGGGGTGAGTAACGGGAATTGAACCCGTATGGTTGGCTCCACAGGCCAAGGTTCTACCATTGAACTATACCCACCATAAAATTTACTTCGATATTTTGGTATCAACCACTGAAACCAATTTTGGAAAAGAATCATACCCGTCATCAGAAGTAAAATGACCGGCATCATCAACAGTAATAATTTTTGACCCAAAATACTCTTCAAATTTTTCTTTGTTTTTTTGGTATGGAACATCAGGGTCATCATTACTTAAAAAAACAATGGAAAAGCCCATATTATTTTTGACTTTCTTCGTATTGATTGGTGTTTCAAGCCACGGTTTGGCAATTGTTTTTTCATCATCACCCAAACCCTTAAGGTCAAAAAACCCAGCAACGAAAACTACGCCGCCCACTTTTGTATCAATGGTTTCCAAATATCTCATTATGGTTTGGCAGCCGATACTGTGCCCTATAAAATAGGTGTTTTTATTAGGTTTATCTACAACTTTGGATAGAAAAGATACCCAATCTTTGATGGTGGGATTATCAGAATGAGGCATAGTCGGACAAATGACACCATAACCCAACTTTTTAAATGATGATTTGGCATAAGGTATCCAATTATCCTTAGGCGATCCTGACCATCCATGAACTATGACTATTGTTTTATCATTTTTATGACCATTAGATAAAACCTCTACGACGATTTCTTTAATTAATTGTTTCAGTTGTGATTTCTTCACATTAATAAATAGAAAATGAATTGAATACATGAATAACATTTCCACTTTCATTCCATCATATTCCCCGTCTTCTGCATCGGTATTAACGGTTCTTTTAACATGTTTTTTCACAGCAAGTATGATGCCTTCTGCGCCTTCATGCACTAAAACCATATACGCTTCGGAAGTACTCCGATATTGACGATTTGTGCGAGCGATAATAGTTATCAGTAATTACTCGTAGTTATCCTAGTCTATTTTTATGTATTCAAATTGGTAGCCCCATTCGGATTCGAACCGAACTCCACAGATTGAGAATCTATAATCCTGACCTGAGCTAGACGATGGGGCCATAAATGAAGATATCAAGAATACACTCAATTACTACTGTGATGGGAGTCGAACCCACAATGGAGAATCCTGTATATATCCAAGAAACATTCCGACGTGCATTGCGCCAATTCGTGTGCTCACAAATTACCCCGATTTGCATCGGAGCAGGTATGCCAATTCCCTCACACTTATCTTCAAAAATGGTCAGGATACCGGGATTTGAACCCGGACTACAAGACCCCCAGCCTTGTGCGCTGCCAAGTTACGCTATACCCTGAAATGGTAGCCCCTGTCGGCATCGAACCGACTTCCTCTCGCTGAAAACGAGGAGTCCTTACCCGACTAGACGAAGGGGCCATTAAATCACTTCACCGTTCCTTAACACTAAAGACATATTATTTCTAAGAATGAGCAATACCATTCACGGTTACTAAAATACATTCGTTGATAATTGGATTTGAACCAATCCGACATTCCTTGTCTTAAATAGGATTTGAACCCATCATGCGCCGGCAATTACGGAGTTGAACCGTCTTTAGTTCCTATATTTACCAACGAAAATTAAAGCGGGTGTTTGATAAGCGTCCTCACAGGGAACTTGTCGTTGAATCAACAAAAACTCTACCTTTTACCCGCGAATATATTGATACAAATGTATCAATTGATGCTAGATACCATTTTTTTCGGCGCCTCTGCATTTTGGGCTACGTTCCCATAAGAAATTAAATTGGTGGGAACGACAGGGTTTAGTACCTGCACTGAACCGGCTTTCAATGCTATAACTGCTGTTAGTATCTAAATTATGGTGGAGCAGTTGGGGTTCGAACCCAATTTCAGACCTTTTAAAATGCTGGTATCCATCTATAAACAAGATGGCTAAGTGTTTATACTGATAACAACTCAACCTGCCCCATAAATTGGTCCCGCCAGCCGGATTCGAACCGGCCTCTTCCGGTCTTCAGCCGGAGGCCATCACCAGATTAGCTAAGGCGGGAAAGCTAGATGCCAGACGCCTTTCGGCGGTTGGGCGGATTTGAACCACCCTTGTCATTGCGTATAATGCATTGATTTTTCCTTTTGGGAGTTGCTGTGGGCATCTAAATCGTAAATGGATGACAATTTCTCAAACAATAGGATTGAGTATGTTTTCTTACATTAAAAGACCTTTCAAAGTATTATGTCTCTTGTCATTTCCAAAATTAATTCAAATAACAGTATCGGACTAACCTTTCGACCCTCGAAATAATTTTTGGGATGATACAATACTCCAATATATTTTGTATCATTGGATATTTGCTATTACTTGAAATTGTTGTCCGATACGGGAATCGAACCCGCACTCTCCCCTATCATCGGTCTTCACCTAAAGGGTGTTTTCGCCTTATATCATTCCCACGGAAGTATGAGGATACAAACTAATCGGGCATAAATTGGTCCTCTATACGAGACTCGAACTCGTTCTTTCTCCGTGACAGGAAGATACTGCTAACCCTTACACTAATAGAGGAAAATCACCGATATTTTAGACGAGCAGTTCATCCTCTTAATAATTCAGATTTTCATCTTACTTCGTATTTAGGTCTATTATGACCAAGGATTATAGCTTCGGATAAATTGTGTACCGTGAAAAGTCGCCCAGCCAAATAATGGCGGTCTAAACAGAGTTTATCTCTACGGTTCCATAAATAATGGAATTCGTTCTCACTAGCGCTTAAATTACGAGATACTTATTTTTCATTTAACATATGAATTTTTTTAATTGCTGTTCGTATCTCAAAAATCATCCGGTGGTTCCGGAAAAACTATCACTTGATGACCGTCGTTATAAACGTTTCCATTCATAAAACCATCATCATTGTTGGGTATTGGAGTTATGTTTGTTGGAACGGAAGAGCATCCGTTCATGAAAATTACCATCGCTGTTAGTATTAATAATTTTGTTTTCATAAATTAATTCTACTTCATAACGTCTTGGCTTACACTTAGAGTTTTGAAACTCACAGGTTGGGATTCGAACCCATTACATTCAACCATGCCGTTTTTTATTTGTTGAATCATTACTAATAGAAATTGGAGCGGTATATTGGAATCGAGCCAACGCTTAAACTTTGGGAAAGTCTCGTACTGCCACTATACTAATACCGCTGAAATTGGTTCCGATGCCCCGGCTTGAACGGAGAATAACAGGGTAACAACCTGCCGTGATACCATTTCACCACAAGGGAATAAAATTGGTGGTAGCAGCTGGACTCGAACCAGCGAAGCCCGAAGGGCAACAGATTTACAGTCTGTCGGAATTGCCGCTATCCCATACTACCATTGAAATGAATTAAGCACACTAACTTATGAGAATTCACACCCATCTCTCATAATCCGCCATAACTTTTTCAAGATTTTATTTTACATTTTGGAGTCAACCGCTCGTGGTGTTTCATTAACGTAGCAATTGATATCATGCTGTTGCACTTAAATTGGCGCTGGTATGGGAGTTGAACCCGAAATTTCCTGTTACCATTCCACCACATGGAACTTTTACCAGCATAAATTGGTGGGTTCGCTGAGATTCGAACTCAGTTCCAACAGTTTAAGAGACTGTGCTTCACCATCAAAGTTTCGAACCCGAAAATTGGAGCCCCGATTTGTTCATAAATCCTAGTTGGCTCGGGGCCACGCGCTAAGTGAATTTCATATGAAATTGGTCGCCGCGGAGAATCTCGAAATCCCACTCTTTCGCTTATCGAGCGACTGCTTTGCCTTTAAGCTACGCGGCGGTGTCGGTGTAGTAATTAGGACTTTTACCTCTTTCTTTAATCATGTTGACTCACCACCACCTTAATCCTCAACAGAGTTTTCTTGTTATAACAAATTGGTGCGCCGAGCGGGATTCGAACCCGCTGTCCCCAGATTAAAAGTCTGGTGCTTATCCTGACTTAAGCTTCCGACGCATTAATTATTAGAAATTGGCAGGAGCAGTAGGATTCGAACCCACACCAAAAGTTTTGGAGACTCCCATGCTGCCGTTAAACACCATACTCCTGTAAAAAATTGTTTCATCAAACCGACTTTCGCCTTGTCAGCCCTCAAGTTTATCGCTCGTATCGCTGATAGACCGATCTCCGATTTTTATCAACCTTGGGTATCGCTTGGATAGAGTTCCGCTTTAACCCAACACTAACTTTCAAAATTGTTTTAATATTGACCTACCGACACATTTCGTGTTTTTTCCTTGTATTCTTCCATTTCCTGCAACTTTTTCAACAAGTCCTGCATTTCTTTCGAATTTAAATGTTCTTCCAATGCTTTACTTGTAATATATTTTGGTAATTTTTCTTTTTTCTTCTTTTCTGCTATTTTCATAAACTAAAACCGCCGTTCTTTTTGGGAGCGGCGGTTTTTCAAATTCTCTTTTTTTGTTTGATAACTTGAGCTTATCCGCCGCTCCTTTCATTAATGCTATCAAATTGGTTATTATATGACTTATGCCATACGACCTGTGATGATAGAACCTCAAGTTCAGATGCTTTAGGCAACTGACCTTTGATTCGTTCTACTGTTAAAATTGTTCTCATCATGCCAATAAGTATATCAGGGTTTTAAAAAGTGTCAAGCCTTTAGTGATTTTTCCATAATTCGTTGATTTATAAGGCTATTTTGGATGTTTTCAAATATTTTATTCAAGAGTCTGTCTTCTTCCATAGCTGACAAAGCGACTTCATACTTCATTTCTATATTTTCAATTGGTTTTTTATCTCGGTTATCATATACCCTTTCGGGCATTTTGGCGACAACGTTCTTTCTCTTTTGATGAATGGCTTGTTTACAATATAATTCGTAAAATCGTTTGTCATCCTCACTTAACATAAACGTGTTAGTTTTTCCCTTCCAACTTTCGTTTAAAATCATCCGTTTCAGCTAGTCGCTGGTTTATCAATCCGGCAATTTGCTCAAACACAATTTCTTCCTCATATTTTTCTTCTATGGAAGAGTATTCAGGAGGCGGTTCTGATAATGATTGAAGCACCATCAAATCATCCAATTTTAAATCGTCTTTTTCTATGGTATCATTACTTTCACAAACAGGAGGGCCATCAGGATGTTGTTTCGCCTGCATTTCACAAAATTTTTGGTCATCTTGTCTTATAGATTCACCCTTTTCATCTACTTTTAGTGAAATTTTAATACTACCACTCATACTTCTTTTGGTCCTACATACACATACGGCTCTATGTCATCAATAATGATATCATAAACCAAGGCACATTTTCCACAAAGTTCTCTAGGATTTTCTCTTTCCCTTAAAACATCTCTCGCTAAAACAAATCCCATACATTCTTCGAGTTTTTGACCGCACTTAAAACACCGCCGTTCTTTCATAACCTTCTTAAATTGGAGGCATGTCAGGGAATCGAACCCTGTTTTTTCGTTTTGCAGACGAACGTATGAACCATTCTACTACCACGCCATTGTTCAGATTGGATTAGAGCCAATACCTTGACTTATAGGCCAAATGCTACCATTACAACACCGAACAAAATTGGAGCCTGTTGTCGGAATCGAACCGACACCCTCTGTTTACGAAACAGACATGCTACCACTATCACCAAACAGGCAAAATTGGAGCCTCAGGAGGGAGTCGAACCCTCTCTTCGTCTTTACCAAAGACGCATGCTGCCGTTATCATTACAGAGGCAAAAATTTGGAGCCAAAGGTCGGACTCGAACCGACAGTCTGATGTTTACAAAACACCTGCTTTGCCATTAAGCTACAGTGGCATATTTGACACGGCGTACCGGATTGATAATTGCACTTACGATTGCAACCCTAGTCAAATGAAATTGGCAGGCGTGGAGGGACTCGAACCCACATTTACATTCCAATTATACGTCTCCTGTTTCGAAGACAGGGCTAATACACGCCCATTATTTACAACAAAATCCAAAAATTCCACAGGCAATCACAATTCCTATACCAATAGTCATTGAACTAAAAAGTCCACCAAAAACCGTGCCACCTGCTGCACATGCAATCGCGGTATTCATTTTCTGTGAAAATTTTTCAAAATTCATAATTTTAAAAATCATCAGCGCAATTATTTTCTTCCTGACGGGCCTGTTCTTCCCGTTCCATTTCTTCCGCCCATTGACGATAATAACCGTCTCTACCGTGGTCTATGTCGCCATAACACATGGAACAACTTTTGCCTTGTCCATCCGGTATCGGTCTTCCACAACTTGTGCAATAAGGCATAATTTATCCTACTTTTAACCATTCAATCGGAACCATGTCATCCAATCCTATTACACATCCACATCCCTTAATTGGGTCATGTTCTTCATTCCAAATCACAAATGCTTTATCGCCTACAATGTTAGTGACCATTACTTTTTTAGTTTCACCGTTTGGCCATATACACTTGTATTCAGTATTCAATTGAATCATAACCATTTAAATATGGCACTCATACTCAGATTCGAACTGAGAACTAAACCTTCGCGGGGTTTTATTATATCCAATTTCACTATACGAGCATTGGTGGCAATGAGTGGAGTTGAACCACCATATTCACCTTATGAGGATGCTGTCCTACCGTTAGACGACACTGCCATTGGTAATAACTATATCAGACAAATTAAAAATGTCAAGCGAAAGCTTAAATTATTGCCCACTAAGGAGATAAAGGCTACCTGTGGTGGGTCCTGACCCCGAATACGTTGCCCTAAAATAACGTCTTCGACTGCCTGACAATCTGAAAATACTTGATGTTGTGAGGCTTGCAGTCAAACTTGAAGTAATAAATGAAAATTCCCCAATCCAATTCAATCCATCAAGAGACGATGACACATAAAGATTCGCAGAAGCACTTCCTGTTGGCGAAGAAAAAAATGCTTGAAATGCATGATTGTTATAATCACTAACATCTATGGACGACGTGGCAGGTATGACCGTTGCATAGTAAAGAAATTGTCCAACCGAAGTTGTTACCGGATAACTCACCGAAGTAAAAAATGGATTAATGAGAGTTGTGATATATCCACACCCCTGCTGTTGTGGATTGAGATTACCATAAGGAATAGGCGGGTAAGTAGCAATATTTGTACTTCCTACATTCTGTGATGGGTTTGGAATATTATTTGGCATATTTTATTGACCTGATAACAAATACAAACTTCCGGTTGTGTTGCCTGTCCCCGAAAAAGTAGCCATCAAATATCGTCTTCGGCCCAAAACTGTTGGTCTGAAAATGCTGCCCGAATTTGTTCCACTAAATAAAAACTCTCCAACAAAATTCAATCCATCTATCGAAGAAGACACCGCAATGGTACTCGTTCCTGACCCACTAGCATACGAGGAAAATGCAAAGTTATTATAATCGGATACATCTATCGCTGATGTGGTTGGTGCAATGGCTCCATAATAAAGAAATTGTCCAATAGAACTTGTCACAGGATAACTTGCTGCAACAAAAAACGGATTAATCAATGTAGTTACCCAACCAAATCCCTGTTGTTGTAGAACCGCGCCATTAACAGTACCATAAGGGATTGGGGGATAAAGAGCAATATTAGTGCTTCCTACATTGGGTATTGGATTTGGTATATTAATTGGCATATGCTTCGAATAATAAATATGTGTCAAACATAAAAATGTTATGTTTATCGTTGATTTGCTTCAGGTTCCAAAGGAATTGTTGACTCTGCAGGCGGAACATTATTTACATTTTGTTCATTAATTGGCATCTGCTCGACATTGGTAGGCATATCATCCCAAGTTGGAACATTAACGATATATTTTTTTCCATCCTTTATGACAATTCTTTTAATCATATTTATGCCATACTTGCACTTGTCCACCTTGTTCCATTATATATAAACAATAAATTACTTGAACCACTTATTTTAAGGTAAACTGAGCCTGTTGATGGATTGCTTATGTCAACATTTTGTAAAGAACTTGAATGTTGTAAATAACTTGATGTTATGTTTGTAAGACCGCCTCCATTTCCATACATTACTGCATCAAAGTGGGCACTACCTGTACCATCCAAATGTATTCCTGTTGCAGAGGCATCTAAAATATCTACACCTACATCTCCAACAAATAAATTTGATCCAAGGTCACGTTGTAATGAAATCTCACTAACTCCAAGAGAAATAACACCAAAAGCATTATCCAATGTGACAGAATTATTGTTGCCTTCTATTACAACACTGCCGGGGTCTGATGCTTCAATTCTAACATTTCCGAAAGAAGGATTGGTATTTCTTACTACACTGCCTGATGGATAACCTACCAACATACTTGCGGTATCGGCCATGAAAGATGCTGATGAAAATGAAGAACTCAATATACTTTGAGTAACGTAATTTACTTCAGAAAATGAAGCAGTAGTTGCATAACTTGAACTTATTGATTGTAATGATAAGGACGAACTAGCAGCATTTAATGACCATGATATGTTAACAATATTGAAACCGTCACCTACAAAAGTTGATGCGGTAACTGCATTATCAAAATGAACATTGCCTGACCCATCAAAATGTTGTCCTTGACTACTTAAATCCGTTATATCAATTAAACCACCTGCTCCCAAACTTAAGGCAGAACCAGCATCAGTTGAAAGTAAAATCCCCGCCACGCCATCACTTGAAATGGAAGCAACTGCACTATCAATGGTAGTGCCTCTTCCAGCAGTAGGACGTATAGTTATGTCACCCGCTTCACTTAATTGAATAAATGAACCGCTATTTCCATTAATATCAATTTGTGGTTGGCCAAAATAAGGACCGGGAACTCCTGTTATTATTGATGACGTTATCGCATTTGAAATAGAACCAGTCCAATTCCCTGATAATGCTCTATTATTCCAATCTATTGAAGTAGTAACATTATTATCATAAAGTAACCTATTATTCCAATCCACTGAAAGATTACTATTAGGAAAATCATACATTAATTGATTTTGCCAATCCATAACCGTTATAGGAAAATAAGTTGGAAAAGCAATCTGTGCAGCTATAAGGTATCGGTTTTGCCAATCTATAGAAGTGACATGAGTATTACCACCAATATCAATAAGGAGTTTGTTTTCCCAATCAACTGTATTGTGACCACTAGTATCAATAAGAAATCTATTATTCCAGTCCAAAGATATATTATCACCATTATCAAAAAGATTTCTATTGAACCAATTTATGGATTGGACATTATTAGAATCAACAATATTATCATTTTGCCAATCTACGGCTGTAAAATTACTAGAATTTAAAAGGAATCGGTTATTCCAATCCACAGAAGAAGTAGTGTTGGAATCTATTAATAATTCTTTTACAGAATCTACAGTAGGAGTAGTAACAAAGGAATATATACCCGACAAACTTTGGGCATAGGATGCGCTTGTTGCATTACTAGCAAAAAAGGAATAATAGGCATTGTATGCATTGGCGGAATTACTTGCTGATGTTGCAAAGGAAGAACTTACAGAAACAAGTTGGCCTTCGCCTAAATACCAATTTCCACTTGAAGTATCATATTGTGTAATTTGGTTAAAATTACTCTTAATCTGTGTTCCCCGTAAATCAAACTGAACATTGTATGGCATATTTTAATAATTCCTAAACGTATCGGTTATAAATATAACGTCACTTAGGAATTATCATCACTACCACAATGGCAACCAATCATTTTTTATCTCAGCAGATTTGAGATTTTTCAGTTGTTCTCTGTCTTCCGGTGATAATTTTTCAATTAATGCGCCGGGCTTACTGTTTGGATACTTGTCATGCCCCGGCATAAATACACTACGAAAGAGAGCTTTATCCACCAATTCTCGGTAAATTTTTCTAGGTTTTGTCAGCCACACCACCATTCGATTTTACCTTTCTTTTGGAAGCACAATTTTCACAGAGAAATTTAGTTTCTCCGGGAACGCACAAAAACATTCGGTTTTCTTTACAATCTTCGCATGAAAGTTGAGACAATTCGTATTCAAACTGATTTACGCTTTGAAACGGACGAAGCATTGCAGTCAGTTGTGGAGAATATTCCACCAATACCGTGGCATAATTGGCTCCAACATATGCAGTGCCACCAAATTCCTTTGCCATTCGGTCTTGAAAAGTTCGTAACTTGTCAAATTCGTTTTGTGTAAATGTGACTTTCATAGTTTTCTGTTAAAGTATAGTTTGTCGGCTAAGTCAATTATCATATCAGACAACGCTATCTTGTCAAGCCATCGCTTGGGAATATCGCCTATTCCATAATGAGCGCCTGCCAATTGACCATATACCGAACCTGTGGTATCAGCGTCTTCTCCAAGGTTTACTGCCTTGATACAACCTTCCTCAAAGGTATTTGTTGTATGAAAACACCACAAAGCTGCTTCTAAGGTGTGAATGACGTAGCCGGTTGACCTAATTTGGTTTTCGGTTTTAGTCTTGTAGGCACCTTTAGCAATATCCAAATGAACCTCGGCCCTCAAATTTGTAAACCAATTAGAAGGGTCTTTCACGTTTAGAATTTCTTCCTTGGTAAGACCTTGCAAAGCTTTATGAATTAAATGTGTAAAAAAAGTGCAAGAAGCAATACAAGTTTTTGCAGCATGGGTTGTAGCGGACATTTGGGCTGCATATGTTCTAGCCTCAATATCATTTGCAAAAAACAAAGGAATGGAAACCAATCTCATTAATGAGCCATTGCCAGCTTTTTTAGGGTCATCCTCACCGGCAAATACTTCACCGGTTTTACGATATTTACACAAAGCTTCTGATGTGGTATCACCAATATCAAACATTCTTCCGTTGCTTGACATATATCCTGATTCTATCCACGTCCAATACTTATTCATTTGGTCAGCAGGATTGAATCCATTGTAATCAATTAAACTCTTAGCAATGCAAAGAGCCATAGACGTATCATCCGTCCATTCACCGGGATTAAGAAGAAACGGACCACCACCAATCATTTCAGTTACTTTTGGAAACGACCCTCTTGGTTTAAATTCTGCTGGAACACCAAGAGCATCACCAACAGCCAACCCCATCATTGCGCCTCTATATCTTTCTTGTGTTGTCATATATCAAGTTTATTTTTTGCTTTCGGGTCATCTTTTTTATCTGATATTCTCTTTTCATTGCTTTTGATTTAGTAAGATATTCCTCAGCATATACAATATCAAATGGTGATCTTCCTCTTGTGTATTTGGCTCCTTTACCTTTTTGATGTTGTAAAAATCTACGAACAAGGTTGGTTGTATAACCTGTATAATAAGTTTTATCACCACATCTAATTATGTAAACATAATAAATCATAGTAATACATCTTTTGGCCTATTATTTGCTGCCAATAAAAATGGTGTCGGGTCACGAAGAAATTCTTCAAATCCATTTGATGATTTATATTGCTTATGAGGATACAGTTCAATATGCAACATATTTGGTTTATGACCCATGATATCAGGTCTTTCTTTTCCTTCATGGAGAACTCTTTTAACTTTACCAATATCACTGCAACCACGACTAACATGTGTTCCGACTTTTAACCAATTACTAGGTGTGATTTCTCCATAACAAATTACTCCCGATGCACCCTCAATTAATACGCAATCGGTATCGTTCCACCACGGAGAATTGTCTTTTGGACCTGTGAATGGTTCAATAGAAACAACTGTTCCACTTTCCATAGCATGAACTGTTTCACCATCTTCTGTGTACAAATCAACGCCTGTATGTTGTTCATGCTTTCTTTGAATACCAAACGACCCCGGATGGTCTTCAATTGGAATTCCTGAACAATTGCGAAGAGGAAATTCCCAACGCAAACTTTCTTTCAATGTTTTGACAATTTCATCAATCTCACACATGGCACCCATTCCTTCTGTGCCACACGCTAGCACTTTCGATTGTGGTTTAATCCATTTATAACCAAAAGAATCAATAATGAAAAGATGTCTATTTGTGATTTGATGATTCCACATATGAGTATTCATCGCAGGAGCAATTATTAGCGGACGGTCTTTATCCCATGCTCTAATAACCGAAGTCAAAAGATTATCACAAATACCATTGGCAATTTTTGCCAAAGTATTGGCAGAACATGGTGCAATCACCAATGCGCTAGCTTCATCCCTTAAATTAATATGAAGAACGGGGTCATCTTTTTCCCAATGATTAGACGAAATGCCATTTCTTGACCAATGCCATTCATCATTTTCAGTATAAAGAACACCGTTTTTTTCTTCTAAAGCATCACAGAGAGAGGTCATACCCACAAAATGCTTTGCTCTTTCAGTAAGAATAACATCTACCGTTCCTATTTTTTGAAGTTCCTTAACAAGTTTCAAATATAGGACTGATGCAACACTCCCTGTTAATCCAAGAATAATTCTCATAATTTTGTTGTGTGTTCGGCTACCATTTTAGCCAAAAAATTTGGGTCACTGTTGTCTGCCTTATAAGCAATGACATTTCCATTGGGAAATACCAATTGAATTTGATGTTTGCCTTCCTTGATATCTGCCAAATCATTGGCCACAATCATGTCGCAGTGATTTTCAGAAATACTGCGTTTTGCAGCATCAACCAAATCCAGCCAATGACTGTTTACCAACAATTTAAATCCGACCAATTTAACGTCAGGCTTCCATTCCTTGATGTAATAGATGATTTTTGGCAATTGTTTCAAGATAATTTTGTGGTCATCATTGGAACGAATTTTACCATTGACAAAATTTTCCACACCGTAATCGCTTACAGCGGCAGCAAGAATCACAATGTCAGGTTGTTCGATTTTAATCCACCGTTCCAAACGTTCCAAATATTCGGTAAATGTACCATACTCCATTTCTTGATATTTCTCCGCCGCATATTTAGCGTGAGCATTATACCAAGAAGAGAATCTTCCAATATCATATCCATCTTTATACAAATCAATGGTAACAGATAGGGGTGATTTTGAACCTTTGGCTCTGAAAAACATTACTTCATGTCCCATTTTAAGAAGTTCTTCAGCAATTTTTGACCCGAAAGTTCCTTTGCTCATGTTCGTAATGTCACGAACTCTGTCAATCGGAATTTTGGTTCCGCCGGATGTAACAAGTATTTTCATAAATTAATATAATTCAATATAATCCAACTTCATAGTTTTGGGATTGATTTTCACTTTCCTTATAGAATCGTCTTCCGGAAATATTGACCACAATCTTCCCAGCCATTCGTATGCTTCATTTTCTGTTAAAATCACTGCATCCTTCAAAATAGGCGTCAACATCGGTATAGTTTTATGTTTTTTATCTTTTAAATAGACCTTACAATTAAATGACCTACTATTTCCTTCTACAACATATTTCATAAATTAATGATATTTGTTTTTGTCTCTAAACTTACCTCGTGAAGATTTGAAAATAACCGTTGGTGGTTGTTTCTTTCTCCATTTCAGAAATGATTGAAATTTTGGTGACTCAAGAATTGATTCAACAGAATTATATGTGTCCCTCAATTCGTTGTGTGTCCATGTTTTGTGAATAAATGACTCACAGGTTTCACAAGTTGGAACAATGGTATTGCCACCTTTACTTTTTGGAATTACATGATGACCACGCGTTAAAGCAGGCAATCCACAAAATTCACACTTATTCATTTCTGTTACCATATAAGGACATTATACAATAACTAATAATGAAAGTCAAGCGGTGATGCCAGCTAATTTTTTTAGTCGTTCGGTAAGATTGATTTGTGCTTGCTGTTGGGTTTTAAGAGCTTGTTTTCTTAATTTTGGTGTGAAGAGTCCCCTCATATAAGCGTGTCTTAATTCTGTGTCAGTCAGCAAGCAAGGCACAGGACCACCACCTTGACTTTCAGCTTTTTTTAGTGCCACTTGGAGTTGAGCTTCCTTCCCCGGTATATTTTGATACATTTGAGTTAAATGTAACATGCATATACCATTGGTAAAATGAAAAGTATCACGATTAGCTTCTATTTGCTTATCAACTACATCCATTTCAACTTTTACTTTTGGGTCAATGCCTATATTATATTTGGCAAATTCTGAATGATTGATGCGTTGACACCACGAACATACTCTAACTGTTGGTTTATTTGGCATACCTATAAGTATCAACTTTTAGTAGTAGTATTTTGTTTTCTTTTTGCTGGTTTGACTTTCAAATCATTGATATTTTTCAGGTCTTTGATATACATGTTATAACAATCTTCCCTAAACCGCCAATTGCAATTACTATCGGGGTCAATGTCACCTTTTTTACAAAATTTAGCTTTCTTGAAAAATTGTTCCTTGGGCATATAACCAAGAATCCATGCATTTTTCATTTCATTGTCAACACGCACAAAAACATACGCATCACAATCCTGTCTTGTATTCAAGGCACAAACACTGACGGTATAATTAGGTAAAGGTTTAAACTTGCAACGTTTGGTTTTTACGTCATACGTTTTCTCTTTTTGACCATTAACCAAATCATATTGATAAGTGTTGGCTTTTTTAACACCCAAATAATCAGCAACAACCCTTTCGCCAATAAAACCTGCTTGATTACCGGCACCTTTGGTTATTGATTTTTTTAAAGACCCCATTTCTTCAGCCTCTTTCAAGGCCGCCCGTTTCCATTGTGGTTTCACAGTTACTTCTACCATATGTTGGGGTATTCTATACTATAAGAAACCCTAAATCAACATATAAGAAATTTATAGCAAGCTATAAAAATAATTTGAGAATTTTAAAGTGGTGCGCCGAGTGGGAATTGAACCCACAACCTTTTGCTTAAGAGGCAATTGCTCTGCCGGATTGAGCTACCGACGCAAAAAATTGGTGCTACTCACAGGACTTGAACCTGTAGGACCAAAGTTCTGAGCTTTGGATGTCTGCCAAATTGCATCAGAGTAGCATTGTGCCGGTTATTTGACTCCGGCAAACTAGGGCCGAGTGTTTATAGGAAATTTTTCCTTTTATCCGCCTTCCACCACTTAATTTTACGAATTAAGAAACGAGACCCGTAGCGAAATTTCTTTCTCCACGCCTACCAGTTGATTTTATTAAACCAACAAAATTATTACTTCTTATTCCAGTAAATAGTAGCTGCAATTATTCCAGCAACAAAGCCTATTATTATTCCTAGTATCATAAATTGGTGGAGCCTGCGGGATTCGAACCCGCCACCTATACATTGCAAATGTATCGCTCTACCAAATGAGCTAAGACCCCATAAGGTAAGTAGTGTAAACCAAGTAACAGGAGGGGGCGACACCACGCCTTCTCTTTCGAGAAACTTACCTTAAAAATTGGTGCTGGTGAAAGGAATCGAACCTTCACGGATTGCTCCACAAGATCCTAAGTCTTGCGCGTCTGCCTAGTTCCGCCACACCAGCATGATGTGGTTATTCTTTCTAATTTTTATTACCCACTTACCTGTTTTACGTCAGAGCTGAATCTATGTCAGATGCTTTATACAGGAATGCCCATAAATATATGGAAGTTCACAAAACATGTCAAGGATTATCACGAAACGTTCCCCGAAGGTCTATCTTGACAGTTTCATGAGTTACTTTGGGTGAGACTACCCCATTGTGTACCGGCCTTCCAAGATTATCGCTACCTTGCGAGTAGCCTTCCTCTTCATCCATGTTCACCGTGGACGGGCCACGTATGACATATCCGGTAAATCTGCCTGATTTAGTTGGTGGCGGTTCCAACCTGACGACAACCTATTCGACGTTTCATCCAGCGTCTGCCTTGCGAGCAGTGAGAGGGGCTAACCTCGCCGTCAGCTTCTACATCAACAACTTTCATCTTGCGAACTACGGTTGTCTGAATTACCTTGCGGCTTCAGAATTAAGACTTTTTCAGTCATCGCGGGCACCGACTTTGCGTTTTCTAATAGATAATCAGGTTTGACCCCGATAGCCTACTGTGTATAATACAGTTGCTCTACTTTGAGCTATATCAACCTAACAAACTTGTGCGGTGCCTGTGGGTTCATACCTTTTGGAGATACAAAATGCCACACAAGTCCTAACTTTCCCTTGCAGGTACTAATTCATCCTTCAAGATTCCGTCCTCAGTAGTAAGCCTTGGCCGGTTTCTATCAGATTGTCATGAAGCTTTTGACTGCTAATCTCAAACCTCACTACTTAGCTTAAATCTCAACTCTCACTGTTGCGCGTGGCAGATGGTAGAGCTCGTCGGCATCGTTAGTAGTATGCTGCCGGAGTTACCCACAACATACATTTTCCATCCCAGCTTTAAGTGTAACACCATCTTTTGGATGATGTTTACAGATTTCGCTCGTTGTATCGGCGTCCAATCCTTGCGGTTGGTGGGTGGCCGTTAGGGACCATCCCTTTGGCCGTATTACTACGGTTTATCTTTATGAAGTCACCCTTGCGGGCAACCCCAACGGAGGCGATACCCCCCGTTAAATCGACTATCAAAGAACAAATTATGCTGCTATTTACAACTTTTTGATTTTATTCGAAAGCGTTCCGAATTCAATCATGGATACATTTTATCATATCCATTCTGTTTGTCAAGCCTTCTTCGATGTTTCGGCATCTTATTGAAGATGACCTGATGAAAATTGGTCAGAGTGACAGGATTCGAACCTGCAGGGTCTTACAGACGCCTCGTTCCAAGCGAGGGTGGCTACCAAATTACCTTCCTACACTCTGATGGTCAGAATAGCGGGATTTGAACCCACGGCCTCTTGCGCCCGAGGCAAGCGCTCTTCCAAGCTGAGCTACATTCTGATTTCAAGATACCGATTTACTCTTTTCTGAGG
>Ga0116112_1001099_pt1 | contig 18799 bp, 18 predicted proteins | sample June2015DPH_8_15_FD_89721 | JGI IMG/M metagenome (GOLD analysis project Ga0116112, IMG submission 89721) | Peatland microbial communities from SPRUCE experiment site at the Marcell Experimental Forest, Minnesota, USA - June2015DPH_8_150 | ecosystem: Environmental > Terrestrial > Soil > Wetlands... | reverse complement strand
CCTTAAATTATCAATCTCCAGTTGCTTTTGAATCGCAGTTCATGAAAAACTAACAACCGTAAACCACTTCCGCCCCTGTCCACCCTTTCGGGGGAAGCTCACAACAATCTCCTGGACGAAGTGTGACAAACGCTCGCCCACCCCGTCCTTCACCCCGGCCTTCTCGCCGGAACGCACGGTCTTTTCGTGGTGATCCATTGGATTTCAGCTTTCAGCTTTCAGGTTTCAGCATTTTCCATCCATTCCGCTCGCTCAGGTGGGCTCGAGCAGGTCGGCGTCGAGCTTGACTGCTGCCGCCTGACTGATGAAGTCGAGGCGCAACAACACGGTGGCCCTGCCGTAACGATGCTCGACCCAACCCTCGACGCCTCGCAGCGGTCCGGCTTTGATGCGCACGCGCATACCCTCGCCGATGGACGGGGCCAGACGCACTTCCAAATCCATTTCCAAGGCCAGGAGAATATCTTCCAACTGCCGGCGAAGCGTTTCCTGATCGAACACGTCGAGGAGATTGGCGACATGGTCGTTTTGGCGGACAGCGTCCTTCTGTCCGGGTTCAAGTTGCAGAAAGACATAACCGGGGAAGAGCGGCTTCTGGAACACGACCATCTTGCCGCGATACTTATGCGCGGACTTGTAGCAAGGGAGCGTCGCTGCGATGCCGTGTCGCTGGCAGTGCTCGACAAGCTTCTTCTCCCGTCGCGGTCTGGTATGGGCCACGAACCAACGCAGTTCTGACACGGGGCGAAGAATTCGGGAGCAGGCCCCCGATGTCAATCCGAAGTTGCTCCCTTGTGCGAAGGGCGAAGGTCCAGTGCGCTTCTCCTGGCAGCGTGAAACCATGATTACGCTTATTCTAAATTCCGCAGTTGGAATGGCCGCAAAGAGGCGCAAATCAAAGCACCACGAAGTTTGTAAGGCAACCGGCCGATAATTCTCCCTCTCCGCTCCATCGGATGGAGGGGAGAGGGCCGGGGTGAGGTGAGGTTCGGCGCAGTTGACTCCAAGTATTTATGTCACATTAAACGCAGGTGCGTATCGATTGCGTTTTTTAAGTTTATCAGAATGAAAGAAAGGTGCGGGTGGAAGCGCTGGACACGCCAGGCCGTGGCTCCAAGCTCGTTCCTTGCATCAACGGCAGCGACGGACAGCGTTGAGAATGTTGTGAGCAAGAGCCCACACCTCGGAAAGAAAAAATCAGGCCGGTCTTGCAAGACCGGCCTGACTGTTAAGGAAGATATGAAAACGCAGATTTGCTTAACCGTTATGCCGCCCGGTTCTGTTTGCGCAGAATCCGCAGCGTGCTGGCCCCGAAAGGAAGCAGCAGCAATGCGCCCGCAACCACCGTCGTGGGCTCAGGAACAACAACCAACTGATCCTGAACCGCACCAGGGGCACCCAAGTTCAAGGCGTCTACACCATATGCTCCATTCGCGTTCCTGGTGATGTCTCCACCCACCGCTACTTGAGCTTCGGCCAAAAACGTGCCTGCCAACCCAGTATTGACACCCCCGGGCTCGGCCTCAAGCCACCAAATCGCTTGCTGCAGAGCGCCGGCCGTAGTTTCGCGACCGCTACCATATATATAGTTGTAGCCAATCAATGTGCCGGCGGCAAACTGGCTATAGAGCCAAGCCGTACCGATCGAGATCGGGTCTCCACCGGGAGGCTGACTCCCATACATGGCATTCTGGCTAAGCGATACGTTGTACGTCGTGCCAGGAGTGAACTCCTCGTTGACCTCAATGCAGAAGGTCTGAAAATATTCCTGGCCACTTAAACCTGAACTATATCCCCAAGATGAACCATCCGTAGTAGCAGTCACCGTGCCCTTCGTTGACGTTGAGTAAGCGCTCCAGTTGATAACGCTATCCAGACCTGGGTTATTACCCACGGCTCTGAATTCGCCACCATTACCATAACTGTAACTAGACGTGTCATCCATCAGTGTAACACTCATTGAGGCGAACAGATTGGGTACCGCCATCAGCCCTGCCAAACTTAACACCATGCAGAACTTTTTCATATTTTTCCTTTTAGTTGCTTTTAGTTCTTTTTAGTTGTTTACCTTCGCCGAAAGTCACTTAAGCCGCGCGGCTCTTGCGGAGAATCCGCAGCGTGCTCGCGCCAAACGGCAGCAACAACAGCGCGCCCGCAATCATCGTCGTTGGCTCGGGAACGACTTCGAACTCGCTGCCGTTCCAAACCAGCAAGGACGTTTCACCCACCAAGGTACCACCATCATATACGCTAAAGCCCAAGGTTGGTGGATTGCCGGTTGGAAGACCGCCGGTAAAATTGGCGGTGAAAAGGAGGGTGGACGTTGCCGGCCCGCTAAGGCTGGCGACAGTGCCGGTATCACCTGCGACCACATTCCAACCGCTTGGGTTGGCGGGGTAGGGGAACGTGGACGACGGTAGTGTTAATCCGGGAATTTCAAACGGGCCACCACTGACAATCGTGCCGGTGATCTCATCAAACGTGACGCCGTATGCATAGAAGTTTACGCTCCAACTGTCGGTGATCACGGGAGCGCTCACTTGCTCAATAACTAAACCTGCCCGCGCGCTGGTGGCCAAAACAAGCATCAATGCCAAGGCCGCAATTCCAGCACCGAAAGTTTTTAGAGAGGTGGTTTTCATATTCTTGCAAAATTTCTTTGTTTTTTTGGTTCTTATTTTCCTGGCCGGTTGTTTATCTCACAAACGCACGCCACCGTCTATCGCTTGGCAGGACATCTTTAGTCACTTTTGGGACGTGGGAGAAGGCGCGGGATCACGGAACCACAGGACAACAAGTCCAGAGGACGGAAGACGGAGGTCAGTCGTCCGTTGTCGGACTTTCAAATCGGGCTGGCCGTTTCACAGTTCAGCCGGCAATTCCAAGCCGTCATGCTTTTCCCACTGGCTCAACCGGCGGCGGTTCTGTCGTTGAGGCGCCATTGCCTGTGGTATCTCGGTTTTCCTGCGCTCATCATCGGCAGTCGCCGGCTCACTCAATGCCAGGCTCTCATCGTTGGGCTGTGGCAGGGGAAAGCGAACTGGCGCCCGAAATTATTCCGCCCCTTTGTTGCGATAGCACCAAAAGCAAATCGGCGGGCCAATTTTGTATTCGGTCCGCCGATGCTGTTTTTCTAGTAATCGTTCTAAAAAATATTCAATGGACGCTGTTAATCACGCTTGGCCCGGCGCCTCGAGTTCAAAAGCAGCAGCAATCCGCAGCCCAAGCTCCCGAGCATCATTACGCTTGGTTCGGGGACATCGCTGAGGATGTAGTAGGTTGTGCCCGGGGCTGCAGATTTATACCCAGGTTCGCCTGAAGTTGGGGTATAGAAAGCATAAGTGGACACTCCTTCGGTGCCTAACTCTGCAATCGTCACTTGGGGGGTTAGATACGTAGGGGGCAACCCCACATCCGCCAATTCTGTTTGTCCTAGTCCTATGTCGGAAAAGAAGTACACGTGGAAACTTCCGTCAAAACGAAGAACGTCAGATATCTGGCTGCTACTTGGCTCTTGAAGCAGGAGATCTCCGGCAACACCTGCAAATGGCAGAGTATATTCCAGCGTGGTTATCCCCGAATTGGGTTCCAAGGCCATGGCATAAGGGAACGGCTGACTTGCGGTAATGAATGCAGTGCCGTTTTCGTCAATGTAAATTACCTGGCCGACTTGGCCGAACACCGACATGGCCGAGGTTATGAGAATCCCAACACACGCCGCAATACCAAAGGTTTTTTTAATAGTCTTCATCGTCATTGCCTTCTGTTCTGTGTTGACTGTGAGGTACGCCACTCTTCCCTCGGCGCAATCCTCAAATCAGAAATGAAATTTTTTTAATCCGATGAATGTTTTTACCATTATCTGGCCTGTCAAGGCAAGAAAAATCTTCAAATATTTTTAGTCGTGTCAATTGCTGTCCCGCCAGTGGAGACAAGGAATCTCCATCATTCAGAGAAATCGCGTAAGTGGTTGCGGCTGTTAATGAAATGCGAAGAATCCATTTTTGTTTCCAGATGGTTGCTTCCGGCAAAATACGGATTTCCGCCGATGCAGTGTCAGGACATCCTGAATCACTTTTGGGACGTGCGTAATCACAGCCAGCCTCGTCCTCAACTGTAGCCATTGATGAATGCCCAACCACCAACCTCAAACTTCGAGCGACTATGCATCCGTCTTTGCTTCGAAGTTTGACGTCTCGTGGTGTCGAGGTTTTGAATGCGCAGTCGCTTTGGCCAACAGCCTGCCTCTCAAGGCAGGGCTTCTTCTGAACCGAAGGCCAACCAGGTCTTGACCGGGAACCTACAGCTCCGTGCTCCGTGCGCTGACTGAGCCTGATGACGAGTCATTCCTGTCAATTCTGGGACTTTCGCATTCACAAACAGGACAAGAGACTTGAATAACCTTGCCATTTTGAGCTTCGGTGGCACTATCGCCATGTCTGGAATAGTGGAAGGCTTGAAGTACGATGTCGCGCCCCCAATGGATGCTCAAACGCCAACACGAGAGATTCAACCGATCAAATCGACACGAGCTCTGATAGTTGGCATCGCTGCCCTGTGGCTGATTCTCCCTCGCGTGGAGGCTGGTGTTTCCCTCACCACCCGGGTTTCGTTCAATAGCACAAATGGCACAAACCCCGGCGCGGGACTGGTGCAGGGCAAAGATGGCAATTTCTATGGCACAACCGCCGTCGGCGGTGCGAGCGGCTATGGGTCGCTGTTCCAATTGACCCCCTCAGGCACGCTCGCCACGTTGATTTCGTTCGACAAAACCAACGGCGCCTATCCCAGCGCCGCGCTGGTGCCGGGCAGCGACGACGCCTTCTATGGCACGACCGAGGCCGGTGGTACGAACGACAACGGCACGATATTCGAAGTCACGACAGGTGGCACGCTTACCACTTTGGTTTCTTTCAATGGCACCAATGGCGCCCGGCCTCACGCGGCCTTGGTGCAGGGCCAGGACGGCAAATTCTACGGCACGACAGAAATCGGTGGCACCAACGACGCTGGCACGGCGTTTCAAATGCTCCCGAATGGCACGCTCACTTCACTCGTCTCGTTCGATGACAGCGGTTACAGTCCTTACGCCGGCCTGGTGCAGGCTGCAGATGGCAATTTCTATGGTGCCGCATTCCTGGGCGGCACGAAAGGCTTTGGCGCGATATTCAGGATCGCGACCAACGGCGCGCTCACCACGCTGTACTCCTTCTCCAACGGCAGCGATGGCGCGAATCCTTACGCCGGGCTGACGCAAGGCGCCGATGGCGAGTTGTATGGCACAACCTTCTTCGGCGGCGCCAGCGGTTATGGCACCGTTTTTAAGATAACCACCAACGGCACACTCACCCCGCTGGCGTCTTTCGGCGGCACGAATGGCGCCAACCCTCAAGCGGCTCTGCTGCTGGCCAGTGATGGCAATTTCTACGGCACGACCGAGAGCGGCGGCGCGTATACGAACAAATACGGCTCCGGGTACGGCACGGTGTTCAAGCTGACCACCAACGGCACACTCACCACCCTGGCCTCTTTCAACGGCACCAATGGCGCCCATCCCCTGGCCGGGTTGGTCCAGGCGCTGGATGGCAGTTTTTATGGCACGACCGCCAATGGCGGCACGAACGGCTACGGCACCATTTTCCGACTGACGGTTCCACTGCCGCCGAAGTTTCAGGCGGTGCAGGAAACCGGCGCCACACTTACGTTGACCTGGAGCGCGACGGTGGGGGAAACCTATCAGATGTTGTACCGAACCAATCTGAATCAAACCGACTGGGTGAATTTTGGCTCGACTGTCGTCGCGACCAACGCATCGATGACGACGCTCGATGCCATAGGCCCGGACCGGCAACGGTTTTATCGGATCAAGCTGCTGCCTTAAACCTGGCCATTTCACTGTCTTCGTAGCCGCCACCGAGGCGGAGTTGCCGGCGATTCGTCAAATCCGCCTCGTTACCGCGGCGCTACAGCGTAATTGCAGATTGAGAATTTCAGGTTGCAGATTGGAAATTGAAAAATTTGCACTCCGGAGCGCCGGTTCATGGAACGCCTCCACGATTCCAAAATCGTGCATCGGGACGATGAACACGAACAGGGAAGTTTCGCTCTGCGTGTGGCGAGCAATGGCTAAAACTTTCAGGTTTTTCCGGTTACCAGGACCTCAAACCGAATTGTTCGCAAACCAGACAAGACGGGCATTTCGACTGAACACGCTCAAAGATTCGGCCTGCGCAAGCGGAAGAATTGCTGATTGTTGGTCGCGCCGAGGATCAACCGGTTCTGGTTGTTCGTCACGATGGACGTGAAATTGGTGAGCGCGACCCAGTTGACCGGTGGCGCGAGGTTTGTTGTGGCCTCGACAAGAAAACCGGCGGGATAAGCCGGCCACATCAGTGCGGCGTTCGTGCCAGATTTTGCAATGCTCAACATGGACGAAACAAATTCCCAGGCGAGCGCGTATGTTTCTAAATCGCTGACGACATTCGCACCGCCCGCTTTCCAAACTTGTAAATCGTAGCGGCCCGCCGTGAGCTGCGGCAGGAAAATGTGCTCGACGTTGTCCACGAGGCTGGTGCTGCACGCGATGAGATTACTGTTGGCGGTGTTGAACAAAAACAAATCAAGGTTGTTGATGTTCGTCTGGCTGAACTGCCGGTTCCAAACCAAAGTGGCGGTCGCCATGAATGAGCCGCTGTTGGCCGCGTTCGTGACGTTGAAAAAATAATGGTTCACGCTGTCGTTGGTCGCGGTGGTGGAATTGGTGTTAAAATCCCAGCCGCTCAACGCGGCGATTGAATTTGAATTCTCCGGCGGTAGTTGCGGGTAGTTCGCCGGGTTGAAGGTTGAAACAATGAAATGATGTTTGCCGCCGGTGAGTTGCTCGTAGGAGTTGAAAACATTCACCACGCCTGCGCCGTAACGCGCATCGAGCGGCGAGGAATTTGAATTCGTCCAGTTGGCAGGCTTGACCGCGCCGTTGAGGAGCAGTGCTTTTATTGTCCGCAGGTCGAACGCGGAATTGGTGTCGCTGCCGCCGTCGCCGCGCAAGGCGGCCTGCATCAGCACCGTCGCCGCGCCGGAGACTTGCGGCGTGGAAAAGCTCGTGAGATTCGAAGGCGCGGTGATGTCCGGCTTGCAACGTCCGTTATCAATCGTCGGACCAATGCTGTTATAATAGGTGGAATTGGCGTAAGCGCCCACGCTGATGCAATTATAAGATGTTCCCGGGGCACAGACTTTGACGCTGATACCGGAGTTGCAGGCGGCGGATACAAAGAACGTCCCAAAAGTTTCAGAATAATCATCGTAAGCGGAATCCACCGCCTGCTGGTTGCTCACGTCCAGCGCGCCGAAAGTAAAACTTTGGTTCACCACCGGGTCGGCGGGCATGGGCAAAAGGTTGCTGATATAGTATGAGATGAAATGATCCGCCTCAAAAATATCCACATGCGCGACATTGGTGGCAACGCCGTAGGGAATGCCGTAAAAATCATTGCCCACTTCTTCCGCGTGCCAGGAATTTGTTCCAAGACTATTCGGATAAACACTCGCGGAGCCGGCCGCAGAAAAATAAGTGAAAAGCGACATTGGCTTGCCGACTTTTGCCGGATTGACTTCCCACGTCAGCAAATCGGAGGTCAGCGATGCCTCCGCTTGCGCCACCCTCATGCCTGAACCGTCCACATTCGTCGCCACTGCCGCACGCAAAACCGTCACGCCGATCATATCCAAATCCTGTGCCCGCACCGTTTTGCAGAAACAAACGGCGGCGGTCAAAATCAGAAAAAAGTTTTGTCCCGGCAGGTGTTTCATCGTTCTGGTTTTCCAAACTATAATCCATCCGGCCCCAAAAATCCAAATTGCTCATTTTTATTCAAGGACAAACAGCGACACCGCCTGCCGTGGAAGGTCACGAATTCTTCGTGGTCGTATTTCCTACTAGGAGTGGCTGCGGATGGCAGTCATGGCAATTGGCTTCTGGCGCGGGCTTGTCTGCCCCGCACACGCTGAGCGAACTGGCGCGATGAATCTGGATGGAGAGCAGGCTTTCCAGTCCGGCCGTGGCGGGATAAACCGGCCTTTCCAGCCCAGTGTTCTTTCGGGTGACTCGAAAATCGCCCGAACCCGCAGACAGGAATGTCTGCATTGCGGAGAGACGGTTCGTGGGCAGAATGCACGGGTTTTGAAAACTCGAGGAATACGAATGGTCGAACTGCGGCAAAAAATCAGGCCGGCACCCATAGCCGGCCTGATCTAACTAAAGGCCTGTGAAAGACTGCGCGGGTCAAGCGTCACGGCGCCCGGTGCCTGCGCGAGAATCGGAGGGTGTTCGCCCCCAGTGGAAGCAGCAGCAATGCACCCGCGATCAAAGTCGTGGTCTCCGGCACCGGCGTAACGTCGATGAATAATTCCTGCCCACTTGCCAGCTCCGGTTTCAGCAGGTAGCCAATGTAATCCGTGTTGCGAGACAAATCGTTGAGCCATGCTACTGCTTCAGCCCATGCACCCGAGTTTGCATCACTGTTCACCACGAATCTTGCTGCGTTGCCCCAGACAATCTTCCCGTTCGGACCAGTATCGTAGGTGGCCTTCCATACCGCCAACTGCAAAGCCGCCCAACCCGTCGCGTCAGTCGGATGAAATGTTGCGAGGAGGTAAGCCGCGTTGTTGATTGCTTGATAGGCAATGGCCGTACTGGGGGGCGTATCTATGGGATTGCCCCAGTTCGGATTGAGCCCGGATTGGCCCGCAAACGCCACCTCGTCAAATGCGTACGTGCTCCCCAGATATATCCTGCCGTTCAGGTCATCGCACACAGTCGTGAAATCATTATATCCGGGAACGCCTGATGCGGACGTTACATGAATGCCACCGACCAAAATGCCGCTCTCCGTAGTGCCATCAAGCGAAACAGAAAATCCAGACAGCAGACCGCCGTCGCCCAGAATCGTGTAATCGTAGGCCGCCCTCGCCTGACTGCCACTCCAGGCGGTGAGCAACCCCAGCGCCAGCATTTGCACCAAATACTTTGATTTCGTCATGACGCATTACCTGTCTCCTTCCATGCCTCAGGTTTGTTACACTTCGTCACTTCATTTAGGGCATAACTCACCGAGGCTTTCTATCCAATGCGGGGACATCTTCATGCACTTTTGGGCCACGCCAAATGCCACGTCATGTTCAAACTCAGCGACGGGATGACCTGTTTTTCTCTGGTCAAATCACGTTGGGCATTGACTTCGCGCGATCCAAAGCTAAACTCTACTGGCGTTCAGGGCACTTGGTCTGCTGGACAAATACGAGCGGTTCTGTTCACCGGGGCTCGTAAATCAGCGATGGAAACGTTTCCTGCAGGGGTGCCCGAGAAGTATGCCCGCATTGCCAAAAAACGTATTCATCGTGGAGGACCACCCGGTCTTCCGCGAAGGTTTGGCGCAGCTTGTAAAAGCTGAGCAGGGTTTAACTGTATGCGGGCAAGCGGGTGACGCCGCCCAAGCCCTCCGGGCTATCGCCCGCCTCAAACCGGATCTGGTGTTGGTGGATATCACTCTGCCTGGGAAAAGCGGACTGGAATTGATCAAAGAGCTTCGGTCCCAAAACAGCCAGAGCAAGCTGCTGGTTGTCTCCATGCACGATGAGGCGCTCTACGCCGACAGGGTACTGCGAGCCGGCGGTGACGGCTACATCATGAAACAGGAAGATCCGGAGGAGATCATCCACGCCATTCGGGATGTTCTTGGTGGACACATCTATGTCAGTGAACAGGTAATGGCAAGTAGATCAACTATTTCTCAGGAGCGCCGCTCCAAGGCGAAAACCCAGCCGCTTGAAAGGCTCACGGATTCAGAGATCGAAATCCTGGCATTGCTTGGCCAGGGCAAAAGCAACCTGGAAATCGCCCACCAACTCCACCTAAGTGTTGCCGCAGTCTCCACTCACGGCACACAGATCCAAAAAAAGCTGAACTTGAAGAGTACTAACGCCCTGGTTCGTTACGCGGTCTGCTGGGTCGAGACGGATGTGAAGTGACGTAGCGGTCTCGGCCCGCGACGTAAAGACCGTTGCGAATCTACATCATTTAGCCCTCCCACACGGCACACGCACAGTAATGGTTGTCCCTTGCTTTGGCGCGGATTCTACCGTACAGGTTCCGCCTAAAAACTCAGCCCGTTCGCGCATATTCGTGAGGCCGATTCCACGCCATTTCCCTTTGCCAGCCTTGCCTCGCTTGGAATCAAATCCCCGCCCATCGTCCTGGATTTTCAAGACGATGAAGTCGCCCTGAAATGCGATACGGAGTCGGACTTCCCTGGCGTGGGCATGTTTCTCGACGTTGGTGAGGGCCTCCTGCACGATCCGGAAGAGATTCAGTTCAAGCGCCGGGGCCAAGCGTTGGTCAATACGTGCGATGTTGTATTTCACCTCCAGCTTTGTCCGCGACTGCAGCTCCTTGCAGAAATTGCGGGATGCTGCGGCCAAACCGAGCTCATCCAGGTCACTGGGGCGGAGGTTATGTGCGATGCGGCGGTTTTCCTCCAGCGCCTGGACGAGCAGTCGGCTGCATCGCGCGAGAATCTCCCTGGCCGCGGGGTTTAGCGATACCACACCGTCTTCCACCTTACAGAGCCTCATTTTCGCAGAAGCAATGAGCTGATTGACGCTGTCATGCAGTTCGCGGGCTACGCGCAGGCGCTCAGTTTCCTGTGCCTCAATGATGCGCCAGGGTAACTGTCGCAATTCCTCTTCGATCCGTTTGCGCCCGGTGATATCCTGAACTACGCTCACCCAGCTCACCAACCGATCCACTTCATCCCTGATGGGCATCATACTGTGTTCGGTTGGGAATACGGTTCCATCCTTGCGCCTCATCTTGAACTCGAATTCGCTCAGGAACCCTTTGTCTTCAACCGCGGAATGCAGATGGCCGGCAAACTGTTCCGCCATCGCTTCATCCGCATGCAAGGAGGCGGTTGTCCGCCCAATCAATTCGTCGCGGGTGTAACCAAATATTTGGGTTGTCGCTGGATTGCATTCCTCGATGACCATCGTATCGGCATTTACAACAAAGACCGCCGAGCGAAGGCTGTGGAGCGTCTTCTCCAGCAGTCGTCGATTGGCTCGCAACGATTGTTCCGCCCTGATCCGGGTTATGGCGCCTGCGGCTCGAGTCGCAATTGCCTCCATCACTTGGCATGACTTGGCGGGTATCTCCCCACAAACATGGGAACCCACGCTGAGTACCGCAACCACTTTTCCGCTATGTTGGATAGGGAGGACCTCCATTGCCAGCAGCCTTTCATACTTGAGTTGCTGCACAATACCGGTCAACGGTCCATGAGGCTGGCGAGAGATTGTTCGGCCCGTACCGGCCGAGCGCGCTGGCACCGAGTCTGCGGCAAAATGCGAGGCGCGTTTGGCAAAGTCGGCTGAAAAACCCCGGTGCGCTACGAGATCCAGCGCCCCGGTTTCCGGGTCCACCAAAAATACCCCGCCACAGTCAATGCCTTCGCTCTGAAGCGTGATCTCCAGTAACTGCACCGCCGTGGCCTCTAAACCGATGCTCGAACTCAGAAAGGTGCCAAAGTCACGCTGGATCTGGAGCGACCTCTCGGCCCACTTGCGCTCGGTAATGTCCTGGATGGTCCCCTCGAAGAATTGAACGGCACCGTCGGCATCACAAACCGTATGCGCGTTCAAGCTGACCCAAATTATGCTGCCGTCTTTACGGTAATTTTCCCCTTCAAATCCTTGAACCGCCCCTTGCTCCGCCAGCAGGCGTTTCATTTCAGCCCGTTTTTCAGGTAAGACATAAATCTGCCGCCCGATATCGGTCACGCTGGACATCAGTTCCTGGGGCGATTGGTACCCGAACATCCGGGCCAATGCAGGGTTGGCAATGTGGATACGGCCTTCCGGCGTCGTGCGAAAGATCCCTTCGGTTGCGTTCTCGAAGATGCTGCGGTACCGGGTCTCCGCATTCCGCAACGCTTCCTCCGCTTCCTTCTGCTGAGTGATGTCTTCCGCAATCCCGACAACGCGGTAAATGTTTCCCGACTTGTCCTGCACCGGAAACGCCCTGTCCTGGATCCAGCGCAGCGAGCCGTCTGGACGGCAGATGCGATAGACCTCGTTATAGTGGCCGGAGACCTGTTTCGTCCGCGCGGCATCCAAGACGCGCTCACGATCATCAGGATGGATTGCCTCCGCCCATTTTGACGGCGACGCATACAGGCTGGCACAGGTCTGTCCCCAGATTTCCTCATAACCGGGGCTTACATACAAGATCCGGGTTTTGGCCGGGTTAGACATCCAAAAGACTTCGTTGATGCTTTCGGTCACCTGGCGGAATCGTTCTTCGCTTTCGCGCACGGCTTCCTCGGCCCGCTTGCGTTCGGTGATGTCGCGCATGAAAGCGAACACGCAGGGCTCCTGCAATTTGAGAAACGTCGCGATGACTTCCACCTCAATGATCCGTCCATCTTTGCAGCGGTGGCGAGTCTCGAAACGGTCACTCCCGGATTGGATAACGCGTTGTACGTGTTGGACCACCAGTTCGGGAGAAGCTTCGTTGACCTCCACGTCGCTGACGCGCATGGAAAGCAATTCCTGGCGGGAATAACCACTCATGCGGCAGTATGCCTCGTTCACGTCCACGAGATTCCCTTCAAGATCAAGCATCCAGAAACCCTCCATCGCGGTGCCAATGATTTTTTGACTCAGTTCCTCGCGTTCCTTGAGCGCCTCCTCCGTTCGCTTCTGCTCGGTGAGATCGCGAGCAATAGCCATCACGGATAGGATTTTCCCCCCCGGATTTCGTAACGGCACCAAGCGGGTCTCAATCCATTTCACGGTCCCGCGGAACGGCTGGCCTCGCTCCGTGCGCGTGAACTCACCCGTTTCGAAGACCCGTTGCACAACTTCTTGATGTTGTCGGGCGATTTCTGGCGGGAAAAACTCGGCCTGCGAGTGTCCCAACAGCTCGGTATCAGGCTTGCCAAGCCACTGTGCAGCAACGCGATTCACGTACTGAATGGCTGACTCTCGATCAAGGATGAAGATCGCGTCTGGAGATGATTCAGCCAGACTGCGGTAGCGTTCTTGACTCTGTCGAAACGCTTCTTCCGCTTGCTTGCGCCCGGTAATGTCAGTATTGATGCACACCGCGCGCGCGGACTGATCCTTCTCCCCGTGCACCAATGTCCATCTGCTGTCAAGGATGATCGGCTTCCGGGCTTTGGTCACCGCCTGCACCTCGCCACTCCATTCGCCGGTTTGCAGCAGTATTTCCTGCGCTTTGGCAAATGTCGAAGTATCCTCAAAAAATAAATCAGTGGTGCAGCGTCCCCGAACTTCGTCCGCTGTCCAACCCAAAATCCGCTCGGCCCCTTTATTGAAATAATGAATGCGCCCTTCCAGATCGCGGATGATGATCGCATCGTGTGCTTGATCGAGAACGTGCACCAATTCCTGGATCCTTGCTTCGGCCTGCCGCCGCGCAGTAATGTCGCGCACCACAATGACGATCCCACGGAATTGGCCGTCCGCGTCCTTTGACACTGCGGCACTTAATTCCACCGGGAAACGGCTGCCATTTTTCCTGAGCACCGTGTACTCAGCGTTTCTCATGACGCCGGTTTCGAGCGTGGTAGTTATGTCCGCCTTCACGCGCTCATGCTCTTCTGGCGGCGTCAAGTCGAAGACACTTTTTCCCAGCAACTCCTCCGGGCCTGCATAACCGAGCATTCCCACGGCCTGCCGGTTGGCCGTAGTCAGCCGACCTTGGAGGTCAATCATGCCAACGGCGTCGGGCAGGATTTCAACCAATCGCCGATAATGTTGTTCGCTGGCCCGCAGTGCGGCGGTGGTGTCGCGAAGACGCACGATCGTTCGGATGCGCGCCAGGAATTCATCCGGGTTCACTGGTTTGACAATGTAGTCATCTGCACCTAATTCTGCGCCATCCAACTTGTCGGCGGCGCTGGTCGCCTTTCCGGAAACCAGGACGACAAAAATGTCCAACAGCGCCGCGTCGGCTTTGATTTGCCTGCAGATGTCAATCCCGTTCAGGTCAGGTAGCATTACATCCAGCAGCACCAGATCCGGCCGCCTTTCGCGCGTCACTTGGAGACACTGCTGCCCGTTCGATGCCTCCCAAACTTCGTAACCCGCACTGCGCAGGATCATTGAAAAAACTTGAAGGACGGCGGATTCATCATCCACAACGAGAATGCGGGTCGCTTTATTCATGGCGTCACACTTTCTTGGTTCACAAACCATAGACCATATAGCTGGCTGCCTCTAAAAGGCAAATGCCGAAATGTATTCGGATTGTTTCACGATGAGAGTTGTAGAGGTGAAATGACGGCGTGCGGAATCGCTGCCCTAAATTAGTACGAAGAAATTTCCGGGCAAACTCACTGGTACTGAACCGATAGGTCAATAACTGCCCGGCCGGACACACATACGCGTCTTGCTTCTCGTCGTAGTAGAGCTGTGTATCAAACCGCGTATAAAAAGCAGTGAACGCGTAGTGATAAGAATGCTCAGCCGTTTCCGCCGGATCGGAATATTCATGCCCGCTTTGAGTATTGTGGCATCCTCCGCCGCCGGGGAGTCCTGTTTCACCGAGGAACTCATACGGCAGATCTCTGATGACGGTGAGCTCTTGATTCCGGGCCGAAATCGTTTTGCCTACGGCTGTCTTCGGCCCTTTGCTTTTCAGCGCATTTTTCCGATTCGAGATAATTTGTCTTTCAGTTGCCATGACTTAAATACAAACGTCGCCCCAAGATTTCTGTGGGTGGTACCAAACCGGACTTGCGCGCAGCAAATTGGTTTTGTCTACATTGAGGAACAATGTCAGCTTCGTTTTGCGGGGTCGACAGGGACGAAGCCGTTGGAGACTTTGGCCTTTCGTCCGCTAGATATCGTTCTGCAAGAAAAGCTTTCAGAGGCGGAGTTGAGATCAGGATGCCCTTTCTCGAACCCGATTGAAACCGAGGTGCCGGCTCAAACGAACCCAAATTCTGTCGCCACTTTGTCACCACTTTTTTGGGCTTGCCGTAGCATGCCATGGGTTGCCATAGGAACGGGAATTTCTTGAGGGGGGCTGGCGCAACCGCTTGAATCTGAGCTAAAAGGGCGGCGCTAAATTGGTTGCGGGGGCTGGATTTGAACCAGCGACCTTCAGGTTATGAGCCTGACGAGCTACCGGGCTGCTCCACCCCGCTATTCGGATGAACGAAACATGGCCAATGCGCGAGGGCGGCGCAAGATGTTTTCAGCGCGTGGCGGGCCGTTTTTCACAGTCGTCAAAACTTTGACACTTTGCGGCCAAGCCTTATGCTTGGGCCGTGCGCACCGTTCACGTCTCACTGGGCAACCGCAGTTACGCCATTGAAATCGCGCCGGGCTTGCTGGACCGGCTCGGTCGTGAATGTGCGCGCCGGAACCTCGGCCCGCGTTGTGCCATCATCACGGACACCAACGTCGGCAAACGCTATGCCAAAACCGTTTTCAATTCCCTCGCCACGGCGGGCTTTTCGCCGTCGTTGATCATTGTTCAGCCGGGCGAAGCGGCCAAGAGCTTGAAAACGGTCCTGTCCTGCTACGACCAGCTCGCGGTGCACCGGCTCGAACGCAAATCATTCATCGTCGCGCTCGGCGGCGGCGTGGTTGGCGATTTGGCGGGGTTCCTGGCGGCGACTTACCTGCGCGGCATTGCGTTCGTGCAGGTGCCGACGACTTTGCTCGCGCAGGTGGACAGCTCCGTCGGCGGCAAAGTCGGCGTGAATCTGAAGGCGGGGAAAAATCTGGTCGGCGCATTTTATCAGCCGCGGCTGGTGGCCTGCGATCTCGACACGCTCAAAACCCTGCCCGACCGCGAATTCCGCGCCGGTCTGGCCGAAGTCATCAAATACGGCATCATTTACGACGCCAAACTGTTCGCGCAAGTCGAACGCGACTTGCCGAAGCTGCTTAAACGCGAGCTGAGAATGCTCGCCGCGGTGGTCGCGCGCTGCTGCAAGATCAAGGCGGAGGTCGTCGGGCGGGACGAGACCGAGGGCGGGCCGCGCGCGATTTTGAATTTTGGCCACACCATTGGCCACGCCATCGAAGCCGTTTCCGGTTATGGTCGGTTTCTGCACGGCGAGGCGATTGCCATCGGCCAGGTCGCTGCGGCGAAAATTTCCCGCCGCGTTCTTGGCCTGCCGGAACGTGACGTCGAGCGGATCACCCGCTTGTTCCGGCGCGCCGGTCTGCCTACGACCGTGAGGTTACGTGCCGCGCAGCGCCCGAGGCTCTTTGCCACCATGCGCCTCGATAAAAAAGTCAGAGGCGGCGAAATCAAGTTCGTGCTTGCGCGGAAGATCGGAAGCGTAGTTTGGGGGCAGCGTGTTCCTGATGAACTGATCCATCAGGCGCTTGATGGCTGCGTAAATCGAAAATCGTAAATTAGAATTCCATGGCGGCCGTCAGCGAAACCATCGTCCGGGAATACTTCGAGTTGCACGAGTTCCTGGTGCGACAACGCCGGAAGTATATCGCGCAGACGAAGCGCGAGGACGACGACATTGATTTCTTCGTGCTGAATCCACATCCGCAAAAGCGTGATGCCGGGGTGCCGTTCATTTTGTCGTCGCCGGACCTGAAGTTCATCGAGCGCGCCGTCGTGGTGGTGAAGGGCTGGCACACCGAGACGTTCAGCATGGCGGTGCTGGCGCACGCGCCGGAGATTTTCCGGTTCGTCGAGCCGAAAGTGTTTCAACAGGCGGCCCGCGCGTTTGGCGCGGACGGCGCGCCGACAAAAATCCTCGTCGTGCCGGCGTTGCCGCAGGGCGAGGACGCGCGCAAGCAGAGCATCGAATTGCTGCGGTCGAAGGGCATTGACGCCGTGATTCCGTTTCATGTGATGCTCGCCGATCTCATCGGACACATTGAGGTGAACCGCAACTATCAGAAGTCGGACCTGCTCCAGATGATCCGCATCCTGAAGAACTACGATTTTTTCAAGGAACCGCAGTTGGAATTGTTCAAAAGCAAGCGCCGCAGGCAAGCGCCTCGGCCTAACTGATGCGGGTAGCCGTCTCCCCGGACAACTCCTTGATTTCCGCCGCCAGCCGTTCCGCCTGCTTCTCCAACTCGGCGCTTTCCTGGTCGAGCAGCCTGGCCCGTTCCGAAGCCAGTTCATCCAGCACACCGGATTTTTACTCGCTCAACTGGCAAAGCTCGTAATCAGGACTTTCGCGCAACTGGTTCAATGATTCAATAACTCGTGGTGCTCATAACAATTCTCGACATGCTCGATAAAGCCCGGCCTCGGTTTGCATGTTCAATCTTTCACAGACGGCTATAAGCCGGTCGTAGCGAGCTTTCGGATGAATTTGGCCAATCCAGCATATTTTTGCCACGCAATCCGGGCAAACTTCAATCGGGTGGCGATCAATCTGATCAACCGTTTCGACGCCATTCATATTGCACGCATGTTTGAGGCAATGCTGCACGTGGAATAAATGCCCGATCTCGTGCGTGACCAATTTGAAAAGACGTAGGCGACACAGTTCGAATCCTACGGCATCTGGCTGCCAAATCCGCCGAGTTGAGACAACGGCGATACCGGGCAACCCGGGTTCGCCCACCCTAGACAACCCGTAAACATAGTCGAGAACGTCGTCCGGATCGCAAAGCAAATCTTCTTGCGTAATTGCTGTAATTCCCCAACAACGTTCTGCGTTTGGTTTTTTTTGTGGCTCGAGAACGTGATCGAGAATTGAATTGGCGTTCTTCAATAGTGACAGCGCCAGTTTTCATGTTTTTCCCGGAATCGAAATTCAATTTCGCGCGTGTTAGTTATAGGCACGCTAGGAGACATCATAAGTCACAGCGTTTTGTAGGCTCATATTTGCAAATTCCACCGCCACCGCAAGGATTCCTTCGCCGGCTTGAATTTCTCCAGCGTCAATGCGCCGATCCGTGGCCGTGGCATCGTATTAACTGAAGAAATAACCGTTATGCCGAGCTCGGCATAACGGATATTGGGCCGGATTCTGAGTAATGCCGAGTTGTCGGGGCGATTCTTCAGAAAGCTGAGGAATCGCCCCTTTTTTCGTCTTTGCAACGCGGCATAATTCACACAGCACTCATCGACGAATGTCGAGGGTTGGCCATCCGACCGCTCGTTTCGTTACTCCGGCAAAATGTTTTGGGATGGACAACCAAGGCTCCGTGCCGTTTGAATGATTGCAGAGGTAATGCGTTATGCAAAACCGCTGTGCCCTGTCTTTGACACTGCTTGTGTGAAACAAATGACGCCGTTGCACCATGACTGCAGGACGCTGTATGAACTCCGAAAGGGGCAACGGGTGCATATCGGAGACTGGCCCTATATTGTCCAAAAAAGCGCGCGGGGCGGGATGGGGTTTCTGCTCTTTCTAGAGCTTGACGGACCGAATGCACCACCTGGCCAATTTGGCGTTCATGGTCTGTGGGTCGCGCTCAAGTCGATTCAGCCGGGTGCGGTTGACGATGAGGCGGCTGCTTTGTTTCGACGTGAACTTGTCATCTGGAGCGGCCTCAATTATGGAACCATTGTTCCCCTGAACGAGATTCTCGATGCCGGTCGCGATGGCTGGGTGGCTGCGATGAACTGGTATCCCGGTTCCTTGCGCGACCACATCTCAGAAGTTCTCTGAGCTGTAATTTTCATTTTGGATTTTTTATTAACAGTTTTAGTTAAGCCTTTTTGGATTGAGTTGCAAGACCCAAGAGCCATGACGCTGCTGATTGCGGGCATGATACT
>Ga0116112_1001094_pt1 | contig 18820 bp, 20 predicted proteins | sample June2015DPH_8_15_FD_89721 | JGI IMG/M metagenome (GOLD analysis project Ga0116112, IMG submission 89721) | Peatland microbial communities from SPRUCE experiment site at the Marcell Experimental Forest, Minnesota, USA - June2015DPH_8_150 | ecosystem: Environmental > Terrestrial > Soil > Wetlands... | reverse complement strand
TCCGCGGCATAGCGCTCACACCCACCCAGGGGCTTCCACGAGGGTGGGTGTGAGCGCTATGCCGCGGACAAGGTTTTCGCTCAGGTGTGTATTCACTTCGATAACAATATCCTTGTTATCACCGGCGAGGAGCACATGGTAGATATCTGGTATATGTGAAGGAAACTGGGCATCGACTACACTGCCCCGAATGGAGACTACAGTTCCGGTATTCGATTGCTCACCCATGGGTGTCTGGATACCTCCTTCCCTATGTGAATCATACAATCATCAAATTCTATACGCATCCCCTTGAGGAAATGAGAAAAAACTATTTATACTTAATTAAAGGGGATTCGCTCTGAGTCAAGGGTTGACTGTTGTTTCTCTAAATAAAAACATCTCAAGAGTAAAATTATCCTGTGGGAAATGGGTTAGACATATCGGCTTGATAGTTCAGTATTGCCTATTGCCGATTCAGCGAAGATATGTACAAGCCCCATAGAAGCGGTCGCGATAATAGGAACTGGTAAGTGAATCGGCACAGATGTTCTTTCCTGTTCCCGGGGCATGGATAAACTTGTCATCACCAATGTATATGCCGACATGGCTGACGCGGCCGCTGCTGGATGTGACAAAGAAGACAAGGTCTCCTTTTTCCAGCTGGTCCTTCGCGACGGGCATGCCGCTCTTGTACTGTTCTTCAGAGGTGCGCGGCACGTTTAAGCCGTTGAGCTGGTAGACGGCCATCACAAGCCCGCTGCAGTCAAGCGGGGCATTGAGTGAACAGCTCCCCCACTGATAGGGCAGGCCTATGAAGCTCTGTGCAGTATCCACGAGTTCATCCCTGACGGTTCCTTCACCGGAATGTCTGCCGCGTGCGATTGTATATTCGCCGGGTTTCACTACATAGAACACATCGATAATGCCGAGCTGCTGCAGCCTGCGGGCCTCGCCAATGGCATTGCCCTGGGATGCATAGTTCCCGAATCGGACCTTGTACAGCCCGGAGCTGTGGGCGAAATAGAATGCATCAAGCCCCTGCTTCTCCAATTTCTTGGTGAGTCGGGCGGCATTGTCCACCTGTGAGAAGGCCCCGACCTGGATGGAATAGCCCATCTTCTGGGGGGCAGTGTAGGTTTGTGGCTTTGCCTTGAACCTTGTTTGGTATGGAGGAATTACCATCTTGTGGGTTGCACAACCAGACAGAAAGATTGAGAAAATAAGTATTACCGGAATAGCCAAGATACCGGCTCGCAACTTAAATCTTCCCATCCCCCTCCCTCATGAGCACCAGGGGTGCCGCCTAAACACTGGAATGCAGATGAGTTCTGTTTTGCTTCATAACAACTTGCAAGACTTTTGTCCATAATTCATTTTTTTAAAACGGCTTGTGATGCAAGGCTGTGGGAGTAAGCCTTACACCCCTCATGGATTCAGCAATCACTAATCACTATTCACTAATCACTGTTAACTGATCACTGGTTACTCTTACCATCCATTACCTCAATGAACCCTTCCAGCCTCGTCTTGAGCTGTTCGGGTTGATATCCGCGCGGGTCGGAGATGTCCATGTCCAGCATGAGAAAGGGGATATCAAGTTCTGCGAAGGTATCCTTAAGCAGCATGTGTGTGCTGTTGGAATGACGGCAGGCAGGGGTAGCAAATAACAGCGCACCATCGATTCCATACCCCTGAACCACATTTTTCATACTATCTGTCCTTCTGCCCACAGAGCCGATGAACGGGTTCCTGAGGCACTTCAAGGCCAGGCCCTCAAAGGGCTTGTCCTCATCGATCTCATCCCAGAATACCCTGAAGGTCTCGCACAGGGGGATGCCAACCTGCCGGCTCTTCAGGATTTCGAATACGTTTGCCTGATAGGTGGGAAGCCAGGCAAACCAGAAGATACGGTGCTTCTCAGGCCTGTTGATCCCTTTTGCCATCTTATCCCTGATCTCATCGATGAGTTGTTTATCCAGCATCTCCTTGACCGGACTGCCGCAGAAGAGATTCCCGTGGAGAGAGTAGCCGATCATATCCCTGGGATTCATGGGCACGGGCCTGGTCTTGAGAAGATCAAGAATCACAAGCTGGAGCTTTCGGGACCTATTGGAGCTGCGTATCGCCTCTTTCAGTCTGTCCATATCAAGCCTTTGACCGGCGACCTCGCCTACCTTTCGGGCTGCTTCCCTGAGTTGTTTTTCCACGTAGAGCACGGAATCCTTCGTGATCTCCTGGGGCACATCGAGAAAGAAGGATTCTTTTTTCCAGAGAAATGAGAGGATGTCATTGGTCTTGCCCTTGCCATCGCAGTAATAGGAGGTGGTGGTCAGCAGGTCAGGCCTGGGTAAATAATTTTTGAAATATCCGCCAAGACTTGCCCTATGGAACGCGCACATATCCTGGGAATATCCCCGTTCTTCGGCCTCTATCATCAGGGGGACCCCTTGATTCATGGTGGACATCAGGGCTCCTGCAAGCTCAAAATCAAAGGGTATGACGTCGAACGCGGCCAGAATCTCCATGGGGAATGCATAGATGGATGTATAAATGACCCTTGAGTCCGGTTCGTATGCCTTCAGGAAGAGGCTGAACCATTCCTTGTACCACATGGTTTGAAATCTTTTATTTTCCTTCAGCCCTGTTTCCATGAGCTGTGTCATATTTTCCAGCATGGCCTTGAACATATGCACCCTCCCTTAATCAAGCATCTCAAGGAATGCCTCAACCTTAATCCGCGCCTTCTCAACATCCGACCACTCGTAATCGTTCTCCAGCACAAGACACCTGGCGCCTGCGGCAGCAACAGCCTCTTGAAATGCTGGAACATTATACGTGAGGTTGTCGCAGAACTTCACCTTGCTCACGATCACGCCATCTGCCTTAGTTGCTTCTATGGCCTTTTTTAGGTAATCGATCTGATCCGCAATGCCCATCATCCTGGCGCATTGGGGCTTCAACAGATAGCGCCCGGCAAGGGCTTCAAAAGGATCTTGCGTGCCCTCCTCCACCATCAGCTCGTAATGCCTCATGCCGAAGCAGGTATCAAACCCGACTATTGCACCCCCTGCTGCCTCGATCATAAAGACCAGTTCCGGTCTGTTCAGGATGTTGCCGGTCACAAGGATATTCTTGCCGTTTTTGGCCGATGTCTTGCCCGTATGTGCCTGCAAAAGGCCTGTAATTTTTTCTTTAAGCCCTGCCGGATCAAGCCCTGACTCATCGTGCATCAGGGTAAAAACATCCGAACCCAGGATAGTGGTTTCATGGTTTTTCAGTGCCTGGTACAATTCCATCCATGCCGAGCGGAGATCATTCATCTGTCTTATGGCCGCACCCAGCCCTTCGCTTGTCACGGGTGTACCGCCGGGAAGCCCTTCAAGCTGGGATGCAAGCCTCCTGAATTCGGATGTGAAGAAGGTAATCGAATCGGCATCTCTTCTCTTGGGGATGTCCATGAAGAGTGCCACCGGCTTCTTGACACCTGCCTTCCAGAGGTCGTAGAGCTTCCTCATGGCATCGCATGAGTTTGCAAGGATGACTGCATCCATATCTGAGAATGCACCACCCAGAGCATCGGCAAACAGGCTCTTCACATAGCAGCATGTGTTGGGATAAATCCGGCTGTCCGCATCAGCACACTTTCCGTGAGGGATGAGCCTCCTTGGTGTGAAACCTGCAGCCATGACCACCTCCACAGGCACATAGCAACAGGCATAACCCACTGTCATTGATCCGTTCATGCTCATGCTCCATTCCTTCATGTTATGGAATAATACCCATCATGAAGGAACCCATCCCCCTTGTCGCCCCATGATAGGATAATGAGACCTTTTTTGATCAGAGCCAGCTTACACGTAGCATGTAATTAACCTGTAACTAATGAAGGAGAGTAAGCGCGGCATCCAGACGCAATCTACGCTCACGCATATGGACACTGTTAAAGAGGCTTGAACGGATATTGGTGAGGACAGAGACCCAAATCAAAGAGTCCGAAATATTATTGATCCTACCGTTACTCTTCTGGATATTGTTAAGGAACTATATAAAATGATATGAGGAGGTTATAAAATGAGCAAACTGAATCTCACTGATAAGGCAAATCATTTCTCTATAGGAGGTAACAAAATGAAATTTATCAAGGTCAACATGATCATTATGTTCATCGTCGGTGTGTGTTTTTCCGGTTTATGGGCCGACGACACCGGCTGGAAAAAGATCGGAGAGTCAAAGGGCATTGTAGGTTACACCAGGCCAACGTCCAAGAGTAGCGTTGAGGAGATAAAGGGGGTTGGTATTATTGAGGCACCTGTGGCTGTCATCGAGGCGCTCCTCCGCGACACGCCGGCGGGGACTGAATACATGTACAAGTGCAAGGAGGCCTCGGAAGTCAATACCCCGGAGCTCAAGAACACCGCGGATACCAAGTATTTCTATAATGTCACCTCCATGACGTATCCGGTGAGCGATCGGGATGTTGTTGGCAAGGCCGACTGGTCCATCGACAAGGCAACCGGGACAGTCTATCTTCACGCAGAAGGCATCAAGTCAGATTATAAAATGGATAAGAAAAAGGTCAGGATGCCTTTTTTGATTGCGGATTATATCCTGGTGCCCAAAGGACCCGACAAGACCGAGGTCACCTATATAGCCTTGGCGGATCCGGGTGGTAACCTCCCGTCTTTTCTCGTAAACCTCCTCACTAAGAACCTGAGTATCCAAACCATCGCCGGCATGCGGGAGATGGTGAAGAAAGACAAATATAAGAACGTCAAATCGGTTGTTACCACAACATTACATTAAGAAAAATCGTTTCAAGACACGGCCTTCATCCTTCTGGAAGTCCGGTAGGATGGAGGTCGTGTGCATTCTGCATATGAATGTTAGGAATGTTAGGATAAATACTTGATTTTGAGTCGTTGGATCATGTCTCCTTCAAAGCTGTCCTTGATGTCCTCTATGAATCAATTCTTGTCAGGGGATGCTGTAACCATGTATTGAGGCATTCATTATGGTTTATCAGGATAACACCATCAAAGCGTCCAGTGATACGTGCACACAGTGCAACGGATGCATAAGGTGCGGGGAAGAATTTTGCATCTTCAATTCACATGGCAATGCAGAAGAATGCCATATGGTGATTTGTATATACTGCGAGCGGTTTTTACAGAAACAAAGGTTGTTCCTGAATAATGTAGGCTGAAAAATCAATCAGCCATTTCTTGTTCAATGTCTTGTCAATGCCCTTGATCGACATTCATGGGTAAGTTTTGCCTTGACTGCTTGCAGAACTCACCGTACCTACATGCGCAATGGCAAATCATCCTGAGCAATTCTTCGACTTCGATACCCCTGTAGACCGCCGCAACACTGCGAGCCTCAAGTGGGACAAGTATAAAGGCCGGGACATCATCCCGTTATGGGTGGCGGATATGGATTTTAAGTCCCCTCCGGCCGTTATCACGGCGCTGCACAGGCACGCGGATCACGGTGTCTTCGGCTACACCATGCCGCCCGAGGACCTCCTGGAGGCTGTCATGTGCATGTTGGAGCACACACATGCATGGACAGTGAAACCCGAATGGATCGTGTGGCTGCCCGGCCTTGTGAGCGGCCTGAACATCGCCTGCCGTGCCGTGGGGGAGCAAGGTGATGCGGTCATCACTACCACCCCCGCCTACCCACCATTCCTGAGCGCCCCATCCCTCTCACAGCGCTCCCTCATCACTGTCGCCCATGTGGATGACGGCAGCAGATATATCTTCGACTTTCCCGGAATCGAGCGGGTCATGACACTGCAAACAAGGATGTTCATCCTCTGCAACCCGCAGAACCCCACCGGCCGTGTCTTTACCCGTGATGAGCTCTTGCCTCTGGCCGAGATCTGCCTTCGTTATAATATCATTATTTGTTCAGACGAGATCCACTGCGGACTTGTCCTTGATCATGACAAGAACCACATCGTGCTGGCCTCCCTTGATAAAGAGATCGCCCTTAAGACCATCACCCTGCTCGCCCCCAGCAAGACCTACAACCTTCCCGGCCTTGGATGCTCCTTTGCCGTCATCCCGGATAAAGATCTTCGGTCTTGTTTTAGAAAGGTGATGAATGGCATTGTGCCCCATGTAAATGCCTTCGGCTATACCGCTGCCTTGGCTGCATATCGCGACTCCGAGGACTGGCGCTTGGCCCTCATTGACTATCTCAGAAAGAACCGGGACATGGTGGAGAATTTTGTTTTACGAGCACACGGCTTACGTCTGCACCATGTCGAGGCCACCTATCTTGCCTGGATCGACTGTCGTGGGTTGGGTGCTGCAAACCCTGCAGCCTTCTTTGATGCCGCCGGGGTCGGCCTGTCAAACGGTGCGGACTTCGAAGCCCCGGGCTTTGTTCGCCTCAATTTCGGCTGTTCTCGCAGTGTCCTGGCCGAGGCGCTTAGACGCATGGGAGATGCAGTAAGGTAATGAGCCAAGTAAGCATGCAAGATCATACAATAAGTGAAAATCACGAACACACGGCCGCTGGGCTTGACCGGCAGTCTCCCCGGGAGTAGATGTGACTGCATGAATCCGGAAATGATGCAATACCTTCAACCTACACCGGCCGTGGACAACGACAACCCTGCGATTGTCGAGTTCGCCCTGAACAACTCCGGCACTTCCCCTGACCCGAAGGATCAGGCTGTCAGCCTTTATTATGCCGTGCGGGACGGCATCCGGTACGATCCTTATACCCTCGACCTCTCGATCGAAGGGCTCCGGGCAAGTACCACACTGCGTTCAGGCAGGGGCTGGTGCGTGGCCAAGGCAATCCTGCTGGCAGCATGCTGCCGGTCTGTAGGGGTTCCTGCACGGCTCGGTTTTGCCGATGTGCGCAATCACCTTACCACTGCGCGTATGCGCGAGGTGATGAAGACCGACATATTCTACTGGCACGGGTACACATCCATATATTTGCATGGAACCTGGATCAAGGCCACACCGGCCTTCAATATCGAACTCTGCGAGAAATTCCGGTTCAAGCCCCTTGAATTTGACGGTCTTACAGACTCGGTCTACCACCCCTTTGACCTCGAGGGGAACAAACATATGGAATATCTCAAGCATCGAGGAGAATTCGCGGATGTGCCCCTTGACCAGATGATGGAGACGTTTCGTAGAGAATATACTTCAGACGAATCCTGGAAAGAAACTGCGGACTTCGACCGCGAAGTCGAGCAGGAGAACATGGAGTGAAGCCGGAGCTCGGAAACAAGAAAATCAGCACGAGGGTGAGAGACCTCAAATGTCCGATGTCAAGATCACAAAAGGTTATATCCCCGGAGCCATAGGCCGGGTTGCCGAGCTTAACGGCTCCTACTACCACAAGCATTGGGGGTTCGGGCTTATCTTCGAGGCGATGGTGGCAACCGACCTTTCAGCCTTCCTCAAACGATATGATGAAACACGCGACGGTTTCTGGACTGCCTTGCTCGATGGCCGTATTGAAGGCCACATTACCATCGACGGAATCCATGCAGAAAGCAAGGGTGCACATCTTCGGTATTTCATTGTTTCAGATGTCTTGCGTGGGAAAGGCGTCGGCAGCCGGCTCATCGATTCAGCCATAGACTTCTGCAGGAACTCCGGACACAAAGGAGCGTACCTCTGGACATTTGAAGGTCTTGACGCGGCAAGACATCTTTATGAAAAGTCCGGTTTTAAGCTCGTTGAACAACTCAGAGGATCCCGGTGGGGTGTTGAAGTCAATGAACAGCGTTTCGATTTGTTGTTTTAGTTGCGTGCGGAAAAGTTCAATCATGGAATTAGGATATTTTATGTTTGAGAATATCAATCAGTTAGAAATATAATAAGCTGAAAGATCAAATTCTCGATTGAGAAGCGGCCAGTCAATGAGGGAAGACACGCCGAATGTACGAAGCAGGTTACTTGGGTTTACAATCCATTACGAATATAACCAAGGACGCGGACCTTGAGAACAGGCGATTTTTTACTGCTCGTTTTCAGATAAATGTTGTCGATATACCAACCCTTTTCCTGTTTCACATTATAAATGGTAAGTTGATATCTTATACCGTCCGGTAGATCCGTCTCAGCCAGGTCACATCGAATATTATCTCCTTTTTCCGCCTTCACTTCCAATATCCTGAAGCGGTTTTCGCTCCTCGGAGCTATGGTCACCGTTTGCTTGATTTTCTGACCGACATTGCCGGTCAACCGTGCCTCAGTTGGGGTGATGTCTGCAACAGGTCTTACCACCCCTGAAATCACCAGGCTGAATTCAGACTTCTTCTTGTCATTTGTCCGTACAAATATGGTCTTTGTAACATGCTGCCCGCCATAGTTTCCCGTATCCAGCTTAATGGCTATTTTACCCTCCCTTCCGGGGGGGATCTGCCTCGAATAAGAGACCGTCGTGCACCCGCAGTCGGGTTTCACGTCTCTCAGGTCTAACTCTGATGTCCCTTTATTCAGCACAACAAAGTCATGCCGCACCTCTTCCCCCTCGATAACCGGCGAAAATTCATAATATTCCCCGGGTATATAGATATGAGGTGAGGCAGAGGTTCCGGTTTTGGCGTGATAAGAGCCATACCAGAACAATATGATGAAGAACAGAATCAGAAAGACAGAAAATATTTTTATTCTCATATCTTCACACGGACTCGCATTGAACATGACGCAAGGCTGTTCTCATAAGATCCGTCTCCCTATTCATAAAGAAATATCCTGAAACAATTGTTCGGAAAAGGCCTTACCTGTTTGCGGGCTAATTTCTCCCATATATGTGCGGCCTCTTGAATCGGAAGAAATTATCTTTTTCCTCGAGTTCAATGGTATTCGCCTCATCATTAAAGTATTGCCCTCTCAACGCGTTCAATTGCTCTTCCTGCTCCGTTCCTTGGTATGTCTGCACAACCTCATCGCGCTTCTGCATATACTCCAGGCCGACCTGCCAGCGCTGGTCATTGTCTGCGTCGTGTGCTGCCATAATTTCAATCTGCTGCTCAGGGATTCCCATCTTCCTGCGGATGTTGTTTATTTCCCATTGGCGTTGCTCGGGGTTCATCTGTTTCAGTACATCTTGGACGGAATCAATGCTGAAAAATATCTTGGAGAGCATATTCGGATCGTCAAGCATAAGTTCCTCCGGAGCACCTTTAAACGTTTCATGCAGAGAGCCCTGATACATTTCTAATTTCTCATCAAGGGTCGTATCGTTGGATTTACCTAAAACGGCCAGGGTATCTTTAAACTTTGCTTTTCTTAATTCTGATGAGAGCATTTCACCTGTCCAGATTTTCTCGGCATCATCGCCGAAAAGTTCCCTTCTCTTTTTCCATAAGGCAGCAGCCCTCTCCTCCTCGGTCATTTGAGAGAGCATCGTTTTATTGTCCTCAAGCCAACGGTTGTACTGATCCATTTTATCCAATGTTTTCATGATATCGTCGGCATAATCCGGAAATGCACGCTTAAGAATATCGTAGAAAAAGGCCTTCCCGTTCACCGGGTGAGTTCCCAGGATGAAATCCCTTAAACTGATAAGGCTCGTTTGAAGGCTTTTATCCGATATCTGTTTGCCATAGTACTTCTTCAATTGGCTGACCATCTTGTCAATAGTAGAATCATTCTGGAGTAGTAGGGCAAGAGGAGCCATTACGCTCTCTTTATGGACTACTTTAGACTGAGCAGGCCTTTCATGGGTATTGTGTATGATGAAAAAATAGCCGAAAGCGATGAGCAATACGACTGCGGCAATACTGATTGATATAGCAGTTATTTTGGTTTTTCTGTCCATATTTACTTTCTTCTCCAAACGGGTTACGAGGAAACAGCACGCTCTATACTAATTTTTCCGTGTAATTCAGGTGCAGGCAAAATAAAAAAAGGGTCACGACGATCCTTTTTAAAAGCTCTCGTGACCCTTCGGTATTAACTAGAAAGTGCACGTTGTTATTATATCGCCACTCCCTTGCTCTCGAGCCCTGATTGCCGTTTTCACAGCCATCACAGCTTCCACCCGCATGTCTCCATCTTCTCCTCGAACTGCCTTAAAAGCTACTCGTCAGCCACCCGGTCTTTCACATCCGGGTTATGATGCTCTCGTCTCCGTTATTAAAGAACGGATTTGAGATAGGGCCAGATCAAGGATGCGCATTTGTATGAGCCCGAATCAGCGGGATGTACCCCGTCGATGAGGATATCCGAGTTGTTGATGTACGGCCGGGGATCAACACATACACGGTAATTGTTTACAGCAGTCGCGTTCGTGACTTCCTTAACAATCATTGTATCCCCGTAATCGACTGCCGTGTTTAATGTTGACAAGTTTCCCAAGATACCGTCTTTACAATGATAATATTCTAAAAAAATGATATTCTTCACGCCGTCTCTGCCAATCTGGTTCAAAAAATTCACGTGTTCAACGTATCCGTCGTTTATCAATGCTGTACATGTCGCTGAAAGTGTGTGCCCCGGGTAAGTCTTGCATTGATAAGGATCAAAAAGGATGGCAGGCAATAAAACTTCATTGCCTCCACCGTCCATGAAAATTGTCTTGATATTGCTACTATCACTTCTTGCTATGGCATATTCCGTCTCAATATCGGTAGAAGTAAGCGAGCTGGCACCTTGCATATAAGCGCCCACAACGCAATAATTGCGGAAGGTTTGCCAGGCAAACAACTGCAAATAATTATGAATCCCTCCGGTCAGGGCATAAATGGAATCTCCTATATTAACGACATCGTTTCGGGTGGCAATCCGTATCCATGGTACGGAGACAAAATTACCAAGAACACAAGCTGATCCCATTGCAAGTAATACCAAACAGACAGTGATACGAACAGCGAACCATGATTTGATTCTTTTCATCTGACACCTCCTATATGATCAATTAATTTTTAAGAAATTAATTTCTTAACTCATAACAAAGAACTACAGGTCTTGATCTCTTCTTTTCTAAATATATAATCTAGTACTATTTTATTTATTTATATATTAAGCATAGTTTATAGTCAATAGTTTTCTTTTACAGGATCTGCATAAAGAGCAAGATTCTTCCGTTCTCCTCATTTCAGAAACAGAAGGACGCCATGGCTAAGTACAAGCCTTACACCCAGGCACAGGACATGCTGATACCGGTATCGTTGGAAGGAACAGCTTATGCCCGAGACTTTGGAATTCGCGATCCAGACGCTTGCAGATGAGCGTATGGACGTGAGCATATTCGATGAGAAGTACCGCAATGATAAGACCGGGCGGCGGGCATATGATCCCCGTATTCTGCTGAAGGTGGTACTGCCGGGGTATTCACGGGGACTGATCTCGTCGAGGGAGATCGAGCAGGCATGCCGGGCCTGGTGGGATCAACCTCTCAAAGATCATGGTAGAAAAGATCGAGAGTGAAAAAGGGCGTAAGATCTACTACCCCTTTGACCTCAAAAGGAACAAACACATGGAATATCTCAAGCATCGAGGATAATTCTCGGGATGTGCCCCTTGACCAAATGATGGAGACGTTTCGCAGAGACAGCGTTTCGAACAGTGTTATAAGTAATATCCCGATTTGCCGGTGCACCCCCCTGATTTTTAGATCCTGGTTCATCGCAGCAGTTCGGTAATCTTGACTCTTATTCATTAATTATTCGCATTTTACCGATGAGGGATCAACAATGTTTTATAGAACAAGCGCACAGGGGAGACAGAGTACATGGCCAAGCTGAATTGCTGGGAATTCAAAAAATGCGGACGTGAGCCAGGCGGAGCCAAGGTTCCTGAACTGGGTGTATGCCCTGCAGCCGTTGAGGACCGTGCAAACAGAATCAACAGCGGGCAAAACGGGGGCCGTGCATGCTGGGCAATATCAGGCACATTATGCGGCGGTAAAATACAGGGTACTTTTGCAGCTAAATTATCCAACTGCCTGGAATGTGAGTTTTACAAGCTGGTAGGTCAGGAAGAAGGCCCGAATCTTGAGAAGACAAAGGATATCTTGGCAAAACTAAAGAATTAAGACCTTATGCCCGTACCTGATAATAACACAGAACACCATCTTCCTCGATAGTGTTCAAATCGGGCTGAGGCTTTATGCCCGCCTGTACAAAGGCTCCCAACGATCTTGTACGTCGATCACTTCGTTGTCGTCTTTTCCTCTTGAGCCTTTTCCTTCTGATCACCGACCAGGGTTTGGATGATCTCCTGGAGATAGGGCCTGTCCCTGCTGCCGATATACTTGACAGGGAACTTGATGATGCGCAGCTCGGCATATTGCGTTATTCCGCCATCCTTCAGATCCTGGTAATCCTTGATGAGCCTTTTATCCAGCCTGTCCCTGAACATATCAAGATCGCGGATGGAAACATATTTCGTGAGGAGAACCCCTACCCTCATGTCCATGTCAAGGACGCTGTTGTCGATGTACGGCAAATCATAAAAGGTGATTACAAACGAAGGGGCCTTGAATGCCTGATCCGATGACTTGCTCTTGGTATATTCCAGCGAGATGTCCACCATGCCGTCGGAGATATCGTCGGGTTTGATCTCCACCGGGATCTTGGACCCATTTCCATTTGAAACGGATTCATCCTTTATGGTCTGGATATTGCCGTCCTTGTCCTTCAATACGACGATCCCCTGCACGACTGTCCCCGGAAGGGACGCCAGGGCATTGAGCTGTTTGACCGAGAGGTTCCTGCCCACCCTGCGCAGCTCTGCGCGCATGGCAAAGTAATCGCCACGCTGCCCTACCGTAAAGCCTTTTTCATCGTAGATCTTCTTGGTGAGCTCAGTGTCGAGATCCTCGAAAAGCGGCCTGATGTCTACCGTGTCAAAGTTGCGGGACAGCAGGTCGAGGAACATTACCTGCTGTTTGATTGTGTGGACATCATCAGGGTTGATATCCTTGGATACAAACCCCTTTGCAAACATGGCATTGAAAAGCATCTCGAACATCTTGGCCCGGATGGTGTTGTCGGAGCTCTCACGCTCCGTCATGATATTCGTGTACACCTGCCGCATCTCGGAAGCCTTGTTGAGCTGGGTCTGCTGCAGATTGTACCAGCCGCCCATGACGGCCACCACGGCAGCGAGGAATGCCGGGCCGAGTGACTTCAAGATATCCCATATGTCCTTCTTTTCATGTATCTCTCCCGTGTGCTTCTCATCTGCATGCTTTGCTTCGAAAATATCCATAGTGCCTCTGACAGGTTACTTGAGTGAAAAATCGCGCCTTGTTTCCCCGGGACCGACAAAGATCTTCCATTCATTCTTCTCTTTGATTGCAACAATATATGTGCCTGGTTTGATGTCCTTGAATGCATAAGAACCATCCTTGGCAGTTGATACCGGCTCACCGACCTGGATGCCCTTGGCATCTTTGAGCACTATCTTTACCACTGCAGGCTTCCCGTCCTTATCCGTTACAATACCGTGAAGGTCGGCTGCATGAAGGACTGAGAAGCCGGCAATACCCAGTATGACCGCAAGCGCAATGAACACCTTTTTCATCCCTGCCTCCTTTTTCTTTACGTCCCGAGATACACCCAATGTATTTATCTGTCATGACTATTGTATCATGTTTCAAAACAAATAATAACGTTGTTGAGGTAAACAAGAGGTGTTGTACCAGCTCTGAAGGGCCAAAGGGAACCTTATGCCTTGCCCATGTGCAGACCCCGTGGTAATTAATGCTTAATCTTCAATAGTCCGCGCCTGATGAGGATATACCCATGCACATCAATAAGGTGACATTCCATCCTGAAAGCTATCCGGTTAACGACATCTACCCCTTCAATCTCCAGACCCTGCACAACACCCTGGATCTTGTCTTCGAGACAAACATCACCTTTTTCATCGGTGAGAACGGTTCGGGCAAATCCACTCTCTTAAAGGCCATTGCGAGGAGAAGCGGCATCCATATCTGGGAGGAGGACCGCGGTCGCTTCGGCAACAACCCCTATGAAGAGGATCTGTTCAAGCATATCGATGTTTCCTGGACGTGTGATAAAAAACCCGGGGCATACTTCTCATCAGAGAGATACCAGCATCTGGCCAAGATCATTGACGAGTGGGCCATCTCCGACCCCAGGCTGCTGGACTACTTCGGAGGAAAATCCCTCATGTCCCAGTCCCATGGCGAATCGTTCATGGCATTCTTCCGGTCACGCTATAAAATCGAAGGGCTCTACTTCATGGATGAGCCCGAGACGGCACTCTCCCCCCGCAGACAGATCGAGTTCGTGCAACTTCTTTCCAGCCAAAGCCGCGACGGCCATGCCCAGTTCATCATTGCAACACACTCGCCCATCCTTCTGAGCTGCCCTGGCGCCACCATCGTGTCATTTGATCATCATACGTTAAAGATGATTCCATACGAAAACACGGATTATTATCTCATCTACCGCGACTTCCTGCTCCACCGGGAGCAATATCTGACAGAATGCATCGAGGGTGAACCTAAATAGAGAATATGCATAAATGAAATTAGATGGATCATAGAATCACAAGTCAGGAGGATCTTTATGCCTATGGAAAATCGCGACATAATGGCCTTTGCGATAACACGGCTTCGAGGGAAATGGGGCGTGCCTGTTGCAACCTTCCTGGTATACCTGGTGATAACGTTCGGTCTGGATTTAATACCCGTCATTGGGTGGATAGGCGGTTTCATAATCGCAGGCCCGCTCCTTGTCGGCCTGCATGTCTTTGCACTTTCCATTGTCCGTAACAAAGAAGCAAAAACAGGGCAACTCTTTGATGGTTTCCCCTTCTTTGCGAACGGCCTTGTCGCCTACATCCTGGCCTTAGTATTTACCTGCCTCTGGACTCTGCTGCTCATAGTGCCGGGCATCATGGCCGGTTTATCATATTCCATGACATTCTTTATCCTTGCTGATGATATGCAACTTGACGGTCTTGAAGCTATCCGCAGAAGCAAAGCCATGATGTACGGGCACAGGTGGAGGCTATCCTGCCTGTTGGGTAGATTCACCGGCTGGATACTATTAGGTATATTTACCCTTGGGATAGGTTTCCTCTGGATCGGGCCATACCTTATGGTAAGTGTTGCAAAATTCTATGAAGATATTCATATCTTTGAACAATCGTCCCGACAGAGAGTGCCGGGAATAGCCCCGATCACCTGACTAATAATTCAAAGGAGGCAGTGACGTTGCCGGGTTATTCAGAAAAGTATGTCACTATAGCAACATACATCGGAGCCTGGGAGGCCCACTTGGCCCGAGCAAAGTTGGAATCTGAAGGGATCTACGCCATTGTCCTGGATGATCAGACAGCCAGTATAAACTGGATATATTCGAGTTCACTCGGCGGAGTGAGACTGCAAGTAAGAGAAGAAGACAGCGAAAGGGCGATTCATCTCTTGGAGACAACTGCTGAGGAGGGGCCTGCCATACAACGGGAATGTCCGGCTCTTGATACGACTGCCCCTACATGTCCTGCATGCGGCAGTTCAAACATCAGCCGTGCGAGATTTTCTTCGCCTGTTACGGTTCTTTCATTTTTACTGTTCGGCCTTCCTTTTCTTTTCAATCGCAAGCGGGTTGTATGCATGAATTGCGGCAGGAAATGGAGGCGGACACCAGGGCGGTTTTAACATAAAGCGGTCCCTTCAGGAAACTCTTGAGCATGAATTCCGACCCCATGGGCCGTGTCGTGGAAAATGAGATGTATTATGAAATGTATAAATTGTATAAATTAAGATTTGATCTTACAAAATATCTTCGATGGTATATTGTATAAATTGAGGTGTCCAACCTTGTATACCTTATAGAACTATATACAGTGCCTCTCTACGTAGCGTGTCGAGATCTCCGAATGATATCTTCAGTATTAACTGACTAGAGATAACCTCACGCTATGTGTACTTTCTAAAGGATAAAATATCACTGTTTTCTCGTGGATATCTTTCGCGAAAGAAGGTATTGCTATAATTCAGGAAGGGATTTTGAATGGTTCATTTCAGCTCTTATAATTAAGTAGTTAAGTAGTTAGGATATATTGCTTGCCGTATTGGGTATATATTATGGACCAAACACGGAGATCTAGACGTATTTATTGCAAATTATCTGAGCCATTCGCAGTCCGAGATAATATTATGGGTGTGTGTTTTCAAAAACACGGCAAGCAGTATAATTATTGTTGAGCTTTCAATCTCACTGGAGCAAATACTCTAAGCCCGAAGGACATGGAGAATAAATAAGAAGGAGAAACACAACAATGATAGAAATGATAGGATTGATGGGATTGATTGTCTTAAGTCTTGTTGTTTTTACTCTACTGTTTATCATTCGCGGTTTTTGTTTGATTGGCCCCAATCAAGTAGGCATTCTTACTAAAAATATGTTTGGCAAAAAAATGCCTGAAGGACAAATCATCGCGCGTCATGGGGAGATAGGAGTTCAGGCGAAGACTTTGATGCCCGGGCTCTACTGGAAGATGCCTATAATTTGGTCATTTACAAAAATTCCGGTAGTGACGGTAGATATTGCTAATATCGGTATCGTCGAATCTATTGACGGCGAACCACTTCCTAAAGGTAGAGTATTAGCCGACGAAGTCGAGTGTAATCAATTTCAAGATGCAGAGATGTTCTTAGCCAACCATGGAAAGAAGGGACCGCAGGTTGGAATTTTACGTCCGGGCACCTATCGGATCAATTCCCGACTTTTCAATATTACCAAAGCTCCCGCGGTAAAAATAGATGAGAATACCATTGGTATCGCCGTTGCTAAAGATGGTATTCCCTTACCGACTGGCTATGTCCTCGCCCCGAAGGCTCAAAATGATGACGGTACCGAAGCAGACCACAGAGCTTATCAAAATGGGCAGCTCTTTATCGATAGCAAAGGATACCGGGGGCCGCAATTGGATACCCTGCAACCAGGAATATATTTTATCAATCCGAACTTATTTGATATTAAGGTTGCAAATGTCGCCGAGGTCCTTCCGGGATATGTGGCAGTAATCAGGTCCAACGTTGGGTTGGAGTTGGAGAGGACACTCGAAGGGCCCGAGCTAGCTACCAAAGAAGGGAAACTCGGCGGTCCGATCCATGAAGATGTTGAGAAAATACTGATAACCGATAAATACACTCGTGGTATTTGGAGAGAGCCCTTAGCCCCTGGTAAATACAATCTGAATTCGGTTGCTTTCACAGCATATCAAGTGCCTACTTCCGCCGTAACTATTGATTGGGCAACTGAGGGAAGAATCGGGACAGAGGTAAAGGGTGTTAAATCACCGGAGACTAAAGCTGCGGCGGTCCTATACAGTTTTGATCCCTTGAAGGTGACTTCTAAAGACGGCTTTCAACTGGAAGTCAATGTTCGAATGGTGATTCGAATTCAACCTGGTAATGCGGCTTACATAATAGCTAGATTCGGGTCAGTGGCCAATCTGATTGATCAAATAGTACATCCGCTGATTGATTCATCTTTCAGAAATAAAGCCGGCGAGAAGAAAGCGATTGATTTTTTCCAAAGCCGGACGGACTTGCAGACAGAAGCACTGGCACACGCCAAAGAAAGGTTTTCTGAGTACAACGTAGAGGCTCAAAACTTACTCATTGCTTATATCGATATACCTAAGGATTTGTTGGATACACAAACCAAGAAGGAGATTGCCAATCAGCAGCAAGCCCAGTATGACCAGGAGGCGCTAGCTCAGGAAAAACGCATTGCGGTCATGGAAAAATCATCCCGGGCGGATAAACAGAAAGATGTTATTGATGCCAAATTATCTATAGATATCAATAATGATAGGGCTGAGGCCAAAGTTAAGGAGGCTGACGGTATCAGGCGCTCTGTGATTCTCCAAGCGCAAGGTACTAAAGAATCTACAATTCTGGTGGCTGACGGCAATTCTTATAAAAGTAAGATTGAGGGCGACGGTATTGCCGCTGCCTACAATGCCCAGAAGGATGCCATTGGTCAGCAGAATGTAGCGATAATCAAACTCATTCAAGAGATAGCGGCTGGTAAGATTCAGATCGTGCCCCAGGTTCTGGTTAGTGGTGGGGATGGCGGGGTGAGCGGCAATCTATTAACTGCATGGTTAGCTCAAATGATTTCTCAGAACGTACCGAAAAATGAGGAAAAAGAGATAAATGCGGTTGAATAATCTGAGCAAGCGGTGAGGACATTCTTGAAATGTGATTGAGTGCAAAACCCATATAACCGCCCAACGAGACAATGCAGCCGACGGCTAACGCCGCGGCTGATTCGCACATCAGTATCGATATCTGTAATGGATGAGTAATTTTTCAAAGCTTTAGAAGCTATGATATCCGGATGAGATTGAATAAAGCTCCCGGTCTTATCTTGGTTTGAAGATCCTCACGCTATCTGCATCAATTAAGTTATGAGAAGATCAATCCCTCCTGTAACAGGGATTGCGGCGCCCGTAATGTACGAAGCCGCTTCGGAAGCAAGGAAAACAGCTACCTGTGCAACTTCTTCGGGGGTGCCCATTCTCCTGAGGGCAGTACGCTTCTCGATCCGTTCAACCATCTTGTCATCATAGAGCTTTACTGCTTCGGTAGCGATAAATCCAGGACATACAGCATTTACGGTAATTCCGTGTCTACCTCCCTCGATGGCGAGTGATTTCGTCAGACCAACGATGCCAGCCTTGGTGGCCCCGTATGAGGGCTGGAGCCATGCCCCCATGAGGCCTGCAATCGAAGAGACATTGATGATTCTCCCCCACCTCTTGTTTTTCATGGATTTCCAGACAACGCTTGTGCAATTGAATGAACCCGTGAGATTCACCTTAAGGTCGCGCTCCCATTTCTCGGGGTCCTGCTCTTCGAACTT
>Ga0116112_1001078_pt1 | contig 18907 bp, 35 predicted proteins | sample June2015DPH_8_15_FD_89721 | JGI IMG/M metagenome (GOLD analysis project Ga0116112, IMG submission 89721) | Peatland microbial communities from SPRUCE experiment site at the Marcell Experimental Forest, Minnesota, USA - June2015DPH_8_150 | ecosystem: Environmental > Terrestrial > Soil > Wetlands... | reverse complement strand
GCTTCACTGTCCAGTTGGCCGCACGCCATGCACGGATCTCTCGCTCAGTGGGCTTGTGCTCGGTCTGCACAGGCTTGTCTGCACCCAGGTCGGCGTCTTGTAGCTCCACTACGTGTTCAGGATGTACAGCCAGATGATCACCAGCATCAGGAACAGCAGTGAGTTGTCCATTGTTTGTCTCCTCAGTCATGAAGTATGTCCTCCGGTACGATCTCTTCCTCGGGGAAGCTCGGTCTCTCTTGCATGATGGATTCATGAAGGCGCTGGTTCTTGGCCTTGTAGTAGAGCACTCGATAGTCCCCGTCTAGGTTCAGCTTGCGGTTGTAGAACTCTCTTCCCAAGTCTTGTTTGAAATGCGTGGGCATCACATCATACGTCCCACACTCTGCTACGCGAAGGAACACTGCATAGATTATGGGTGGAAGGACGCGCTTGGCTTTGATCTCCACGTCAGCGAGAAAGTCAATTGCTTCCGCGTTGCGTACGTTTTTAGAAGGTTGGTCCTTCAAGGTCGCGTACAAGGCCATGACGTTCGAATAGACCTCTTCGAACCTCAGCAGATCTGTCTTACTTTCCATTTACATTCGGGCCTTTCTCTTCCAGCGGTGGACCGTACACCATTTTCTTTTTGCGCTTCGCTCTCCCGATCAAACCCCACCGTACAATACCAACACGCTCAGAGGGAGGGTAGTCCAGGTACTCAGCCAGGGCGCGCAAAATCTGTGGCGTGCGCTCCTTGTAGGTACCCTCCATTGTCCCGAGGGCTTTGTTGATGAGGTACGCAAGGCGTCCTCGGAACTGCCCGGTGACATGGTTGTGATCAGTGTATAGGTTCGCTTCCTCTTTGGGATCTCCCTTGGTGAGCAGGACAGAGAGCGTGGGATCATTCCGTTGGAATGCCTCAGTCTTGTCCTGCTCTTCCGGTGTGATGCGATACAGCAACATCAGCCTCGCACGTTTGGCGGCGAGGGCGCGCTCAGCTTTGGACTGTGGCATCAGTCGGCAAAGGTACTGCTCTGTACAGTGATTTCCCGCGATTGAGCACGACATAATCCAGCTCGTTGTTCTTGCGGAGATCGCGCAGGACACGATCCGCAGTGCTGGGACTGACCCCGCCATCCACGTTTCGATTCACGTAGTCGCGGAGCTGAGCAGCGGTGAAGGCTTGATTGACACCTTCGACCTTTCCGCTGCGATACAACACGAAGGCCAGGACAGCAGCCCTCGCGGTTGGATAGAATGTAACGACTACTGGTGCGTTGACTTGCATTTCTGGCAGCATTATTTCTTCTCCTTGTTGTCTTTCTCTAGGAACGAATTCGAAACCACCTTGAGGATCAACCGTCCGAGTCCTCGGATGTGACGTTCTTTCAGAGGGCGTATCACGATGCCCTCCCTCATGCCCGTGGCTCCCGGTACAGTCGTCTGTCCATCCAGGTATTGCTTCACGATCATGTCGTAGTCGTAAGGTCCTTCGTACAGCAAAGGCATCTTTGAATCTCCTCCATAAGTGCATCACGATTTCATGTAGTAACTCTTCTTGATCCCACTCTACTACTCTGAAGTAGTTTTGAAGATCTGCGGCCTTCTGGTTGTAAATTTGCGCTTCAACCTCAGTCTTCTGCACCCGAGATTCAGCATCAAAGTTCCCAGGTATGCCTCGTATCAGAATATTCCACATCCTGCACGGATACTGGGCATGCTCTACGAGCTTGGACAGATCATCATGTAAGGGGTCCTGCTCACAGTACATAAGCCCCTGGATCAGAGGTGAGTCCGAGATGGCCACCTCAACACCATGGCGCTGCAGTCGAAGGATGCGCTCGTATTGCAGACCGGCCACCAGGAATTGATTGTCGAGCAGTGGGGGAGGTACAACTCCCGGTGTGCTGGCATATATTAGCTCGCGTGCAGCTTCACCTACCAACTCAGCACGCACCCCGGCTTTCTTCAGCTTGTAGTACAAGTACGCGGCCATCGTAGACTTGCCACATCCCGGCGCGCCACATAGATTGATGAGGATCATTGGGTCTCCAAATGAAAATGGCGGGGACGCCTCAGCGCCCCCGGTTTGCCTTTTTCTTTTTCAGCTTCTCAGCCGCCGCTGCGATCTTGGAGAACGTAGCCGCGTACACTGGATCTTGCTTTGCAACTTCTGCCATGCATGTCTTGCACTTCGACAGCGGACCTCTGTGGATCTTTGTCTTGTGATACATCAGTTCTCCTTTTTGAGATGGCGGTCTGTATGGGATTCGAACCCATGATCTCCGCATAGACAGTGCAGCGAGGACAACCAGACTCCTCTAACAGACCGTGGTTGACGCGGAGGGATTCGAACCCCCGACCTCCCGCTTATAAGGCAGGTGCTCTAACCGGGCTGAGCTACGCGGCAATGCTCACTGGTTGAGAAGTGCTTGGATGTTCTCGGCCTGCTCCTTGTAGTAGTCGGCAGTCGCACGGATGTCTTCGCCCTTCTCGGCATCCTCAACTGCCTTTAGGTACAGCTTGCAGGCGCGGTCAGCGTACTTCTGGTACACCCTTCGCAGGACGAGGAGGATATCACCGTCCTCGCCAACGTCAGTGGTGGTTCGTACAGGTGCCCAGACCTTTGGTTTCGGATCAGTGATCTCGCTCAAGATTACACCTCGTACTCGAAGGATGCCACGGCAACTCGCGTGGGTAATGCTAATGAATCAGCAGCCTCTTTGCTAGAAAAGATTCCGAAGCCTGTCTTGCAGCCCTGGCCTATGATGCCACAAGCTTTAGTTTCATATTGAGGGTAGATGTTGATGAAACCCTGCACTTTCTCAGAGGCCATGAAGAGATCAGACTTGTTTGGGTCTTTATTATTTTCGAAGTAGCTGCCGCTCTCCATGAACTCGTCCACGAGGTTCTCCTCAGCGATGAGGGCCACAACCTTGTAGATTTTAGCTTCAGGGACATGGAATAAGCGTAGCACCTTCCGGCCATCCCGGGTGACCACAGGCTTGCCAGCGAGTGCGTCTTGTAGATTGAACTGTTGCATTGTTTTTCTCTCCTTAGATTTGAATAGGTTCTCGACTAGCTGCCGGTGTTCCTGCAGCCTCCGTTGCAATAGTGCGCGTGGGCTGAGTCTCAGTTGGTATGACATTGAGAGTTCCCCCTCCTTCAAGTGGTATCACCTTGTTGTACTCTACGTTCTGCTTCATGCCAGCCTTCTGCTCGTTGGGAATCGAGCGTATCTGTGAGCGCGCTCCATCGAAGTAGAGCTTGCAAGATCCACCCGAAGAATACCGCGACAGTCCCACCGTGATCTTAGTGATGGGGTCGAAGGATTCCGCTGTTTCAACGTAGCCTTCCTGTTGCGTTTCCCATTCGGATTTCTTCAGCTCTCCAACTACCCTGCGCCACATCGTGATTGCTGCATCGCAGTCCTTCTCAACCTGCGAGCTGCCATCCACATCGTTGGTACTGATCGTGGCCCCAGGCATAATACGCTTCGGCTGCAGGATACGAATCAATTTGATCTTGTAATCCTTGGCAATCGAAGCGAAATTCTTGCTGAGCTGGGACAAGTATATGGTGCGGTGCCCCGGTGACTTCAGGGACTCATCGCAGAACTTCTGAAGGTTGTCGAACATCACCCACTTGACCCCGTAGCGCCGGATACAATCCTTGATCAGCTTGAACACTGAGTCGGGATCGTTCTGCCACTGCTGTGGGTACGCGAAGTACAGATCCGCGCCACGGCTTTGTTGAATAGATCGAGCTGTGACACAAGCTGCTTTCAGTTCTTCCAGCTTTTTCCTTGACTCTTCTGTGCCAGCCTCAGTAATAATGTCTTCGAAGCCGGTAACCATGGCTACCCACTTCTTAGCGAGGCGGGCCTGGGTCATCTCCAAGCACACGATCAATCCATCTTCGCCATACTGCGCAACCATGTGATCCATGATATTCATACCGAAGGTTGTTTTTCCCACCTTCTCAGGGGCTATGATATCGAGCACATCCCCATTTTCCATACCCAGCATTTTGTTCAATTCTGGCCATGCGAATGAGTAGGTAGGAGCTAAATCCTGCTTGCCATTCAACTCATCCTCCAGCTGTGTCAGAGCGTCAGCTGTGGAAGTCACACCAGTCACATCGAACAGACCGGCGTTCTCTTTCATCTTCTCAAACTTCTCCAGGGTGCCCCCGCCATAGCGGAACCACTCGTTCACGTCTTTCCCCTGGCGCGTGTGATTACAGGGTCGTGGGTTGGCAAGCTGCCCAACCGCATCGTACTTGCGACCCTCTGTAAGCCCGTGCTCATCGCACAGCTTACATTGATCATAGGGGACAGTGACAATGAACTCAGGCAGGATTAGCTTACGGCATTTCTCAATGCCGATACGCGAGGCAATTTCCTGCGCGTTCTTCTTGCCTGCTTTGTCTTTGTCATACATGATGAAGATTTTGGGATTTAACTTGTCGACGGTCTCGATCCACGCGGCTTTCTTTACGTTCGCGCCGGGTACACCGACCACATTGTTCACCCCATACGTCATCAGGCTGATGGTGTTTGTCTCACCTTCCACAAAAATAACTTCTGTAGTTCCTTCGCGGAGGATTTCTCCATTGTAGAGAGGAGCATCCCAACCTTTTGGCGTAACGAAATCCTTTGGCTTCGGAGGGAGCGTACGGAATTTCGCAAACACGATGTTACCACCGACGAGATAGGGAATGACGAGTGCCTTGCTTTCGCCTGCTTCACGGAAGAATACCTTCTCTTTCAGACCAAGCTTCTGTTGGTCGATGATCTCTCGTTTGAATCCTCTCACGTTCAAGAGGTAATCCATTGCTTCAGGGTCGTTGAGCAAAGATTGATGACAAGCCTCTACATCGGGCAATGCATCCGGCTTACTTTCACTACCAGCCCATTCTTTTCTACTGTCTACTCCTGGTATACGCAAGCCCAAATGTTCTGAAAGTGTTCTCAAATTTCCCTGTTTCCCGCAGGACCCGTAGTGACAAAAATTTAAGCCATCTCTACTGTTCTGAGGATCATTTGGATCTCCAGTGGCCATGTAAAATTTGAAATCACCTTTATGGCAATAGGGACAGTTTTCTATTTTTATTTGGTCCCCAGAAGCTGCTTGCCAACTCCAGCCTTGTTCAGTTACAAATTTCACAGCTTTGCTGTGACGTAGACTTTCAGGTATGACTTGAGTCATGCTGCTCCTCGGTAGTCGATTGTCTTGGTGTTCTTTGATGAATTGCAAGGCCCACACAAAGGTTGAATGTTTTCAATGTTGCTTGTTCCTCCCTTTGATATAGGAACCACATGATCAGGAGTCAGATGTCGCCTACGTCTGCAGCGTAAGCATCTGTACTTATATTTTTTACAAAGTAGCAACCATTGTTTCTCGGTAAATCTTCCTCCTGCTTTAGTTATCCTGGTGGCGCGTATTGCACTCCATATTTTAGCTTTCCCAGGATTCTTTTGGTAATACCTTTTTTGGTTGGCACACTTCTTTTTTCTATTCTTTGCTCTCCATGTCTTTTCATAACCTGGATTCTGCAGCCTCCATTTGCGCAGATATTTGGCAATTCTTTTTCGATGTTTTTTCCTGTAAGCTGCGTCAATGGGTGACAGTCTTACTTTGTTCTTCTTTCGGTACTCCCTGTTGTACCTCTTTCTTTTCTTTGGATCTTTGAATGGCATACTTCACTTCCTATTGAATCGCTGTGGTGAGCTGAGCTTGAAAAAGTGCTCGTCCCAGGGGTTCCAACTGGTAAACGTGCCACACCCGACCTGTCCTGATACCCATCTGCTCAATCTGCTCTTTGTGATCCTCTGTGATTTCCCTAAGCAGTTTCAGCTCTATCAGCCTCTGGGTGTCCTTTTGTGCTTCGATGTTCTTTGTGGCATCCTCTATGTTATCCGTGGGCAAATGATTGCACTGAGAGAACACTGACATTGCTGGGTCATAGCAAACTTCCATCAGCAACTTCAGTTGGCTCTCCGTAATTTCCGGTATCTCCATAAATTCCTTTCACAAAGAGTGTTTCTGACGATCACGGTTTTGCCTGTCAGGTCGATGCTTTGGTCATTCATAGGTAAACACCAACTTCTGATCTGCTCCACCACCTGGGCCCACATGGTTGCCCTCGGCACATGCGATGAAGAGCTTGTAATTGTGAACCGCGTCGTGGCAGACATTACAGAGTGTCACGCAGTTCCATGTCTCATCGGGCCCCATCTCTGAGCGAAAGATGATGTGATGACAATGGAGCCCGTTGCGCATTAGACAGCGAGGGTTGCGGCAGCGCCACCCGTCGCGGTCCCAAACCCTCCTACAGAGGGCCTTATATTCGTCAAGCGGTAGTCGGAGGCTCATCTGACAGTTTCTCCAGCAGTTCTTTGTTCTTCTCCACTGAATCCTGAAACTCTTTGGGTTCCCCGTGATTGATGCAGAACGTACCTTTTGCGCAATCACATTCATCTTCAGGACAGAGAGAACGCGTGAATAATCTCGGGATCACCAGATCCTTTCCCTTCAGGTAATTGATAGCATCCCCGAGGGCGTTCATGGCTACAAGACCATCCTCAGTGGCGCTCTCGTCAAAGATTCGAGTCTGAGCACTACGGAGGGTTTCCAGGGCTTCCCCTAGGCCGTCCGAGTACTCGATCAGGCGCGCCGTGTTAGTCGTCTTCGGAAGGACTTGGGAAGCGTTCTTGCTGGACTGGAAGTGTGTCTTGTGGCACTTCCGCGCCAGCCAGTTTGTCCAATGTTCCGGTTCCTTGGCTGCTAACGTCTGCGCGGCCTCGAAAAGTTCTTGACTCATCTCCTCGCCAAGTTTGATAGTTACTTCCATGTTACTCCCTCCTAATGGATAATGAACGATTTCGGATTCTTGACGGCTAACTCGGCTTGGCCCAAGGTATCCTCGTCAACCATCCTTTGTAAGTTCTCAGTTGTGGTTAGGTTCAACCGACATTCGATGTTATCCTTCGCGGCATCGCTAATGGAACACGTTCGCAGTTGCGCGAGGAGTAGGTCAAGCAGTTAAGCGCGAGTTAGCGGCGACTTACTCATCGTGATCGCTCACATGAAAGATGATTGCCAGGGGTCCGATGTAGAAAACGAAGTGCCAACCGCAGTTAGCACACTCCTCGAAGAATACTCCCAGGAGACACCGGCGAAGATAGAAGTCAAGAATCATCATTTTTTCTCTCGCTTGGCTAGAATTTTTTGAAAATATTTAGAGGTTTGAAAGCCAATTACCGTAGCACACTCACTGGCGCAACTCAAGCACATTGGCCGAATGTCGGTTGAACCTAAATGGGAGCAACAGCGGACCACTTCTTGAGGGTAAAGGTCACATTGATCGCAAGAGATTAAAATGGCATTAGTGGTTTTTGATCCTCGCAATCTTAGTCTTATAGCGAGGAGATCGCCATTTCCGCAATTAGGGCATGGTCCTATTGTGTAAGTTGCTTGGATTTTTTGTCTCATCGGCCTAACTCCGCGATCTGACTTAGTAACTCCGGGTTATCAGCTTCAATTAGTGGGGGAGAGGGGAGATCGTGTCGCATGTAATCGGCATACCACACGACGCATAAAAGAGCGAAGGCGGGGACCATGTACCACATGCGCATTGTGGCGAAGTCTCCCAGGAGGGTTGCAAGGCCGATCACGGCTAGAACGTCGCGTAAAGAGTCTAACGCGGCCTCGCGGTTCATGGTGCGGAGAAACTGGATTATGTTTTTCACTGAGCCCTCCGAACTTGAATGGTTACTTGATGTTGAAATTGTTCGTTAGCTTTCTGTGTCGCGTCTTCCGGTATTATCATTGCTCTCCTCCTTGGGTTGTGGTGCAGGTGTAACTAGGATCTTCTCTGTAGCTGCGACTAATGCAGCGCTGCCCATCGCTTTGTCAAGGTCGGTAGTCTTCGCCAAGGCTGCTCGGATTTCCTTGGCAGTACCTTGCTTTCCCAGGCGTAGGGCATGCGGGTAATTGATCCTGAAACCTATGGGCGAGAAACAACCTGCAATCTCATCCAGCTCTTCCGGTGTTGGTGTTCTCATATCTTGTCCTCCGTGGGGATCTCGATTTGTGCGTGGCTTTCATCCGTTTCTTCCAAGAAGTTCCTGGGGTCTGCGTTCCACTCAGCGCAGAGTGTTTCGATAACCTTGCCGTCCGAATAGTCAATTGCTGCGCCTGTTCCATCCCGGCCTGCACTGCCCAGCTTCATGCGCACAGATTCATAGCAACGCGTGATGACGTTCTCCCAGGCTGATAGGGTCACTTTGTAGTTGCGCAGAACCATGGCGTTCTCGCCGGTTTGTCCTTTGAGTCTCGCAACTTCAACTTCTACTTCCAAGGCAGAAAGTTCAGGGGCTTCTGCCACAAGGTTTGTGATGAGTTCTACCATGGGTGTGTGCGTTTTCTCTATGGCATTGAAGAAATTTTCCTCGGGATTCAGGGTAGTGATTTGGCGCAACTTAGTGACCCCCGCAGGCTCGTAATCAGAGCGTTTGATACCACAAGTGTTCATCACTCGAACAATTCGGCTCAAATACTCGGCTTTTCTGACTTTCAACCCAAGCTCTTGTTCTGCGTAGTCTGCAAATTTCTCAAAGTTCCACTTGAGGTAAAGTCTACTCTCATGGACGTGGAACAAGAGTTCAGCGACATCAAAGGTGTGGACATTGATGTCCGTGGTCAAGCGCAGCAAATCCCGGCGTATTGAGGCTTCTTGGCCTGCTACTTGCTCCCCATGGATTGCTGGTACGTTCAGTGGGTCCATACATCTCCTTTAGAGGCGAGCGAAGTTGCAATGAGCGAACTCACCGAAATGCTGCACAGCAGCCATATCATATGCACAAGCCGCTTCGAACGGATCTGTGAAGTATCCAAGATGAAACCTTCCGTTGTTTACGTGGATATATGCACGCCACTTTTCTCTATCTTTATTCCATGAAACACCTTTGAAACCGGAAGTGTTGGCCCGCGTTAAAAGCGCGTTACTTGCATTTTGCTGAGGCGTAGATACTCGCAAGTTGTACTTTTGACAATTCAGACCATCGTGATCCTCATGGTCAACTTGTATCGCAGGATCAGTGACATTCATAATGAAGCGGTGTAAGGATTGGCTTTTAGTTTTACCTTCCACACGCCAACCTCGTTGAGCGTATACACCTACGATAACTTCATTGCGAAATTTTTCTTTTGCACACCACTCACGGCGGGCTACACGCTCGTAATCTGAGTCGTCTACTAAAGCTATGTAGCCCTTAGTAAGTTGGATCTCCTTCATTTCTTCTCCTCCTTGATTGTGATGCCCATGCCGTGGGCACGGAGTTCATCTTCTGAGGTCCATTGGGCCGTATTCGGATGATTGAGACTGTCTCCTGGCCTATTCGACTTCCAGAGGTGCTTTGGGCAGAAGTAAAGACCTCCCATGTCCATAACGAAAGGTCCAGGGTTGATGCAATGCGGGATCGCACATCTAGGAGGTGGAGTGCAGGCAGCGCAACCATCGCACCCCTTCTCGCACTCCGGTTCCTCCAGCAACTTCTCCTTCCAATGATCCTCACAGAACTTGTTGCCGCGCCCGTCTGTGTGAGACGCTAGGTAATGACACCCGTAGATGCAGCACATATTCTGTTCATCGAAGAGACTCATGGAGGATACCCAGCATCTTCCTTTCGCGGTCGGTGAGTGGTTCAAGGGGCTTGAATAGCACAGCCTCGGCGCGCTTGCTCAGTTCTGCCAAGCTCGTGCTTGTTTATTCTTCGCGCTAGGGTTAGCAAGGTGACCTAGACGCTGGCTTTCTTTTACTTCTAAAGCATGCTTCTTTCGGTAATTAGCCGAGTATTGTCTATCATATTCTTTTTTGTTCATAAAAATTCGGTAGGCGGGGCATTGCTGCCCCACCATCCTTCGCTGCAATTAAGCAGCAGCCGCGAAGGCCTTAGCCTTGGGCTCAGACACCACCGAAGTGTTGGCTGTTGTTTGTTACGTGTCTAGAGTACGTGTGCCACGTCAGCACGACGCGCAAGTTGCAACAGCATACATGCCGTTCGAAGCCTGTTCATCCCCCAACACGGCTCACTGTTCGGAAGCCGTCTTGGTGGAGATGCCCGGAATCGAACCGGGGTGACGCCATGTTGATGCCAACCTTCTACGCGTGTTTCTCCGTATTGCTACGGAATACCTAGGGGCGCACGGCATTCGCTATGCACCCTCCACCACCTAGCCAAATGTGCGACTAGGGACATTTATTCGTCCACCTCCACGATGTTTCCATCTACGTCTGTGGAAATTATGTCGTCATCGATCCCACCGTTACGAGCGAATACGAGTTTGTCGTCTTCAATACGGAAAGTGATGAGTTGCCATTCGTCTTTGCCTTTGATATCCACGCTTTGATATCCACGCTGACTTCATTTTCGTTTTGCGTCAAAGTTAAAGTTATGACCTGCTCATCGTCATTTCCTGCTACGCGTAGCCTCATGCTTTTCTCCTTTGGGTTGTTAAATCGAAATTGGTGTAGTCGGTGGCAAAATCTCTGACTTGACAGTTGCTGGTGTTTCCGCAACAGCTTCCTCAGACTCAGCCGCTTCAGCTGCAGCAACAGCTGCGCTGGAGTCGATGGCCACCTTGTTTTCGATGATGTCGAGGTACAGCTGGCCAAACTCGGCTTTGTCCTCAGGACTCATCATTGCGAACTTGTTGAAGCTCATCACGAATGAGGAGCCAGCAGTCGAGTTCACATTGTTGGATGTTATATCGAAACTGATGTCGAAAATATTCGGCAGCGGTTCCGGCGCGAGCTTCACAGTCCCCTCGGGCAATACGAAGCCTGGGATGTCAACGAAGCGGTTCTGCACCTTGTTGTAAGTGTAGCCACGCGTCTTGTTGATCTGGCGCACATTGGCGAAGATGTCCTGCATCAGGCCATACATCTGCTGTTCCATCGCATCCTTGAACGGCTTGTAGCTCTTACCTTTGCAGTTCAAGTAATATGGGCGCTGCGTCTGACGGTCGGCCACCAGCAGGTTCCAATACGCTCCGCATGGCGGCAGATCATTCGGGTTCTTCGTCTTGCGCCACGTCTCCCAGTTGATATCTCCCTTTGGGCACGTCTTGCAGAACGGCACCGGGGGCTCCAGAGCACGCGGGTGCGGTTGAATGCCATCGAGCGAGAAGCACTTCTTGTTGTCCTTGCAGAACACGTTCTTGTCTTTGAACCACTCGCGCTGCTCCTGCGGAACAGCGAGCAGGACCACGCGGATCACGCGTCCCAGGTGCTGGTTAGTCGAAACGATACGGAAGTCTCCGTACACCACGTTCTCAGCTCGTGAAGACTTCTGCACCAGCTCGATCATCATGGGGCGGGCTCTGAAGATGCCTGCTCCGAATCCAACACCACCTTGCGCCAGCGCTTGATTGCCGCTGATTTGTACCAATTCCTCACTCATCTTTGTCAGCTCCTTGTGATTTGTCAACTCCGGTTGGCATCTCCGCGAGCACGCCCTGCCCATCAGGCAGTTTGGCACTCACATAGATGTAGGGTGAATTCTTGATCTTTACGAACAGGATATCGGACTTCTGATCCAATCCCAAAAGGGTGTGGATGACCTCAGCTACCATCATGCAAAAGCCTCCTTGCGTGCAGCCAAGGCAGCTTTCTTAGAGGTGAAGTATCCTAAATAAATTTTGTGTTGGGGCCGTGCTGGATCAGGCACAGTAGCACGGTAAAGTTTTCTCTGTTTATCAAAGAATACACCATCTCCACGTTGACCTCTTCGAGCAATGTCTGCTGCATGCTCTTTGGTTGATACGCGTACAAGACGACATGCTCGATTATCACTCTTGATGCCTTTGTGATTAACCTCGCGTAAACCTAAAGGATTGGGAATAAATGCTGTGGCTACTAACAAGTGTACTTTTTTTGTGTACTTTTTTGTGTGCCTCACTAGTGTGACTTTAGCATATCCCCAACCATCCAGAGAAGAGCGTAATATTCTTCCAACTAGTGCTCCTGCACTTTTCTTGATACGCTTCACTCTACCAAGATTGCTTACAGCATAAGCATCGAAGTCTTCAATGACTTTCCAGACTTCTTTCATGTTTCCTCCATCGGAATTTTTCTTAGCTTCAAAGCTTCTCTGTTGGCTTTGGCTTCCCTTTTAATTCTCTCCTTCTCGGCAGCGCGCTCCAGCTTCAGCTTGGCTTTCTCAGCTTCGCGCTCCACCTTCGCACGCATCTTCTCGATCTCTTTCTGCTCGGCCCGTTGTTTCTTCTTGGACTCGCGTATGAGTGCCTTCCATTCCTTCATGCGCTCATCCACAGATTTCACCAACTTGGTGAGCCTGAGGCATGCGAGGAATCCGGCGAAGTCTTCAGCATAGGTCTCGGGGCCCAGGTACCAGGGCTCGAATTTCCCAGCTTCCTCTTCGTTCTTACCCAGACGCAGAATCCAACGATCATCTATTGGAATCGAAAATTCCTCAACTTCAGCACCTTGATACGCGGCGGTCTGGAAGAGGTACTCGATGTACAAATAGTTGCTGGATTTCCAGTCGATCAACGACCTGTGATTCTTGAAAGGCTTCGCGCAGCAGCTAGGATCTGAGCAAGAATCGCAAATTGCAAGTCCGTCCAAGGTGCCTGCGTATTCGTATTCCTTGCTATAGATCTTCGTTTCAGTCTTGATCCAGCGCACGTTGTGACGACTCATCCAGTCGAATGCCGCAACAGCGCAAGCACAAGCTTTCACGTCCTCGGGCATGTTCTTCAGCACACGTACAATATGTTCAGGGTCATGATCCAGCGCGTGTTGAATCGACTCTTCGAGGCACTTATGGGCAAGATGGCCAATGTCCCCAGCTTCTACTAGGATCTCTTTATGCGCGTTTTTGGCTTCCATCACCAGCTTGGTAAACTCAGCCAAACTGATTGTAGCGAGCATCAGTGGATCAGTAGTTGATAGAGGAATCGTGCGTATGATTTTCTCCGCGCACTTCTTTGCTGCCCACGGGGTAAGCGCCACTGAGCGATCAATGATGTGGACTGTGTTGGTGACCCGTAGTTGTTCGACAAGATTGCCAAGCTCCATGACTCGGTAGTACTTGTGATCCGAGACATTGAATCTCAGCTCGACTGTCTTGTTGTAGAACCAATATGACTCTGTGAGCGTGGAGAACTTCTCCATGAACGCTCCGAATGCGTTTGGCGCATTCGACATGAGCAGGTTGGCCTGGGGAGTGTCACCATCACACTCGGGACAGCCGCCAAACCTGCCCAGGAAATCTTGCATCGTTCCCACTATAAACCCCGCTCCTTCCAGACGTTCAACCAGTATTGATTGTCCATCGTTCCATGCGTGTCCACCTGCTGCTTGGCTGCAACGTCAGCAGGTTCGTAGTCGGGTGATAGGCTGTAACGCTGCGTGGCCAAGAAGGGCTTATCATCCTCAGCGAACATTGTCTGAGGCAAGCGTTCAAGTGAGGCAGCTTCCTGCTCGTTTCGATGTGGATAGTTCACAGGGCCTCCCTGGCTTCTACAGTGGTTTCTCGCCGGATGATGTTGTTACCTAGCTTACTGCCTCGGGTGAGCGTTTCGCCAGGGAGAAGTTCGATGGGTATGTCCACACCACCCATCTTTGTATTCATGAAGACACGTTCTCGGGCGTCAAGTATTGCGCGCAGCTCCACTGCATCATGATCCAATGAGTGAATAGCTGTGCCGAAGAATTCTCCGACACGTTCCCCGACATCAGCATTGTCTACGGCCTTTGGGTCCATTCTCATAGCTTTTTCTCCTTGGCTTTTTCAGCGGCTTCGGCTTTGCGCTTTGCAACTTCACGCTTGGCCATGGTCTTGAACTCGGCTTTCGCCGTGGGCAATGGAGCGAATTGTGGGGCAACCCAGTCATTATAGTGATCAGCCACAGCGACTGAAGCTTTGCGTAGACGTAAGCGATCTGTAGGCGTCAAAGCTTTTAGCTTTGCCAGGGCCTTGACTTGTTCACGCTCATCGTCACGCTCGCTAACTCTCCGTGTCCATTTGGAGAGCAATGCTTCCACATCCCGGCGTATGGGGAGGTAAGCGTCGATTACTCGTTGCTCAGCTTCCCAAGCTTTCTTGCGCGCAATCGTCTCGTCCAGTTCCTTCATACGCTTCTTATTGAGCGCTTCTTTATCTTTTGCGCGTTGATCGTTCTCCTTGAGCTTTGCAGCCAAGGCATCAGCCCGGTCTTCTTGTTCCTTGCGCTTGGCGTCAGCAAGCTTCTGCAGTGTAGCCTTGCGCTGTGCCTCAGCAGCCTCTTCATCAGCCTTGGCTTTCGCCTTCAGAGCGCGCTGTTCTTCGTTGTAAGCTGTGATCTCTGCCGCAGTCTTGTCCCGGCGCGCTTGTACTTTCTCCACACGCTCTTTGATCTCCGAGATCATGGGGATGATCGCACGAATGGGAAGATCCTTAACGTTGATTGGAATACGCTTCTCTTCAAGCTCGAAGATCCCGAGTGCAGCCACCACGGAATTCTGTGCTCGACCCTGCTCACTATCTTTTCTCCCTTTGATGTAAATACCACCAAGAAATCGAGCTAAAGTATCAGCGGTATATTCTACTTGTCCCTCGGAGGGACAAGTCGGCTTTTTCCCCGGTACAAAGCTGGGAGCATAGCGAATGTTGTTTGGATTTGTCCTTTCCGGCGCAGGGATTTCTATCTTTCCCTCGGCCAATGCTCGGACTGCAGCGCTGACCGCTTCCTTGACTACGGGGAGATCCCCGCGCAAGTTCTCACGCGTCATGCGCATGAGCATCTCACCATCTGTGAAGTCTTCCAGGGCTACAGGGATCGCTTTCAGCCCTGCAGACTTCGCAGCTGCCAGGGCATCCCCTGTATCAATGGACTTCGCAGCGTCTGCTCTGTGATGTCCGAAAGCCAGTTGCACGGTGCCATCCGGCATTTTGCGACCATACACACCGATCCAGAATTCCTTGGTGGCAACGATGGACTCGGCCAGGGCTTCAACGCGCTCCGGGTCGATAGGGTTTAACTTCCTATCGCGCCACGGATTGTCCCTGAGCTTGCTCAGCGGAATCATCTCAATGGTAGGTATCAAGCGTTCTCCTTCTTGTCCAGACGCATGACTCTGTGTCGGACGATAGTCTTGGCTTGCTCAACGAGGAAGGCAAGGGGTTGCCCTTCGGCCCATGCGGGTCTCACATTTGGGGGTGTAAGGCATCCCTTCTCAACGATTTGCGCCCACGTATTGCCTACGCCAATCTTGGCCGTCTGCACCTTGAACTCTATGCCTTCAGCAGTGAGCGTAACGATTATGGGCAATTCCACACCATACACCTTTATTACGCGTTTGAGTTTCTTTCCCTCTGCAATCGTTGCTGGCATTCTCGGTCCCTCCTGCAGGCTCTGCAGCTTTGGTGTCCACCCCACACGTACGCATCTGCCAACGAGTGGCCACGCTTACAATGTGTGCGTTTACGTTGATTGATTCGTTGCTGGGATCTCGTTGCCCACCAGATGTTGCCGGGTTCGTAATGCCCGTCGTTGTCCTTTCGATCCAAGGTCATGTTCTTCGGACGAGGACCCAGCTCATCGAAAAACTGTTCGAATGTGAGCAGGAACTTTATGCCTCTACCCCCGTAGTCTTTGTAATTCTTGACATTAGGGTTAGTGCAGCGCTGTTTTGCTGCCGCCCACAGCTCATACTCAGGGGTATGACGCATTCCATGTGTCCTGTTTCTGAGGGCCAAATCAGGACGTTTTCCTCGGCTCATGTCGATTCTCCATTCTATACATTATACAGCAGTTGTGGGCACTTTGTCAAGAGGGCTTGCTCGCAGATATGTAATAGCACTTCCGTGGTTTACTCATCAAAGCCCTCCAGATCTTCGATGATTTGGTAGTCGCTGCGCCGGTCCCTCAGGTCCACCACGGGTTCCTCCTGGGGCTCAGGGCTCTTCGTGGGGATCGCTTGGGCCGCACGGCGTACCCAGCGCTCTGTTTCAGGGGTGCGCAGAACAAGCTGCCCATCGACCAAGACGTAGCGGCTACTCATTGGGGATCTCCACTTGCACTACATTTGATGGTTGACTCATGACCTTCTCCTCATCGGTCATAGTGACGTAGTAACAATAGGTCTTCCCATTCTTCACGGTCGTGTCCACCCACTCAACAGTAGTGTTGGATACTTGAGCGCGCTTTACATACGCACCTGTGCATCCAATCTGCCGGTAGATGCTTTGCCACTTCGCTTGCGTGGGACTCAGCTGCCAAGTGAGAGTGACTGTGTGAGCGTAGGCAAATGAACAGAGAAGCAGAAGCGCAATTAAATGTTTTCGCATTGTTCACCTTTCTAACTTCAACAGGTTTGGTCCTAGATCAAGAAGTGTGTTGTGATATCGTCTGTACTCATCACGCAAAGCACTGTATTTGTAGGCAATGTCTTCGCAGTAATTGAGCGCTAGTGTCCGATCACCATCAAAGCGGGCTAGAATCGCCAACAATGTTGGGCTAAGGTTAGGCATCGTCTTCCTCCTTTTCAGGGGGAGGCTCTTCACAGTGAGGACAGTTATCCCCGCTATCAGTGTAGAACCTCCCATGGACTGGGCAGGTGCGCGACATGTAACCGTGTTGCTCTGCCCATTCTTCTCGGGATATGCTCACCGGACTTTCTCCCAGTGCCCAATACCCGGCACTTCTTCACCGCCCATAGTGCTAGGTTCTAGTGTCCAGACCCACTTCTGTTTCTTGCGCCCTAGCTTCTTTGCAATCATCCATTCCTTGTGGGCTTGATAGTTCTTGTCATTGTTCTCCTTGCGACCACGACCACGCTTGACTTGTTCAGTTGCCATTATGAAGCTCCTTTCACACAGAGAAATTGCTTCAGTGTAGCTACAGGCGTCACGAGATCCGACTGCGCAGCCATCACATCTTCTATGGGCTTGTACGCAGCTGGTGTCTCGTCTAATACTGAGGCGTCCTTGCGACATTCCACGCCTTCAGTTGCGGCAACGTGATCTGCAATCGTGAATCGCCGCTCCGCTTCCTTGCGACCCATAGCACGTCCAGCGCCGTGAGAGCAGGAGCAAAAGCTATCGCGGTTTCCAAGGCCGCGCACGATGTACGTTCTCGCACCCATGGAACCTGGGATGATACCCCAGTCACCATCTTGGGCGCGCACCGCACCCTTGCGCGTTACCATGACATTCTTGCCAAAGTGCTTTTCCCAGTTCACGTAATTGTGATGGCAGTTAATCACGTTGCCAGGAGTCACACTTTCAACATGCAGTGCATCAGCTACAGCTTTCAACACTGCTTGCAGCATCAGTTCGCGGTTCTTCAGAGCAAACCTCTGCGCAAAGCGTACGGCCTGAGTGTATTCGACAAACGCGTTGGTACCTTCAGGCAGATAGGCGAGGTCTTTGTTGGGCAGTGGCACATAATACTGCTCACACTTCTTTTGCGCCACCTCGGTGAAGTAGCTGCCAATCTTGTTGCCAAAGCCGCGTGACCCCGAGTGCAATACGATCCATACCCAACCATGCTCATCCTCGGACAGCTCGATGAAGTGATTGCCGGTGCCGAGGGTTCCCAGCTGCCGGAAAGTATTCTTAGATTGCGCGCCGGGATTCTTGGTGCAGATCTCCTCATACTCAGTAGCGAAGTCTGCATCCCAGACAGCTTGAATGCGCTCGGGCACATTACCCCAAGCTCCGATGTCCCGAGGGCCACCATTGTCTGAGCGACCATTGGGCACAGCGCGCTCGATGAACTCGCGGAGGGCCTTCAGGTCTACAAACTCAGAGCGCTTGAAAGGAAGTGGGGCCGCAAGCATTCCGCAACCGATGTCCACACCTACAGCGGCGGGAACGATAGCTCCAAGCGTAGGCAACACTGTGCCAATCGCTGAGCCATTACCCCAGTGCGCATCAGGCATCGAGGCTACCCACTGCCATACAAAGGGCAGCTGGGCTACAGCCTTTAACTGCTCGATCACTTTGTCCTCGAAGTACACACCTTTCTTCCAGGCCTTGATGATCTTTCCGTTGCCAGCGTCAATCACTTCGTAGTTGCTCATTACCACCCCCATTTATCGAACTCTTTTTGGATTTTTGGTACAGGTGTGCGTTTGATACCAATGAAGACGGCGAGGGCCAGCAGCATAACACCGGCCCATGCCATGAAACCAAAGATGATAAGCAAGGTCCAGTTCACTCGGTCACCTCCAGAATGTACTGGATGCGCGAGGTATGAACCCAGCTCGGATGCTCAGGCGTGCTGAATATGAAGTGCTCGCCCTGCACCAGATCACTGACCTCAGTGTGCATCGTATACGGACAGTACTTTTCGTGACCCGAGATGTAAAGCTTGCCAAGCTCCTTATTGATCACATAGGTAGTGTTGCGGGTGCGAACATGAAACACTTGCCCATCGCTGATGTCCTGCAGTGCTACGGTCTGCTTGACTTTCATTTCACCTCCAGAAATTGTTCGAAGCTGCTGAAGCCTTCGTTGGGTTGATTGAAGAAGTAGTCAAAGGTGATGCTGGTATCAGCCACCTTCAAAGACTTCAGTGCTTGCCTATATATCTTGTCCTGCTGACTCTTAAGTTGGTTTATTGCGCGACGAAAACCTTGAGCCATCACTACACGGGATTTAGATTTCATGCGCAATTCATTGAAATTCTTCACAGGTCCTCCCACTTTCACAAGCCATGTCTCCTCCAGCATTGCAGAATTCTCTTTCCCCAAGACAGCCATAGACGCCACCCCGAGAGAGTTAGGGTGACGCCTGTGACTGCCGCTTCGACACACAGACCACACATGTCTTCCTCCTAGAGAGCGTTGATCTCCTCTGCCGTGAAGAGTGGATCACATTCGAACTTTACTACCTTCTTGCATACCTTGT